>Ga0070741_10000433_pt1 | contig 155156 bp, 144 predicted proteins | sample Coa_R1_4_FD_66440 | JGI IMG/M metagenome (GOLD analysis project Ga0070741, IMG submission 66440) | Surface soil microbial communities from Centralia Pennsylvania, which are recovering from an underground coalmine fire - Coalmine... | ecosystem: Environmental > Terrestrial > Soil >... | reverse complement strand
CTGGGTTCGGGTGGAGAACTTCAGCTCACGGATGGGATGAAGTTACTGCTGAAAAAAGAAAAAATGTATGCCTATGTGTACGAAGGAAAGCGGCACGACACGGGCGATAAGCTAGGTTTCCTGAAAGCGACAGTAGAGTTCGCATTGAAGCGGGACGATTTGGGCGGTCCATTGCGAGAGTACTTGAAAGGATTGGAGCTGTAGCATATCTGCGTCAAGATTTCGCGGACGGGCGGGGACACCCGTCCCTCCATCGATTCAAGCGTTATTTGTTGAGAGTTGCCTGCAGTTTTTTGGATTTCTCTTCCACTCCGCTGGCCAATTTTTCTTTGTGCGCCGCAAGCTTCTGGCTTATTGCGGAATCGGCTACTCCCAAAATTTGTGCCGCTAGAAGCCCCGCATTGGTTGCGCCAGGCTTGCCGATGGCAACGGTTGCGACCGGAATACCTGCGGGCATTTGGACGGTGGCTAGTAACGAATCCATTCCATTCAAAGAAGTAGCGGGAATAGGCACTCCAATAACCGGCAGGATCGTGTGCGCTGCAATTACTCCCGCGAGATGGGCTGCGCCCCCAGCGCCTGCGATGATTACTCGGATACCACGACTGGCGGCCTTTCGGGCGTAATCGGCTGTTCGATCCGGAGATCGATGAGCCGAAGTCACGTCTATTTCGTAAGCAATTCCGAACCCATCGAGCGCAGTCGCCGCCTCGCGCATAATATCCAGATCAGAATCGCTGCCCATCACAATGGAAACTACTGGTTTGCTCATGAATTCCTTCTTTCAATTTATTTGTCATCTTTATTATTTTTGTTATTTGTCATCCTGAGGATCCGCGTCCGAAGGACCTTATGAATTTATACGAACCATATACAGTGACCTGTTCACGATTAGAGTTATTTTTTTAGCGCTTTCGCTCCGATATCTTTGCGGTAGTGTGCGCCTTCAAAATTGATTCCTGAAACAGCTTCATAAGCACGATCAATCGCGCTGCGCAGGTCACTCGCTCGCGCCGTAACGCCTAATACGCGGCCTCCAGCGGTGAAATATTCTCCGTCCCGCCTTGTGGTTCCTGCGTGGAAGACCTTCACTCCCTCTAGTTTGTCGGCAGCTTCGATACCGCTGATCTTTTTGCCAGACTCATAGACGCCCGGATACCCGCCGGAAGACATAACAACGCAGACGGACGCGTCATTTGACCAATGAAAGTCACCATCACTAACCCGGCCTTCGATGGAAGCTTCTAATGCTTCAGTGAGGTCGCTTTCGAGCCGCAGCAGTATTGGCTGAGTTTCGGGATCGCCGAAGCGGCAATTAAACTCGAGCACCATGGGGCCGCGTGCAGTCATCATCAAACCGCAGTAAAGAATTCCCTTGTATTCCGCGTCCTCGGCCTTCATCCCTTCAATTACGGGACGGGCAATGTGCTGCACCAGCCAATGGCTCATCTGCTCATCGACCAGGGTCGGGGTGGAGTAGGCGCCCATACCTCCAGTATTGAGGCCCGCGTCGCCATCGTCAATTCGCTTATGATCTCGAGCGGCAACAAGCGGCGCAATTCGCTCCCCATCGCTCAATACAAGAAATGAAATCTCATCGCCTTGAAGACATTCTTCCAGAACCACGCGAGAGCCAGCTTCACCTACCAACTTGCCATTGAGCATCTCCGCCGCGACTGCTGCAACTTCTTCCTTACTCTGGCAGATCACAACACCTTTTCCTGCGGCAAGCCCGTCCGCTTTCACCACGAGCGGCGTTGAGAAAAGGGGTAGAGCCTTATGGACTTCTTCGACCGAATTGCAAATCGCGTAGTGCGCCGTAGGAATTCGATGGCGCTGCATAAATTCTTTGGCGAAACTTTTGCTCGATTCCAGTTGCGCAGCCGCTTTGGTTGGTCCAAAGATGCGTAAACCTTGCCGCGTGAATTCATCCACAACGCCGAGCTGCAAAGGGATTTCGGGACCTACAACGGTCAGGTCGGGCTGAATCTTATGGGCGAGTTCTAACAGGGATTCTACGTTTCTCACGTCGGCGGGCAGACACTCGGCTTCATTGGCAATTCCGCCATTGCCGGGCGCACAGTAAATTTTGGAGACACGGGAAGATTGACTCAGCTTCCACACCAAGGCGTGTTCGCGCCCGCCACTTCCAATAACCAAAACTTTCATGTTCGAAATCGCGCCTGACCAATTTTGAATGAAATTAAGAATAACCCAAAGAGAGAGATGGAGCCAACGCCGTTTTGCAAACAGCAGCATAGTGCGCTATCCAAATGATTGTTAACCGTGCTTAACTCGGCCGTATAATCAATTTAATGATTACCGTTTCCAAGGAAGATTATCTAAAGGCGATTTTGGAAGCCGAAAGCGAAGGCGAGCCGGTAATCTCCGCGACTCTGGCGCATTGGCTATCGGTTTCTCCTCCAGCCGTGACTATGGCCCTTCGCCGGCTGAAAAAGGATGGCCTCGTGCGCGTCCAAACAGATGGGCATGTAGGGCTCACGCCGACAGGACGAAAGATAGCCCGTAAACTGACATTGCGTCATCATCTCATTGAGCGGATGCTGTCTGAAGTTTTTGGAATGGAATGGTTTAAGGTTCACGATGAAGCAGAACGCCTTGAACATGCTGTGTCACCTGATTTTGAAGCTAAGCTGCTTGCGAAACTCGGTAGGGGAGGAGCCTGTCCCCATGGCAATTTAAGTGAACTTGAAAGTCCCGTGAGCCGTCGCAGACGGGGATTGGTGCTACTCGCGCATTCCGAAGAAAATACCGGGTATGTAGTTAGCGGCATTTACGAGCGTGACCGCCGTTTGCTGGAATTTTTAGAGCAGCGTGGAATCCGGCCTGGAGCGCACTTGCATGTTTCCCAACGAAACTACGATGGCACACTAACCCTAGCCACAGATGCTGGCGATGTAGCGCTTGGTGGTTCCGCGGCTGAAAAGGTATGGGTAGCGGCAGCAGATCGCCGCAGCCGGCGTTCGTCTTCTAACAACTGACCTCTCGAAATCCGCTTCGGTACAAGAACTCTGCAGCCGTTTTCTTCATTCTCCGAGGGCTTTTCCTATTAACTGTAGTTTATATCTTCGTGTATACTTACGCTAATGCTTTGATGAGCAGATGCCCGCAAGTATGCCGACTGACGTGACGAATAGCGAAGAGGCTGGCGTACAGTATCCGGCGTCACGGGCGAGTCTGCCTGAAATTTACAGCAGTCTGGCCGTTCCCCATTCAGCGACATTTCTACGCAAACTTTTTGCATTCGCAGGACCGGGCTTTCTTATTGCCGTTGGGTATATGGATCCTGGCAATTGGGCTACTGACCTTGCCGCCGGTTCGAAGTACAATTACGCGCTGCTGTCGGTCATCATGCTGTCGAACTTAATGGCCATTTTGTTGCAAGCTTTGGCTGTTAAGTTGGGAGTCGTCACGGGTCGCGATCTGGCGCAGGCCTGCCGGGAGAACTTCAGCCGTCCGGTGTCATTCTCTCTATGGATATTGGCCGAGATAGCGATTGCGGCCTGCGATCTTGCAGAGGTGATCGGTTCGGCCATTGCACTTAATTTATTGTTCCACATTCCGCTGCTACTGGGTGTTTGCCTCACTGCACTGGACGTACTGTTAATTCTCGTTTTGCAGTCCAAAAGCTTTCGGTTTATTGAAGCATTGGTGATCACCTTGATCGCGACTGTTACCGTGTGTTTTGGGCTGGAGGTTTTATTTTCCCATCCCGGCATGGAGGGCCTTGCGAAAAGCTTTTTTGTTCCACCCGCCCAACTATTTCGCGATCGCGAGATGCTGTATATAGCCATCAGCATTCTGGGTGCGACTGTGATGCCGCATAATTTATATCTGCATTCGGCGATTGTGCAAACGCGCAATTTCGAACGTACACCCACCGGAAAACGCGAGGCCATTCGCTTCGGTACGATCGATTCTACGGTCGCATTAACCATTGCGTTGGTGGTGAATGCGGCCATTCTTGTAGTCTCTGCCGCCACTTTCTATAGCCGCGGATACAACCAAGTTGCCGAGATTCAGGACGCCTATAAGCTACTTTCTCCTCTCCTCGGGGTCGCGGGAGCGAGTACGATCTTTGCCCTGGCGTTGCTTGCCTCCGGACAAAATTCAACGCTAACGGGTACTTTAGCGGGCCAGGTTGTGATGGAAGGATTTCTGAATATCCGTCTGCGCCCATGGTTACGGCGTTTGATCACGCGAGGGCTGGCGATTGTTCCCGCCATCCTGGTTACCGCGTTTTGGGGAGAGCGCGGCACTGCCAATCTTCTGGTTTTTAGCCAAGTTATTCTGAGTTTGCAATTGAGCTTCGCAGTTTTTCCGCTGGTGATGTTTACAAATGACAAGAAAAAGATGGGTGAATTCGCAAATGCAGCATGGCTCAAGAGTCTGGCATGGATAGCCGCGGCATTCATTGCCGTGCTCAATACATGGTATTTGATTGGGCTCATGCATATATAGGAATAGAGATCAGGCTCTCTAAACAAGCTCGGAGGAGAGGTTATTACGTACCTGGGCAGGCAGATTGAATGCGAATTGAAATGGATCCAGCGCTTACAGCGCCTCTCTAAGTAAAAATAGCTAAGGAGCAGAAATATGAGCACGCCGACTCTCTGGCAAATCGAGATGACACCCTGGTACGCGATGTTGTTTTATTGGGCGATCAGCTCGCTGAAGGTAAAACAGGCACGTATTCCGGAGAGGTTCTCCTCCCGATCAAAACATTTATTGTTCATGATTGCCGCTGTTGTGCTCATGTTTACGGGCCGCTTGCGAATTGGTCCGCTCGCATTGCGCTTCGTACCAGAAAACCTCCAGATACTTTACGCATCCATCTTCATCACATGCCTTGGGGTTGCGCTGGCGATCTGGGCGCGATACATCCTTGGTCAATATTGGAGCGCCCGGGTCGAAGTAAAAGTCGATCACCAACTGATCGCATCGGGACCCTACGCCTATGTGCGTCATCCGATCTACACCGGGATATTATTGGCGGGCATTGGCACAGCGCTGTATGTAGGAGAGTTGCGGGCGATTCTGGCGATCACTCTTGCAACCGTGGGATTCGCTATTAAAGCGAAGCAGGAGGAATCGCTTATGACCTCCGAATTTGGAAATCGGTATCAGGAATACAGGAAGGCGACGGGATTTTTAATTCCGCGCGTCTACTAAGCCGCAAGCCAGGCTCTTGCCGTCGTAAAACATTACCCGATTACTTCCTGCGATTCGCGGCTATCTGCAAGTCAAAAACTTACCATAGAGGTCACAGGGGGTATTACTTAGCATATTGAAACGACTGTTTCACTTATGATATTTTTCAGCTATGAGTCGAACCGCGAACGAAAGGCGGCCGGAGGAATTGCTCGACGATATCGTCCAATATCTGACTAAGCATGGCCTTTCTAACCTCTCGCTTCGGCCTCTAGCCAAAGCAGTTGGTTCCAGCCCCCGGGTTCTGCTCTATTACTTCGGATCAAAAGAAAAAATGATAGTCAAAGTTCTGGCGCAGGTTCGACAGAGGCAGCGTGCCGTCTACGGCCAGATACAAACGGCTACTTTTGAAGAAGCGTGCCGGATGATTTGGAAACACATGAGCACACCCGACTCCGAACCGCTCTTCAGCCTCTTCTTCGAGGCGTATGGAATGGCGCTACGCCATCCACGGCTGTACAAAGATTTTTTGCACGCCGCCGTGGAAGATTGGCTTGAAGTTGTCGCTGAACCACTCCGCCGTGAGGGGCACAGATCCAAAGCAGCACGAGCTTTCGCGACTATCATTTTGGCGGGATTTCGAGGCTTCATGCTCGACTACTGCACCACTCATGACCGCAAACGACTCGACCTTGCCGTAGATTGGTGGCTGCGCACTCTGGATTCCATTTTGCCCGATGGCAAGGGGGCTTAGGAATGCTATCGATGCAATCAAGGCTCAGCATTGTGTCGGTTGCCGGACTAATGCTTATATGTTCGACTGCCCGTTCGCAACTCATTCCCGGATCAATGGACGTTCACTGGAATGAAGGTGCATCGGATTGTGCCACGAACTCACAACCGTCTATTCAGGTGCATCAATACAACGCGCAAACATTCATCCTACGTGAGAATCCGTGCGCCACAGCTGAGGCACCCTTTGTGTATCTTCTGATTGGATCTTCTAAGGCTCTTCTGATCGATACAGGAGATGTCGAGGACCCGAAATTGATGCCACTGGCCCAGAGCGTGATGTCGCTGCTGCCCACGGATGGGCAATTGAAGATGCCGCTCATTGTCGTTCATACCCACGGTCATTTAGATCATCGCCTGGGAGACTCTCAATTCAGAGCTATATCGAATGTCGAGGTCATTCCGACGGATCTGGACCATGTGCGGAAATACTTTGGCTTTTCAGATTGGCCGAACGGCCTCGCTCAGGTAGATCTTGGTAATCGAATAATCGATGTAATTCCAACCCCCGGCCATTATGCGTCGCACGTTTCTTATTACGACCGCGAGACCGGACTGTTCTTCTCGGGTGATTTCTTCCTGCCAGGACGTTTGATTATTGACGATGCTAATGCTGATTTGGCTAGCGCCAGGCGGGTTGCAGATTTTATCGCGAACCGTCCGGTCAGGTATGTCCTTGGCGGGCACATCGAACTGGACATAGACGGCGGAATGCTGTCTCTTGGATCCCATTACCATCCCCGGGAACACGCCTTGCAGCTAACAAAGCAGGACCTTCTCGCATTGCCGGCGATTGTGAGCAGCTTTAATGGCTTTTACAGTGAGCATGGCGTGTTTGTGCTATACAGTCAGTCGCGGATTCTGCTGGTCTTGGGGATTATTCTGGTGATTGTGCTGGCAGCATCGATAATATTGATGCGTCGGCATCTACGTCGTAAACCAGCGTATCCGTTGAATCAGAGGTAACACCGACTTGTGATAGTGTTTTCCTTCTATTATGACAAAGCAATCTCGTATTCGAGTTTGTTCTATTTACTTGTACCTGGTCATTGGTTTTTGTGACTTTGGCGCATTGGCGAGCGCACAGACGCAGCCTTCAGTTGGCGATCCGGGTGCGAAAGCGCTTCAGAAGGGAAGAACTATGACATTACACGCAAGCGGACCGTTTGAAGTGAAGATTGTTCCGCAGACGCCGGATGGCAAATTCGAAGACGCCAATACGGGCCGGATGACAATTGATAAACAATTTCACGGCGATCTCGAAGCTACCAGCAAAGGCACGATGCTGACTGCTATGACGGAAACCAAAGGCTCGGCTGGCTATGTAGCGATCGAGCGGGTCAGCGGAACCCTGCACGGGCGAAACGGAACCTTTGCACTTCAGCATAGTGGGACGATGACGCGCGGTGTTCCGCAACTAACTGTGACGGTTGTGCCCGATTCAGGTACCGGTCAATTGGTGGGTTTAACTGGCAAGATGACGATTAATATCGCCGAGGGAAAACATTCGTACGACTTCGACTATACCCTTCCGGAAGCCCCTTAAAGCAGTTGGATTCGCGGATCTCCGAAAGTAAACTCTCTCCCGATTTGATGTGCGATTCTTCGATCTACTCCCATGTTTTGCCATCGCACTACGCAATCTATTTAAGAACGATTAAACTATTCTGTTGAGTTCTCTTCGCGGCGCTTGCCGCACCTAATACTTGGGAAGGCCATTCTATGAATAGTTTTGGCAGTCGTTCTACACTTCGTGCCGGGAAACGCGAGTTCGAGATCTACCGAATCAACGTACTCGATAACCAGGGAATCTCGACCAAACACCTGCCATTTTCTTTGCGTATTCTTTTGGAAAATCTTTTGCGCACCGAAGACGGAAAGAACGTTACCAAGAGCGACATTACAGCACTGGCTGCGTGGAATAGTAAATCAAAGCCAGACAAGGAAATCGCTTTTACTCCAAGCCGTGTGCTTTTGCAGGATTTCACTGGAGTTCCTGCAATAGTCGATCTGGCGGCCATGCGCGATGCGATGGAGAAACTTTCTGGCGATCCCACTTTGATCAATCCTTTGCAACCAGCCGAACTGGTGATTGATCATTCGGTACAAGTCGATGAGTTCGGAACGTCGCAGGCGTTTGCACTCAACGCGGAACTTGAGTTTATTCGCAATAAAGAGCGTTACGCATTTTTACGCTGGGGGCAAACTGCATTCCGTAACCTGGCGATCGTTCCTCCGGATACTGGCATTGTGCATCAGGTCAACCTGGAATTTCTGGCGCGAGTCGTTTTTGTGAACGAAGCCGATGGGAAACGCACGGCATACCCCGATACGCTGGTCGGAACAGACTCGCACACAACCATGGTCAATGGCCTTGGAGTGCTTGGGTGGGGCGTAGGCGGAATTGAAGCCGAAGCCGCCATGTTAGGACAGCCGGTTTCCATGCTGATTCCGCAAGTCGTCGGTGTGAAGCTTACCGGGAGACTTCGAGAAGGAGCAACCGCTACGGACCTTGTTCTCACCATTACAGAGATGTTGCGCAAACACGGTGTCGTAGGAAAATTTGTCGAATATTTTGGACCCGGACTGCCGGAACTTTCGTTGGCGGATCGCGCGACGATCGGAAACATGTCGCCGGAATACGGAGCGACATGCGGCATTTTCCCAGTAGACAAGGAAAGCCTCAATTATTTGCGGCTCACTGGACGTTCCGAAGAACAAATCGAATTGGTCGAAGCATATTGCCGCGAGCAGGGCTTATTTCATGATGAAAACACACCCGAAGCGCAATATTCTGAGTTGCTCGCTCTTGATCTCTCCACCGTCGAACCGAGCATCGCAGGACCGAAGCGTCCGCAAGACCGCGTGCCGCTTTCGCAAGCTGGCAAGTCATTTGAAGAGGCTCTTCCGTCGCTGATCAAACCAAAATCTGGAGCGAAAGCTTCTGCGGCGGCATCTTCGGTAGTCGCACTGAAGCAAGAGAATCGATGGGAGCAGGAAGGTGGCAATCCTGTTTCGATTGGCGTGGAAGATCCGAACGTGCACGAGCATGTTCCGCAAGGCTCCAACGGAAACTTGCGACACGGCAGCGTTGTGATTGCCGCGATCACCAGTTGCACGAATACTTCAAATCCTTCTGTGATGCTTGCCGCTGGGCTCCTTGCGAAAAAGGCGGTTGAACGTGGATTGCAAGTTCCTCCTGCGGTGAAGACTTCTTTAGCGCCTGGCTCCAAAGTTGTACGTGACTATCTCGATCGCGCCGGGCTGACTGCCTATCTCGAGAAGTTGAAATTCCACATTGTTGGTTACGGCTGTACGACTTGCATCGGCAACTCTGGCCCGTTGCCCGACGAAGTGTCAAAAGCTATCGATGAACAAAACCTGGTGGTAGCGTCCGCGCTTTCCGGGAACCGTAACTTTGAAGGGCGTATCAATTCTGAAGTACGCGCGAATTATCTGATGTCTCCCCCACTGGTTGTCGCCTTTGCTCTCGCCGGACGAATTGATCTGGATCTGCGAAAAGACGCTATTGCCAAAGACCGCGAAGGCAAGCCAGTTTATCTGGCCGATATTTGGCCTTCGCAGCGTGAGATCGAAGAGGCTGTTCAAAAGTCAATTTCGTCGGACATGTTCCGCAAAAGCTATGGCGAAGTCTACGAAGGTGATGCGCATTGGCGCGGACTGCCGGTTCCGAAGGGTGGAACTTATGCCTGGGAGGCAAATTCCACCTACATCCGTCGCGCGCCGTACTTCGATGGAATGACATTGAAGCCAGGGACGGTCGAGGACATCCGCAATGCGCGAGTATTGGCGGTGCTTGGCGACAGCGTTACCACTGATCACATTTCACCTGCGGGCTCGATCAAGAAAGACAGCCCGGCAGGGAAATATTTGATCGAACATGGAGTGAAGCCTGCTGACTTTAATTCTTACGGGTCGCGGCGTGGCAATCATGAAGTCATGGTGCGCGGCACTTTTGCTAATGTTCGTCTGCGCAACAAGATGGTGCCGAGTCTCGAAGGTGGATTTACGCGCCACCTTCCGGACGACACCGAGATGTCGATCTTTGATGCGTCCGAAAAATACATTAGCGAAGGTGTACCGCTGGTCATAATCGCCGGTAAAGAATACGGATCAGGTTCATCGCGCGACTGGGCAGCTAAAGGTCCGCGATTGCTCGGAGTGCGAGCGGTGATCGCCGAGAGCTATGAACGTATTCATCGTTCAAACCTGGTAGGGATGGGAATTCTGCCATTGCAATTTTTAGCAGGGGAGAACGCACAATCGCTGAATCTCACTGGCGAAGAAATAATCGAAATAGCTGGGGTCCGTGAACTGGTAGAGAAGTTCGCTCCTGGTCGGGAAGTGAAAGTACGGGCTTCAGCTAACGGGAAAACTTCGGAGTTCAAAGCGCTGGTAAGAATCGATACTCCGCAAGAGGCGCAGTATTATGCAAATGGCGGGATTTTGCAGTATGTGTTGAGGCAATTACTGAGTAGCAAGACGAATACCCAACCAGTCCACGCATAGATGAAGGGCCGTCATGCGCTTCGTCGCAGCCAGAGCGTGTGATCCGCTGCTATAATTAAGAATTGCCCTCATGCCTACGAAGCGTCTGATTCGCTCCACTACAGTTCTTTGCGTTCGCCGCAACGGGAATGTCGTACTTGCCGGAGACGGCCAGGTTACTCTCGGCGAAGGTGTCATTAAACATTCCGCGAAAAAAATTCGGCGACTCTATCAGGAGAAAATCCTCGCGGGCTTCGCCGGTTCTACCGCCGACGCTTTTTCGCTCTTCAGCCGTTTCGAGTCGAAACTCGAGCAGTATCACGGGAATGTTGGGCGCGCTGCCGTCGAACTCGCGAAAGACTGGCGGACTGACAAGTTTCTTCGTCATCTGGAAGCACTGCTGCTTGTCTCCGACAAGGAGCAAACGTTTCTATTAAGCGGCCAAGGTGATGTGATTGAGCCGGATGGCGGCATTGCCGCGATTGGCAGCGGCGGACCTTATGCGCAAGCTGCGGCTCAAGCCCTCTTCGAACATACGGAACTTTCCGCGCGCCAAATCGCTGAAGAAGCCATGAAGATTGCCGGCAAAATGTGCATCTATACCAATGACAAGGTAACGATCGAAGAACTGTAAACGTCGTTGGTCGTTTGTCCTTGGTCGTGGGCCTGACTTGGGTCTTGGCGATCCCACGATCAAATAAACGACGAACGACCAAGGACAAACGACTGACTTATGGCCATTTATTTACCTGGAACCGTGGAAAACGACTGACTTATGGCCATTTATTTACCTGGAACCGTGGAAGAAGAGCAGATCGCTCTCGACGAACTCACTCCGCGAGAGATTGTCGCTGAACTGGACAAACATGTTGTTGGTCAGAAGGACGCCAAACGTGCCGTGGCCATCGCTTTGCGCAATCGCATGCGTCGTCAAAAACTGACACCGGAGCTTGCCGAAGAAGTCATCCCTAAAAACATCATCATGATTGGGCCAACGGGTGTAGGGAAGACCGAAATTGCCCGGCGCTTGGCCAAACTTGCGAACTCACCTTTCCTTAAAGTTGAGGCTTCGAAATTTACCGAAGTGGGATACGTGGGACGCGATGTCGAGTCCATTATCCGCGACTTGCTGGAAATCGCGATCGACATGGTGCGCGAAGAGAAGCTTGAGGATGTTTCGGACAAGGCCGAGTTGAATGCGGAAGAACGCCTGCTCGATATTCTTTTACCGCCTCCGGTTCCTGCTCGTCCCTCCGATGGAACTTCGAACACTGGCGGATTGATTCTGGAAGGAACCACAACCACAGGCGATTCTCAATCGCGCACTCGTGAAAAATTGCGCCAGCAATTGCGGGAAGGCAAGCTGGATGAGCGCACGGTAGAGATAGAAACCCGTGAGCGCAATTTTCCGTCTTTTGAAATCATCTCAAATCAGGGCGTCGAGGAGATGGATGTCAACATTAAAGACATGCTTCCCAACATCTTCGGCCAGCGCACCAAGAAGCGGAAGATGAAGGTCAATGAGGCATTCGAATATTTGATCCAGGAAGAAGAGCAGCGCCTCATCGATATGGACCAGGTCACCCGTACGGCTATCGATCGTGTGGAAGATTCGGGCATTATTTTTCTGGACGAGATCGACAAGATCGCCGGACGCGAAGGTGGCCATGGACCAGACGTTTCACGCGAAGGAGTACAGCGTGACATTCTTCCCATTGTTGAAGGCACCACGGTGAACACCCGTTACGGCATGGTGCGTACCGATCACATCCTGTTCATCGCGGCCGGAGCTTTTCACGTTTCGAAGCCAAGCGATTTGATTCCTGAGTTGCAAGGGCGATTTCCGATTCGCGTAGAGTTACAGTCTCTAACGATGGAAGATTTTATCCGTATATTGACCGAGCCTAAGGCATCGCTGGTCAAGCAGTATGTGGCTTTGCTCGAAACCGAAGGAGTGAAGCTGGAATTTACGAAAGATTCTCTCGAAGAAATCGCCCGCTTCGCGTTTCGCGTGAACGAAGGCACGGAAAACATCGGCGCACGCCGCTTGCACACGATTATGGAACGCGTTCTTGATCAGATCAGCTTTGATGCGCCGGAAAAGAAGGGCGAGCAGTTCAACATCGATGCCGATTACGTGCGAAGTATGCTAGCGGATATTGTCAAAGATCAGGATTTGTCGCGCTATATTTTGTAGTTTTAACGTAGTGGCAACGTTCTAATCGCAACGCCAGCTTCTGAAGAAGGAAGACGGTTCCACTTGCCTGCAGTAGCTTCCTATTGCTAACTTCTGTCCTCATCCCATAAGCTACGAAGCCAACCCATGGGAATTGGCGAGCTAGCGGGAATTGCAATGATGCGAGTTCTGATACGCTGATTGTTGCTGCTAATCGTTCTACTAATGAAGCGACAGCCCGCACGACTTTTCTTTGCCTTGACGCTCGCAATTTTAACGAGCTGCGGTACGCCAGGAATTCCGTTGCCTCCTTCGCTCAACCTTCCGGAGCCGGTCACGGATTTGCGGGCGGCTCGCAAAGGCGGCAAAGTGTATCTTGCGTGGACTGCGCCGTCCAAAACTACCGATCGAGAGTCCATTGGACGTCTCGGTCCAACGAAAGTTTGCCGCAAGCTGGACGCCGTTGTAACACAATGTGACACTCCTGTAGGTCAGGCGACCCCGATGTCCATTACACCGAGCGCAGCGGCGAAGGGGAAGCCCTCAAAAAACAAAACTTCGGAAGTCAAAGTCAATGTCGATTATGTCGACAAGTTGCCACTCGACGCGTTTGCCGATCCTTTTGGCAGGATGACGTACGCTGTCGAAGTTCTCAATGAACAAGGGCGCAGCGCAGGTCTTTCGAACCGTGTGCAAGTTCCCGCAGCTCCCACGTTGCCTCCCCCGGAGGGATTTAAAGCGTCCGTTACCGCGGATGGCATCGTGCTTACGTGGGAGGCGGTGACACAATTGTCGTCATCGCCGGCTGAATTGCACTATCGATATCGCGTGTACCGAAGAGAGCAAGGCAACGCCACCGATACTCTCGTCGGGGAACTACCGCTAGTTATATCGAGTTCACCTCAATTGATTGACCGCAATTTCGAGTGGGAAAAAACTTACGAGTATCGCGTAAACGTGGTCACTGTGATCACTCAGCCCGACAAGCCAGAAATCGAAGTCGAAGGCGACGATACTCCATCCATAAAAGTGTTTGCCCATGACGTCTTTCCTCCAGCGGTGCCAACCGGCTTGCAAGCCGTATTCTCGGGTGAAGGCCAGCGACCGTTTATTGATTTGATCTGGTCTCCCGATACAGATGCCGATCTTGCGGGGTACAACGTCTACAGGCGCGAGGAAAGTGGGCAACCTTTAAAGATCAACTCAGAGTTGGTAAAGACACCGGTATATAAGGATGCCAATATGCAATCGGGGAAGAAGTATTTCTATTCGGTTTCCGCTATCGATGTGCGTGGAAACGAGAGCGCCCGGTCAGAAGAGGCCAATGAGACTGTGCCGTGAGATAGCAGACCATTAGCTTTTCACCCGAACCTGGACTTGAGTCCCATCCGCTAACTTGCCGTCCACTAATTCGATCTTGCCGTCGCGCACGATTCCGTTAAATTCTTTTCGCATTGCGGGATTTGTAATCGCAGGCGAGAGTGTCCGTGCGGCACGGCCCATCCCTTGATCCATTGCGGCATTGGCCAGCGCATCGGCTTCCTGATTCTTCCCCCGCAGCACATGCCCGATCGAAAACCAATCCAGCTTCGCGATCAATTCTTTCGCACGGCCGTAAAGATCCTGTAGCGCGGCATTCTTTACTTTGTAAATTCCCTTGATCTGCCGCACCAGCAATTCTGAGTCACTGATTACGCGAAGAGCCTTATGCCCATGCTGAACCGCATATTCCAGTGCGGCGATTAGACCCTGATATTCCGCGAAGTTATTTGTCTGGTGTCCAAGATATTCGCTAAGAGCCGCGACTTTTTTCCCTGTTTCATCTTGAATGACAACGCCATAACCGCTTGGACCGGGATTGCCACGCGCCCCGCCATCGCTGAATGCGACTAAGTGGCGCTCGGGAGGTTTCGGGGTATGTGTGTCGAATAGATCTGGATTGGTGCTTCGCCCTAGAGGGGAGCCGCGAAAAGAAGAATTCATCTCGAAAGTTTACACTGACGAAAATCTTAGTGAGTATATAAGCGAGCCGCGAATTATTTCGCCGCAGCGGCATCAAGCATGTTCAGAAAGCTAATTTTCTTTTCGGCAGGAAGGAATGACGCTTCAAAGGAATTGCGGGTGAGCTCGCGAAGGTGCTCGTCAGTGAATCCAAAAAACTGCTGTGCCAGATGGTACTCGCGGTTTAAAGACGTATGAAACATGGCGGGGTCGTCTGAATTCAAAGTGATCATGACACCCTGATCGAAGTAATTCCGGACCGGATGATCATTGATCGTTTGACAACAGTTGGTGAGCAGGTTGCTCGTAATGCAAATTTCGAGAGGCACCTGGCGAACGGCAAGTTCTTCGACCAATTCCGGGTCCTGGGCCGCAGTCAAGCCATGGCCAATTCGCTCAACCCGCAAGTTGAGCGCTCCCCAAATGGATTCGGGACCTGCGGTCTCCCCGGCATGCGCTGTTAGGCGCAGTCCGTTCTCAGCGGCGTACGCATATTGATCGCGAAATAATTCGGCTGGCGCTTTCTGTTCGTCACCACCGATGCCAATGCCAACCACATTGCGGTCGCGAAATCGAACAGCCAATTCGAATACCTGTTGCGCGGCTTCGACGCCGAACTGGCGCACGGCATCGAAAATCCAAAGTAAAGAAATCCCAAAGTCTTTTTCACCACGCTCCCGTCCCCGTTCCAGCCTTTCAAAGATTGCGGCAAAATCCTGCTTGCGCCAAAGACAAACGCCGACTGAAACATAAACTTCAGCATGCAGAACGTTTTGCGAGTGAAGTTGCCGCATAAGCTGATAGGTAATGAGTTCGTAATCTTCAGGCATTTGCAGGTCTTCGGTGAGGGTTTTGAACGCCATCAGAAAACCGGTGAAATCGTTATAGCGGTAAAGTTGTTCGACTTCCGCGAGCGTACTGGTTTTCCCGTGGCGTTTGCGGAGTTCGAGCAAAGTGGGGGGATCGACGGAGCCTTCGAGGTGGAGGTGCAGTTCCGCTTTGGGCAGAGAGAGAATAAACGAGCTGGCCCGCTGAGGCGGAAGGCTCATGTCTTGATTGTAGATTTTGAGGATCAGAATTGCGAAGGGATTTGCTAAAAAACCAAGATCAAGGCACGAGGGTTGAACGGGCGAATGGTGTGCTCTCAATTCGTTGTAGAGCGTTGCTCGACTGGACAGCCGGGGGCGGTGATACTCGGGAAGACAATAGACAATAAATGAGAGAGGGCTGGGCGGCCTCGGGCTCGGAGTGGACGGCCCCTTCGGCTACGCTCAGGGCAGACTCAAGGCGGCTGTCCTTACGTGAGTGTGGCGAATTTGGGAGCGTTAAAGAAAAACCAAGATCAAAGGCAGCGGACAGGAGTATACCGCTCTACACAGGCCGTGTTACTTAGGGCATCTCCCAAAGAGGAGTTGCCAAGAGGTACTCTGCCTGAGACAATGCCAATGCTTTGTACGACCAAGATGCCGAATAAGGCCAGAACGAACCGTCGATCGACAATTTATTTGATTGAGGACCTGCAAGGTGATTCCGTCAAAGAACTGGAGCTGCATTGGCGAGAGTCAAAAGCAGCGGGACGAGCCATTCAGATCAGCCTTTCTGATACGGAAAAAATCGATGATGCCGGCCACACTTTGTTATCCCACATGTTTTCACAAGGCGCGGAGCTGATAGTGGGGCGTCCACGTGGAAGCGGGGCTCCAGAGGACGAAGAAGGCTGGCTGGAAATTGCGGTGACAGGGTAAGTGGACAGCCCCTTCGGCTGCGCTCAGGGGCAGGCTCCTGGCGGCTGTCTCTACGTGAGCTAGCGATTATCGAAAAGGAAGCGGCTTCTGGATAGTGTGGAAAAGTTCTCAGTATGGCGGACGGGCGAGAGCCTGTCCTGAGCGAAGCCGAAGGAACGCCCGTCGCTACATCGATCTAATCTACTCGCAAATCTTAGGCTTTTCCGGCGAACTCGCTATGATGACGGCTGTAAAACGCGTAGATCACTAAGCCAATAATTAGCCAGGCGAAGAAGCGCAACCAGGTCAGGATGGGCAATCCTGACATCAACAAAACACAAAACAGCACACTCAGCACCGGAGCAGCAAGGCCGCCGGGAGCGCGGAATCCGCGATGGCGGTCGGGTTCGCGATAGCGCAGAATAATTACTCCTATCGAGACCAGGACAAAGGCGAATAGCGTACCGATGTTAGATAGATCGGAAAGCGTGCCGATATCGAGAAATCCCGCTGGAATTCCTACGACGAAACCGGCGATCCATGTCGCCGTCGATGGGGTGCGGAAGCGCGGATGTACGCGACCGAAGAGGCGCGGCATAAGGCCATCACGCGACATGGAAAACCAGACACGGGCTTGTCCAAGCTGGAAGACCAGTAGCGATGAGATCATCCCCATCATCGCGCCGAATAATACGCCCAGTTCCACCCAGTGCAGAGTAGAAGAGCCAGTTCGAACAGTCAGAGTCTTCATACTGTTCACGACCGGAGCGGCGTCGTCCATGAGCGACTGCCACGGCACAATTCCAGTGAGAACAATAGCGACTCCGATATAAAGAATCGTGCAAACTACCAACGTGGCGATAATGCCTATTGGCAAATCTCGTTGCGGATTGCGAGCTTCTTCGGCCGCCGTGGATACGGAGTCAAATCCTATATAAGTAAAAAAGATGATGGAGCCGCCGGTTAGGACGCCGGACCATCCTTGAGGGGCGAAGGGATGCCAGTTGCCGGGATGAATGTAATTAGCGCCGACAACAATGAATGCCAAGATTGCTGCGATCTTTAGGATCACCATGGTGTTGTTGGCTTCGGCCGATTCGCGAATGCCGCGCACCAGAATCACGGTGAGGATCATTACTATAAGAAACGCCGGTACATTGAAGCCGAAGTGCAAGCCCGGCGCATAGAGCATGTTGCCTTTTAGATCGGCCAGACCCGCAGGCAGGTAGGCGGGCGAGATCCAGCGCAGAGCGGGATGCCAGCCAAACCAATCGAACATACCTACCAAATGTGCGGAGAAGCCGACGCTAACCGCCATGTTGCTGACGGCGTATTCAAGGATCAGGTCCCAACCGATGATCCAGGCTATGAGTTCGCCCATAGTGGCATAGGAGTACGTATACGCGCTTCCTGCAATGGGGATCATCGAAGCTAATTCTGCATAACACAGTCCCGTAAAGCCGCAAACAATTGCCACTAACACCAACGATAATGACAATGCAGGACCCGCTCCGGGCCGACCCAGAGTTGCGGTGTGACGGATAAGGTAATCGAGGAGGGGTGCGTTGAGGATCGAGGAAGTATCGAATTTCTGTCCGGCAATAGCCGTGCCGATGACGGTGAAGATGCCCGATCCGATGACAGCGCCAATGCCCAAGGCTGTCAAAGAAACGGGCCCCAGGGTTTTCTTTAGCCTTCGTTCTGGCTCGTCGGAATCGGAGATCAGCTTGTCGATGGACTTACAGCAAAGCAGTTGGTTGTCCGAGGTGCGAATAGTCTCGACCGGGCGTTTCGGGATGATTGGTGTTTGAGCCATGTGAAGCAGCACTTAGCAATTAGCACTTGGCATTTAGCCAGAGAACATTATTCCAATGAATGTTCGAGACTTCATGCCAAGTGCCGTGGTTACATTAACGTCATTGGATTATCGTTTGGATGCGCCGCGTACCAGTTTCTTTACTTTACGTTTCGCCGAACCCCGAGCATAATCGCGCTTCTTCAGCGGACTCTCGGTAGCCTTCTTCTTGCGAGCCGTGCGTTTGGACTTCTTGCGTTCATCTTTGCTTAAAGCTTTGGTGTTTGCCATGAATACAGTTCGTTCTCCTCAATTCAGTATAAATGCTGATGCAGCCACTTAGGTTATTCGACTTACCTTTCGCTCAGAAAGGCGGAAAGCGGTCGCTTGATCCCCAGCACTCGACGTCGTCGCTCCACCAGACTTGCCCGTCTTCATTGGTCTGAACCGTACGAGCGCCATTTGCAGTTAAGAATTCCACGTATGGCCAAGTCTTGCTTTTGGGATCGTGAGTCGCCAGTGCGCTGGTCACGATTCGATTCCACAATTTGCAGTCGCGTGCGGCGTGCGGGTACACATCGTTGTTAGCATCGAGCGCTGACGCCGTGTAGAAGTTGGAAATCTGAAGTCCCACAGGCTCAAAGTTCCCATCGGAGTTCATGACCTGCATCTCGATCACGAACCTGTAGACATCAATTGGCCGGTTGGTTCCCACCTCAGTGTCGTGATGAAGCTCAAGCAGCATGGGCATGCCATCGAGGATGAAATAGGATCCGTCACCGGCGGCAGGTTTGGACTGCGGCTTTTGCGAAGCATCCGGTAAGGCGGGAGGACGTCTTTGGGTTCGAATTTGATTCGACTGCGCGAAGACTGAAGATGCTGCGAGAATTCCTACGGCTAAAAACAGAACTGATCTGGTCCCTTCCTTCATTGTAAATTTCCTTTGGCCCGTGAATTTTGCTATCGGCGAAGGCATGGATTGCAGCATCGCAGCTGCCGTCATAGGGAAACAGGCCCGTTGGAAACTAGGCCCGCTCAAGCTGGGCGTACTTCTCCACCAGCTTCTTCAAACCGAAGCGAGGGAATTGTACCGTAATTTTGGCATCCTCGCCGTCTCCTTCGCGCTGATAGACGGTTCCCTCGCCATATTTGGGATGTTTGACTTTCTGGCCAGGGCGGAATCCTTTTTTACCTTTGGGCTCTTCGACCGGCAATTTTGAGATATTAAACTTCTTGCCCTTGGAAGCAAAAAACTCGGCGATATTGTCTATCGAGTTGTAGGATCTTCCGGAATAAGTTGCTGCTGGCGCGCGCGGCTTGGTTTTTACTGCCCAGCTCCTGCTCTGATCTTCATCTTCGTAGTCGTAGTGGGTGGAGACATAATCAGCTTCATTCGCGGACGAGTGCGTCCGCGCTACACGAGCTTTGTGCGGAGATCCCAAATCCTGAAAGAGTTGCGGCGGAATCTCTTCCAGGAATCGCGAAGGAATGCTGGCTTCCGGCATGTCAGTTCCGTAACGGCGGCGATAGACGGCACGGGTGAGAATCAATGTGTCCATCGCACGAGTCATGCCTACATAGCAGAGGCGGCGCTCTTCCTCGATGTCGTCCGGATGAAGAAATGTTCGCGAGTGCGGGAAGAGCCCTTCTTCGAGACCTCCAAGAAACACCAGCGGAAATTCCAGACCTTTGGCAGCGTGCAACGTCATTAACGTGATCTGGGCCGATTGATCGTACGCATCAACATCGCTGACTAGGGCTGCGTGATCCAGGAACTGGTCGAGAGTCTCGCCGCGATCACGGGAATCCATGGCGGCGTTCACTAATTCGCGCAGGTTCTCAACTCGTGAGTAGGCTTCGGGCGTGTCCTCTTCTTCGAGAAGCTTTATATAGCCGGTGCGGTCGATCAGGAATTTTAGGATATCGGAAGTGGTTGGAGCCGTGGCGAAGCCTTCGTTGACAACTTCTGTTGCCGGCGAACTTTCCTGGTCGGAAGGAGGCATTGCTGCGGGATCGAAACTGGTGCCGGCTTCTTCATTGGCGAACTCTTCGTCGATTGCTTCGGATCCGAAGTCGAAGCTGAAGTTGTCGGGGCTGAAATCTGTATCATCGTCATCGCGGACGGGCGAGACGCCCGTCTCTCCATTAAGTGCTGCTGAGTCTTGCTGTTCTCGTGCTGACTGCTCCATGCGTTCGGCGTAGGTGCCCGACAGCATCGCACGGCCATCTTCAATTAGATCTCGGAAGCTCTTCAGCGCGGCTACGGCTCGCGGCGGCAGGAGTTGGCGTTTGACGACTTCCCCAATGGCTCCCCAGAGCGACATACCAGTTTCGAGCGCCACGCGTTCCAGTGTTTCGATTGTCGTTTTGCCGATTCCGCGGACCGGCGTGTTAATCACCCGCAGCATTGAGATTGTGTCGTCGACATTGTGGATGACCTTGAGATACGAAATCATGTCCTTGATTTCGGCGCGCTCATAAAACGAAAAGCCGCCGACCACGTTGTATTTCAACTGGTAGCGGCGCATGGCTTCTTCAAACAAACGGGACTGCGAGTTCGTCCGATAAAGGACCGCAACGCGCGCCTTCTCGCCCTGATTTGCGGCTTCGCGCAAGTATTTTGAGATGTAATCGGCGACGAACAGCGCTTCATTTTCTCCGTCGGGAGCTTCGTAGTAGCCGATTTGGCTTCCGCCCTGGCGCGCCGTCCAAAGATTTTTTCCTTTGCGTTGGACGTTATTCGCGACGACGGCTGACGCGGCTTGGAGAATGTTCTGTGTCGAGCGGTAGTTCTGTTCGAGGCGGATGATCTTGGCTTCGGGAAAATCTTTTTCGAATTCGAGGATGTTGCGAATGTCCGCTCCCCGCCAGGAATAGATCGACTGGTCTTCGTCGCCCACCGCGCAAACGTTATGCCGAGTTCCAGCCAACAGGCGCATTAGTTCATATTGTGGACGGTTCGTGTCCTGATACTCGTCGACCAAAATGTATTGATAGCGGCGGTTGTAGTAGTCGCGAACCTCAGGCACAGCCTTGAGCAGGCGCACGGTTTCGAGCAACAGGTCATCGAAGTCGAAGGCGTTGGCCTTGGCTAATTCTTTTTTATACTCGGCGTAAATTTGCGCGACCTTCTCGGTATTGGGATCGGCGGACTGCAAATAAACTTCTTGCGGATCGAGCATGTGATTCTTGGCCCATGAGATGTGCGAGAGCACGGAACGAGGTGTGGTCTGCTTATCGTCGATGCCGAGCCGCCGCATGATTGACTTGACCACCTGCTGCTGGTCGTTTTCGTCATAGATAACAAAGCTTTTTGTATAGCCGATCGGCTTCGCCCCGGGAACAGCCGAAGGAATGCGCAGCGCTTCGATATCGCGGCGCAAGACTCGTACGCAGAATGAGTGAAACGTGGCAATTGTGGGCTTCGCGACAGAGAGTCCGCCAACGATTTTTTCCACGCGCTCGACCATTTCCGCCGCGGCTTTGTTGGTGAAGGTGACGGCAAGGATGGACTCCGGCATCACGCCGAGCGTCTCGATGAGATGAGCGATACGGTAAGTAATGACGCGGGTCTTACCGCTCCCCGCTCCGGCCAGGATCAGGACTGGGCCGTCGGCAGAAATGACGCCCTCGCGCTGTTGCGGGTTGAGTTGGTCGAGAAAAGACAAAACTTAGGAATGGCTCCGTGGAGAAACTAATTAGATTTTACATGGAGGACAGCGTCCATTTCTGATGGGTCTTTATCTTTGTGAATGGTGGCTTTTCGATTGTTCAGGGCCGTAGAGCACTCGCTTGGGGTTCGATCGGGCGCAGTTCAAATCTGCCCGTCCGGACCAATCATCCAAAGGGCTTAGGCGCAACCTCTCCGTGCGGGAATTCTACGGCAAGTAGCTTGGTAGGTTACGCATCTACCACCTCAATTTTTCCGCCAACCGCCAGCTTGGCTCGCTTAAAGTGAATATGGCGCAGAGCTGGGTTCGCCGCAACAGAGTCACGAATCTCCTTTTCTAGTGCAGGAGTTGTGCGGCATCCAAAAGTGATGCTACGGACCGCTTCTGGCGGAACGTCGAAACAAATTTTGCCCGGACTCATCTCCGTACCGTCTTTCAGTGGGCGAATGATCCTCCACTCGCGCTCATAGGCCCACTCGCTGCTTTTTGTGTAGAGCACTTCGTTTGCGTTTAAGCATTTCCAAGTGCGGGGAAGTGGGTACTGTACATACAGGACTTTGACGAGATGCCTGAAGTCATCAGAATCGGCTATTTTTTGACTAAACCATCGATGATTCTCATCAAATTCGACAGCGACGCCGAAATGTTGGCTCGCATAGTGGCTCCACATGAGCGGATGCGTTGGGTCTTCCGTCAGGCTGAGTATTCCCAATGACTGTCCGAGCATCTTCTGAAACTTCTCCCAATGAGCCTCCCACACAACCGCCATTCTCGCGCTATCAAGCACCTCAGCTTTGTGCCGTTCCATCTCTGCCATGAATTGTTTTTCTAACACCGGATTGGCGGCGATCATCTTGCGGAAGACTGGAATTGGGACGATCAGTTTGGGGTAATTAGGGTCCGATGCCTGTTGCTTCTGCATAAAGGCGAGAGCACCATCGACCGTGCCAAATATTTCAGTGAGCCGAGCATCAACAACGTCTCGAACTTCCTCGGCTGTACCTTTGAAGTCGATGATAGGGCTGAACTCGAAAGGATCATTGAGGTCAGAGGGCTGAGTGAATCGTACCTTGAGGGTCCGAGCAAACAGCGGAAGAACTTCGGCAGACATATATTTGTACATAGGAGGTCATGGTAATCGAGCCGTTCGATTTCAGTGCAATCGCCTGCTACGTCAATCATCGCCCAAGTGTTAGATGGGGTGGGAGGTTTGCTGTGTTTCAGCGCGAAATGCTCTTTGAAGGGCTTCGGGAAGAAGAAATTCTGAATTACTTATAGCTAAAGCGGAGTTCGCGCCGCTTTGCATTCTTCGCACACGCAAACTTCTCTCAGGAACTTCCAGGAATAAATTCCCAGCGAGTGGCCGTCATTCCAGTCAAATTTAATCGCATATTTACCTACGCCTTCCACCGATAGTGGCTTCATCGCTGGCTTAAACATGGGCAGGGCTTCCGGCGCGGCTTTTCGAGGTTCCCAAGGCTTGCGGCCGGCTTTTTCCCGCTCCTCATCGCAGAGCGCGCAAGGGCAGGCATCCCGCAGAAATTGAAAGGAATAATGGGACAAATGCCCGTCTTTCCATTCGATATCCACTCCTGTCCCCGTGGTCAAATTCACTTTGACCGACTTGGGATCGATGGCAACAGAATCGAGGAAAACAGGCATAAATTCAGTATCGCATAAGGGCTATTCTGGTTTCACGAATGCATTCGTTGCCGCGCCCGCCGAAATGTTTGGCCTACGCTGTAAGATAGAGCTTCGCAATGCCAAAGAAGCTTTCTCATTATGATGGATCAGGTCGCGCAAGGATGGTGGACGTTTCCGCCAAGAAGCCTTCCAAACGTCAGGCTGAAGCCAGCGCTTTTGTGGTGCTCAAGGCTGATGTTTTAAATGCTCTGCCCGACAACCCGAAAGGTGATCCGCTGGAAGTTGCAAGATTGGCGGGGATAATGGCGGCAAAGCGGACTGCCGATCTGATTCCTATGTGCCATCCTTTGCCGTTGACGCACGTTGATGTGAGCTTGCAGCTATGCGAAAATGGCGTCGCTGTTCATTCTTCAGTTACTACTACTGCGGTTACGGGAGTCGAAATGGAGGCTCTGGTAGCTGCCAGTGTAGCCGCTCTCACCGTATACGATATGTGCAAAGCCCTCGATAAGGGCATTGAAATTCGCGAGATTATGCTCGAACGCAAGTCTGGTGGGAAGAGCGGAGATTACTTGCGAATGAAGAAAAACTCTGGGACGAAAAAAGTAGCGCATGGCAAATAACGTCAAAGTGTTGTTGGTCGACGATAATCCGATGGTGCTCGGAATGTTGCGGGGCGCACTTACAACATTGGCGGTCGTAAACACTGCCAGTGATGGCGCGGATGCTTTGTTGAAAGCTGTGGAAGACCCACCTGATCTCCTGGTGAGCGATTACCGTATGCCCGGCATGGACGGAAGGCAGTTGGTTGAGAAATTGAAGAGTCGGCCTAAGACTGCCGGAATTGCCGTTATTCTGCTGGCGACAAAAAGTGATATTAGCGAGAAGCTGGGGATGCAGGATCATGCGGTCGATGATTTTGTAGAAAAGCCGTTTTTTCTCAAAGATGCAATCCAGCGAATCAAGCGCGTGATCGATAAGATCGCTTTGGAAAAGATGGCGAAAGCAGCTTCTTCCGATGGAGTTTTGCGTGGCAGTTTGCTGCAGATGAATGTCATTGATCTCGTGCAATCTCTGGAAATGGGCCGCAAAAGCTGTTTGCTTACGCTGACCAATGAAGGAGATAAGTGCGACATGTATTTTCGCGAGGGCCAGGTAACCCACGCGGCTTACGGTGCGCTTACTGGCGACCCCGCAGTATTCAAGGTGCTTCGCTGGACAAATGGAAATTTCCAAATGAATTTTGAAGGCAAGACTACCGAAGAAAGCACGACCCTTAATACTCAGGGATTGCTGATGGAAGGTCTGCGTCTGCTCGATGAAGCGCAACGTGATAGTGGCGAGGCCGCAGAGAAAAAGCAGGAGGAAGAAGATGATGTCCTCCTCGACTCCTGAGATTTCCAGTTCTGCATTATTAACGGCTGCTGTCCTGACGGTTAGTGATTCATGTGCCAGTGGGCAACGCGCGGATCTGTCGGGGCCTGCTGTTGCCGCAGTTTTAAAAAAAAATAATTTTGCAATTGCGACTCTGGAGATTGTTCCGGACGATGAAGCTGCCATTAGGAAGGTAATCGTTCGTCTAAGCGCGCAAGTTCCACTCGTGGTCACGACAGGGGGAACAGGGGTTGCGCCTCGCGATGTTACTCCGGAAGCGACTCGTGCGATTTGTGATCGTCTGCTGGAAGGCGTAGCTGAAAAAATGCGTGCAGAGGGGGGTAAGAATACTCCTTTCGCGGCGCTTAGCCGCGGAGTTTGCGGAACACGGGGGACTTCGCTGATCTTGAATCTGCCGGGAAGTCCAGGCGGCGCGGTCGATTCGCTTATGGCGGTAGTTAATTTACTCCCCCATGCTCTCCGGTTGTTGAGCGGCGACACAGAACATTCTCCCCAACACTTGATGTAGCAACCCCGATTGTTTTCGGATTGCACATCCCCGCGCAGCCCCACTTTCGCGTACACTTTTTTTACGTCTTTTTTAAGCCTTGAAGACCCTGAAACACATTCTGGCTCGTTACACTGCCTTCCTTTGGGTTTTGCTGAAACCACTTGGCGCGTGGGGCGTTTTTGTTATTGGAGCAATTGATGCCGCCGCTTTAGGCCTGCCTGTAGATGTTGCAGTAGCCACATATGTCTACCAGAATCCTCACAAGTTCCTGCTTTATGTGTTGATGGCTTCGTCGGGCGAAACCCTGGGGAGTGTCGCGGTCTATGCTCTTGGGTATAAAGGTGGGGAAGAGTTGCTGCGGAAGCGGATTTCACCCGCTCGTTTCGAAAAGATCCACTCGACTTTCGATCAGCATCCCTTCTGGAGTTTGATGTTGCCGGCAATGCTGCCTCCCCCAACTCCATTCAAGCTTTTTGTCCTGGCAGCGGCTGTTTCCGAAATGCGGTTTAGCCATTATCTTCTGGCAATTTTTTCAGGCCGATTCGTCCGTTTTACGTTCTTAGGGCTACTCACCTTAAAGTTTGGACCAGAGTTTGTACACGTAATAGGTCCGTTTTTCAGCAGACATCTATATGCAATTGGCGTGATAGTGGCAGCTGGATTGATTGCTTGGCTCCTGCGGAGCAGGCGGCAACGACGGTCGAAAAAATCAGTGGTGAGAATTGCAGAACAGTCTTAAGCGACGTTCTGAAAACAGCTACCTATATGGGCTTGTAATCTTGCTTTGCGAAAACTCCAGCCAGATAATGCACGGCAACCGGAGTAGCAAACATCAGCATCGTGAAGAATAGATCGCCTTCGAGGGTGTTCCGGAAAAATGGCAGTCCTGCTACGTAGGATTCCATTATGCCGTTCAGAGTTCTCGGATAAAGATCTGTCCACGCGGCCCACGCGGCAAGATTGCTCAGTAGAAAAAAAGACAATGAGCTCGCTAACGCAGCTCCAATCACCCGCAGTGGCTTGCTATTTTCGCGAAGATTAGTGCCAAGCCAAATGATTGCAGCGTACCAGATCCAAGTTACATAGTGGTCCCAGGAAAACGGGTAAGAGTAGACCAGCTTGGTTAGAATCACGTCCGAAGCAGCCAACATTACAAATGGAAGCCAGAGCTGGCGTTTAGGACCACGCGCGCCGAAAAACAGCAGCGAAGCTGCAACCGGGGTGAACATCCAGGGATGCGGTAAAAATCGTACTGCGATTGCAGTCAGGAGAAACAAATAGGCCAGCATGATCACCTCAAAATTCCTCAAATATCATTCTTGCGTGTTGCCATAGCTGCGTCAAGCTCAACTCTGGTTTATAAGCTTCCATTGTACCGCTTAGTTGGGAGGCGAAACCGTTTGGCTGCGATTCCCGAAGCTCTCATTCACCACTTCCAAGCTTCGATTCAGTTCAACACCTGCCGAGAGCCCATCTCGCCCGCTCATCTCGGGATATGCATATCGAATATCCTTAAATTGCACTCGACGATAAGCAATAGCATCTGAATCTGTCATCGGGTAGCTCTGGACGAGAGGATACTGTGCCCAATCCAAGTAAACGCGGCCGAGGAAAGACCGTTTTGCAGCGAGAGTAACCGGAGTTTCTGCTGGTTTGGAATAAAAGTTGATCTGAGTTAAACGCAAAGCAGCAGAATCCACCACCGTTGTCCCATAGAAATTTTGAGTCTCCGCGACTGAGTACCAGCGGAATGGTGACCACCAATACGGATACGCTGATGCTCGAATTGCTGGTGCTCCGTCATAAGACATAGTTCGTAAGAAGTGAACAGCGCGTCGATGCTCGAAGTCCCGCAATCCCCATAAAGCGATTACTCCGACGAGAGCTAATGTCGCGGCGAGTCTTCCTTTCGGACCACTGCGAATTGGATTCGAGCTTTTTCTCATCCACCTAGATAGGGCCGGAAACACTAAGCCAGCGGTAAGTAAAATCAAGATCGCAGGTTCGACAATAAAAACGATGTCCCACGAGTACCATCTCTCAGAAAACGGCCAGAACGGGCGTACGCCGTAGTTGTTGGTGTAATCAAGCAGTATGTGGCTAAGGCCAGCGAGATATGAGAATAAAAATAATAATCCCCAGCGTGGAGGCAGATTGGGGTTGCTGATCTTGCGTCCGCGGATACGCCAGATGAGGTAGATAAATCCGACGACAACAGTTGACATCAGGAACAATCCCAAAAAAGAGTGTGTGAATCCGCGATGATGAGCAAAACCGAAAACGGGTCCTTTAATCTGGCCAAGCACGTCGAGATCAGGCGCTTCGGCCGCAAGTGTGATCGTCGCGGTGGCCAGAGCGGTCTTACGGTTCAAACCGGTGCGGCTTAAACATGCGCCAGTCAGGAAGTGCGTTATCGGTTCCAAGTTATGTTTTTAACACAATGAGGAGTGATTGCCTTTGGGCGCCAGGATTGTAAGCGCATCTGGAACTATGGAAATTTCTGCCGGAAGCGTGCCCAATAATTCTCCATCGGCTTCGACATGAATCTTTTGTTCTGTCCCAGAAATTTTGCACGTTACCTTTTCCACGGACTCCAGCTCTATACCTCTAACTTTCCAGTTCGCTCCGAACATACCCCGCAGAATGTATCGCATATAGGACCATCGACGACTCGTCTTAAATAACACCAGGCGCATGTCGTTTCGGGCTAAGCTTGCGCCCGGCGCCAATTTCCGCAACAGTCCTCCGAAGTTTGTAATTCGCACAGCGAGGAGTTCAGAAACTGATTCCCTGCGGGTTTGCCCTTCTAGAGTAAGAAAATCTACGTCAAAAAACTTCATGGGTTGGGTAACCCACAGATGAAGGGCTTTGACGTAATAGGCCCAAATGCCCAAGCGGCCCTTGCTCAACATATTCAATTTGTAGAATAGGTGTGCATCCATTCCCACACCGGCGGTAACGCAGAAATAACGCAAGGCAGGGCTTCCCGAGAAGTCACGATAAAGTACCTGTCCGACGGCAATTCGACGTGCTTCAGCATTTAGAGCGCAATGCGCAGCTGACTTCGGAGAAAACGGTATGCCGAGGTCGCGAGCCAGAGCGTTTGCAGTGCCCAAAGGGATCACTCCAAGAGCTGTGCGGCTTCCCACTATACCTTGCAATACATCATTGATTGTGCCGTCCCCGCCACATGCAAAGATAGTGTCGAATCCTTCAGAAATCGCACGGCGAGTCTGTTCGGTTGCGTCCAGCGCGGAACAAGTAGTTATGAGCAGCGCTTCAACGCCGGCTGCTTCCAATACAGATTGCACAGCTTTGACATCACCAATACGGTTGCCCCGACTGCTTCCGGATCGCGGGTTATAGACGAGAGCAGCCCTGCGCATGAGGATAGTCTGGATTGTACTAAGGCTTGAATAGAACGTCTGTGTACCGCAAAACGATGCCTATGGTCTGCCTCACGGAGGCAGCGTTGCGTATCCTGTGCCTTTGGACTAAGCTTACCCGCAAATACCCTTGAGGCATCATCCGATACACGTCATTCCGTAAAGTCTGCCTTCCCAGACTTAGGAGGATTTAAATTTATGAGCCGCCTGGCTTCCACCTTGTTTGTTCTGTTATTTGCGGTACCTGGGCTAATAGTGTTCGCCTCTGCGCAAGATCATTCAATGCACAGCCAAAGCAAATCCGTGACGTTGATGTCAGGATTGGGGGACCTGCATCACCCAGTCTCGACCAGCAACCCGCAAGCGCAGCAGTTCTTCGATCAAGGGTTGCGGCTGATTTATGCCTTCAATCACGATGAAGCAGCACGTTCTTTTGCTCACTCCGCCGAACTGGATCCCAAACTCGCGATTGCTTATTGGGGTGTGGCCGAAGCCATTGGGCCCAATTACAACGATCCCGCAAGCGACGAACGGTTTATAAAAGCGCACGAAGCTGTTCAAAAAGCATCGGATCTTTCAGTAAAAGCCTCGCCTAGCGAGAAGGCGTATATACAGGCCATGGCGTTACGCTTTCCTTCAGATGCGAAAGCTGATCGCAGAAAAGCCGCTGAGAACTATCATGACGCCATGCGCGAAGTCGCGAAAACCTTTCCTGACGATCTTGATGCCGCAACATTATTTGCTGAGTCGGGCATGAACCTTCACCCTTGGGGTCTGTGGCACCCCGATGGAACACCCGAAGTTGGCACGGAAGAAATTGTGACCACGCTTGAGTCGGTGATGAAGCGCGATCCAAACCACCTTGGCGCAATCCACTATTACATTCATACAGTCGAGGCTTCTCCGACTCCGGAGCGTGCACTGGCCGGCGCCAATAAACTGGCTTCTCTGGCACCTGCTGCGGGACACATCGTACACATGCCAGCGCATGTATACATTCGCACCGGCGATTACGACGCCGCGGTCAAGACCAACGAAGAAGCTGCGGCGGTGGATCGCGCCTATATCAAAGCGAGTGGTGCACAGGGCATTTACCCAATGATGTATTACAGCCACAATTTGCATTTCATCGCCATGTGCGCTGCCATGAATGGAAACTATCCAGAGTCGAAGAAGAATGCGGATTTGCTGGCCGCTCACGTAGGCCCGCATGTGAAAGAGATGCCGCAACTCGAAGGCTTTATGACGATTCCCATAGCCGTGGATATCCGCTTTCATCGCTGGAACGACATCCTGAAAATGCCACAACCCAATCCGGATATGAAAATTACGGCAATTTTCTGGCATTTTGCACGCGGCATGGCATTAGCCGGAATCGGAAAGACGAGCGAAGCGGAAGCGGAATACAAGATCGTTGCTGATGCCGAGCAGAAAACGCCTGAAGACGTGGTGTTCGCCATGCCCGTAAACAACAAAGCGAAAGACATTATGAGGATCGCGAAAGACGTGCTAGGCGCAAAGATTGCCACCGCAAAGAAAGATTACTCGGGAGCGATCACCATGTTAACCGAGGCAGTTGCCGTGGAAGACACGTTGAAATATGGAGAGCCGCCCGATTGGTTCTTCCCTATACGTGAATCATTAGGCGCTGCACTCCTAATCAATGGTGATGCATCGGGCGCAGAGAAAGTGTTTCGTGCGGATCTTGACCGCAATCCGCGAAATCCACGATCATTGTTCGGTTTGCAACAGGCACTCAAGGCTGAAAGCCGCGACTATGATGCTGGATTCGTAGAGCACCAATTTCATTCATCCTGGAAGGGAGATCCTTTGAAAGTTGAAGACTTGGTATAGCAAGACTTAGGGTTCCGCGAGAAACTCATACTCATCGATAACCGCTGCCACGGCGACCTTACCTTCTTTCTCATCGTCGACGCGGACAACTTTGCCTGTACATTTCACCCGAATGGCTTCGGTTAGCGTGATTTCGGGTGGAAGGGTAAGCGTGAATTCGATGCCCGATCCGGCGGCAATAGCCGAATCGACAAAGAAGCAAATGCCCCGGGCGCTCACATCGCGAGTTTGAGCGGGCATCTCGCGTGCTCCATTCTCGGTGGTCGCGACCGCAACTGGTAGCCGCAATCCAAACCGGCGGGTTGCTCGCTTGTCTTGCGGGGATTTTTCTTGTTGAGTCTCGGGCATGGACTCTCCTGAATCGTGTAAAGCATGGCTGTTTGCGGGCAGAGTGTCAATGGAAAAGTGAGCTTTGCTGGGCGCTGGCACAGCACCGCCAATTCACACCTTGCAAACGGAGCCCGCAGTCTCCTTGAGACTGCGGCATCGGAGGCCAAGTTTGTTATAAGCTGGAATTGGGAATCAGTTCCATCCTGAGAGCGTGCTAACCAACCAGAGGAAAGTTGATCGAGAATTTTCTAAGGATCTAAACTCCAGGCATTAATTTCTCAATCCCGTAACTTGAGGAGACGAATGAGTTTTCAGCGCGTGTTGCTCCTGCTCTTTGTAATCGCCTACTCGTTGCTAACTCGTGCAGCTGCACAAGAAGCCTCACAACTTGCTCCTGCCCAAATCAATGACATCGAAAAAGCAATTACCGCGTTTATGGCCCAGGCGCATGCGCCCAGCATCTCGGTTGCAGTCGTAAAAGATGGGAAGCTTGCCTGGACCGGAGCTTACGGCTTCTCGGATTTAGAAAACTTCGTCCCCGCAACAACTTCTACCATGTACCGATTGGCATCAATTTCTAAACCCATCACCGCGACTGCAGTCATGCAGCTGGTTCAAGCCGGAAAGATCGATCTGGATGCGCCGGCTCAAAAATATTGCCCCGCTTATCCGCAGAAGCAGTGGACCATCACAACACGAGAATTGCTTGGCCATTTGGCTGGAGTCCGGCATTATAAAAATCCCGAGGAAGAAAACAAAAGCACCCATCATTACAGTTCGGTTGTCGATTCTCTCGATTTTTTCAAATCCGAACCACTTGATCTTGAGCCGGGAACCAAATTCCATTATTCGACGTTCGGATATTCGATCCTGGGATGCGAAATCGAAGGCGTATCCGGCATGAGCTTCATGGATTATTTGCAGAAAAATATTTTTCAACCTGCGGGTATGACGCACATCCGTTCCGATGACACATACGCGATCATTCCGAATCGGGCTCGGGGTTATAGAAAAACTGAGAACGGCGACGTAGTAAATGCGTATCTCGCCGACACCAGCAACAAGATTCCCGGCGGTGGTTTGATCTCAACTGCAACGGACTTGGCTGATTTTGCCATTGCAAGCATGCACGCAACTCTCGTGGCCAAAGCAACGGAAGAACAGATGTGGACTCCACAGAAGACTCGCGACGGCAAGAGCACCAGTTATGGATTAGGTTGGGGAATAGGGGAGCTAAAAGGAAAAAGGAAAATTGCGCACGACGGAGGCCAGCCAGGTACCAGTACCGATTTGGCTATGTTGCCAGACTCGGATGTTGCAGTGGCAGTGATGTGCAATTTGGAAGAAGTTCGTACCCGCGATCTGGCCGACGAAATTCTGGAAGAAATCGCGCCTTAGTCCTACTGATCAGACGCTTAGGTAATTGGACATCGCAGGATCTTTCCAGCCACTGCAATGGCGGGGATGATCGATGCACCTTGGGAGACGATGACTGCTACTTCTTTTCTTTAGCCATCTTTCTGGCAATCTCTTCCATCAGCTTGGGTTTTAAATCCGCCAACATGTTATCGACAATGCTGGCGATCGCTGAATCCTCGGCTACAGGTTCGGCAAGAGCTTCTTCGGCTAATTGTAGTGGCGCTTTTGGTTCGCTTCGGAGATCTTTGAATCCGGACGGAGCGGTGGACTCGCTCGAAACGCTAGCTGCAGAATCCATCGTGGAGGAAATGGGAGCAGATACTGTTTGGGTCTCATTTGTGCCAACAATGGTTTCACGAATCTGCTTCCAATTTTGCCATGCTGCAGCCAATTCTGTTTCGCGTTGGCGGTCAGCCTGGCTGTTAGATTTTTCGGGCGATGCAATCACATTGGCAGATTCGACGTTTGTCGAAGAGAGGACACCAGAGTCCAAATGCGAAATGCTTTCTACAGAGACTGATTCCACAGTGGCTGGCCCAGCAGATGCGGCCGCAGCAAACGCCTCTCCGTGAGATTCCTCAACTTTGGTGCCACCATCGATAGTCTCAGGGTTTTCCGCTGGTTGCGCCTCATCGCCTGGAGCCGGCGCATTCGCAAACATCTCCTGATGGACATTCGAGCTCACAGAAATTGTGGTGTCATGTGTAGGTGTTCCAATTTCAATAGGGGTGGCTGTTAGGCTTGGAATTTCTTGCGGACTTACGGGTTCCACGACGGATGCCGTTGCCGCAGATATAAGCGCAGTAGACACTGCCGCGCTTTCGTCCATGTTCCCCGATGAAAAACTTGCGGGTGCTTCGGCCTCTGCGTGCGCCGTGGAAGTTTTCTGGATTTCATTTTCAAGGAGAAGTTTTGACTCGTCTTCCGTGAGTGCGACTGAGTGTGCAACCCATCTTGGCCCAGTGATATCAGATACAGCCTGATTGAAGCTCTCTTTCGAATTTTTCGCAGATGCAGTCAGATTTGCATCTTGTTCAACCGGATGTTCGTTCTTAGCAGCAGGCAATAGAGATGCTAATGCTGTCAAGAATTCCGACTCACTGGCCATAGCTTTTGGAAGTTCAGAGGAAGTGTCACTCAAATTGAGAGGTGCGGATGCAAAAGTTGCGGTCTCTACTTCCGGTTCATCATGGGCTGACTTGGTTTCACCGATAGGCTCTGCGGCCCGGTGTGCTTCATCAAGTTTCGATGGCCCAGCCTGTTTGGAAACTTCTGTATTTGCCTTCTCTGCCGAACTTCCCTGCGCGTCTTGAGTCGATTCGCTATCTTTTGGGCCAGGAATTCCGCGGGAAACTATTGCTGCAATATCTTCAGGAGTGATTTCTTTGACCGCGTCAGCATCGATCGCAAGTACCTTCGCTTTGAAGGTGCTGGTGACTTGAGCTACCGCCGTGCTCTCCTCAGGTACGTTCGCTTCTGGTTCCAATGGCTTAGCCGCTGGAGGTGGAATTCTAAGCCGTGTCTTCCACTCGGCGTCTGCTTGCTCAACTTTTTGATTCGATGCGCTGGTTTTACCCGACCGTCCTGCTTTTTTCGGATCAGCTAAGGGGACAATCTTGTCTTCGAGTTTGGTAAGCGCAGTCAGTAATTCGCTGGCTTCAAAAGGCTTGATAATATGGCCATCGGCTCGAACCCGCTTTGCCTCCTCGGCTTTAAACGGCTCCATCTTACCAACCGTCAACAACACTGGAATGCGCGCCGTATCGGGTGATTCTTTAATTCGCTGACAGACTTCCAGTCCGCCATATCCAGGCATGTATACATCGAGCACGATGAGGTCAGGCCTGATTTCGCCGATTTTTTTCAGGGCCGCAGCGCCGTTGTTTACGGTAATGACTTCGTAACCAGCATCGGAAAGGATTCTCCGTCCCATGTTCTGGGCTGTCACACTGTCGTCGGCCAGCAATATTTTTCGCGCCAAGATTGAAAGTCCTTACTGAGGGGAGATAGCGCGAAGTTAAATTGTCCGGGACGCTAAGTCAATGAAGATACGACAGTAACAGGTTACTACCGGACAACAGCTTCAGGCGTTAGGTTGGCCCAAGCCTCTAGGAATTTTGAAGATGGGCTGTGCAGTTCGACTTTAAGCTCAAAACATCTCAAGCTCGGGATCTAAGCCCAAAGCTTGAAGCTTAGAGTCTGACGCCTAGAGCCTGCCTTTAGAACGGGTTCAACTTGCCCAAACCTTTCTTTTTCTTATGCTTGCTGGACGATAAATCTGCGGGATCTGCCGCATCGGTGGAGGAAGATGTATCTGTTTTTCCATCTGCGTTTGAGGACGACCCACCATTTCCGATCTCGTTTACTTGAGCAGGCGCTGGCGCCGGATTCTGGCTATCGCCAGCCTGACCATTGCCAACATTGGGTTTTAACTCGTTAGCGTCCGTCGTTGCCGTGGAGTCAGGCTTAAGCTCGTTTGGATCAGCAGCCGCAGCGTTCGTAGGAGCCAATGGCGACGATCCAGCTTCGGTGCCAGCGGGAACGGTGGAATTGTCTACTGTACTGCCATTCACGACAGGCGTATCCGCGGGAGGAGCATCCGAACGCGGAGCAGGTTGATCGGCTGGAGGGGCTCCGATTCCGTTCACCGTTTCGACAGTCGCATTCTGCGTGCTAGTTCCCATTGCCGCATTCGTCGCTGAACGAATTACTTCACTCGCAGTTGTTGCCCGTGGATCAACTAAGGTAGGTTCTCCGACGCGAGATGCTGGAGCCGTGTTCGGATGCTTTTGGAACGCGCTCATCACCTTGGCCATGGTGCTGGCTTCTTTACGGCTATTTTCTTCAGCGCGATTTTGCGCAACTGCTGCCTTAGTTGGTTTAGGCACTGGTTGGTGCAATGCTGCAAGCCGAGCCTTCGCATCATCAGTGCGATCCATCAGCGGATAACGCGTAATGATTCGGGAATAAGCTTCCGCTGCACCTGAAGTGAATTGCTGAATCATGCGCGCCTTGGCCGCCTCATTCATCGGACGCGAACGGACCTGAGAAATTTCGCCTTCGTAGGCTTGCCCAAGCAGATACAACGCTTCATCGGCTTTGCTGTAGAGGGGATACTTGTCGGCGAGTGACCGCAGCCGCGCAATCGCCGCCGGATAAGATTGTCTGCCAAAGTAGAAGCGTCCTACGCGGAATTCGCGCTCTGCAATTATTTCCTGCACCTGCATTAAACGCTGCTTGGCTTCTGGAACCAGTTTGCTGTCCGGCCATTGCAAAATTAACTGCCGGTATTCTTCTTCCGCGCGCATCGCATGTGTGTAATCGCGATCCGGCTTTTCCATTTCTTGATAGTGAATGTTAGCGATCTTGAGCTGCGCTTCGGCAGCCTCTGGCATGTTGGGAAAAAATGTTTCGAAATCTTTGTATTCGACTTCCGCCTGCGCCAAAGACGTGGTGCCGCCTTCCGCATACCAGGAGTCCGCTACCGCCAGCTTGGCACGTGCAACGAACTCCGAATCCGGGTACGTATTGATCAGAGTCTGCATGGTCATGCGCGCCACATCGAAGCGGTTGTGCTTCATGGCATCCATACCGCGGTCGAATAAAACCTTATCCGGCTGTTTAGAGCTAACATTCGCCAGCGGGTTGTTGACTTTCTTGTTGGTACACGCAATGGAAAAGGTCAGCGCAATAATGAGCACCGCAAACGGAATACGACGTGACATAGAATTCCTTGAGAAACGAAGCATCTGAAAATAACGACGAACGCGAACAACCGACGGCAGTTTCTATACTTTCTGCAGCGCGGCTTCTTTCGCCATCTTCAATAATCTTTGAGCATTAATGGTTGGATCACCTTGACCGAATACAGCGTTGCCCGCCACCAAAATTTCCGCTCCGGCTCGAACTACTTCGGCGATGGTTCCGGCAGCCACTCCGCCATCTACTTCAATTCGATAGTCCAACCGCCGCTCAGCTCGTAAGTTGGCCAATCTATTGATCTTATGTAGAGAATTTGAAATGAATTTCTGTGCTCCAAATCCCGGATTTACCGACATCACCAACACATAATCCACAATATCGAGCACTTCACTTAAAACGTCCACCGGAGTTGCCGGATTAATTACCACTCCTGCTAAACAGCCATGGTCCTTGATGAGATGCAGTGTTCGATCCAAGTGCCTGCAAGCTTCCTGATGGACCGAGATCCAGTTCGCGCCCGCCTCAGCAAATTCCGGTATGAACAAATCCGGATTATCGATCATGAGATGGCAGTCCAACGGAAGGCTAGTCGCTTTTCGTAACGATCTTACAACCGGAGGCCCAACTGTGATATTAGGAACGAAATGCCCGTCCATGATATCGACATGAATCACCGTCGCGCCGCCGTCGGCTGCCGTGCGAATCTGGTCCGCTAAATGCGCGAAATCCGCTGACAAAATTGAGGGGGCGAGTTCAATCAAATTAAGTCAACCTAAGTAAGGGAACAGTGAGGAAAGTTTATCACGCAAGCACCTCCTACAAAGCCTGCTTTACGCGAATTTATTGGATTTTGGCGTATTCTTCCTTCGCCTGCCTTAGCAATGGCACATCCGGGTCGGCATCTTTCCACGACCCAAGAAAATCCTGGTAAGCGGTCCGACTCTTTGCATTATCACCAGTCGCAACATAGGCGCGTGCCAGTCCAAGCTGCGCGAGGGATACGAACAAGTCCGTGGGCGCGTAGCCCTTCAGGCTCAGCGTTCGTTGAAATTCTTTCGCCGCCTCGGCGCCCTGTCCCGCTGCCAACAATGCGCTAGCTCGCGTATAAAGACATTCAGTGTTCGCGCCGTCATAAGGCGTGGCTTTCTTTAATAAGTCCACAGCCCTCCCTGCATCATGATGATTCATCGCCAGCACGGCTTGCGCGATCGGAACATAAACCGACTGCATAAATTCATCGTCGGGGCGCTGCCCAGCCGCCTGCGTAACCAATTTTTCCGCCTTAGCTTGTTCACCACTGCGCGCATAAATATCTGCGGCCGAGAGTAATGTTGTGGGAGTCTGCGATTTCTTCAGCGCGGCATCTGCGCCTGCGAGAGCCGCGGAGCGATTCCCTTCCATAGCATTCGCCGTCGCTTCATTGGTTATAGCGGAGACAACTGCATCGCTGAGTTCGAGTTTCTGGGCTTTATCTTCTATTTGAACGAACAGTTCATGGGCTTTTTTCAATTGGCCGCGAGCCGCAGCCAGCGACGCTTCGAACTGTAAAACGTCGTATTGCCCCTGGGAATTTGCTTCGAGCAGCGCGCGCTCTTTCCCAAATGCCGCCTGATCTCCTTGCTCAAATGCAACAACTGCGAGCTGTTCATGAACTATCGCCGACCCAAGTTTGTTTTGCAGGGCAGTATTCATCATGGCTTTCGCTTCATCCAGCCGGTTCATTGCAATGTAGGAAAAACTCGCGATGGCGTAGCCATTAAATTGATTGGGATTCAACTCTTTCGCTGCCAGCGCGTTCTCCAGCGCCTTGTCAAATTGTCCGATTTGCAGATACTCAGTGGCAAGATTAATCAGGGGCCTGGTATCCCGCGGATAAACCTGTTTATAAGTTTCGTAGGCTTCAATAGACTTTTCGATTTGACCGCTATCGGAGTAATAGTCACTCGTAATGGCCAACTTCTCCCGTTCACTTGCCCGGTCTTTCAACTCGAATGCTTTGCGCATATTTTGCAGCGCCAACTCATATTGCCCAAGGTTGATGTACTCCACTCCCAGTCCGCGGTACGCCATGGCAAAATTGGGGTCCAGTTCAATGGCGCGCTTGGTAAAATCTATTGATCCGAGAAAATCGCCGTTGTTGTTGCGATCCGCTGCTTCGCTGTCCAGCTTGAGTGCCTCAAGTGAAGATGTCGTGGCCTCCTGTAAGGGAGCGTCAAATTTCTGAATCGACGCCAGTGACTCTCCAAGCTTGCTGCGCAATTTCGTGCTCGCCTGCCCGAGACTATCGAGAACTTTTTCTTTGCTGGCGGATTGCGCTTGCTCCTGACCAATCAAATCGCCGGTTGCCGCGTTCATGGCTTCGAGCGTGAGCACATACTCACTTCCCAAGCTTGCAATGGAACCGTGGACCAACGCTTTCGTTCCATTGCGCTGACATATTTCCCTGCCAATTTCCGGCGTGATGCGAGTATCGGGCGGCTTATTCATCAATTTGAGAGTCTTGGCGACCTCTTGGTCTGAAACAAGACTGAGAAATGGAGATTGCGCCAAACTGACTTGCAGCGCCGTCTTTAACGTGCCGTCAAAAACCGGATCGCCCGTCGTATTAGTGAAGTCCGTCAACACAATCGAATCTTTTTCGCTCAGGGTCTTCGTCTTTGGGCGTGAAAAGAAAAACGCGACCGTAGCAACGACAATTGCCAAAGCGGCTACTCCCACTATGAGCGGAATGTTCGTGTGTTTTTTAGGAAGTTTGGTCACGGCTGATACCGCTGCGGTGACGCCCGAAGATGCTGCAGAAATCGCTGAAGCCGAAGCTGGCTTCTCTTGTCCAGCCGAACGGGACGCTGAACTAAATGCTCCGGCGTCTACTGGTACGGCTTGTTCTTCCATCGAACTCGCGACAGGTAATCGTCCTGACTCGGTCTCCCGCTTTAATCGCTTCAGGTCCGCTCGCATGTCAGCTGCTGATTGATAGCGAAGCTCGCGATCTTTCTCTAGCGCTTTATTGATAATTCGTTCCAGTTCGGCCGGAACATCCGGGTTCACGCGCACCGGAGCCAGCGGAGCTTTGCTCAAGATCGACTGGAATATAAGCGCTGAGGTTTCGCCTCGAAATGGCAACAAGCCAGTGGCCATTTCATACAGCACTGCGCCGAATGAGAATAGATCAGTACGGGCGTCTAACTCTTTGCCCTTAGCCTGCTCGGGCGACATATAGGCTACGGTACCAAGAGTCGACCCCGGGCTTGTCAAATGCTCAACGTCTACTCCGGCCGTCGCCATAGTTGCATCCAGTGGAGTGTCGCCAATTCCGCTGGCTGAAAGCGTAACTTTGGCTAGCCCAAAATCAAGAATCTTGCCATGCCCACGCTTGGTGACGAAAATATTTGCTGGCTTGATGTCGCGGTGTACGATGCCCTGCACATGCGCCGCATCCAGAGCATCTGCAATCTCGATGGCCAAACCGAGAAGAACTTCTGGATCGAGTGGTCGCCCGGCGATGAGATGTTTGAGGGTTTCGCCATCGAGGTATTCCATGGCGATGAATGCATGGCCATCTTGCTCGCCGATGTCGTAGATAGTGCAAATATTGGGATGATTCAGTGCCGAAGCGGCTTGCGCTTCCCTTTGGAAACGAGCCAAGGACTGGGGGTCGCGGGCAACTTCGTCAGGCAAAAATTTCAAAGCGACGAAGCGATGCAGACGGGTATCTTCTGCTTTGTAGACAACGCCCATACCGCCGCCACCAAGCTTTTCGACGATCCGGTAGTGGGAAATAGTTTGCCCAATCATGGTTGCTACCAACTTCTATATTCAGATTCTGTAGCGAACAGATTCATCTTTTACGAATGAAGGATTGTAGCCGAAATGCTAGCAGATGGCCGGGCAATTTTAATAAACGTGATGCAGGACGGGGGATCTCGTCCATTCGCCAAAAACAAGCTATCTAATGTGTTGCATGCAAGTGATCTTGCAACCAGTTTTCGATGTGCAGTTTCCGCACATTCATAGGCTGATTTCCATACCAAAGTAAAAAGGCTCCAAATGCCAGAAGCGCCAACAGTGCTGCATTCACGACCCACCTTTTCTGATAACTGGTACGCACAGCCGCTGCCGGGACGGTCACCACATCCGCTACAGTTTCTTCTCCGCTGGATGCTGTCGCATCCGAATCCTTGGATGTGGCAGTGCCGGCAACTGCCGTGGCGGGGCGCCGCGCTCGCCAACTTCCAAATACCAATAAGAGGTTTGTCGCCAAAATCACTGCGAATGCCAGGCCGGGGAAGAAGGCAAGTTCTTTGCTGCGGGCTTCTGCGACTTCAAGGGCGAGGACCACAGTGATCAAACCACGGGGCAACATCCATAGAATCGCCTCCCGGCCCTGTGCGCCAATTCCTTGCCATGACCAACGACTTGATTGAATCGCGAGCCAACGCGCGACGAACAAAGCACCCAGTGTGCCTGCCAGTAATAACGGGTGCTGGCGAAAAATCCCCAGTTGCGCAATTGCTCCAATTAGTACAAAGAAAAACGTACGCACCAAAAAAGCGAGCTCGGAATGGAAAGTCAGCAAAGCCTGTTGCGATTCAGCCAATGCACTAATTGGACCCGTCAATCCCAAGCCTGCGTCGATGCCAGGGAAATTTGAAATCGTAAGTCCGAAGCCAAGTACCGCAATCAAGCCATTCGATCCTAACGCCTCCATTCCCGCATATAGGACCAGCACCATGGAAAACGTAAGCACTTGCCAGAACCGCTGTTCAGAGAGTACGTGCAACAATCGCGACCACAGAATTCCGGCTGCGACAGAAAACACCAATGCGATTCCAACCTGCTCCAGGAAACGGCGAATCAGGCCTTGAACAATGGGTCCGGGCTGACTTCCCAATCCCAGGAGCAAACCTACCATGAGTACCGCAAGTACATCTCCCCACGATGCTTCAAGCATGAGGGTTGCTTTCACCGGCTCTTCGGCTTCCATTTGTTGCAAGACCGGCAGTACAACCGTGCTGCTGGTACAACCCAGCGCCGCTCCTATCAGCAAGCCGTCAGTCAAAGAGAGATGCAGTCCTTTGACGACAATTAGCGCAACCAGGCCAGTACTAAACGCGTAAGTTAGAGTGGCCAACAGTAAGCCACCAGGGAAGTGTCGAAGAGTGTTGCGCAGGTTGAGTTCGAGGCCGCCTTCGAAGAGAACCAAAATGATGGCAAGTGTTCCCAAAAGATTCGTAGTTCGAGCAAGTTTTTCTGGATGGAAAAGCCCGAGTCCCGGTCCAAGCAGAACGCCCAATCCCATGAGCAAGACAACATCGGGAATGCGCGTGACCTTAAAAATGCGATTAGCGAGGAAAGCGATGACTAGCAGTCCCCCGACTAACCCGAGACTCAACGCTGAAGACATGGTTTCTCTTTCTAACAGAACCAGTGCTGGCGAGAAATTCTTTTCATCCTACCGCGTGCTACTCTCGTCTCTTTAAGAAAAGTCCTGGTCATGCCCTACTCATTATTCTCGATTGTTTTTAGCCTCGGCGCTGTGGCCACTTGGGGTGTGGCTGATTTCACTGGAGGATATGCCGCGCGCCGCGCCAATGCTTACGTGATTGCAACGATCGCACATGCCAGCGCCATGATCCTGGTAATCACGTTGGCAATCTCTACGCATGCGGCTTTTCCTTCGCGCATGAGCGTGCTTTGGTCCCTTGCGGCCGGACTGTCCGGCGGTGCCGCACTGGCATTTTTTTATCGCGCTCTTGCTACGGGGAAAATGGGTTTAACTGCGCCCGTGTCGGCAGTGCTTGGCGCAGCGGTTCCGACAGCTTTCACGATTGTGACGGAAGGTGCGCCAGGCGCCTTGCGAATCGCTGGATTCGTATTGGCAGGAATTGGTATTTGGTTAATCTCGCGCACCCAAGATAACACTCGCCCAGATGGCATCGGATTGGCGCTACTCGCTGGAGTTGGTTTTGCCGGATTCTTTCTTTGCACGAAACAAGCGGGAAATGCGTCTTCATTCTGGATTGCCGCATTTGCAAAAGCAGCATCACTCGGCTTGACGATTCCCATCGTGCTGCTCGGGCGCAGCTTTCGTAACATTTATCGCCCTAGTGCCCGCTTGGCAGTGCTGGCAGGATGCCTCGACGTGACCGGCAGTGTACTTTTTATCCGCGCCAGTCAAACCGGGCGCTTGGATACGGCAGTCGTGCTGAGCTCGTTATACCCAGTGGTTACGGTATTGATGGCAAAGATAATCCTGCAAGAACACTTCACCCGATGGAAAGCGATAGGAATGGTGGCGGCGCTGTTAGCGGTGCCAATGATTGCGATGTAAGAAGTTCATTCAGAGACATTGCCATTGTCGCAAAGACTCGCGTAGGAATAGCCGCCCTCGGCTGTTCGGCAAGCGTCGCTCGACTGAGGTGGATTTATTAAGAAATTGTTGATCCGTATTTGTTCGCGTGATCCGCGGCTGATTTTTGTTTCTCCCAATTCTGCTACCATCCGCTCGTGGCTCTCCTGGAAATTCGCAATCTCGCCAAAGTTTTTCCTTTAGGGGAATCCATCTTCGGCGGTGGCTCTAACGGCGAAGTCCGCGCTGTCGATGATGTTTCTCTCGATATCGCTTCCGGCGAAACTGTTGGACTGGTCGGCGAATCGGGATCAGGCAAGAGCACTCTGGGTCGATTAGTCCTTCGCCTAATCGAGCCAACTTCAGGAAGCATTCGTTTCGACGGTCGCGACCTCCTTACTGCTAATCATGGCGATATGCGAAAACTTCGCCGCGACATGCAAATCATCTTCCAGGATCCATTCGGATCCCTTGATCCTCGCATGCGTGTAGAGGATTTAATCGCCGAACCACTTGTGATTCACGACGACGGAGGTGGGACAACAGAGAGTGCCGCTTTTGCGAAGGGTGGGATGCGAAGAATGAACCCTCAACGTACCCGTGTGGCTGAACTTCTCCGCGCTGTCGGGCTTGATGAATCCGCCATGCCCCGCTTCCCCCACGAATTCAGTGGAGGACAGCGTCAACGCATCGTTATCGCACGTGCTCTAGCATTGCGCCCAAAATTCATTGTCGGAGACGAGCCGGTGTCAGCTCTTGATGTGAGTGTCGGAGCGCAAATAGTGAACCTGCTGGCGAAATTGCAGCGAGAATTCGGATTGACGTATCTGTTTATCTCGCACTCGATGCCAGTAGTGAGATATCTGGCAAGCAGAATTGCCGTAATGTATCGCGGGAAAATAGTGGAAGTAGGCTCAACCGAAAAGATCACCGAGAGACCGGAGCATCCGTACACGAAGAAGCTGCTGCAAGCCACACCGGAAGTTGTGTCGTAAACATATTGCGATGTTGAATCCGCTCACTTCCGCGTGAGACGGTCGACCGGCAGCAGGATATTCATCGATCCAGAGCGAAAGCCTTCCAAATCGAGAGTGACAAACTTAAATCCTAAAGCTTTGAATATTCGACTGAACTCCGCAGTCATTTCCAGACTCAACGCCCGCGATAGTTCTTGCTGAGCAATTTCAATGCGAACGATCTCGCCATGATGGCGAACCCGAAATTGTATAAACCCCAAAGAGCGCAATGCCTCTTCGCCTTGCTCAACCACGGTGAGAGCTTCGCGAGTCACCGGACGTCCGTATTCGATACGCGAAGACAAGCAAGCAGAAGCTGGTTTATCCCAGACTTGCAGGCCTGCACTGCGCGCGAGTTCGCGAATGTCCTGCTTCGTCAGACCCGCGTCCAGTAGGGGCGCGGCGACATGGTGGTTTTTGGCCGCGTGTTGTCCTGGCCTGAAGTCGCCTTGATCGTCCACATTCACACCGTACGCAATGGAATCAAATTCATTCTCGTTGCGGAATCCATCCATTACGGTGAATAGCTCGTCTTTGCAATGAAAACACCTCATGGAGTCATTGCGGACATATTCCGGGTGGTCCATTTCATTTGTCGAGATGACCTGAAGCGGTATTTCTTGTGATCGCGCAAACGCAATCGCATCTGCGAGGTGAGTACGAGCCAAGCTCGGTGAATCGGCAATCACGGCTAGCATGTCCTCGCCTAAAATGCGATGTGCCGTCCAGGCAAGAAATGCTGAATCTACTCCGCCTGAATAAGCCACAAGTGTGCGCCCCAAGGCGCGCAGCCGATCCTCTAGAATGCCCTGCTTACTGGCGAGATCTGCGACGATAGGCATAAATGGAGTTTAATAGATCCCGGTGTTTTAGGTGATCTTCGCCGTGAAAAGGATGCATCGTCAGACTAGAACAGTCGTTCCTGTCGCCGTAAATTTCCAAAAGCTCCGATATTTGCCAGTGCAAACGTGAAGCGATACTGATTTTCATTCCGCACCGACCCCAAGGCAAACCTTCGATATTCGACGTTGAAACCGCAACAATCCCAGTTGTACGCGACTTGTGCTGAGGCGTATTGCAGAAATCCGAGAGAGGCATCAAATCCAATATTTGTAGCTGCACTAAGCCCCCGCTTTCCTTGACTCCCATACCCTAAGAGAACGCGGAATTGATTGAACGTGGGTACCGAACTTAAGGCGGCTTGCACCGGAACAGGCGCGGAAGGTAACGTCTCTTCCGGCACCTGCAAAAAGGCGTCTCCACCTCCAAGTGTGAATGAGCCAAGGTGATAATTGAGCAGCGCCAGGCTGCTGTTCACGCGGCTGCTCCAGAAGTCATAATCCATATCCCATTCCAGATTAGTCCGCGCCGAAGTCTGAATTTTTAAACGGGAGATCAATGGCGAGAGACGGCGAGCCTGGGTAAGGAATGCAATGCCGGTGAGATCTTCAGTGCTGCTGAAAACATTTAAGCTGCCAGGAACAAGCGCGCCTCCAAATGTTGGATCAATGAAATATTTTTGTGCCAGCTCCCAAGTAACAACTTCCGTTACAGCGGGTTGAGAGGTGCAATCGAGTTCTTTTGGCAACTGGCGTTCCCAAGGAACACGGCTTGAAGGCGGCGCACCACCAACCGTGAGGAGGGGCATACCTCGCGCACCGCAACTTTCTTGTTGTTCAGAAGTCCGCTTAGAGTACAAGCGATTCACGATTGAGTACTCAACCTCATTGGTGTCACTAAGAATATCGCGTTCATCAAAGCGCAGAATGTTAGCAAAGTTACTGACCCCATTGACATAGTTGTAGACGATGCGAGGCTCAACCACATGTTTCCATTTGCGCCCCATGAATTCGCGCTCGAAAACGCGGCTTATCGCCGGAGGCCGGATATCGAAAGATGTCTGCAAAACTTTACGTGTGATCACGCTCGACCGGGCGAGGCCTACTTGTCCAAAGCCGCTGGGCACAAGTTGTTGCGTATACAAGGTGTCTCGCACTGAAAGTTCTGGACGCAACGACCATCCCCTAATAACCAATGGCAAAGACAGACTAGGGTAAAGATCGAAGCGGCCGACCAAAGGCGCAGTCCTGAAAGCAGGAAAGCCATTTAGGGCAGGGTCGCTCCTCGAAAGTCCATCGGCAGCGGCATCGTAAGACCAATAAAACGGCGACTTGCCAATTTGGCGGTCCACGCTGGAAGATTCCAGGCTCGGAGCGTGAAGGATATTGATTACTTTAGCTGGGCTCGTATCAGTTTCGTAATCTTGATAGCGTTGCGTCGACGCATTATAGAAAAACCCGTTGGTAGCATTGGAAAGAAAAGCTAGCGACTTGACTTCAGAGTTCACGGCTTGAGTAAATACGTCACTAAAAGCTAAGCGAAATACGTACGAGCTGAGGTAATCGATGTTGGCCACCGCGCGAAAATTGCTAGCGAATGTGCCTTCACCATCCAACCGAACCTCGGCTCCTCCCTGATAATTCGCCCCGGTGCGGCGGTCAAGTACGCTGTAAAAGTTCAAATTAACAAATGATGTGTCACTCGGACGTGCTCGAAAATCGCCATCCGGAGCCCATCCACGCTTGGAAAAATATTCGGAACCTATCAATAGATCCATGCTGCGGTTGATAGCCCAGAAAACGGATTCTCCGAACGTATAACCTTTGGTCGACGAGCGGCCAATGTTGGGGATGAGGAATCCCGATTGGCGCGGCAGCTTCTGGATAGGATGAGTGGCGAAAGGGAAGAAAAAGATCGGAACTCGTGCCAGTCGAAACGTGCTGTTGTAAAGTTTTGCGTTACCGCCAACTTCCACCACCATCCTTCCAGCATAGAACTGCCACTTGGGCCGAGGTAATTCGCAGGTAGTGATGGTACCGTCGTAAACGAGATAATGATCTGGACCAGTTTTAACCACCAATTTCCCGGTGAAGGCGAAGGGATTCGGGGAGGTCAGCATCATTCTCGAGCCTTTGAGCCGCAGCCCAGTGGTGCCGGTTACACTTTCAAATTGTCCGCTTTCGATGCGGATGTTATATGTTCCGCGAGTGGCCTGAAGATGCTCGTCGTTGGGTCCGCCATCAAGAACTACATTGCCGTCCTCAGTAGAATCGCCGGTCTCAGAATTGTAGGTGATTTCGTCCGCACGCAAGATGTAGGCATCGTAATGGATTTCGGCTTTTCCATGCAGCTTAAAAACCGGCCCCACTTTTTCTTGTGCGACTGCTTTGATGGTGACATCTTCCTGTTTCAGGGTAGAAGGAATGTCAGGAAGATTTTGTGCTTGTTTTTGCTGGTTGTTTGAGGCGAGCAACTGGCTGGTAACTAGTAAATGCGCGACCAACAGATGACACGCGACCGTCAGCGTGATAATTAATCCTGTACGGGATTTCATCGAAAGCGCACGAACTCTCCGTATCGCGGCATTGCCAGAGTTAAGCGTGAACTTAGCACGGCGCTGATAGGACTGGCAATATTCGTTGTGAACTGGCCGATGGCGGTAACCTTTCGCTCTAATTTTGTTTAATAAGTTTGAGGTTGCTGCCAAAGAGGCAGCGTACGCAACCACTCATCGGCTCAAAGTTGTTTCATATGAACTCCAGATTTCAACCAGATGGCGAATCAAATGAGTCTTCGCGATTTATTGATCGCTCACGGTTTGGTGGCGCTGAATCGTTGGATGCGCGTGAGCAACATTTTGCCACTACTTCCAGCGCATCCGATAGCGGCGCGGATCAATGTTTCGTGATAGAAACCAACCAGATCGAAGAGAATCGGCCGGTCCAATCTGAACCAGATAGCATCTCGAGTTCCAAATTACTTAACGATCAATCGCAAGTTAATCTTTCCGATTCGGCGGAGACAGTCGGGACAGTACCACCGGAACTACTTCTTGAGCAGAATACTGACTCATGGCGCCGAGAGGTGGCAGCAAAGGTAAATCGCTATAAAGCGCGCAAACCCCGCCCACCACGCTACCCATCATTGCAATTGAAATTTGAACCGAGAGAGTCGTTGTGGAAAGATTCGGGAAGGGATGAACATTCTCATCTCTCCGACTCGCTTGATTATTCAGCACACAATCGTCAAGCTGTCGCCGTCCAGCAGTCTTCTGTAATCCCACAAACAATTCAACACGAACAACAGTTCCTCGCGCATGAATCTCTACAGACTATTCCAGAGACAACAGCGCGCATTCTGGAGTTCCCTCGATCCCTTGTCCTCCCTGGAATTTTGGATGAGTTGGCTGAGCCTGTCAGCGACAAGCCTCGTATTCTTGATGTTCCTGACCACACTCCTCTGGCGCCAGCTTTGGGCGGGATCTCGATTGAGGCGATTGAAAAAATCGCTGAAGAGAAAAGACCAGGGATTGATATACCACTACAGTCGGCTGCCACATCGCGACGGCTATGTGCAGCCTTGACTGATGCGTTTTTGGTTGTGCTCGCTTCTATGCTGTTTGGGTATATATTTTTTTGTATTACGAATGCCATCCCACCGGCGCGAGAAGCTGTGGCCACAGCCCTCATTTTTACTGGGCTACTCTGGGCTTTATATCAATATTTGTTGCTGGTGCACACAGGAACCACTCCAGGATTAAAGCTGGCCAAACTTCATCTCCACAACTTTGATGGCACTTTGGTCCCTCTTAAGATGCGGCGATGGCGTGTGCTGGCCTCATTCCTCTCCGGAGTTTCACTTGGCATTGGCTATGCATGGTGCTTTCTAGACGAAGATCGGCTGTGCTGGCATGACCGCATTACCCACACTTACATGGCTCCCGCGATGCGGGAGTCGTCCTGAAAAGTGATATTGCACTGTTTTCTCGCGGAGATTTTCCAAGCTGCTTTGTTTAAGCTTCCGGAATACGCGAGCCGTGCTGGAAGTGATATTGAAGTATTTTCGCAGCTAATGCCGGGCGCATTTCTTGGCCAGGCTCCATACTGCGCACGATTTCTCCCCTGCAAACTACTTCTGCTGCCGCAAGGCCTGCGATCTCTGCGGGCAACACAAGATTTATTTCCAGCTGTACATTCGGCGGAAGGGCTTCTTCCGCTTGAAATAGCATTCCTGAGCGGCTGATATTTTGGGTTGTGCCAGTTCTCCAATCATTCTCTCCTAATTGGCGATATTTCAATGGCAAATGAAGTTGAAAGCGCTGAGCCCGGAAGGACGGTACTTTTTCTCGAGCCTGACCAAAGCGAGTTGGGTTTGCTGAACGACTAGCCATAATTGCCTCCTGAGGGAGTGGAGTGTCGAGCATTTCACGTACTTTTGTCTTCAGATCGGGAAGGGTGAATGGCTTTTGTAGCAGCACGATACCTAAGTCAAGCGTGCCATTGTGGCCGATTGCGTTTTCCGTATAACCGGACATGTAGAGAACTTTTATTCCAGGGCGGGCGCGGGAAACCTGGGTAGCAAGGTCACGGCCATTCATTCCAGGCATAACGACATCGGTCAGAAGAAGATGAATGGGACCTTTATGAGAACTTGAAAGCTGTAGGGCGGAATCCCCGTCTCCGGCTTCCAATACCATGTAGCCTTGTTGCTCTAAAAATTGACGGGCGAGATAGCGCAGATTGCCTTCGTCCTCAACGAGCAAGATCGTCTCGCGTTCTCCTGCACGTGTGTCCGTTTTCTGCCGTTGGTAGACCTCGGCATAATTGGCCTCTACAGCTCCCGTAACACGCGGCAAACAGATTTCAAATGTCGTGCCCTTGCCTTGCATACTGTCGACCCAAATGAACCCCCCGCTCTGCTTGATGATGCCGTAAACCATAGAGAGTCCGAGGCCGGTACCCCTTGTCCCTTTGGTGGTAAAAAAGGGCTCAAAGATGTGAGTTTGGGTTTCGGTGTCCATGCCCATTCCGGTATCGCTAATGGTCAACATCACATATTCACCAGGTTGAATTGGCGCATGAAAACGCGCATAAGTTTCATCGAGAGTGAAATTGGAGGTCTCAATCCGAAGTTTTCCGCCGTGCGGCATGGCATCGCGGGCGTTAACGGCAAGATTCATGATGACCTGTTCGATCTGTCCAGGATCAGCCTTTACCGCCCCAAGGTCTGCGCCTGGAACCATGACCAGATCAATGTCTTCTCCAATCAGGCGATCAAGCATTTTTAGGTTTTCCGTTACCACCTCATTCAGATCGATTACCTTGGGCGCGAGCATTTGCTTGCGGCTGAAGGCAAGAAGTTGGCGCGTAAGTGATGTCGCACGATTAGCGGCATTAGCAATCTCTTGCGCCGGACCCCGAAGTTGCGGGTCTGTGCCAACCCGCTCAAGCAAGAACTCGCAATAACCGGAAATCACCATGAGCAGATTGTTGAAATCGTGGGCGATGCCTCCCGCTAAACGTCCGATCGCTTCCATTTTCTGCGATTGACGCAACTGTTGTTCCAGGTCGCGATGCTCGGTGATGTCTTCAGCAAAGAGTTCGAAAAATAGTAGATCCTGTTCAGCGCGTATCGCACGCCCTGACAGGCGAACACTCTTGAGGCCGCCATCTTTGCGCTTCCACTCAGCCTCAAGTTCCTTGAAGGGCTGTTGCGAGCGCAATTGATCGGCAACGGTGAACCATTGCTGAGAATCCGCATATAGGCTCGCTACATTTCGCCCGATAAGATCAGCTTCCGAGTTTTGTCCCAGCATTTGCACCATGGCGGGATTGGCGCTTAATAGCAGGCCACTCGCATCACAGCGGCAAATACCATAGGGAGCATTCGTTACCAGTGAGCGGAAATTGATCTCCGAGCGGAGCAGTCCTTCTTGAGCTGAACGCAAAGCAGCGTTGAAAGAACAAATCAGAAGCGCCACGAACACAAATAGCGACAAATGTACGATGGCCCTGCGATAATCAGCAGCTGTATTAGCGCTGGTCAGCGTGAAGTAGGCGCTGACCGTGAGGGCAAACGATGTAGCAACCAAGCCGGGTTTCCAGCCGCCATACCATGCACTAACCATAATGGCGACAGAAAAAACGACTAGGCGGCTTTCTGCGATATCAGCAAGCAGCAATGCCGGGATGAGAGCCAGAATCGTACTCAGTACGGCAACGCCGTATCGGAGTATGGGGGCCCGAGCCGGAGGGATATAGCTGCGGAGAAGGGGGGACTTCGCTCGCATGCAAAAACAGAGTAGTTCCAAAATGAAATGCCCGCGAGATTACGGGAGTTCATAAGATGATTAGAGAATGGACTGTGGAGCTGCGGCGAACCTGAAATGACAACAGTCCTGCTGGTGCATGAGCTGTTTTGCAGGTGGCCAAATTGTCCCCGAAACACTTGAACTCATTTTTCGAGAATAAGCCAATATGAACATCGGCCTTCTTGGTGGAACATTTGATCCGATTCATCATGGACACATTGCTCTTGCGAAAGCGGCAAGCGAGCGGTTCGATTTATCACGCGTGTTTTTTGTGCCGGCGAATGTTCCACCACATAAACAACAGCAGTTTGTCAGTTCGTATTTCCATCGTTATGCCATGGTGGCGTTGGCTACAACGGGGGAAAAGGCATTTCTGCCATCTCTTCTGGAAGCGCCGGAAGCGGGTGGTAGTTCTTTGGTTTCCGGGAAAACGAAAAAATCCGAGAACTCCATTGGCGCGGCTAACTACAGCATAGATACGGTACGGCGCTTAAAGCGGGAACTCAAGAAGAGCGATCGACTGTTCTTTTTAATGGGTATAGATGCATTTAAAGATATTGCGAAATGGCGTGAATCGGCGGCGCTTTTGCGGGAGTGCGAATTTGTTGTGGCTAGCCGCCCGGGCTATTCTTTGGCTGATATCGCCAGTTTTCTTCCTGAAAGCCTGCGGCCAGCGTCAGCTGTGACAAAACCATTCGCCAAACAGGCTGCGACCGGCGATTTGGCTATAAGCGGCATTACCATACATTTGCTTGAAGACGTACATCAAAATGTTTCTGCCACGGCCATCCGTCAGGCGGTCGTGGCCAAACGCCCTCTGGTGAAATTCGTGAGCCCTGGGGTCGCGGACTACATTAAAAAAATGGAGCTGTATCGCGAGTAATAATCCTTCGAATGGAGAGGTTTCGGTGTTGCTGTGCCGGTTCAAGGTAGTCAGTTAGAATGAGAGGGTACTCATCTTGGACTATGAACCTTTGACGTATTCATGAAAAAAAATAATCTCAAATACCAAGTAACGGAAGCTATCTCCGCATGCCAGGACAAAAAGGCGGAAGAAATTTCTATCCTCGAGCTCGATCAAGAGTCAGGCGCGTTCACCGACTATTTTCTGGTATGCAGTGGCAGCAATCCAAGACAAGTGCAAGCGATTGCGGATGAAGTCGAATTGCGGCTGAAGAGGGTTGCAGGGCTTTATGCAAATAATGTCGAAGGGTATAAACAGGCAGAATGGGTATTGCTGGACTATGTAGATTTTGTTGTGCATGTATTTTCCGAGAAAGCCCGTAAATTTTATGATCTTGAAAGGCTCTGGAAGTCCGCCAAGCGGCTTGAGCCCGCGGACCTCGCTGTAAAAGCGGAGAAAACAAAACGAGTGTTTACGCGAAGCGTAAGGAAGAAGCGCGCATAATTATTTATTGCGTGTGCAACTAGCGGGCAATTAGTTATCCGCACAGCTCGATTCAATCCTGTTCGGTGGTCCTCTCGTAATTCATGGCAAACCCTGAAACAAAATGGGGCGCTTCTTACCGGCTGATCGCCTCTGAAAAATGGAAATCGAAGTCTGCCGCGATGGGCCGCGATGTGACTCAAGCACTGATTGAGTACGCGCGTCTTACAGTTGGAATGAAAGTGCTTGATTTGGCGAGCGGAACGGGTGAGCCGGCGATCAGTCTGGCTTCACGAGTTGGTCCTGAAGGAGATGTGACGGCGCTCGACCTGAGCGGAGACTTGCTTGCGATTGCTGAACAGCGCGCTCAACAACGCCGCCTGACGAATTTCCGCACGTGCAAAGCGGATGCCCACGACCTGTCGTTTCCTGACGATGCCTTTAATTTGGTTACTTGTCGTTTTGGAGTAATGTTTTTCGCTGATTGCGAAAAGGCGCTTAAGGAAGTACGACGTGTGCTGAAGCCAGAAGGCAGAGCATGTTTCTTAGCGTGGGGGCCATTCGAGCAATCGTATTGGGCAAGCACGATGGGAATCGTGCACAAGCATGTTGGAGGATCATTGCTGGAACCGGGATCAGCCAATATGTTTCGTTTTGCAGACCCGGGCAGCCTTTCCAAATTGTTACAATCTGCGGGATTTGTGTCGATTGAAGAAGAAATGAAACAGCTTTCCTGGACTTGGCCGGGAGATGCAGAAGAAGTTTGGGAGTACGCTCAGGCGGTTTCTACCCCATTTCGTCCTCTGCTCGAACGGATCCCGAACGATAAACGGAAGCAGATTGATGCCGAGGTGCTTGCGGCTGTTCGCCAATTTGAAGATCGAGGCCGTATTAAGTTTGGGGTGACCGTTGTGCTTGCATCCGGCAGAAAGGTCTGACTGTTCCGCGTCTTATCTTCGCATTCTTCCTGGTTCCAGGTTTCCTATGAAACTTAAAATTGTGTGGATCGGCAAAACGAAAGAACCTGCTATCCAAACATTGACCGACGAGTACCTGAAGCGATTGAGTCACTATGCCGAAGTGGAAGGCCGGGCACTCAAAGACGAAATAGCACTCCAAAAACTCTATGCCAAAGATGCGCGTCCGAGGTCAACTCTGGTCCTGCTCGACAGCAAGGGAAAGCAGCTCTCCTCGGAAGAACTGGCGAAGTTTTTGAATGACTATCAAGAACGTAGTTCTGTGCCGTTGTTATTGGCTGTAGGCGGAGCAAGTGGATTTTCGGATGAAAGCAGGGCAGCAGCAACTCACGTTCTGTCATTAGGCAAAATGACACTAGCTCACGAACTCGCGCGAGTGGTCTTGCTCGAACAGCTCTATCGCGCTTTCACCATTCTCAAAGGCCATCCTTATCATTTGGGGCACTAATCAAAATTCGATAGTTGGCTTCAAGTGCACCTTCGTGATATTTCGCGATGCAATCTCGATCTCTACAATCAAGACAACGTAATAAATTATTCATCAAGGACATACCGTCGAATGAAAAATCCTTTTGAAGTACTCAAAGCGAAAGAACAGGAAATCATAAGAGTAAAGAATGAAATTAATGCCTTAAAAATTGCAGCTCGTCTTTTAAACGAGGAAACAAACGGGGTGGACCAGAAGGCGGACCATCGCGTGGTGGAGATGCCGTAGTTCTTCTCTGCTGAAATGAATTTATCCGACCGGCAGTGAGACTGCCGGTCTTTGATATTTGATGGTAATGATTACGATTTATCCCGGAACCTTTACTAGTTCACGCAAACAGGTACAATCAAGCCTGGGCAACTGTAGGGTATTGAGTTGTTGCCGGCAACTATGACATGGTTCAAACGACAATCCGGCGAGCTCGATACTTCGGGCGAGAAGAAAGTTCGTACCGAGGGCCTCTGGATCAAGTGTGAAGATTGCCGACAAATCATTTGGAAGAAAGACATTGAAGACAATCTGAATGTCTGCCCGAAGTGCGAAAAGCATTTTCGCATCGATGCGCGCACTCGCCTGTCGCAATTACTGGATGATAATCAGTACGAAATCTTTGATTCGAACTTTAGATCGACAGATCCGCTGAAATTCGTGGATTTGAAGGCCTATTCTTCTCGCCTAAAACAGGCTCAGACGGATACCGGCTTGGACGATGCTGTGCTCAATGCAAGAGGACGGTTAAACGGACGCTCTGTCATTGTGAGCGCGATGGAGTATGCGTTCATCGGTGGAAGCATGGGTTCGGTAGTCGGCGAGGCAATCACGCGTGCCATTGAACATGCGCGAGATGAAAAAACTCCGGTGATTATTGTCTCCGCTTCCGGCGGCGCTCGCATGATGGAAGGCGTTATCAGCCTGATGCAACTGGCCAAAATATCCGCAGCTCTCGGACGCTTGGACGATGCGAAGGTGCCTTATATATCAGTTTTGACCGACCCAACTACAGGTGGAGTTACAGCTTCCTTTGCAATGCTCGGCGATCTCAATATTGCTGAACCAGGAGCGCTGATCGGTTTTGCGGGGCCGCGTGTAATCGAGCAGACCATCCGGCAAAAGCTGCCACAAGGTTTTCAACGTAGTGAATTTCTGCTTGAGCATGGAATGCTGGACGCCGTGGTTCCTCGCAAAGAGCTGAAGCCGTATATCTCTCGGGCTTTGGATTTTATGAGCGTGGCGGCATAGCTTCTGGCATCGGCTACTTCTAATGTTTCAGTCGGCTTCACCATCTGCCCGTTTAAGCCGGATCTTTCTGCTTTAGCTGTGCATCTCTGGTAAATCCGTATTTAAAACGGCAAACTATAAGCTTGAGAGCCGACGGCTGAAAGCTTCATGTCTTACGAAACCGCTGTTGATCGCATGTATGCGCTCGGCCACGAACTGGCCAGTACGCCGTCGCACAAGTTCGACCTGGATCACATGCGTGTGCTCTTGGCCGCGCTTGATCATCCCGAGCGGCAATTCCCCGGCATTTTGATAGCTGGCACAAATGGAAAGGGGTCGACATCGGCGACACTAGCGTCCATTCTGCGAGCTTCCGGTGTGCGAACCGCGCTATATACATCACCCCATTTAGTCGCAATTAACGAGCGTATAAAAATTAACGGCCAGCAAATCAGCGATAGTGATTTTGCAGCTCTCCACGATGTTGTAGATCGAACTGCTGAACGGCTGGTGAACGAAGGCGAGTTGCCGTGGCATCCGAGCTTCTTTGAAATGCTCACCGCCATAGCGTTTGAATACTTCGCCAGAAATAAAATTGAAGTCGCGGTACTCGAAGTAGGTATGGGCGGACGTCTCGATGCCACAAACGTGATTGATCCGCTGCTAAGCGTGATCACGGATATCTCACTCGATCATCAGAAATTTCTGGGTGACACCGTAGGGGAGATTGCGCGAGAGAAAGCGGGGATCATTCGTCCGAATGGAATAGTGGTCACGCTGCCACAGCAGCCACAAGCAAATGACGTGATTGGAAACGCGATTCTTGACTGTGGAGCACGCGGCGTTAGCGCGGTTCCATATATGCCACCAGTTTCGCCGGGCAGTCAGCAACTTTTTAATAATTGTCATTCCGAATCGGCTTCAGCCGATGAGGAATCTGCTTTTGTCCTATTTTCGCGCTATCCATTGCAAATAATGGGAGGGCAAATACTCGTCGAAACTCCTTTAATTGGACGTCACCAATTACGAAATGTCGCATTAGCCATTGCGGCGGCAGAAGAGCTCAGCAAGCAAGATTTTCCGATCACGCCAGACTCTATAGAGCGCGGTATTCGCGAGACACGTTGGCCAGGACGCTTCCAGGTTGTTCCGGCCAAGGACGGCGCTCCGGAATATGTTTTGGACGTCGCGCACAATCCGGCTGGTGCTTGGGCCCTGCGCTCGACTTTGTCGGCTTGTTATGAAGGGCGTCCGATAACGTTTGTATTCGGAGCCATGCGCGACAAAGCAATCGGTGAAATGGCGGAGATTCTCTTTCCTTTGGCTGATCATGTGATAGCCACTCACGCGGATAATCCGCGATCTGCTACACCAGAGGAGATTCGTCAATCGGCGTCGCGCATTTCGGAAGCAATCGAGCAGACTCCAAACGTCGGCGCAGCGCTTGATCGCGCACGCGCAATCACACCGGGTAGAGGAGTAATTGTTATCACGGGGTCGATATACTTAGTCGGGGAGGCGATGCGAAATCTAGGTCTTCTCACCTAAGACTTCGCATCTAAAGATCGTGCCATTCGTAAAATCATCGACGACGGAGCTTGATAGCAAGCCACTGGCCGAAACCGCAGTGCGGGAAATCCGGTCCTCATTACCAACCCAAGTCCACAAATATGGGTGGGGCAGCCGCCTGCGTTCGTATTTATTCTTCGATCCGCTGATTTGGTTTTACACGCTGGTTCTGGGAATTGTCTCTATTCCTGTTTCTCTGTTGGGTGAAAAAACTCGTATCCTGCATAACTTTGCGCGCTTCTGGTCGCAACTGATTATGAAGACGATTCTGTCGCCAGTCGAAGTTACGGGACTCGACAAGATCGATGTTTCGAAACCGCTGGTCTACGCAGTGAATCACGCATCGGCATTGGATATCCCGCTGCTTTACGTTTATTTGCCTTTTCAATTTCGTATCGCATTTAAGAGTGAACTGCTCGCCTATCCGATTGTTGGCTGGCATTTGAAGCGTTCTGGACAGATCTGTATCGATCAGCAAAATCCATCGCGGTCGATTGGCAGCATCCGGTCGGCTTTAAAAAGTTTGAAAAGCGGCATGCCGCTGGTAATTTTCCCGGAAGGCGGACGCACTCCGGACGGAGAGATCAAGCCATTCATGGCAGGAGCATTTTTCCTGGCGATTAAGTCGCAGGTGGATGTGGTACCAGTAGCGTTGGTGGGAACGTATGACCTGCTACCCATGAATACATATCACATAAAGTGCCGCCCGCTGGAGATGCGGGTAGGTGAGCCAATCTCGACCGAAGGCATGACATTGCGTGATATGGATGGGCTGTCGGCAAAGGTACAGAAAGCGATGGAAGAGCTGTATTATGCCCCTGCTGACAATCCAGCAGTAATCACGTAGGGACAGCCGCCCTCGGCTGTGCACTTCTACTCCACGACCTCGATATTTAGGATGTTGCTCGACGTAACTGCATATCCTTTGCCTTCATATGTGGTCGTACTCTGATCACGACTGAACACACGCTCAGTCGTTACATATACTTGGTACTTCCCTGGTAACTTTGGCAGTTGCAATTGACGGTATCCGGGAACGGGTTGCCGTTCTTGAGAATCCGATATGTGGGCAAACGTGTCGTGTCTATGCTAAGCCACACGTGTTTTGAGGAGCAGCAAACGTTAGGTCCGCTGATGTGCTCGCTTGGCAAGATTAATTTGTCGCGCGCGATATGCGCATAGCCCATAAAGTTGAAAGTCTCGGAAGTCTCAATGTGCCACTGTCCTGAATACTTGGACGTGTACAACTCTTCATATTCGACCAGTTCCCCCGGCTTGTATTTGGTTTTGCCGTTCGCCGTGCGAATTTCAAGTTCTACAACTGCGGGATTCTCGCTAAGGGCGAGCTCGTGCTCACGTTGGAATTCAGTTTTCGAGCACGCCATCATTAATAATGCCATCAAGCCAAGTCCGACGGTCATTCCGAAACAAATGCGTTTGCTATCGAGAAGGGTGCCCATTTAAAGCATTAGATATCTAGATGCGTGGGCATAATAGTTATCTTTCGTAATGTCATCTAAATTGCACATTTTCCCGGCGTAACCTTTTCCTCCTTTCTACCGTTATTCTTAGTGACGGCGGAATTTCGCGGAGATCCGGTTGAAGGCTCTAAAACAAGAAGCCGACGAGCAGCTTCTGGTGGAAGCGGCGCAGCGTGACCCGCGCCGGTTCGCCGAATTATATGAGCTGAACTTCCACCGGGTTTACGCGTACATTGCACGCCGGGTGCAGAGCCGCGAGGAGGCCGAAGACTTAACTTCCGAGGTCTTCCATCAAGCGTTGGCCAAGCTGAAGCAATTTGAGTGGCGAGGCGTTCCCTTTGCTGCCTGGTTATTCCGAATTGCAGCAAATGCGATTGCCGACCGCTGGAAGCGCGTGGGCCGGGAGAGTGGCGACCCAGTGCCTGACGACTTGGAGGAGAATGCGACTACAGGCACGCATAGTGAAGATGTCGAACAATGCGCCGTTCTCTCCCAGCTAGTCGAGAGCCTTCCCGCCGACCAGCGCCGCGTGATCATTATGCGCTTCATCGAGCAGAAAAGTATCCGGGAGATTGCGCAGGAAATTCGCAAAACTGAAGGTGCGGTAAAACAGTTACAGTTCCGCGCGTTGGGAAAGCTGCGAGCGCAGATGGAGGGTGCCAATGTCTAAGCGCTCTCTGAGTATCCAACAGAGGATCGAGCAACTGGATCAGGCTATCGAGGCCATGCTCACCGTGCCGGATAACAAGCCGCCCGATCTGGAGCCGGGTCTTGCGTCATTGTTGCATGTCGCTTCGGAGCTGCGCGTTCTGCCGCGCGAAAGTTTCAAGGAAAGACTGAAGACCAATCTGGAAAGGAATATCTCTATGGCAACCATGACAAAAGAACCTATTGCTGAAATTAAGAATCCCAAAACCCGCACTGTGGCCGCGCCGCGCATAGCCTTCAAGAATCCGGCGCAAGCCATTGAATTCTATAAAAACGCTTTCGGCGCCAAAGAGAATATGCGCTTCGAAGTTGGGGGCGACATTCCTCATGCGGAAATCAAGATCGGAGATTCAACCGTAATGCTCTGTGGGGAGTGGCCCGAAGGCGGCCGATTCAGTGCGGAAACCTGGGGACATTCGCCTGTCAGCATGACGATTCAAGTAGCCGATGTGGACGCATTTGCAGCGCATGCTGTGACTGAAGGCGCCCAGATGATGTCTCCGCCGACCGACCAGTTTTACGGATACAGGGAGGCTAGCTTGCTTGATCCTTTTGGATACACCTGGAGTGTGTCCACCGTAAAAGAAGAAATGCCGGTCGAAGAAATGCACCGCCGGTTCGAGGCGATGATGCGACAAGGCGACGCGAAGAAGCCCGCAGTCAGTCCGGTTCCCAAGGGATACCGCACAGTTACAACTTATCTCATAGCGCAAGATGCCGCCGGACTAATCGACTTCGTGAAACAAACTTTTGGTGCGGAAGAGAAATTCCGCAGCATTGGAGGCGCGGGCGGAATTCACGCCGAAGTACAGATTGGTGACTCCATGCTGATGATCGGAGGCGGCGGTCCTGGCCTTGCTTGGAAAGGAGATGCACTCCCAAGCGCATTCCACATCTACGTACCCGATTGCGATGCTACTTACGAACGTGCGTTGCAGGAAGGGGCAACATCGATTCACGCACCAATGGATCAGCCGTATGGGGAGCGCACCGCAACTGTGAAAGATGCCGCCGGCAATTTCTGGTACATTGCCACGTTCCAGGGAGAAAGTTACAAATCCGAAGGTGCGCCTACTCTGCAACCTTATCTGCATCCTTTGCGGGCCGAGCCTGTAATCAACTTTATGAAGCGAGCATTCGGAGCGACAGAACTGGGACGCCACGCCACACCCGAAGGAGTAATTCAACATGTCACGATGAACATCGGCGATTCACATCTTGAGATGGGCGAGGCACATGACCGCTATCAACCGATGCCGACGATGTTTTATCTATACGTGCCGAATTGCGATGAGTTGTACCACCGGGCGCTCGCAGCCGGGGCGACTTCAATCTCCGCACCAAAAGACCAGACATATGGAGACCGAAGTGGTGCGGTGAAAGACGTCTTCGGCAACCAATGGTACATTGCTACGCACATCAAAGACATGGAACTGTGATTTGAAAACGTTAAGTGCGAGACGGCCGCACTCGCCATCCTCGCAAAATTTGGATCCTCCCGTATAATTCCCGCCGGGGAGGATCCAAATGAAGTTTGTTATTCCCGCTGCGCTATTTGTTATTGGCTTAGTCCTGCAAACTGGCTCAACGCTGCAAGCCCAGAACGCGTCCCAGCCTACTCTCGCTCAAGCTAAGCAATTTATTACGCAGGCCGAGACTCGCCTTAGCGAACTAAGCCTGAAGGGAAATCAAGCGGGATGGGTGCAGGAAAACTTCATAACTGACGATACGCAAGCGATCTCGGCCGACGCGCAGGACCAGATCACTGGCGCCGTTACCGGATTGATCGAACAGTCGAAGCAGTTCGATGGCGTGAAGATGCCGCCGGAACTGGCTCGCAAGTTCATGTTGCTGCGCTTGTCTTTAACCGCGCCTGCTCCAAAGGACCCCGTCTTGCGGCGAGAGATGACGCAGATTGCTGCTTCTCTCGATGCTGACTATGGCAAGGGGAAGTATTGCCGCAAGCCTGGTGACTGTCTTGATATAACGGCGATTGAACACATCATGGAGACCAGCCGCGATCCTGAGGAACTTAGAGATGTTTGGCTGGGGTGGCACAAAATTTCTCCTCCCATGCGTCAGCGTTATGCGCGTTTCGTTGAGCTGTCGAATCAAGGTGCGCGTGAATTGGGATACAAAGATACCGGAGCGCTCTGGCGGGCCGGATATGACATGCCTCCCGAGGCGTTCAGCGCCGATCTTGAAAGACTCTGGCAGCAGGTTCTGCCACTATATCTGTCACTTCATACCTATGTTCGCGCCAAACTTTCGCAGCACTATGGTCCAAGCGCAGTCTCGCCGGATGGTCCAATCCCGGCCGATCTGCTGGGAAATCCCTGGGCGCAGCAGTGGGGTGGGATCTTCCCGCTTCTCGGATTACCGGAGAATAGTCGAGGTTACGATCTTACCGAGTTGCTAAAGGCCAGGAATCTCGATGCGAAAGGAATGGTCCACTACGGAGAAAATTTCTACAAATCTTTGGGCTTTGCACCGCTGCCGCCAACGTTTTGGGAACGGTCACTATTTACCAAGCCAGCGGATCGAGACGTTGTCTGTCATGCCAGCGCTTGGGATATCGACAACAAAGACGATCTCCGCGTCAAAATGTGCATTCAGGTGCGCGACGTTGACTTCGTAACTATCCACCACGAACTCGGCCACAATTTCTATCAACGGGCCTATAAGAATCAGCCATTTCTTTTTGAGGGTGGTGCGAACGACGGTTTTCACGAAGCGATAGGCGACACCATCGCCTTAGCAATCACGCCGGAGTATCTGCAGAAAATTAATCTGCTAGACAAAGTGCCGCCTCCGGAAGCTGACATCCCGATCCTGCTCAGGCAGGCTCTGGATAAGGTTGCATTTCTGCCATTTGGATTGATGATTGACCAGTGGCGCTGGAAGGTCTTCTCGGGAGAGATCAAGCCTGCCGACTACAACAAATCCTGGTGGGAGCTGCGCAGGAAATATCAGGGGGTTGCACCGCCAGTCGAACGCACCGAAGCCGATTTCGATCCCGGCGCGAAATACCATGTCCCGGGAAATGTGCCGTATATGCGTTACTTCCTGGCTGACATGCTGGAGTTCCAGTTCTATCGCGCATTGTGCCGCGAGTCCGGATATAAAGGCCCGCTGAACCGCTGTACGTTTTACGGATCGAAAGAAGCAGGAGAAAAATTCAACAAGATGCTGGAGATGGGCCAAAGCAAACCCTGGCCAGACGCGCTCGAAGCTCTAACGGGAGAGCGGCAGGTGGATGCCGGGGCAATCCTGGAATACTTTGCGCCCTTAAAGGCATGGCTGGACGAGCAGAACAAGGGACAGAAGGCGGGCTGGTAAAACTTAAAAGATACCACCTTCACATCAGCGCATAAAGATTTCCGTCCGTGCTTCCGAAATAGATCACGTCGCCGACAACCACCGGAGACGAAAAAACTGTACCAATGCTGAGCATTTTGCTCACGCCAGCGACCATGTTGTCGTAGAAATTCTCTGTATACACAATCTCATAATTGGGGCTTCCATCTGGCTTGGTGTACACGGGACCGTATTGGCGGGAACCGTCGGTTTGAAATGTCCAGGCTACTTTTTGGGCGGCAAGGTCAATGGCAACCAACTTCCCGTCTTGCGTTCCGAGATATAACGTGTTGCCCGCGATTGCCGGGGACGAAAACATGGGCCAAAGAAACTTCAAAGAGAAGACTTCAGCACCGGACTTGGCGTCCACTGCATGAAATAGTCCTGAGTCCGAAGTGGTGAAGTACACTTTGCCATCTTGTGCGGTCGGCGAACCGATTACCCAGGAACCTTTATTGTTGAATGCCCACTTCTGCGTTCCTGTAAAGGCATCCAGAGCATATAGATTGGAGTCGCGACAGCCGAAATAAACCATGCCGCCGGAAATCAGGGCTGAAGATTGAATGCCAACCTGATTATGAGTGTCCGGATCATCGCCTGTCTTGAACCGCCACTTCTCTTTGCCATTCGTTGCGTCAATCGCATAAAAGTAACTGTCCCAACTTCCGATGAACAATGTGCCATCGGAAATAGCAGGTGATGCATGAACGACATCTCCAGTCTTAAATTTCCATTGCAATGTGCCGGAAGCTGCCTGCAAAGCATAGACGTTTCCATCGCCACTACCAAAATAAACGTTGCCATTCCACACCGCTGGCGAAGAAAGATAAAAATCAAAAGGATCGGGCATGGTTTCGCCCGTCGGCAACGAGCCATGCAGGTGTTTGGCGGTAAACCGCCGCTCGCCCGCTGTTTGAAATTTCCACTTCAACTTGCCGGTTGCCGAATCGACGGCATAAAAATTTCCGTCATAACTTTCGAAAAAGACAGTGCCATCCGATACGGCTGGCGATGAAGTAATCCGCGCATTGGTCTTAAATTTCCATTTCAGTGTGCCTGCTTTGAGATCGATCGCGTAAAGGTTCCCATCCGTGCTCCCCACGAACGCTGTATCGCCCATGACTGCTGGCGATGAAAATAGCTGACCGTCAGTATGAAATTTCCACTTAACTTTAGTGAATTTCGGAACGCCGAGACCCTGGTAGATTCCCGAGTGTTGTAAGTTTCCGCGGAACATCGAAGCATCCTGGCCAAAGGTGGCAGAGCCAAAAAAGAGAAGCACTAAAAACAGGTAAGAAGTTTTCATAGAGGGTGAACTTGAACTCGCGCACGTTAGACGAAGGGAGTAGGCGAAAGTCACTGGTGAGTGGCGAATAGTCGGTTCGACGGGTCAACGCTGCATGCACGATGAGAAAGTGGGTCGCTGTCTCTTGCTGAAGCGAGCGGGCGGCGAGTGCTGGCTCTTATGGTGGAGTGGGTAATCACTAGGCATTTTTATGGGCAACTTGGCGCTGTGAAGAACGGGGCAAGCGAGGATTTGTGGCGTAGTTGTGAGTGAAATTGCCTGTGGCTGTTGAAAAATTCCCAACTGCGAAATTCACAAAAATGAAATCGCGTTAGGAAGCCGTACAAGCAATTTCTCGGCTCGCCTAGACATTTTTCTATTCCCCGATTGTTGGCAGTTTTCGATGGAAGGAGAGTTTTTCAACAGCCACGCCTGATCACGCCAATTGACCCCTGACGACGAGAACTCCTTTTGTTAAGGGACACTAATCTGTATGCTTGTGCGGTTCGCGCAAATGGAACCTAACCCGAAGGAGATTCCGATGGCTTCGTTGTCGGATGCACGAGTCAAGCAGTTGCTGGAAAGCCGATATATCGCGTCCTTTGCTACACAGAACCCGAACGGTTCGATCCATATCGTTGCTGTCTGGTTCTGGTTCGACGGTACCGACATTTATGTGGCTACGGCTTCCCGGAGCCGCAAGGCCCGAAACCTTAAAGCAAATCCGCAAGTGTCTCTGATGGTCGACTCTCGTGACCCCGCTGCGTCCTACGGAGTTACCCTTACGGGTAGTGCGCAGGTACTGAGCGGGGAATCATCTCAGAGATGCAACACGCAAATTCACCGCAAGTACCTCAGCGAAGCTGCGTTAGCGGACCCGAAGGTGGGGCCAGTTTTCGCGGGATGGGATGACATTACAGTCCGACTCGTACCGACTTCTGTAATCGTGTGGGATATGCGCGAGGCAGATCAGCACGTCTTTGGCAGCTCATTTAAGAACAATCCTGAATACTTGCTGCCACTAGAGCGGTGAATAGCGAAATTCACATTTCAGTAATAAACGGGGTCGATGAGTCCCATGCGGCGCGGCCTATCCTCGATGCCTGTCCGTGCCGCCGATAACAATGAGGAGGAGTCCGCTAGTGTATATTCTTCATTTGTTGGCAGCCACGAAAAACATTTGACACCAGCTCGGAGGCTACTTCATGTTCCACTCTCGTCTTTCCGTATTCCTTTTTGCGATTCTGGTTCTTCTTGCCGCCTGCAACACTGCCTCGCAACCCTCCGCCCATCCCGCCGCGCTTCCGGATACCCGGGCCGCGGACGAAGCTGCAATTCGCGCCCTTGATGCCGAATGGGTAAAGGCCATCGCCTCCAAGAATCTCGCCCAAGCCACCTCGTACTATGCCGACACAGCCGAGATGTACGCTCCCAATGCGTCCGCTGCTAGCGGCAAAGACGCCGTGCAGAAACTCTGCGCCGGAATGCTGGGGCTTCCCGGCTTTGCTCTAACATTCACGCCCTCCAAAGTTCAGGTCGCCCGCTCCGGAGACTTCGCCTACGAAACGGGAGAATACGAGATGACACTCAACGACAAAAAAGGCAAGCCACAAACCGTCAAAGCCAAATACGTAGTCGTTTGGGGCAAACAGCCCGACGGCAACTGGAAAGCTTTAGTCGATGCGCCAACGACCACTACACCGTGACCCATCCTCTAAGATACCCATGCCTCTGCCCGGTGAGATGGTCGGCAATTTAATTAAACCCACGATCCAACTGGCAATACTCGGGCCAACAGTTGATGATAAATCGCCATATTACAGGAATTAGGAATTGCTTTTCGAGCGAGATTGGCTTCCGTGCATCATAGAGAATGAGGGCTGCGTTTCCGGTTTACTACAAGGGCTGCGATGCACCAAACAAGCAGTAGAGGGGATAGCAGCCAACATGCGCTCGTCACCTTCGATTCGGTAAGGAGTGTAGCAGTGGGGCGGCTTTCGAGTCGATTACTGTTGTAACATCGCGATCTCACTCATTGACGAATCGGGCTAAAACTGTTTCCCGAACTCTTGGTCGGCAACTGTCTTAACCATCGCTGTATTTCGCGCAGTCTCGTTGAAGGTTTGACCCTCCCTGCTGCCTACTTTAAACTCAAGAGATTCAGCAAAATACGGCTTTAATCTTATGGCAGACAGCATTCATATAAAGCTCCCGGATGGGAGTGTTAAGGAAGTTCCCGCAGGCACCACGGCTCTAGACATTGCGAAGTCCATCAGTCCACGTCTTGCCGAAGCCGCACTTGCGGCTAAAGCTAACGGCGATCTTATCGACCTTACTCGGCCGCTGGAAAAAGACATCGATCTTCGCTTGCTTACCGAAAAAGATCCGGAGGCGCTCGGGGTTTACCGCCATTCGTCCGCGCATTTACTGGCTGCGGCGGTGCTCGAACTATTTCCCGAGACCAAACTTGGGCACGGTCCCGCAACTGAAATTGGATTCTTCTACGATTTCTATCGTCCGACTCCGTTCACTCCAGAGGATTTAGAAAAGATCGAGAAGAAGATGCAGGAGCTCGTCCAGCAGAATCTTCCTTATGCGCGCGAGTTTTTGCCTCGCGACCAGGGGCTCGCCGAATTCAAAAAAGATGGCGATTTTATGAAGTGCCATTTCATCGAGCAATTCACCAAGCCCGATGAAAAGATTTCCATTTACCGTACCGGCAAATTTACCGATTTCTGCCGCGGCCCTCATATTCCATCGACCGGAAAGATCAAGGCTTTCAAGCTCTTTAACATCGCGGGTGCGTATTGGTTGGGAGACGAGAAGAATCCTCAACTACAGCGTATCTACGGGACTTCATTCTTCTCGAAAAAAGATCTCGACGCGTATCTGCACGGACTCGAAGAAGCCAAGAAGCGCGATCATCGCGTGCTGGGCCAGCAGCTCGATTTGTTTTCTATTCAGGAACTCGCCGGACCGGGACTAATCTTCTGGCATCCCAAGGGCGGCATCATCCGCAAAGAGATGGAAGACTGGATGCGCTCCGAGTACGTCAAGCGCGGCTATTCGCTCGTCTACACTCCGCATGTGGCACGGCGGCAGTTGTGGCAGACCTCGGGCCACGATGGGTATTACGCGGAGAACATGTTCGACGTCATGGAGCTGGATGATGCGGAATATCGCCTCAAGCCCATGAACTGTCCATTTCATATTTTGATTTACAAAGACTCGCTGAAGTCTTACAGGGATCTCCCGGTGCGCCTCGGAGAGTTGGGGACCGTTTATCGCTATGAACGATCCGGCGTGATGCATGGCCTATTGCGGGTGCGTGGATTCACCCAGGACGATGCTCATATCTTTTGCGCTCCCGAGCAGATCGAAGCGGAAGTTATCGGCTGCATCGACTTTGCGTTGGATGTATTGAAAGACTTTGGTTTCGATAAATATCAAGTGGAGCTCTCTACCTGGGACCCCAATGACCGCAAGAATTTTGTGGGCAGCGAAGAGCAATGGAATTTCGCAACCGGATCGCTGGAAAAAGTGTTGAAGAAACGCGGCATTGATTACAAAATTATTGCGGGGGAAGCGGCGTTTTACGGTCCAAAGATCGATATCAAACTCGTCGATGCCATTGGACGTTTGTGGCAACTCTCGACCGTACAGTTTGATTTCAATCTCCCGCAGCGCTTCGATCTCGAGTATGTAGCAGAGGATGGATCACGCAAGCAGCCGCTCATGGTGCATCGCGCACTCTATGGATCGGTCGAGCGATTTTTTGGCGTGCTGATCGAGCATTACGCGGGCGCATTCCCGGTATGGCTGTCGCCGGTGCAGGCGGTGATGATTCCCATTGCCGAGCGTCACGTTGAGTACGCGAACAAAGTCGCCGCGCAATTGAAAGAAATCGGTGTGCGGGTCGAGGTAGATGGACGCAACGAAAAGATGAATGCAAAAATCCGGGAACATGCAATGCAGAAAGTGCCTTTCTTGCTGGTAGTGGGCGACAAAGAAGCTGAAGCCGGCAAAGTCAATGTGCGTACTCGCGGCAAAGAGAAGACCGAAGACATGCCAGCAGCGGAGTTCGTCGAGAAGATCAAAGAGATGATTGCGAGCAGAACTCCGCACCTCTGAGATGCTCGTCGATAAACGACTTGTTTTCACAGGATGAAATTCGCCCAATCTCGTTGACGCCACTTTCGCGCAGAAAAAAACTCGTGCGACTCGCGTCCATTCCGAGAGTGCCCTACTCGAGATGCCTTCCGTAACCTTCTATTCCCATCATGGGCCGGTGTAATCTGCATCTAGCCCAATACTTAATTTCCACAAAACAACCGACTGTCTTCAATAACGGATCACTAACTACTTAAGGATTGCCACTGTCCATGTCATCGCCTGTGAATGCTGTTGCCGCTGCACCTGCGCCCACTTCAGTCGTACCACCGCCTTCGCCAGCTGCCGCCGCAACTGCGGCTCCAGCCCCTGTTTCGACTCCAGTGCTGCTGGCCACTATGTTGCGGACCTCATCTAAAATCAGCGATTTGTTCTTTTCGCCAGGCAAGCCCCCGCTGGTTGAAATTGATGGAAAATTGGTGTTGGCTGGCGTTCCGCGCGCGCTCACGGCTGACGACATACGGCGAGTAGCCGGCGATCTGATTGGCACCAACAAAAATGCTATCGAGTCTCTCAAAGAGCATGGTTCCTGCGACGTTTCTTACAGCTTGCCCGGAACCTGCCGCTTTCGGGTGAACGTGTTCATGCAGCGCAGCACCTGCGCCATAGTCATGCGCGTAATTCCCAGCAAAATTCCGGATTTTGCAACCCTGAATTTGCCAGCTGAATTGGAGAAAGTTGTTCACCTGCGCAACGGGATTGTTTTGGTTACCGGACCAACTGGTTCTGGCAAATCTTCAACCTTGGCGGCAGTCATCGACAAGATCAACCAAGACCAGTCTTACCATGTACTCACCATCGAGGATCCGATTGAGTTCCTGCATCAGCATAAGAATTGCATTATTCATCAGCGGGAGCTGCACAGCGACACTACCAGCTTCGCCCTGGCGCTAAGAGCAGCACTGCGACAGGCTCCCAAAGTAATTCTTGTTGGCGAGATGCGCGATAAAGAAACCATTGAAATCGCGATGGAAGCCGCCGAAACCGGCCACTTGGTTCTCTCCACCTTGCATACCATTGATGCCCCGAAAACAATTGAGCGAATTATCGGAGTTTTCCCAATAGTTGAGCAGGACGGGGTTCGCAACCGTCTCGCCAAGAGTTTTCGCTACATCATTTCGCAGAGGCTGATTCCGCGGAAGGGCGGCGTAGGCCGGATTGCAGCAGTCGAAATTCTCAAATCCACGCTTCGGACAAGAGAATATGTTGAAAAAGGCGAAGGCGAAGGCAAAACTCTTCTGGACGCAATGCGGGTAGGCGCTGAGGAAGGTATGCAGCATTTCGATGGAGAGATCGAGAGAATGGTGCGGGAAGGCATCATCGACATGGATACCGGGCTGGCATATGCTACCAATCCTGGAAACCTGCGATTGGAATTAGCCGACTTTGCCGAAGAAAACAAATAATGAGGAAAACAAATAATTTGGCGGGGCTGTTTTAATAGCCCCGCTCTAAAAGCAACTACTGCTCGTAGGCTCCGATGTCGATGTTCGATCCCTGAACGCGGGCGTTACCCGCATAATCCACAGTTCCCACCACGGTTGATCCGAGATTATTGCCTGCATTTACAGCTTGCGAAGTGGACTGCACATGCAGGTCAGGAGTAGTTGTGCTCAGGTATAGAGGATCCACATAGACAGAGTGGCCGTCCTGTCCTGATGTTGTTTGAAAAGTGGTGAAGCCCGTGATGGCTTTTTTCTGCCACACCCAGTTCGAATTACTGGCGCTCACCGGAGAGTAGTAGAGGTTGTAATTCAGAGTTGCCGGGCTTGGCGTTGAGCTGGTGTAATCGTTAACCAACAGAGCCTGTGATCCGGCATAAACGATATTGTTTTCGAATATATTATTGGTCGCATGATACTGGATCTGAAACTCGCCGCTGCCCGTATTCTTGCTGTCATTTTTTAAAAGCGAGTTGTTCACGATTGTAATGTGATCGCTTCCGCCTACAGAACTGGCATACCCACCAATGGAGATCCCCGCCGAGTTCCCAAAATAAATCAGGTTATTACGGGCTGTGACGTAACTGGTTAATTTGCCTGAATGTTCACTGGCCATCTCAATTCCCAGGTCCACGTTGTGAATCAGATTGCGCTCAATCGTGATATTCGTGCCACCATCCACGTAGATCCCGTCCGCGCAGGTGCAATTCGCCGAATAAGATGGATTCCCGTTGGAGGTAATGTTGTAAACCGAGTTGAGGCTGATAAGGCCGTTACGGGCTTGATCGTAAGCTGAGTTTGGCGAAACACCTTCGAATCCGATCGCATCAATCCCAATGTTGTTGTTGTCATGAATCAAATTGTTGCTGATGGTAAACGTATCGACATTGCCATCGAGAGACATCGACTCACTACACCCTGTCTTCAAATTATTTAGTTCGTTTCCGGTAATCGTGAGGTGATTTAGCGATGCCGGAGCTTGCGAGCCATAGATTGCAACACCCAGAGCATTCGCATTGCACCCAGTTGCTGATGTCACAATGTCGTGAATGTGGTTGTTAAGTAACTGTAGGTAACTACCGGCGCCGCTGATATAAACACCCACCGGGACGATATTTCTTTTAGTTGTCGAATAGTTGCGAATCTCAAATCCCTTAATAATCACGTAACTTTGGTTGGCGATGTTAAAGAGCCCGTACTGCCCTCCTGGAATAGTTAGGCCAGTTCCATCGACAATCGGTGTTTGCCCGGAATAATTCTGAAAAGTGATATAACCGGCACTGGCCGAACCTGAAACCGGAATGTTTACCGTTTCGTTGTAGGTTCCACCGAGCACCTGCACCGTATCACCCGCAATCACATGACTGGCGGCATATTGAATGTTCCTCCAGGCTGCGCTGGTACTCAGACCGCTGTTGCTGTTATTGCCCGATGTAGAAACATAATAAGTGGAGGCAGACGCGGCTAGGCTCAACAGAAGCGTCAGGATCGTTACAGTGATACAGACGAGAGAACCTCTGAAATTCGTTTTCATCGCTTGCTCCTTTAAAGTTTTTAGACTTTATTCTGGGATTGAAATTCGCTCTCCTTGGGTTTCGAGGTGTTGTTAAATGCTTCGTTTACTTACGAATCGTAATTCGCAATGACAGTAGCCCTTCCCTTGCCATTCGTCAAGCGAATATAGCCGCCGGATTTGTGCGTATATCTTTTAAGCATTTGGGAGAGCAATTGATTATTGGCGTCATCTCCGATACACATGGCCTCCTGCGGCCTGAAGCGCTTACCGCTCTTCATGGATCCGACTACATCATTCACGCGGGAGACATTGGCGATCCCGGCATTCTCGAGAAATTAAACGAGATCGCCCCAGTCACCGCGATTCGCGGAAACATTGACCGTGAACCTTGGGCGCAGAAGATTCCAACTTCGGAAGTTCTGGAAGTTGAAGGAGTTTCGATTTACATCCTGCACAATCTTGCAGAGTTAGATTTGAAACCGGAAGCGGCTGGATTCGCAGCCGTCATCTATGGACATAGTCACAAGCCAAAGCAAGAAATAAAAAACGGAGTGTTGTATTTCAATCCGGGGAGCGCGGGGCCGAGACGGTTCAAGCTGCCAGTAAGCGTGGGGCGAATCAGGATTCGCGAAAGGCAGATAAGCGCAGAAATCATAAAAATTGGGAGATAGACGGCAAAGATTTGGAACGTGCATTCAGATGAGGCTGGGCGCAACATCATTATGGCTTCGAATGCACAGATATAAACTCCCGGGGAAAAAATCATGTAGGGAATAGCCGCCCCCGGCTATCCAGGCGAGCTTCAGCCCGCCACCCACAAACCGGATAGGCGAGGGTGCCTATCCCTACGTACGACATTGTCATACAATCGCTCTTCTTCATCATGCAATCACTCTTCTTCATAAGGACGGCCATGAACAGAAAACAAATCGCATTCTTGATGGTAGCTGCCTGCATGCTGTTGACCGCAAGTATCGCTCAAGCCGCTGACCAATCTGACATCACCATTGAGAACGGCGTTGCAGCCAAGATGCGCGATGGAGTCGTTCTCTTTGCAGATATTTACCGCCCCAAGCAGGACGGCCGATTCCCGGTCCTTCTTCAACGCACGCCGTACAACAAGGACAATAATTGGGGCGCAATCCCATTTGCTTATAAAGCAGTTGCTGCTGGATATGTCGTCATAATTCAGGATGTTCGCGGGCGGTACACCTCTGAAGGCGAGTGGTATCCGTTCAAGCATGAATCAGACGATGGCTACGACACCATTGAGTGGGCCGCATCCTTGCCTTATTCCAATGGCAAGGTTGGCATGTTTGGAGGCTCCTATGTCGGTGCGACGCAAATGCTCGCCGCCATCGCGCACCCTCCGCATTTGGCGGGCATCAATCCAACTGTGACCGCCAGCAACTATCATGATGGATGGACCTACCAGAGCGGCGCTTTCGAGCAGTGGTTTAATGAATCCTGGACCTCGGGTCTTGCGCAGGACACGCTGGATCGCATTGTTAAGAAAAACACCAATGCCATGATTGGTGCTCCGACTCTTCCTCTGACGAACTACTCTCTATTCAATTCTCTGCAAGTTGCCTCCGGACCCGGGTTGACGGCTCCGCTTGCTCCGTATTTTGTCGACTGGCTTGCTCATCCAACTTATGACGACTATTGGAAGCAGTGGTCGATAGAGGACCATTTTGCCGACATCACCGTGCCTGTGTTCACCATCGCGGCATGGTATGACATTTTTCAGGGCGGCTCGCTGCGGAACTATATGGGCCTCAAACTTCGCGGAGGAAGCGAGGCCGCGCGTCAGGGGCAGCGCCTGCTCATGGAAATTGGCGGTCACGCCGGTTCCGGACGCAAAATCGGTGATGTCGATTTCGGTCCCGCTGCCGAGATCCACGACTCCGACATCACTTTGGCCTGGTACGACTATCTTTTCAAAGGCGTTCAGAATGACTTCGCGAAAGATAAACCGGTAAAGATTTTCGTCATGGGCGCCAATGAGTGGCGGGAAGAGGATGATTGGCCTGTGCCTCAGGCCCGCACGACAAAATATTTTCTACACTCTGGTGGTAGCGCGAATTCGAGTAAAGGCAACGGAAGCTTATCGCCCACGGCTCCCAATTCGGAGTTACCGGATCACTACGTCTATGATCCAGCGAATCCGGTGCCGACCATCGGTGGACCACTTTGCTGTGATTCGGATCATTTGCAACCGGGACCGCGCGACCAGCGCGCTGTAGAGGCACGCAATGACGTCTTAATTTACTCGACTCCCGTGCTGACTCAGGATATGGAAGTCACAGGACCGGTCAGCCTCGAACTCTACGCCAAATCTTCGGCTGTTGATACTGATTTCACAGCGAAGCTTGTCGATGTCGCTCCCGACGGATTTGCGCAGAATATGACAGAAGGGATCATCCGGGCGCGTTATCGCCACTCGCAGGAGAAGGCCGAGCTGCTGAAGCCAGATGAAGTCTACAAATTCAATATCGACTTGTGGTCAACCAGCAATATCTTCCGCAAGGGGCACACGTTGCGGCTCGAAGTCAGCAGCAGCAATTTTCCCCGCTTCGACCGCAACTTGAACACAGAGGAGAATCCGGAGTCGGGCAAGAATTATGTGTCGGCAACCAACACGATCTATCACGACGCGCAGCATCCGTCGGTGCTCGTGCTGTCTTTTGTGCCAGCGCAGTGAACCGGCGAAATTGGGGAGCTGAAACATAAAAGATCAGCGTTGCTACAATTCAATCAGTGTCCCTCGAATTTCAGATTGATTCGACCAGCGGTGCCGCACGTCGTGGTCGCCTTTCCACTCCTCATGGCGACATCGAAACTCCCGTTTTTATGCCTGTCGGCACTGTCGCGTCCGTCAAGGGCGTTTCTCAGGACATTCTCGAGGACCTTGATGTCCAGATTCTTCTCGGGAATACCTATCACCTCTACCTGCGTCCGGGCGTTGAGCAGGTCAGGAAACTCGGCGGCTTACATCGATTCATGTCCTGGCCGCGGGCTATCCTCACTGACTCTGGTGGTTTTCAGGTTTTTAGTCTTAGCGAGCTCCGCAAATTAACCGAAGAAGGAGTGACATTCCGTTCACATCTAGACGGCTCGTCGCACTTTTTCAGCCCGGAAAGCGCAATGGAAGCGCAGATCGGCCTAGGCGCTGACATTATCATGGCCTTCGACGAATGCACGGAGCATCCTGCGACAGCGGAGCGAGCAAGAGCCTCGATGGAACTTACCCTGCGCTGGGCGGAGCGAAGTAAGAAATATTTCGAAGACCATAAGCACGAAGTCCCTTGGGAAACGAATCACGTGGGGACAGAAAATAATCACGTAGGGACAGTCGCCCTCGGCTGTCCCGAACTTCAGCTCGCCACTGACGTGGCTGGACAGCCGGGGGCGGCTGTCCCTACACAAGCCTTGTTCGGAATCGTTCAAGGTGGGATGGACCTCGGGCTTCGCAAAGAATCTGCCGAGCGCACTATCGAGGTCGGCTTTCCCGGCTACGCGATTGGAGGACTGAGCGTCGGTGAGCCTCGCGCTCTGACTCGCGAGGTGATCGAAGCCACTCTCGAACACCTTCCCGTCGATAAGCCCCGCTATGTCATGGGTGTAGGCACTCCCGACGAGATCATCGAATATGCCAATCTCGGCGTCGATATGATGGATTGCGTTCTTCCTACCCGCGCCGCCCGCCACGGGCTTCTATTTACCTCGGAAGGAAAGATCTCGATCAAGCAGGCCCGTTACGCATCCGACCAAAATCCGCTTGACCGGAATTGCGGTTGTAAGGTATGTAGCCGCTACACGCGGGCATACCTCCGGCATCTCTATGCATCTAATGAAGTGTTGGCCCAGGTTTTAAACACCGTCCACAACCTTAGTTTCTACCTTGACACTATGCGAGCGGTGCGTCATTCTATTGCACTTGGGAAAGGGGCCCGTTTTCTTTCTGGTGAGCAGTCTCGACGGAAGCCATAGCTCGCCAATCCCCGTTAGTTCCTGAAGTGGGAATTTCCGGCCTGTATACGCGAGAGCCTCCGCGGTAAATTGCTGTAGGCCAGAAGCGCCGGCGGGCGCAGTTCCGATTCATTTGCAGAAGATAGGTCCGTAGGTCCATGAACGTACAATTGTTGTATGCAATGCAGACTAGTTCGGTTGGCTGGCTCGGCTTCGCGCCGCTGATCTTCATCTTTGGTATTTTTTATTTTTTATTGATCATGCCGCAGCAGCGCCGCCAGAAGAAGTGGCAGGCAATGTTAAGCGAGCTGAAAACCGGAGACAAAGTGGTGACAAGCGGCGGCTTACGCGGCACTATTATCGCGCTGAAAGATGATTCGGTGCATTTGCGAGTTCCGCCCGATAATCTTCGGTTGGAAGTGACCAGGGCTTCGGTTGTGTCGGTGACCTCTCCGGAGGAAATTACCAAAACGGCTAGCAAATAAATTTCAGGATCAAGGCATAGCCGGGCTGATTTCCAGCTTCGGCGAGATATTTTGAAGAGTATTGAAATTCTAGGATGGACAAAGAATTCGCATCATGAATAAGAACTTAACTTGGAAACTCGTACTTAGCGTTGGAATCCTGCTGGTATTTCTGTTTGGCATTATTGGATTGCCCCAGAGTTTTTCTGGGCAGGGTTTGCTGGCTTCGTTGCAAAATCGCATTCATTTAGGCCTTGATCTAAAAGGCGGTACGCACTTGATCCTGCAAGTGCAAGTCAATGATGCAGTGAACGTCGACTCTGATAATGCTGTCGAGCGTTTAAAAGAAGATCTTCGCACTCACAAGATCAATTACGCCGAAATTTCCAAACCAGATCCAGCCAACAATCCTGACAAAATCGTAATTAAGGGCGTTGGACCGGAGGCGAGCTCCGATCTGCGCACTATTGTGAACGACCGTTTGCCAGAGTACAACCTTGCTTCTGGAGCAGAGAATACCTGGACGGTTTCGATGAAGCCGCAGGCCTTGACTGAGTTGAAGGACCATGCCGTTCAGCAGGCTATTGAGACTATCCGCAATAGAATCGATAGTTTAGGAGTCTCCGAGCCGACGATTCAGGAGCATGGGCTTGGCCAGTATCAAATTTTGGTGCAGTTGCCAGGCGTCGATGATCCAGCTCGGGTGAAAGAGATCATGCAGTCAACCGCGATGCTGGAGATCCGGCAATCGTTTGGCGGACCCTACTCCAGCGAACAGCAAGCTCTTCAAGAACATAACGGAGTGCTGCCGCCGGATACCGTACTGCTTCCGGGAAAGAACATGGGGTCAGCCGCAGCTGATAGTGGCCCAGTCTGGTACTTAATCTCGCGGTCTTCGGCTGTAACTGGTCGCGATTTACGTGACGCGCAGCCTAGCCGCAATGGCGACACCGCCCAGCCTTCTGTCAACTTCACCTTAACCGGGGAAGGTGGACGCCGTTTCGCAGCTTTCACGGGCGCTCACGTTGGCGATAACTTGGCAGTCGTGCTCGACAATAAAGTTCAGGAAGTTGCAGTTATTAAGAGCCAGATCAGTGACAGCGGCAATATCGAGGGCGGCTTCACCGAACAGAGCGCAAAGGATCTTTCGATGATTCTGCGGTCAGGCGCTCTCCCCGCTGGAATTAAATATCTGGAAGAGCGCACGGTTGGACCTTCGCTGGGAACAGATTCGATCCGTGCCGGAGTAGAAGCCGCTGTAATCGGGATGCTCGCGGTTTTGATCTTCATGCTGGTGTACTATCGCGGAGCTGGAATCAATGCGGATGTCGCATTGATTCTTAACCTGGTGATTCTGCTTGGCTTCCTTGGATACAGCGGCGCGACTCTGACTTTGCCGGGAATTGCCGGAGTCATTCTAACCGTCGGTATGGGCGTTGATTCCAATGTTCTGATTTTTGAACGCATACGAGAAGAGTTAAGAAACGGCAAGACCGCGCCCTCTGCGGTGGAGCAAGGCTTCAAGCATGCGTGGGTGACGATTGTAGATACTCACGTTACGACGATCGTTTCGGCCTTTATTCTCTTCATCTTTGGCACAGGGCCAGTACGCGGATTCGCGGTGACTCTGACCTTCGGTTTGCTGGCGAATCTGTTCACGGCAGTCTTCGTTTCGCGCATGATCTTTGATTGGATATTGAGCCGGAAGGCGCGCGGTGAAGCGTTAAGCATTTAAGTAATTGATTTAAGAATTAGCTAGATAAGGGGTTGGCAGGCGTGGAATTTTTTCGTAATCCGAATATAGATTTCCTGGGCAAAAAGTGGTATTTCATTGCCTTTTCTTTGGTGTTCAGCATCGCTGGCATCTTCTCCATGTTGTTCTGGCATGGTATTCCGCTGGGCGTCGATTTTCGCGGCGGCACGCTGGTTTACGTGAAGTTTGCCGAGACCCCCAACGACAAAGCAATTCGTGCTGCCATGGATAACGCCGGTTTGCACAACGCAAAAATCCAGACCTACGGTCCAGCGCAAAATAACGAAGTTCTGATCGACCTCGCCGAGCAGGAGACCAATGAGCAGGCGCTCGATAAAGGTAAGATCCAAATCATTAATGCGCTCGAATCGAACACTCCCGCCGGCAAGCAAGATCTAAATAATTCCAGCTCGCTTACTCTTCAAAGTTATTTGATGGACAAAGATCCTCTGCATGCCGGAACCGATGCTGCGCAAAGATACACGCAACAAGCGCAGGCCATTGTGAACCAACGCGACAAGGTTAAGGGCGGCGTGCTGAAATCGTTCGACGACTTGAAGGGAGCCGTTGATCCGGCGGTTTTGGCGTCCTTGCCCGACGGCTTTTTTGTCTCCAATTTTGGTGTGCGGAATGTCGAGATTGTGGGCCCTCAAGTGGGTGGCCAATTGCAGAAGCAAGCCATGCTGGCGACGCTCTATTCCCTGCTGGGAATGTTTGTCTATCTCGGTTTCCGTTTCGAATGGATATATGGCGTGGCCGCGGTCGTGACGGTTTTTCACGATACACTTATTACCGTAGGCGCTTTTTCTCTAACCAACCGCGCTATTTCACTTACGGTCTTGGCGGCGATTCTTACATTGATTGGATATTCGAATAATGACACTATCGTCGTTTTCGACCGTATTCGCGAGAATCTAAAGCTAATGCGGCGGGAAAAACTGTCGGATATCGTTAATAAAAGCATCAATCAGACCTTAAGCCGGACGATTTTAACCGCTGGATTGACCTTCCTGACTGTGGTAGCTTTGTTCCTCTTTGGCGGAGAAGTGTTAAATGGATTCTCCTTCGCTCTCGTAATTGGCATCCTAATCGGGACTTACTCGTCGATCGCCATCGCGGCCCCGATTTTGGTGGCTTATCAGGACTGGCGGTCGGAGCGTGGTAAGCCTGCGGTCGTGCTGGCGCCGGGCAAAGCGGGTGTTCGCCAGGAGAAGGTAAAAGTGAAGGCGTAGATCAACATAAGAAAAAGATTTTCAGCTCACGATTTTTGGTCCGCATAAAGAAAAACGGGAGCAAAGAAGACGCAGGCGGTGTCTAAGTGTACGTAGGGTGTAGGTAGGAGAAAAGCCTTATGTTTGAAGACAGCCTTATAGAATCAGGCGGCAAGCTGAAAACTAAGCGCGGTGCGACGACAATATTTTCGTTCGCGCTCGAAATCATACTCGTCGGGGTTTTGGTTCTTATCCCGCTTCTCTTCACTGAAGCGCTGCCGAAAACGCAGCTGATGACTTTCCTTGTGGCTCCGCCACCGCCACCCCCACCGCCACCGCCGCCAGCCGTTGCTCCCAAGGTGCCGAAGGTGGTCCAGACCAACATCGTTAATGACCAGTTACGCACACCTACTCGAATTCCCAAAAAGATTGAAATCATTAAGGAAGACGCGGCGCCGCCGCCAGTATCGTCCATGGCTGGCGTAGTCGGAGCCGTCGGTGTCCCGGGTGGTGCGGCAGGTGGCGTGATCGGCGGTATTATCAGCTCGACGCCGGTGGCTGTTCCCAAAGTTGCCACTCCGCAGCGCGTCCGTGTCTCGCAGGGCGTAACGCAGGGCTTGGTGTTGCGAAAAGTTCAGCCGAATTATCCACCTCTGGCCCGGCAAGCACGCATCCAAGGATCAGTGGTGTTGCAGGCTGAGATCAGTAAGACTGGGGATATCCAGAATCTGCGCGCTCTCAGTGGGCACCCGATGCTTACGCCAGCCGCTATCGAGGCTGTCAAGCAGTGGAAGTACAAGCCATATATTTTGAATGGCGAGCCGGTCGAGGTAGAAACGACAATTACCGTCAACTTTACTTTGGCGGGTGGTTAAACAATTCGATGTGCAGTGCGGTGTATTAAAAATCTTGCACGACAAGTTCCGAGGAGGAGAGTCAACTCATGTTCGTAGCTAACTTGGCAACACATTCGTTAATTCATGTTTCAACGGTCGCCACCTGGTTACAAGATAGTGGCGGCACGGTGCAATGGGATCCGCTCTCCCTATGGCGGCAAATGGGATGGATCGCAAGAATTGTCGTAATCATTCTCTTCATCATGTCCGGCTGGTCTATCGGCGTGATGATCGATCGCTGGATGGCTTTTAACGCAGCCCGCAAGCAGTCCCGTGCATTCGCCCCCGCAGTAGCCGGCGCGTTGCGAGATGGCAAGATCGACGAAGCCATCAAGGTCGCCGAGCGCAACAAGAAGAGCCACCTTGCCAAGGTTGTTACCGCTGGCTTGATGGAATTCCGCGCTCACCAGGAAAGCGGCGAAATTCCGGGAGAAACCATTGAAGCCTCGAAGCGCGCTTTGGAACGGACAGAAGCCATTGTGCACGCGGAACTGAAGCGTGGATTGGGCGGTCTGGCCACGATCGGTTCTACAGCACCGTTCGTGGGGCTGTTCGGAACCGTGATGGGTATTCTGAACGCCTTCCGTGAAATCGCCACCAACAAGACCACCGGTTTGGGTGCGGTCGCAGGCGGTATTTCAGAAGCGCTCGTCACCACAGCTATCGGTCTTCTGGTAGCGATTCCGGCCGTCATGATGTTCAACTACTTGACCGGGCGCGTGGAAGCGTTCGACGTGGAAATGGACAATTCATCGAGCGAACTGATCGACTACTTCCTGAAGCGTCGCGGCGCAGTTCGCCGGCCCTAACCTTCACGGCGGGCAGGTATTCGGATTTGAGTTGCGGCTGCGGCGCTGATAACTATTTACCAGTACCGTAGCCGATCCTCCAAGCTGAATCCCGTACCGAAGATGAAGCAGAACTCAAAGTAAAGATATTGCGGGAAGAAGGATCATTCAATGGCACTCGCAACGCGCAACGAAGGCGCAAACGTAAACTCAGATATTAACGTCACACCGATGGTGGATGTGATGCTGGTGCTGCTGATCATCTTCATGGTGATCACGCCCATGTTGCAGCACGGCGTCAGCGTAGATTTGGCAAAAGTGAACAATCCGTCTCAAATGCCGGATGCCGACAAAGAAGACGCTCTATTAGTCGCGGTGATGCGCGATGGCAGCGTTTATTTCGGAACTGATAAGCTTGCAGTTGACCAACTCACCGGCAAAGTAAAAGACAGGCTTACTAATAAGCTCGATAAGCGCGTCTACGTGAAGGCTGACGCACGAGCGAAATTTGGAGCGGTTGTAGGCGTGGTTGATGCTGTCCGGTCCGCTGGCGTAGACCAGCTTGGCCTGTTGACGGAGCAGAATAAGACGCCTCCACCTCCGCCGTCGAATAACAAACCGCAAAGCGGGCAATAAGTTTAAGCACTCGAGGAGATCGCTATGTCTATGGCAGTCGGCCCCAGCGGGGGCCAGAGCGCAAATATAAACGTCACGCCACTGATTGACGTGCTTCTTGTGTTGCTGATCATTTTTATGGTGATCACGCCACTGACTCCAAAGGGACTGGATGCGCTGGTACCGCAGCCTCCGCCACCTAATCAGCCCAAGAATGACACTCCTGACCGCACTATCGTTGTACAGTTAATTGACCGGGGATCGGGCGAAAATCCTGGCCTGAAGATCAACGGTGAAGATGCGACTTGGGATAACCTGCAAGACCGGCTTACTGATATTTTCAAGACTCGCGCCGAAAAAGTAATGTTCGTGAAGGGCGACGATAATGTTCCCTTTGCGAATGTAGCTAATGTCATCGACATAGCTCATGCCGCGGGAGTGGACAAAGTAGGATTGATTACCGCAAAGATTGAAGCGGGCGGTTAATATTTAGAGCACACAGCCCGGGGAAAACTTCCCGGGCTGCTGTGTATTCCGACCCGTATTATCTGAAAGCCTAGGGAGAACTCACAAGGCAATGAAAAAAAGCTTACAAATACTGACCCTTATTGCGGTCGGTTTAGCAATTCTATCCACTACGGGTTGCGACAAGTTACGCGCCCGCGACCAATTAAATAAAGGCGTTGCCGCTTACAAGAACGCAAAGTACGAAGAGGCCATCAATCACTTTCAGGAAGCAGTCCACCTGGATCCCAGCCTCACCAATGCGCGTCTCTATTTGGCCACAGCTTACGCCCAGCAGTACATCCCGGGCGTTGACACTTCCGACAACATGCGTAATGCAGACCAGGCCGTAGAGCAGTACAAGGCGGTGTTGGAAAAAGACCCCAAGAACGTAAACAGCGTAAAAGGGATTGCCTATCTGTATCTTCAGGAAAAGAAGTTCGAGGACGCCAAGACCTACTATCGCAAGGCGCTGGAGATCGATCCCAATGATCCAGAACCTTACTACTCTGTCGCCGTCATCGACTGGACACAAAGTTACCAGCCACGGATGGAAGCCCGCGCCAAGCTGGGCCTGAAGCCGGAAGATCCGCTGGCTACCAAGAAGGACAAAGAAGCACTGAAGGTTTGTGCAACGCTGAAGGATAAAAATCTGGGCGTGGTGCAAGACGGCATTGATAACCTGAATAAGGCGCTGCAACTGCGTCCCGATTATGATGACGCAATGGCGTATTTGAATCTTCTCTATCGGGAGAAAGCCGATGTCGAATGCACTGATCCGGCCGCACGTACGGCTGATTTGAAGACCGCCGATGAGTGGGTGGATAAGACCATGGCCACGAAGAAAGCGAAGGCAGAAAAGCAGACGGGCAACCAGGGAATTGTGCTGGATCAAAAGCAGTAGCAGAAAGTTGCGATAAAGACCCTTCAGTGTTGAAGGGTCTTTATTGTTTTTACAGTGTCTTCCTGAGGGAGTGTTCTTCTTCGCAAAGCGAAAAAGAAACGATTCGAAGGACCCTGCTAAATTTATGCCCAACGTGCTTCCTTCGGGAGTTTGGGGCACAATCTTCAAAGTTAATAAGAGTAGGGATGCTTCGACTCATTTTCCTTTCGCAAAGCGAAAGGAAAATTTCGCTCAGCATGACAGTGCACGCCTTACATCCCCTTCGTGTACAGGTCAACTTCTAATCCGCTGAAATCTTCTGCGCTGACCTTCTGGTAATTGTTGCCATTCAAAATTCTAATCAACGTAGATGCCGTAGCATCCAGACCGGCAGGTTCAGAGGCATGCGATAAGACCAGCCACACACGAGGGGAATCGGGGATTATGCTTGCAAGTTTCTTGTAATCGGGTTTTTCGACAAAATCCAGAAATGTAATGCGCTTGCCATGATTCGGATAAATTACCACGGGATCAAGCGGAGACACTCCGTGAAGAGAGTGATAGTACTCATAAGGCATCCTGCCCATAGCTACGTGGAAGATTAGCGCATCTCCAGCCTTGGATTGCGAGAGAAGGTAGCTGGAAGCTGCACGCCAGTTGTCCCGTTGTAAATCGAAATCATGTCGATAGTATCCCCGTGTACCCTGTATGGAGAGAGCGATAAAGATAAGCAGGGCGGGAACCAGTAGCCATGGGAAACGAATGCGGCTCAGTCCAGCAGCGGCTAAAAGAAGCAGGGGGGGCAGGCACAGAATAAAGTAGCGTGGCAGAAATAATGGCCGGGCGAAAGAAAGCAGAAAGACAAAAATTATAGGGAAGAGCAACCAGAGCAAAAGAAAGTGCGAACGCCAGGCATTGAGTGCGCCCATTTCGCTGCTTTCGGATTGACGCACAAGAAGTCCGGCAACACAAGCGATTCCGTAAGCGCACAGCAATATCCAGCCACCATTGCCAGTGATGCGTAGTCCTAGTTCCGCCAAGTCCTTCAATCCGGGCCGATGAATCCAGCGCAGTGGTCCCGCACCAGTTGTGGCGACGAACAATATTACGGGCGAGATGAGAAGCGCAATCCAGCGCCATGTAGCTTTCAAAGAAGCTGGAACTGCTGTCTTAGGCCAATATCGCGCAGATATCCAATGAGCAATGATCAGCAATGCCGAATAAAAGTGGGCGTAAACTGCGGTGCTGCTGAAAGCAATGTAGGCAATTCGGTTTCTGCGCGAAGGAGTTTCTAGGTATTTGAGAAAATAAAAACTCGAGCACACGCAGAGAAGCACCATCAATGAGTAGCTGCGAGCCTCTTGAGAATAGCGGATATGATAAACATTAACCGTGAGCAATGCCGCTGCGATCACGCCTATGCGGGAATCGAACAGCTTTCGACCTAGAAAATAGAGCGCTGGAACCGTCGCCACTCCGATAATCACCGACAACGAACGCACATAAAACTCGCTGCTCCCGAAGTGAAGCCAGGGGCGAAGCAGCAGATAATACAGCGACATGTTCGCTTCACGCCGCCAAAGAATTCGTAAAAAGTTGATCCAGTCCAGGCGGGCAATTCCCACGCTCATTCCTTCATCAAACCAGAAGGTTTTGGCCGCGAGCGCGTGAAAGCGAAGGATTGCGCCACAGACAATAATTGCGGCTAGTAGTGCGCAATTCCAAGGGCCTGAACTCAACGGCGATAAGCTATTTGACGGCAGGCTCTCACCAGTTCCGCCAGCTCCTACGGAATTGTCAGCGTCGGCGGAAGGGCCACTCGTGGTTTTCACGGAACGTCTATGTTATCTCGAAACCGAAAGGCTCCGAGCAAAACTCCGGTAAAATAGCAAATTCGCTGCAACGTGCACATCGTCGCGGGGAACTAATAGTAACTATGTTTAAGAAGATACTCATTGCGAATCGCGGAGAAATTGCAGTCCGGGTAATACGGGCTTGCCGCGAGCTGGGAATCACCTCAGTCGCTGTTTATTCGGATGTAGATCGTGCCGCTCTGCATGTTCTCAAAGCGGATGAAGCCTATCACATTGGTCCGGCACCGGCTTCGGAGTCGTACTTGAATATCTCCAAAATCCTCGATGTAGCTAGACGAAGCGGCGCGACCGCGATTCATCCCGGCTATGGATTCCTTTCCGAGAATGCGAAGTTTGCCAAAGCCTGCACTGATGCTGGAGTAAAGTTCATCGGTCCAACTGCGGCATCAATGCAAATGATGGGATCAAAAACGCGAGCTCGGCAACACATGGAGACAGCTGGCATTCCGTTCGTTCCAGGCACATTGCGCGGCCTGGAGTCGATCGAGCAAGCAGAGCAGATCGCCCTAAAAATCGGCTATCCAGTAATGCTCAAAGCTGCTGCCGGAGGTGGTGGCAAGGGTATGCGGCTAGTGAACGTGCCAGCAGATCTCAAATCTTCCTTGGAATCAGCCAAAAGCGAGGCACAGCGGGCGTTTGGTGATGATGAAGTTTACATTGAGAAAGCGATTCTGAATCCGCGGCATATTGAAATGCAGATTTTGGCTGACGAACACAGCAATACTGTCTATCTGGGTGAACGAGAATGCTCGATCCAGCGCAGGCATCAGAAAGTCATCGAAGAATCGCCCTCTGCGGTAGTCGATCCAGAGTTGCGCCAGAGAATGGGAGAAGTCGCGGTGCGTGTTGCAAAAGCCGCAAATTACACCAATGCTGGAACAATCGAATTTCTGCTGGATCAGAATAAGAATTTCTACTTCCTTGAAATGAATACGCGCTTGCAGGTTGAGCATCCCGTGACGGAACTGGTCACTGGTCTCGATCTTGTGCACCTGCAAATTCGAATCGCAGCCGGAGAGGCTCTGCCGTTCTCGCAAGAGGATGTTCGTCTTCGCGGGCACGCGATTGAATGCCGCATCTACGCCGAAGATCCTGACAACAACTTTTTCCCGAGCCCCGGCAAAATCACGCTACTTAAAGAGCCAGGTGGCCCAGGAATTCGGGAAGACAGCGGCATGTACGAAGGGTGGACGGTGCCGCTCGACTACGATCCCATGCTCGCCAAACTGATTAGTTATGGCAGCGACCGCGCACAAGCGATTGCGCGCTTACAGCGGGCACTGGACGAGTGTTTTATTGGCGGAATCAAAACCAACCTTCCGCTTTTTCAACGTATCGCGAGTGATGATGACTTCAAAGCAGCGAAGCTAGACACCGGTTATCTGGACAGGCTACTGCAATCTAAGCGGTTCGCAGGTGAACAGTCTCACGATGATGATGACATAGTTGCAATTGCCGCAGGGCTATTCGCGGCAGATGCAACGTCCATGGGCCAAGGCAACGGTTCGCAGTCGCTTTCCGTAAAAATGAAATCCGACGAAAATATCTCAGAGTGGAAGAAGGTATCCAGACTGGAAGCATTGCGCTGAACGCTACAAGCTGAACGCTACAACAAGATTGCAGCCCTGGGCTAGAAATATGATCTACGAAATCATCATCGATGCAAATGCGAAGAAACGCCGGCTCGATCTGAACCGTGAGGGCGACGGCTGGAAATGCGTGCTGGATGGCCGCGAAATCCTCATCGACGTGCTTAGCACCCAAGCCGATATTCTTTCATTGCTGATTGACAGGAAGGTATATGAGGTCAAGCGTGAGCGCAGCGCCTCCGGCCAATATCTCTGGATAGGCAAGACGCGCTACCAGGCTGAAGTCCGCGATCCCCGCTCATTGCGCAGTCGCAACAAAGCCGCAGGAAACGACAGTGGTCCAAAGAAATTAGCTGCGGCAATGGCCGGGAGGGTCGTTCGAATGCTCGTTGCAGAGAAGGAAGAAGTGGACGCAGGTCAGGGAATTGTCGTAGTTGAAGCTATGAAAATGCAGAACGAGATCAAGTCACCTAAGAAAGGCGTCGTCCAAAAAATCCTTGTTTCGCAAGGCAGTACAGTGAATGCGGGAGATATTCTCGCAATCGTTGAATAATTGGCAATCTAACCTTATTTCACTGTGCCGTTCGTCTCGAGAATCTTTTCCGCCATGTAATTTTGCACTTTTGCCTGATTTCGAATGACTTCGTAATAGGCCGCTTTCAGCAGTTGCTCACGATGATCCCGAAGCTGCGTCCGTATAGCTTCTTTCACCCGAGGGTCCGAGAATTCCCGTTGTCCGGCGGGTTCCTTCGCAAGCAGCTTCACAATTTGAAAACCAAACAACTGCTTTGTCCGGGGATCGATCACCGTAATGATCGGACTATACTGTCCAGCCTTTAACTTGAGAACCGCATCGCGAGTGGCAGGATCAGTGCGGCTGAGGCCCGATTCAGGCGTGAAGCCCAGGTCGCCGCCGTTGGCTGAAGTTTCGGCATCTTCGGAGTAGTTCATGGCCAGCGTGCCGAAATCGTCTCCGCTTTCCAGCCGGTTCATCACCATCTGGATCTTTTTGCGAGCGTCCGCCTCATTTTGTGCTTTTCCACTCTGATTGCGCATTTGTGGATTCGGCAGAGGAGTTACAAAGATCCGCGCCAGATGATATTGCGGCTCGATAAAGTTGAATTGAGATTTGTGGGTATTGTAATAATCCGAGATATCCTGATCGGTGATATTGATCTTGGAATTCACTTCCTTGTTCATCACTTTATCGATGGTCAGTGAACGGCGAATGTCGCGTTTGAAATCGTCGGCAGTAATGTTCTTTTCTTTCAGCTTGTCGGCGAATTGCTCGGCGGTATAAGGCGACTTGATCTCATTCAGTTTGCGATCGACTTCGTCATCGGTCGCCAGGAGGGCCAGCTTTTCGGCGCGACGCATCAGGATTTCGTTATCAATCAGCTCGCGCAGAATGCTCAGACGAAGGCTGGTCGCTTGTTCTCCGACGGGTGCGGGCTGCTGGGAACCGGAGGTTTGGTTCTGGTAATACTTTTCGACTTCGGTCCGGTAAATTTTATGCCCGTCAACACTCGCGGCAACGTCATCTCCACCTTGCTTGTTAGTACAGCCGATGAAGGGGACGAGAATTGTTATGACACAAAGAGCCAGCCAACCTCTTCCAGAGTTCTTTTTCAAATGAATCCTCACAACCTGAATGGTGGGAAATCTCGCAATTCTACAAACAACTGATCTTGGATTCTAGCCGACTACTTGCTTGCCCCTGTCACTCCCGGACTTGCAGTCCCTGGATGTGAAGGAGCAGGCACCCCGGCCTGCGCCAAAGCATCATCGAGCATACTGCGCAATTCGCCAGCAGGAAGTGCGCCATCAACTTCGCGCCCATTGATAAACATGGTTGGAGTCGCGCTGACCCCCGCGTTATCGCCTTCCTTAATGGAGGCTTTTACTGCGTCATCGTTTTGTGCCTTAACGCAAGCCTGGAGTTTGGCGGTGTCAACCCCGTGTTTCAGGCCTTGTTCGGCCGTGATCCGGTCAAGTGCCGCGAACTGTGCGTCCCGGCCTTTCTCCGAGTTAACAACCGACTGATTGGCATGAATGTAGTCCGCGAAGTCCCAATACGCATCGTTATTCTGCGTTGCCAGACAATTGGCATCTACGGAAGCATGAATCGCCCAGGGATGGATTTCCGCCAATGGATAATCCTTGTAGACAAAAGCGATACGATCGCCATATTCCTTCAGCAGCTCCGGAAATAACGTCTGGTGAGCCCGCGAACAATAGGGACATTCGAAGTCGTCATAATTTACGACAACCACCTTGGCATCTTTGTTCCCGCGGACTGGCCGGCCCTTAATATCAATCTTCTTCATCACTTCGGCATAGGGATCCTGGCTGAGATCGAGTTTCGTAACCCGGACCAAAGTCTTATTGTCTTTTGAGAGCAGGAAGTCGAAGGTCTGTTTTTTCTCCCCGCTATCGAATGTTATGGTTAGCGCGTCATAATTCGTGAATTCGCTGGGCTTGAGCGATCCCACCAATATTTTCACATTAGGTGGAACGGTATAGTGGCTTCGCACCTGCCGCTCAATACGCTGAGACACATCCGGAGATATGGATGGAACGGCATCACCGAAACTAATTCCCACCAAAAGCAGCAAACCAACTAAACGCCAAAACTTCACTGGAAACCCCACTTTTACGCTGTACGTAAAGGAAATTATCTCACAGGGACGGAGGCATGACGTGCGATATAGAGCCTAAATTGAAGGTTTATCCGCGCCTCCGTGGTGAAATTGTCGCAAACGGTTTATCCTCAATTGCTGCCTTGGAGGCGCTCTCATGAAAGGTGTTTTTCGTGTTCTGACGATTGTTACGCTTACCGCCGCCGCTTGGTCTCAGCAAACAGCTGAGCCAAAGACGCCTGCGGCAACCCCACCACAAACCAAAGATCCCGTTGCCACCTCGATTCGCACGCTCTTTCCCCGCCAACAGAAAAATATTCTGGCCGCCATTGAAGCCATGCCCGCGGATAAATTTTCCTACAAACCCACGCCCGACCAGATCACTTTTGGTCATCTCGTGGTACACATCACCGAATCTAATAACTCCCTCTGTGCAAAGGTCGCAGACGTTCCCGCGCCCAAAGCTGCTGAGGTTAAAGACACTGACCCCAAAGACAAACTGCTCGCTGCGGCAAAGGCGTCCTTCGATTTCTGCGGTGAGGCTACCAGCAAAATGGACGACTCAAAGTTAGGCGACAGCGTCGAGCTTTTCGGAGGACATCAGTTTCCCCGCGCCATGGCAGCGCTGGGATTGGCAAGCGGTTGGGCCGATCACTACGGAGCAGCCGCAATGTATCTACGCTTGAATGGAATATTGCCGCCGACAGCTCAACCGAAGAAGTAGCAAAACTACCTGGGGGATAGCCAAAGCGTCTGTCCCCTACTACATCCCTCAGCTTGAACTTCAATCCGCATTGCTATGCCAGAATAATTTTGTTCCCTGGTTCCTCTGTCGTAGCAATCGATTGCCTCTCCGGAAATTGTGCGAACAAAAAATCCACGAAGGCCCGTGACTTGGGTCTTCCGTTAGTTCGTCCAAAAGCCATGCGAATCAGGAATACTAGGGCGCGTAACACATCTGCGTCGCGCAGCCGCGAGTGTCCCGTATGCTTTTGTTCTGCTTCCCGGTATTCCTTCACCATGATCTGTAATTCAGACACAATGTTCTGTTGGCTCACATTCGTAATTGGCGACGCGTAGAAAAGCCCCGAGTTTGCCAGAGTTTCGTAGGTTTTCGCGAGCGTCGTCAGAGCTGCGATCAAATCGGTGTCTTTGAGGGATCGATCAGAACGAGCGCTCTTGGCAAGAGCAAAACTCAATCCCAACAGCAAATGCTCCTGCTCATATAGAAATTGCTCACCAATCTCAACCTGAGGAAATAATTCGGATTGATCTAAATCCTGTAGCGGACGTGATTTTTCATGCTCTCTCGCTTGTCGCAGGTAAACGCATTCGCTGGGGCAATCCAGCGTAACCTCCCGGCTTTCGCCGCAGCATTGTGGACAGATTCGTCCGTGAATGGCAGGACAGAAACGCTTTTCTTTACGTTTTTGACAGATGGCACAACTCAATGACTCGAACTCCTGCCTGCATTATGACACGCGAAGAGAAGACTCTGGACGACGGCTGGCAACCCTGTCGGCCTTTGAAATCGCGGCTTCCAGTAAGGTTGAAGCGTAGGAAATGCGTTTTTTGTGGCCTTTTTTGATTCCTCACCAGAAAAAACAGCATAAAATGCGGGGAATACGCTATTTTTCCACAGCTAGTGAGTATAAGATGCTGGCATCGCAGGAAAATTCAGATCGTAGATTCACAGGAGGATTCATGGCTGCAGGTTTGACCAAGACTCAACTCGTCCGTCATCTGGCGGAGAAGGTAGAAGTCAATAACAAGACAGCGGCAACATTTTTGGAGCACCTAGCTGATACCGCTATCAAAGAAACCAAGAAGAATGGAGTATTCGTAGTTCCTGGCATCGGCCGCCTGGTAAAGGCGCATCGCAAGGCTCGTGTGGGGCGCAACCCGCAAACCGGCGAACCAATTCAAATCAAAGCGAAGACCGTGGTGAAGTTCCGCGTGGCGAAGGCCGCGAAGGATGCAATCGCCCCAGCTCCGGCAAAGAAGTAGTTTTTGATTTTAATGTGAAGTGAAAAGGCCGGCATAAAGCCGGCCTTTTGTTTGATTGCCGAATCGGTCAGGTTCGGTATCATATGATTCACTTTCCATACTCATTCTTCACAACCGCTCCGCCCTTCATTACGAATTTCACATGCTCCAGCGTGGTTACATCTTGCAGCGGATCGCCATCCACCGCAATAATATCCGCCCACTTTCCTGGCTCGATGGCCCCGACTTTGCCCGCCCATCCCAGTAGATCTGCCGCATTGATCGTCGCTGCCTGAATTGATTGCAACGGCGATAAACCTAGTTTCACCATCACTGCGAACTCATGGGCGTTCAAACCATGCGGATAAACCGCGGCATCGGTGCCAAAGGCGACTTTAACTCCGCTGGCAAAAGCATGGGCGATATTCTTTCGTGCGGCTGGCATAACTTCTTTGGCTTTAGCCAAGATGAATGGCGGAACGTGCAGGCTATCGGCGTTCGCAAGAAACCAATCTCCCAGATAAAGGGTTGGAACCAGATACGTGCCATTTTTCTTCATCTCAGCAATCGCGGCATCATCGATGTACGATCCATGTTCAATAGAGTCGACGCCAGCTTCGGAAGCCCACAGGATTCCTTGCGCGCCGTGAGCATGTGCTGCAACTTTGCGCCCGAGTCGATGGGCATCGGCAACGATGGCCTTCATCTCCTCCAGCGTGTACTGCGATGCCTGTGCGCTGTCGCCCATGGAAAGCACGCCGCCGGTCGCACAAATCTTTATTAGGTCCGCACCGTACTTAATAGTCTCTCGGACCTTATGTTGCACCCCTGCGATTCCATCAGCCACGCCATCCCCCACGGCGTGATATTCGGAAGGGAGCATATTGTTATCGCAGTGTCCGCCCGTGATGCCAAGAGCAGGCCCGCTCACTAACATTCGAGGTCCCGGAACATCACCCGCATTGATCGCGTCCCGCAGCGCAACGTCGCTATAACCATCCGCTCCAACATTACGCACTGTCGTGAAACCAGCGTCAAGCGTGATGCGGGCATTCTTGGCGCCCGTTAATGTTGCGCGTGGAACCGATATTGCCAAGCCCTCATACCCAACATCCTTAGGATCCCCCGTGAGATGAGTATGCGCATCAATCAGGCCAGGCAGAACAGTGGAATTCGGAAGGTCGATAATCTGATCCGAGGCAGAGGTCTTAGTCTCCGTCATCGGACCCACGCTGATAATCTTGTCACCATCGATGACGATAGCTTGATTCGATAGCGTCTTCCCGCTGCGCACATCGAGTACGTGCCCTGCCCGGATCACAGTACGCTTCCCAGGCTCCGGCGACGCGCTTTGCGCCGCCGCCATAATTCCAAACATCAGAGCGATGATCGCCAAGACAAAGATCCGCAACAAAGTTTTTCTCATTAAGCTCCTGTGATTCGGTATATAGGTTTTCCAGCCGGGCAAAATCTATTTTTCTGCATTAAGTACTGCGTCCACCTCAATCTCAACCAGCATTTCTGGAGAAATCAGCGCCTTTACTTCCACCATACTCGTCGCCGGACGAATGTCCCCAAAGAATTCTCCATGCGCTCTTCCAATTTGTTCCCACAACGATATGTCGGTCACAAACATGCGCGTACGCACTACATCTTTCAAAGTAGCGCCCGCCTTATGCAAAGCGGTTTGGATATTCTTGATCGTCTGTACTGTCTGTGCGTAAGCGTCACCCATGCCGACCACCTTTCCATCCGGGCCAGTCGCTGTAGTTCCGGACACATAAACATGTATCCCAGTCTTCACCGCACGCGAGTAACCAACGATTGGCTCCCATGGTGTTCCACTCGAAATATTCATTCGTTGCATAGACAATTTGAATCTCCTTCGAAGCAGATCATTGTACCTGTATCATCAAGTGATTAGCAGTCAAGCCTTTGCGCTGCCAAGTCTCGCGATGAAACCTTCTTCAAACTTTTGTTGTCTAACAGAGAGTGGAGCGACTTACGAAAGTTACTTGTATTCGCGGGAGAGCTGCGATAAATATCGCGACATGCCGATGAAATCCTTGCGTGATGCAGGTTTTCAAGGAGGCCCAGCATATGGTCCCAGAATCACATCCGCTGCAGGAGCTTTTTAAAGAACTCGTAGCCCGGCACTATGCCGAAGAGATCGGAATCCGCGATCCCCAGATTGTGAATTATGTCGCGCACCTGCTTACGGAATTCTGCGAAATCGAGCAGCTCTTTAAGATCCACAACGTAGCTGGCAAGCCCTTATCGGATGTTGGAGAAATGCTGGTTGAATCGGACCCCGTATATGGGCCCGCGCCTTCTTTCGACCGTGAGCGCCAGGTGCGCAAACATATCGGTGACTACACGCTGTTTTTTGCGGGAATGTTTCCTGAGAGCATCAATCACTATCGCTTGCGCCGGAACCGGGTGGAAGGTTTTATCGATTGGATGAAAGCGGGAAAAGAAAGCTATTACATCGTTTCCAAATTCGAACACTTCGAATACACCAAAGTGGCGCCCATGTTCGCCAGTCTCTCGCGCCAATTTGAGCAATGCGTCTTTGGCCTAAACCGGGTCAAGAACGATTTGCAAGAAATGCAGCATCCAATCGTGCGGCGTGCGAATGAGTTGCTGATGTAATTCTCACTGCTCACGGAGGCTAAAGACAAAGCTAAAATGCGCATGTACTGTCGCCTTTCTCTCTCTACGCACTTTGCGAACTCTGCGTACTTTGCGGTTAATTTAAGCTGTGCCTCTTCGATAAAAGCTCAACACTGCATCTCCTTGCACCAGCTTTCGATAACGAACGAATTTTCCAGGATTCTCTCCTGGGTCAAACCTCTTTTCGTGCTCCGCAATAACTACTCCCTCTGGCTTCATAACCCTTAACCCAGCGAGAGCCTCAAGTGTCTTTCCATATAGTTCAGTCAAAGCATACGGTGGATCGAGAAATGCGAAGTCCGCATCGACTCCTTGCTTAGCAAGGCTTCCGAAGCCGCGAATGGCATCTTGTTGGAGCACGTTAAATCCCAATTCAATTTTCAGAGATTGCAGATTTTTCCTGATCAATTCAGTGGCAGGCTTTGATTCCTCGACGAAGTGCACCATCTTCGCCCCGCGGCTAAGCGCCTCGATGCCGACAGCGCCAGTTCCCGCAAAGAGATCAAGCCAAACAGTTCCCGTGAGTGCCGCGGGATTTCCGGCAGTTAGGATATCGAATAAAGTCTCCCGCAAGCGGTCCGAGGTAGGACGAATCTCCGCCCCCTTCAATGACTGCAAAATCCGGCTTCGATATTTACCCGCTATCACCCTCATGCGATGATTGTTGCTTCGCTAGTACGAACACCTTCGACTGCTCACCCGCATTCCCTGACGACACACCAGCATCTAAATATATAGAATGTAAGTGAGGCACTTTAAGTCCTACATGAGAAATTGGTCCATTCCCGCAGGGCGGCTTTTCGGAGTACAGATCCGCATTCATTTGACATTTATTTTGCTGCTCGCTTTTGTCGTTGGCTCCGAAGCGGCTTCCCACACAACTACCAGTCCCGCTCGCAGCATGGCTCTGGTGGGTATCATTTTTGGCTGTGTCGTTCTTCATGAACTGGGGCACGCGCTGGTCAGCCAGCGAGCCGGCATCCCGGCAAAGGCAATTATCCTCTTGCCAATTGGCGGAGTTACTTTGCTCGACGAAACTCGCGATCCGCTCGCTCCCGGCACTGCCACATGGAAGCGTGACATTCGTATCGCCCTTGCCGGTCCCGCAGTTAATTTGCTAATTGCGGCCGCAGCCGGAGGCATTCTTCTCGCAGTCGCGCCTGAGATCCAGCTCTGGGCGCAGCCGTATGTTACCTCGACGAATTTACCTCGCAGCCTGGTATGGGCCAATGCCTGGCTCGCGGTTTTCAACCTGCTGCCGGCTTATCCAATGGATGGTGGGCGGGTTCTGCGTGCGATCTTTAGCCGCCACATGGATCCAATGCGCGCAACCAAGCGTGCCGTATCCATTGGACAAACCCTGGCAACACTGATGATGGTCGCTGGAATGTTTACCACTCCATGGCTGACCATGATTGGCGTTTTCCTCTTTGTCGCTGCCCAACTCGAAGAGCGGTCAGTAGTTTTTCAATCCGTACTTGAAACCGTGCATCTCGAAGACGTGATGCTCACCGATTTTGCCACGCTCTCGCCTGCCGATACTCTTGAAGACGCGCTGGAGAAAGCAGTTCACTCGCTACAAGATGATTTCCCAGTGATCCGTGGAAGCGATATGGTAGGCGTAATTTCCAGGCAAAAGATCTTGCAGGCTTTGCGTGCGGAAGGTAACGGCTACGTGCAAGCGGTCATGAACCGCATCTTTGAAGTCGCCCAAAAAGGCGAATCGCTTTCTTCGGCATTCCGTAAGTTGACCGCCCGGAACCTGAGTATCATTCCGGTTGTAGAAGACCAGCGGCTGATCGGCATTGTGACTTTGCAGAACCTCATGCACTCAATGTCTCTCTTGGCGGAAAGCCGCAAACTGCGCAAAGCCGCTTTAAATTCCTAGCGATGATATTCACGCAGGGACAGCCGCCCCCGCTGTCCAACGGACTTAAAATCTAAACACCACGCCAATCGATGGCTCAGCCAAATGCCCTTTTGCTCCGGTTAGAAATCCTGTTCCCTCGAAATCGGGAGCCTTATAGGCCAGCCCCCGGTATTGCAAGCGAATTGCAACATGGGGAATCACGCGGTAATCTGCACCGCCGCCGTAAATAAACGCAAGTTCCGTTTGATTCACCACAGCTACCGGCAACTGCAGAGTATCGATATAAGTATTGCCCGGCTTGAATTTAAGCGCGCCAGCGCCAACAAACACAAATGGCTCCAGTTTCCGGTGCTGGAAGAAGTTTAAAACGTAAGCGCCCGTGTATTCGCTAATGGTCGTTTGAATCCGGAACTCATTTGTCCCTTCGGTGTAAATTTGCGAATCTCGCGTATGTCCATAATTGAATTCGAGGGAACTGCTTGGAGTGAATCTATAACGGAAACTCGCCACCACCGCCCCTGAGTTGGTGGGATTGAGCACCGTGCCATTTCCAGTAGATTGCTTGGTGATTACTCCCGCTGCTCCAATACTTACGTCAAATCGGCCGTCTTCCTGCGCGCTAGCGGTTACCGCTCCGGCCAATATAAAAAATAAGAATACGAAAAACTTCACCCCTGCTCTTTTAGGCATCAATCGTCCTCTTGCAGTGTCTGGAATGTTTAGCTTAATTCTTAGATGCAATGTCTCTCAGATTTACAACGGCTAAGATTACACCGATTAGAGCTTCGAAGATGTACAGCTAAACGCGTCTGATCCGGCATTGTTCTGTGAGTCTCCGTACTCTGTGGTTAAAATCTTTGCCATAGAATTGTCCACGCTTACGTAAGGCAGACGCCCTCGAGCGGAGCCGAAGATGGGTCTCCATTCACTTCTCATGTTTGTCATGCTGAGCGAGATTGTCATATTGAGCGAAGGTTGTCATGTTGAGCGAGGATTGAGCTTCGCATCGCGAAGCTCAACCACAGTCGAAACACCCCTACCCGGCCCATTCATGTGACTATCAAAAATTGACCCTCATTCTCTATCACTTACGTAAGACAGCCGCCCTCGCGAGCGGAGCCAAAAATGTCTCCATTCACTTCTCATGTTTGTCATATTGAGCTAAGATTGTCATGTTGAGCGAGGATTGAGCTTCGCATCGCGAAGCTCAACCACAGTCGAAACACCCCTACCCGGCCTATTCATGTGACCTATCAAAATTGACCCACATTCTCGATCACTCACGTAAGACAGCCGCCCCTCGAGCACCGCTCCCCACGCATTTAATCTAAAACAACCTGATCGCCTTGGCCTGATCGATTCCTTGCACTTGTCGCAACTCAATTAACACGGCCTCGGCTACCGTCCCATCTACCTGAACGACTGCAATAGCTTCACGCGTAGCACCCGCTTTCGCTTCTCGTCGTCCTAATGAGAAATTGGCGATATTGATCCCATGCCTCCCCAGAATTGTGCCGACCTTTCCAATCACACCCGGCACGTCCTGGTTGCGCATGAAAATCAGATTGCTTCCGAGAGGCGCCTCAATATCGATTCCATCCACATGCAAAAGGCGAGGCGTTTCCTCGCGCAACACTGCGCCTTTCACGATGTGCTCTTCCTTCTGCGCTTTGACGGAAATCGAGAGCACACTGCCAGCGCCACCCTTCGGTGCCTTGGTCTTTCGCTCCTCATGAATCCGCAATCCGCGTGACGCGGCAATTGTCGCGGAGTTTACCAGGTTGGCTTTTTCGTCCAGGGTTTCATTCAGAATTCCTTTTATTGCCGCATTGCGGATAAGTTCCGTCTTCCATTCCGCAATGTGGCCACTGTAGCTGAGAGAAATGTCTTCCAGCGTTCCTTCGCTGACTTGCGCCAAAAACGTTCCCATCCTCTCGGCAAGCACGGTGTAAGGCTGGATTTCTAAATACTCCTCGTGTGAAACCGAAGGTACGTTCACCGCGTTCTGGATCACGCCATGTTTCAAATATTCTTTCACTTGCAACGCAATCTGCTGTCCCACCGCTTCTTGTGCCTCGTGAGTCGAGCCGCCAATATGAGGGGTGAGAATCACATTGTCCATTCCAAAGAAAGGAGAATTCTTGGGAGGCTCCTGGGCGAATACATCCAGAGACGCGGCTGCCACTTGCCCCTGTTTCAAAGCTTCGGCCAGCGCAGCCTCATCCACCAATTCACCACGTGCGCAATTGACCAGCCGCACGCCTTTTTTCATTTTCTTGAGTGATTCGGCATTGATCATGCCGGCAGTTTGCGGAGTCAGGCCAACATGAAGCGTGAGATAATCCGCGACCGCATAAACTTCATCGAGTGCTACCGTACGAATTCCTTGCTCCTTAGCCACAGACGCGGAAACAAAAGGATCATGCGCGACCACTTCCATTCCAAACACTCGCGCTCTTTTGGCAACTTCCATCCCAATTTTTCCCAAGCCCACGATGCCCAGAGTCTTGCCTCGAAGCTCAGATCCTTGCAGCGTTTTTTTGTCCCACTTTCCCGCATGCATCGACTGCGTCGCGCGGGGAACAAAACGCGCCATGGCCAACATCACCCCCAGTGTGTATTCCGCCACTGCGACCGCGTTGCCACCGGGAGTATTCATCACGGCAATGCCCTTGCGCGTGGCAGCATCGAGTTCGACGTTATCTACTCCAACTCCGGCCCTGCCAATCACTCGCAGCTTGGGAGCATGTTCGAGTAGTGCAGCATCCACCTGCAAAGCCGACCGTACAACCAGCGCGTCAGCAGTCGCCAAATGTTCGTTAAGTTTTCCATCCAATTGCTCGGGGGTAATGACTACCCACTCTGGTTCCCGCAGCAAATTGACAGCCGAATTCGAAATCTTCTCTGCAACGACGATTTTCATAATGAATAAGTCCTTTGGCTCTAATGATTTCAGCAACTTTGTAATATTGCTAACAAGCTGATTACAAAATGATTACACACACCTGACACTTCCGCCTGATCCGCTGCTTACACTGCATTCCATTGGCACGAAAAATCACACGTGAGGGAAAGTCATGAAACTCAGCTTGGTTATCCTACTTACAATCCTTGCCGTCGGATGCGGTGGCTACGGATCTAACAACGTATCCACAACGGGCGCTGCTTCCAATATTTCCGCTCTGGTACCGAACAACACCGGAGCCGGGGCGCCAGCGTTTATGCTCACCATCAATGGTAGCGGCTTCAGCGCCAACTCCGTGGTTTTCTTCAATGCCACTGCTGAACCAACTACTTTTGTAAACGCCACTCAGGTAACGGCGATGATCCCAGCTACGGCGGTTGCAACTGCCGGAGCCATGCCCGTGTATGTTCGCGTAACCACTGGCGGTGGAATGTATGGTCCAACCAGCCAAAATTCGAACACCGTAAACTTTACCGTGAACTGAAGCGCACCCGAGCCGGGTCGTGCCAATGACATTGAAAAGTTGGAAGGGAGGAGCCTGATTATTGTCTTCTCCCGCCACCAAACGGCGCATCTGGATCAGCCTGTATCTGCGTGTACCCGGCAGGAACTTCGAACAAATCCTTTTCCAGCGGATTCGTCGAGTAAGACACCACTTCGATCTGCATTTCCATCAATGAGCTGCTGGTCGTAGTAGTTTGCTGTCCGGACGCATTCGTGCCAGTCGTAGTAGTCGTAGAAGCAGTCGGCTGATTGGATGGTGACTGATCCTGCTGCTGCTGTTTCTTTTTCTTCCCAAAGCCTCCAAACATTCCACCCAGACTCTTGGCAATCGCATCTTTCGGGCTATTAGGGACCGTGCTGTCCTGAGGCGGTGTGCTTGGTTGCGAGGTGGGTGCTGGCTGCGCTGCTTGTGTCTGTCCATTCTGGGTCTGCGAAACTCCGGTCGCAGTCATGCCGAAGCTCACATTTTGTAGCAGTGGCATTCCTTTCATTTGCGCCATCTGCTTTTGAAATTCAGTGGCTGCGGAACCCATCTGCATATTCATCCCCGCCGCCATGCCGCCCATCATGCTCGGCAACCAATCGAGTTCTTTCGACATACGCGTATAAAACTGATGCAGTTCATCGGAGCCGGGAACCGAACTGGCCACCCACGCATCCGAATTCATGGTCATAGCGCCGCTCTGCCCTTGCTGCTGCACTTTCGGATCGGTAGACTGAAACTCCATGGCCAGCCGCCACTTCACCTCTTTGGTGGGAAGATCCAAAACAGTCTTGGTTGCGCCAGTATCTTCGGCGGTGAATTTCGGAACGATGGTTACGTTGGACGCTTCCGGTGTTTTCGTTTCTTTTGCTTGCTCCTTCGCCTGTTCTTCCTTCGCGCGTTCCTGGGCGCGCTGCATTGCGGCTTTAAATTCTTCGAAGGTCATTGTCGAGTAAGTCTTTTTCGTCGCGTCAATGTTGATAAAGCGCCGTCCATCAAGATCAATGATTTGGACTTGTCCATTTGCATGTTCCGACCGCATGCGGTTGCCCTTGATCATGACCGTCGAAAGTTGCGGCTCATTAATCTGCCGCGCGCTCTTGCTGAAAACGCCTAAAGCCTTGGTCATGCCTATCAGCGAGCCACCAGTCATTTTGCTCGACTGCGTATATTTGAAGTCGGCATGGCAAACTCCCAACCCTGCTACCAAAACCGTTATCCCGAGATTCTGAAGCTTTTTCATATAGAGATCCCTCGCAACGGATTAATAAGGCCCGCATAATGGTGATTTTCGCGGGCCTTTAGTTTCACGCAGAGGGGATTTTACCTCTTCGCGCCAGCTACTTCGGGAACTTTCTGTTGCTGGACGCGGACATAAACTTCTTGAGCTGCTTTTAACGCAACACCGAATTCAACCGATTTGCCAGTGACTTTGGCCAGCACTTGTTCGAGCGCCGCGAGAATGCCGATGGTATCGAGGAAGTCGTAGTACCCGATATGCGCGATGCGGATCAGCTTTCCCTTCATATCCCCCTGGCCATTTGCCACAACCGCCGAGAAGGTCTCACGGAATTCTTTAACCATTGCACTCGAATCAACGCCGGCAGGAGCATTGATGGCAGTCAAAGCCGCGCCAGGAGATTTCGCGAATAGCGTAAGTCCAAGCGCCTGCGCGCCTGCGCGTGTCATCTCCGCCGCGAGTTCCGCATTGTCCACCAAAGCTTTGCGTCCTTCGGCAACATCCCCATCACCCATTTGCCGGATGAAATCAAGTGCGGCACCGAGCGCGGCAAACAAAGAAGTTGCCGGAGTATAGGACGATTCGCCCTTGGCCGCAGCTTTGCGTTCCTTGCGGAAATCAAAGTAGTACCGCGGATTCTTCGCCGTCTCCATGCGCTTCCACGCGCGTTCGCTCACCGCGCAATAAGCCAGGCCGGGAGGAATCATCAAAGCCTTTTGCGATCCGCCGATGACAACATCAATTCCCCAACCATCGACATCCATGTGAGTTGTGCCCAAGCCAGTGATCGCGTCGACGATCAAAAGAACGTCATCGCCTTTCGCGCGCACCAGCTTTGCGATTCCTTGCACATCGTGCCGCGTACCCGTTGAACTTTCGTTAGCCTGCACGAACACAGCTTTTACATCCGGAGTCAGCTTTTCGCGAACTTCATCCAACGAAAAGGTTTCGCCATATGGCTTGCTGATAAGTTCCACTACGCATCCGTAGGCTTTTGCAAGATCGCGCCACCGTTCACCGAATTTTCCGGCGGTCAGTACAAGCACCTTATCGCCGGGCGATGTCAGATTCGAAACCGACCCTTCCATCACGCCGGTGCCGGACGACGCAACGACCAGTACGTCGTTCTTAGTGCCAATGAAATCTTTCATATCCGCGAGCACGCGCGTATAAAGCGCGCGAAAATCGGCGGTGCGATGGTGCATGGTGAAAGCCGCCATGGCGGTCTGCGCGGCAGGGAGCAAAGGAGTTGGGCCGGGTGTAAAGAGACGATTCTTCAGCAACATGGAAAATAAGTCCTTCGTAGATTAAGAGTTGGGAACAGAAGGTATAACCAGATAGTTTATCGTGGAAACCTGCTTAGCAGGCACGCGATCTCGCATTAACCGGATCAACAAAATCGATTCGGCGGAATTCCGCAACTGCAATTCAGAACCACGATTCGCGGCTATAATGTTCCAACTATGAGCCTTAGCGAACAAATTCAAAAAGACATCACGGATGCTATGAAGGCCCGCGACGAACATCGCCTCTCGACTTTGCGCATGGTCAAGAGTGCGTTGCAAAATCGTCAGATCGAAAAAATGGCTCCGCTCGACGACAAAGAATCGCAGCAAGTACTGAGCACATTGATCAAGCAGCGCAAAGATTCAGTCGAACAATTCACCAAGGGCGGACGCCAGGAGATGGCAGACAAAGAAGCCGCCGAGATCAAGATGATCGAAGGCTATTTACCGAAAGCCGCAGGGGAAGATCAAATCGTGGCTGGAGTGAAAGCCGTGATCGCCGAGATGGGCTCGCCGACAATGAAAGATATGGGTACGGTGATGAAGAACGTGATGGCAAGATTCTCCGGAGCGGGGATTCGCGTGGACGGCAAAGTTGTAAGCGATGCGGTGAAGCAGGAGCTGGCAGGAAAATAGCGGCCCGAGGGATCTCTGTTTTTTCCGCCCTCCCGATGCGCTTATGATTTTTGCCCACAGAAGTCACGGGTCGAAATTTTTCTGAGAGGAGAAAGAGCGGCCCCTTCAGGGCCGCGTCTTCTTATGCGGAAGATTACGCGGCGCTGGAAGCGCCGCTCTTCCACTTTAGCCGCCCGTCAACAATTTGCCGCCCGTCAACATTCTTGTACTTGTAGTGGGTCTATTGCAAAAAGCACAAGCGAGACCGTGTTTTCAATAAGTTATCTCTAAGTTATTGAAAAAATGTCAAAGCGCATGCCCAAGTTAAGAGAGGTTTGAACGGTTCGCTACTTTGCTGGAATGCCCGTTAGTGGCGATTAGATGAGTTCTGCTGGGCAACAGGAATCGAAGACTTCCCTGAGGTTGCCGGCAGCTTTGCAATCGCTTAAATCGAAGCGTAGCGAAAAGTTTTCTTTAAGCTATACAGTAATCACTTACTGCGCTGCCATTCCCGGTAAGCTTCGCTTTTTGATATTCCGAGTTCTTTGGCTACTTTCTTCAATGCGGCTTTCTCGTCCAGTTTCTCTTCGTCGATGATCTGCTGAAGCCGTTGCTTCAGACTTAGCTTCGGCGTAGATGCGTCCTGCTCGAAGTCTTCGGTTTTCCCGATGAGTAGAGTAATCTCGCCGCGCACTTCATCGCGAGCCTTCAAGTTTTCGAGAACATCCTGCGCTGTGCCGCGCAGGAACTCTTCATACAGTTTTGTTACTTCTCTCGCAATGACAACTTGACGTTGCGGGCCAAGCGTTTCAATAACATCTTCGAGCGTGTCGATGATTCGATGCGGAGCTTCATAGAAGGCTTGCGTTTGTTGCGAATTTCTTAAGCCTTCAAGGATTTGCCGCCGTTGTCCACGCTTGGCTGGCAAGAAACCGTTGAAAGCAAACGAGTCCGTGGGAAATCCGCTGGCAACGAGCGCCGACAAAAATGCCGAAGCGCCTGGAATCGGAATCACTGGCACGCCGTGTTGAATGGCGAACCCGACCAAGCGAAAACCTGGATCGGATATTCCAGGCATCCCCGCGTCACTGACCACAGCGATGCGCTTTCCCTGTTCCAAATCGCGTACAAGTTCCTGAGCGCGTTCGAGTTCGTTGTGCTCGTGATAGCTGGTGGTGCGAGTAGTGATTCCGAAATGATTCAGCAGCTTCTGCGTCTGGCGTGTATCTTCGCAGGCGATGAGGTCGGCTTCTTTCAAAACATGCAACGCGCGCAGAGTGATGTCTTCGAGATTCCCAATGGGAGTCGCAACCAGGTAAAGGCCCGGCGCGAGCGGCGTGGAATCGGAAGGCATCCAGTGAAGTCTAGAGCATTTTGGTGGTTACGTGGAGAGGGCTGACTCGCGGACGGGCGGGAGCCTGCCCTGAGCGTAGTCGAAGGGACGCCCGTCGCTACATTAAAAACTATGGTTCTATGATTTCCATGCAAGTAATTAAGCCATCGCGTATTTCGTAAACATGCTGCACCATCCGGTCCATTAAGACTTTGCCCGCCAAATCACGAACGACTTGATGGACATCGACGACAATTCGCCCTTTTTCGTCGGGTGTGAAGCGCTTCGGTTCGACATGTGGATCGATCTGCTTCCATTGGCGAGTCCAATAATCGCGTACGGCGGCGTGCCCGTGAACACGCCCACCTTCCATTCCGTTTGGCCAATCTACATCGGGATGCATGCGCGCGAGAACTGCATCTATGTCACGAGCATTGAATGAGCTGTACACGGAAGAAAGTATTGCGTTGGCGGAAAACATTTCGTCATCCCTCACTCAATGACAAATTAACACCCGGAGATGGAGGCTTGCTAGTGGGACGCCTGTCGCCAGCTCGAAGAGGTAGGGGTCCTTCGACTTGTTGATCGTTCTCAAGAGAACGATCAGGCGGCGCTCAGGATGACACGGCTCTGCTCAGAGGATGCATAAATTTTGGCTAGTGGGTCTTCCATGAAAAACGGCGGCCTATAATGCATTTCACGATCAAATGATCGGTAGCTCCTGTCACTCCTACTCCAATACCAGCATTGAATTCCCACTCGGGCCCAAGGTCGAGATCGATCGAGGGAACGATCTGCTGCTGCTGATCTCGCAAGGGATCGAAACCGGTGATGGGTCCCCAGGATGCGTAATACTCGACGCCGCCATTAATTCGCTTGGTGAAGTCGTATCCAACTTTCGCGTTGGGAGAAAACTCGACTCCCTTATTCACGCTGGGTCCGTGAAAAGACCGATCGAGCGTGGGATTGAAAGCCAGATACCAGCGGCCGATTTTCTTATCGACTATAGGGCGAATTTCCCAGGTCCATGTATCGGCAGAAAAGGCGTGGCGCTGATAGCCGATTTCGTTCGACAGGCTCACGCCCACCGGCCATTTCCATTTTTCGGGGATGCGAAAGCGCGGACGAATGTGGTCGCCGACCCATTGCCATCCGCCATTGGGTTGAATGGTGGTAAAGATGTAAAAACCGGTTTCGAACCAGTCGGTCCAGCCCTGGGTGATTTCGACGGTCTCGTGTTCGGCGTGGTTGGTGGGTTGGACGCCATCTTCGATTTTCTTGCTGCCGTCGACGGTGAAGTTAGAGTGCAGCTCCACCATGGTGTGATTGGGAGCAACCATGTCGGAGCCGTAAACCTGAATTTCGTAATTATCTTGTGCCGCGGCACAGAGCAGCACCGCAAAAGGGAAGAGCAAGGTTAGGAGAGGACGAAAAAAATTCATGATTCGCTTTTGACCGAAAAAGGTCTTTCAACAATATAGCTGCCATGAATTTGACTGCAATGATGTTGGTTTGTTGATTAATAGAGGCTGAATGTTACCGGACGGGCGAGACGCCCGTCGCTACATCAAACGTAGGCGGTGGCTTGGAGACGGGCCAAGGTAGGGGGCCCTCGACTTACCTTCATCGCGTTGCGACTCAGGAGGCGCTCGGGAACTTAAAGTTGAGCGTAAGTGTCCAATGTATTCAGACACGCGCGTGCAGAAGAGGAGCAAACTTTATGGCTTTCTCAAATGCAGGCGGAGGCTCGCCCCGGCCTCAAATGAATGTAACCCCACTGATCGATGTCTTGCTCGTATTGATTATTGTTTTCATGGTGGTGGTGTCGATGGACAAGTCGACCGGCCTCGACGCGCAGATTCCGCAGCCGCCGAAAAATCCGAATGAAGCTCCACCGCCAGAGCGCACGATTGTGATCCAAGTGGAATGGACGCAGAAAGATCAGCCACCAGCGCTCAAGATCAATAGCGAAAACGTAAAGTGGGCGGACTTGCATGACCGCTTACAAGGTATTTTTGCTGGGCGGGTGGAGCGAGTGGCGTTCGTGCGTGGAGACGATGATATTGATTTTGAAGATGTGGCAAAGGTGATCGATATTGCGAAGAGGTCAGGAGTGGATAAAATCGGGCTGCTGCCGAAGGATAGGGAGGTGAAGGCGGAGTAGGAGGATTTTTGGTGGACACTCTTTTGGGTCATTATCGCGGACGGGCGGGACGCCCGTCGCTACATCGAACATGGATGGTGGCTGGGAGACGGGTCAAGGTAGGGGTCCCTCGATTGGATGATCGTTCTCTTCGAGAACGATCATGCGGCGCTCGGGATGACAGCGTAGATTTTGGCGGACAGCACCTTTCGGCAGGGGCTCAGGGCAGGCTCTAGCGGCTGTTGCTACGTGATTATCGTTTCAAATTTCTCAGCTCTTAATCTCTGGCGCGGTTTTTGATCCAGATGGGCGTTCCCACAAATTGGAACGCGTCTCTTATTTGATTTTCCAGGAAGCGCTGATAGGCGAAGTGCAGCTTTACTTTGCGATCCGTGAATAGGACGAAAGTTGGGGGAGAGACTCCTGCCTGCGTCATGTAATAGATTCTGACTTGCTGCTTTGCCGGAACCGACGCCCGCTCAAAATCTACTTTTTTCAGGAAGCGGTTCATCTCTCCAGTGCCAACGCGCTTGCGGCGCTCGGCTGCTACTTTTTCCAGCATGGGCCAAATTTTGTCGGTGCCGACTCCAGTTGCCGCTGATATGAACAACACCGGTGCGTAGCTTAGGAATTTCAATCCGTTGCGCAATCTTTCTTCGTAGGCGGCTTTGTCGCCGGGACGTTTGCTTTCCTGCATGCGTGCGGCCTTCGATTGGCCTACTGGCTTTTTCGCCCCGCTAATGACCAGGTCCCATTTATTGACGATAATGATGACGGAACGCCCGCTCTCATGGGCATAACCGGCGATGGTCGCATCAAGCGCACTTACTCCTTCAGTGGCGTCGATCACCATCAGTGCGATGTCAGCCGCTTCGAGATGCTTGCGGGCCATCACGACGGAGAGTTTTTCCGCCATCAGGTGAGTCTTGCCTTTGCGACGGATGCCAGCGGTATCGATGAAGCGAAATTCTTTGCCATCATGTTCGACGATTTCATCGACGGCGTCGCGCGTGGTGCCAGGAATTGGCGAAACAATGGCGCGGGATGTTCCGGTGAGGCGGTTGAGCAGAGTGGACTTGCCGACATTGGGGTGTCCGATGATGGCGACTTTGGTTTCTTTGGTATTAGCAATGGCGTCGAATTTCTGGCGCTCGCTATCAGCATCAGAAGCAGGTTCCAAAGTTTCAAGGTCTAGAGTTTCAAATTGCAGAATTCCAGGTTTCGAGGACTTCTTTTCCTTCGCTTCCTCCTCTTGCTCTGCTTGTTCGTCCCTCGCGGCTTTCTCGGGAGAGCGGACTTTTGCAGCTTCAGGTTTCAGAGTTTCTAGTTTCAAGACATCGAAGATCGCGTCGAGGATGTCGTCGGTTCCGCGTCCATGTTCAGCGGAGAGCGGGAATATCTTTCGAATTCCTAGGCGATGAAATTCATCGATAAGACGTTGCTGTTTGTCGGTGTCAATTTTGTTTACTGCGAGAAATAGCGGCTTGCCTCCACGGATTAGAATTCGCGCGAGATCGAGGTCGGGAGCGGTGAGTTCGGTGCGCCCGTCAGCGACCATGATGATGGCGTCGGCTTCTTCGAGCGCGACCTTTGCCTGAGTGAAAATTGCCGATGGAATCAGACTCTCGTCGTCGGGAATTATTCCTCCGGTATCGACGATGCTAAGGCGCTGTCCCCGCCATTGCGCTTCGCCATAGAGCCGATCACGAGTGATGCCGGGTTCGTCGCCAACGATAGCGCGACGGGATCCGACGATGCGGTTAAAGAGCGTGGACTTGCCGACGTTGGGGCGGCCGACAATGGCGATGATGGGAAGATGGTCGCTGGCGGGAGCGCTCATCGAGTTGGATCGGATTCTGGTCATAAATAGTCGGTGGTCTTTGGTCGTACGTCGTTGGCTTAGACTATAGATCGTTAGCTGCGAGTCATTTCGCTAACGACCGACGACCAAAGGCCAACGACACTTACGGCGAGGGAAAATCGCTAACCCAGGCAAGCTCTGTTGCCATACAGGCAGTATTATAGAGACTCCTGTGGCTTCTACTTCGGCTTCCAGCTCTAATACGTCCGCTTCTAATGCTTCCAAGTCCAACAAGCAAGACGTTTCGCTTTATCAGTTCTTCGCTCCCGGCGGTGTGCTCTCACGTACTCACCCTGCCTATGAATTTCGTCGTGGACAGCTGCAAATGGCGCAGGCAGTTGAGCAGGCACTTGAAGAGAAACGCCATCTCATTGTCGAAGCCGGGACGGGAACGGGCAAGACTCTCGCTTACCTTGTGCCTGTGATCCGGTCGGGCAAACGCGTCATTATTTCGACTGGAACCAAGAATCTGCAGGAACAGCTCTTTCATAAAGATATCCCATTTCTCGAACAGGCGCTTTTTCCCGATGGCAAGGGCAAGCTGAATGTCTGTTACATGAAGGGGCGCAACAATTATTTGTGCCGCAAGAAACTGTATGACCTCACAGATCAGCCGGTGCTCAGCGGACTGGAAGAGATTGAGCAGTACCGCGCTATCGCGGCGTGGGAGCAGGTTACGAAAACAGGCGACCGGGCCGAGTTGGCATCGCTTCCAGAAGCGAGTGCACTTTGGCACAAGTTGGATGCACGTTCCGATACTTGTCTGGGACAGAAGTGCAGTTCTTTCGATCGCTGCTTCATCACCGAAATGCACCGCAAGGCGATGGAGAGCGACATCATCATTGTGAATCATCATTTGTTTTTTGCCGATCTCGCGATCAAACAATCTTCCGATCACGCTCCGGATGCGGGCATTCTCCCGGAAGTAGGCGCGGTGATTTTCGACGAAGCGCACGAACTCGAAGATGTGGCGGGCAGCTACTTCGGTGTATCGGTTAGCAATGGAAGGGTAGAGGAATTGTGCCGCGACGTGGAAGCTTCGTTGCAGCGCAATCACTTGATGTCGGCTTCGCTTTCGGGCGCGGTGAAGAGTTTGCGGGATCGCTCCATGTTTTTCTTTGCGCTTCTTCCGCAGGGCACGGGAAGGTTCGCGTTTGAAAACCGGCGTGAATTTCTGGAAGAAAATGGCGAGGAGTTTATCGCGTTGCAGCAGGCACTGGGGCGATTGGGGTCGGAACTGGAAAGTATTCCATCGAAGCCCGAAGAAGTTTTCGCGTTCTGCCGGCGCGCGCAGGAGTTGCAGGTGCAGTTTCAGTTCCTGATGGAATCGGAAAATCGCAATACGGTGTTTTGGATCGAGCGCCGCGTCAGCGGCAAGTCGAATGTATTTTTGCAGGCTACTCCGATTGATGTAGCCCCGATTTTGAAATCCTGCATGTTTGAGAAGCTGGAATGCGCCGTGCTGACTTCGGCAACGCTGGCGGTGGGCGGCGGGTTTGAGTATATGCGGCGGCGACTCGGACTTGATCATGCGCGGGAAACGGTTTTGCCATCGCACTTCGATTATGAGAGCCAGGCGCTGCTTTATGTGCCTCCGGACTTGCCCGATCCGCGCACTCCGCAGTTTGCAGTGAAGGCGGCGGACCGGATTCGAAGATTGCTGGAAATTACGCGCGGGCGTGCGTTTGTGCTCTTCACTAGCTATGCGCAGATGAAGGATGTGTATCAGCGGTTGTTGGGAGAATTGGAGTATCCCATGCTGTTGCAAGGGGATGCTCCGAAGAATGCTTTGCTTGAAGAATTCCGGCTGACGCCGAATGCTGTACTGTTCGCGACATCTTCTTTTTGGCAGGGAGTTGACGTGCAAGGTGAGCAGTTGAGTTGCGTCATTATCGACCGCTTGCCGTTTGCAGTCCCGAGCGATCCGGTTGTAGCCGCGCGCGTGAAAGCGATTGACGCTGATGGCGGGAATGCGTTTTTTCAGTATCAAGTGCCAGCGGCGGTAATTACATTGAAGCAAGGATTTGGACGGTTGATTCGGTCGCTGCATGATCGCGGATTGTTGGCGCTACTGGATAATCGGATTCTAAAAAAGCAATATGGCAAAGTGTTTGTGGAGAGCCTGCCCAATTATCGAAGAACGACGGAGATGAAGGTGGTGGAAGAGTTTTTTGGGGTGGAGTGAAGAGAGGAGCAGCAAATAACAGCGTTACGAGCCTGTGATCTTTAACCTTAACTCTTCCGGCAGCCGCTCGCGGATCTCCTGCGGCAATCGATCATGCACTTGACGCGCCCCAAATTTGGCAGCGTCCACCACCGCAAGGGGTGCGGGAGTGGCAACGGCAACGATGAGCCAGATCAACGCCGAAAGCGCAAAACCCATTAATGCGGCCAGTTCCAGCCAGAAAGCATGATGCGGCCCGAAGTGCCGGATCACACCAAAAGCCAAGAGGAATACACCCGCAGAAACCGAAGCCAGCGTGATCAATGAAACGTCAATAATGCGATGGATACGCTGTCGAGACCGGCAATGCTCGCATCCCGCAAAGTGCTCTTCGTAGTCACCGCGCATCTCCACCGCTAAGCCGGATATGTCATAGCGCCAGCCAGCCAGAATCTTACCTACGATTGGATCTACGCATTGACTCATTACATGGATCTCGTGTTTATAAAGGATCCCTAAGTTTAGCGTCCCGTGTTCGCCTTGTCTCTAAAGCTGAATGGCTTCCGCAGGCGCCGTCTGCCCGGCTAACAGGACGCGGTTTCGCAACAATGTTTGACGTGGGCCCAGTGCCTTTTCCGCCGCTCCCCGGGCAAGTTCGGGATGGTTATTATGCTCAGAGAGATGCGCTAGCACTACATAGGATGCACTGCCATCATAATTGTGCGCAAAAAATTCCGCGAGAGCGTCATTAGAGAGATGCCCTACCCGGCTCATGACCCGCTGCTTCACCGACCAGGGGTAGGGGCCTACGCGCAACATTTCCAGGTCGTGATTCGACTCGATCATCAGCACGTCACAATTACGCAGCTGATCGCATACGCTGGCTGGCATGTAACCGAGATCGGTTGCGATGGCGACCTTCACGCCTTCGGAGCGGAAAGTAAAACCCACAGGATCAACTGCATCGTGTGGGATAGTAAACGGTGTAATAGCAATATCGCCGATTTGAAAACTTCGGCCTGAAGAAAACACCTCAAGCTTAGCGAGTCGAGGGCATTCTCCGTCGGCATCGCGCAATGACTTCGCCCAAGCGTGATGAGTTGCGCCCGTCATAAACACGGGAATGTTCAATTTCTTCGCGAGCACGAGGAGGCCATAAACGTGATCGGAGTGCTCGTGGGAGATCACAATGGCATCGAGCGAGTGAGGGTCATGTCCAGCAGATTTAATCCGCTTAAAAGTTTCGCGACATGAGATTCCCGCATCCACGAGAATTCGCGTGCTCGAACTCCGCAGCATTGTGCTGTTACCCCGGCTGCCGCTGGCCAGCACCGAGACAGATACTCCCATAAGCGCAGCATACAGGCTGGGGCTGTGGAAGAGGGAGTAACTTTTTGATTAGCCGAGACCTTGGCGTCAAACAAAATGAGACTTCATCTAATTCGGGCCAACAAAATATTTAGTACTTGTAGAATCCCCGCCCGCTTTTCCTTCCCAGCCAGCCGGCATCCACCATTTTTATAAGCAGGGGACAAGGCCGGTATTTGGGATCACCCAGTCCTTCCTGCAACACTCGCATAATATCGAGGCAGACGTCGAGGCCAATGAAGTCCGCCAGCGTCAGTGGTCCCATAGGATGCGCCATGCCGAGTTTGAATACCTCATCTACCGCTTCGGGCGTAGCGACGCCTTCCATCACCGCATACATGGCTTCATTTAAAAGCGGCATCAATACACGGTTAGAAACAAATCCCGGAGCGTCGTTGACCTCGACTGGGGTTTTTTCCAGCTTGCGCGCGAGGTCTCGAACAGTTTCAAAGCTTTCGTTCGAAGTTGCCAGGCCGCGAATCACTTCCACCAGCTTCATCACCGGCACTGGATTAAAAAAGTGCATGCCAATGACTTTCTCCGGACGCTTGGTTAAAGCTCCAACCTTGGTGATGGAGATGGAAGATGTGTTGGAGGCAAGGATAACTTCGGGGCGGCAGATGCGATCGAGATCACGGAAAATTTCGGCTTTGATTTCAAATCTTTCCGTTGCGGCTTCGACTACCAGATCGCAACCAGCCAGCTTCGCGCGCTCGGTTACCGGTTCAATACGTTTAAGAGTGGTGGATTTGTGATCAGCGCTGATCTTGCCCTTAGCAACTTCACGATCCAGGTTTTTGCCAATGGTTTCAAGGCCGCGATCGAGGAATCGTTGTTCAATATCGCATAGAACTACCTGATATCCGCTACGAGAAAAAATATGGGCGATGCCATTTCCCATGGTTCCGGCGCCGATTACGCCTACTTGTTGTATTTCCAAGGCTTGCTCTCCTGAACTGTCATAAACCTTCGAACAGTATTGCGCTCCCCTGAACCGTTGTGAATACTACTAGAAATTGTACTCACAATTTAGATGGCCTACCCATAGTGCTTCTATTTTGGGTTACCGGATGTCCCCAAGCACAATTTCTGTGCATCAAATATTTGTTTGTCGTTTAGACTCAATGTTTTGTGACTCGCAACTTTGAGGTGAAACAATGGCGGCCTCTGTATGGTCTGGATATCTAACGTTCGGCTTGATTTCAATGCCGGTACGGCTCTTCTCCGGCGCGCGCAGCTCTGGCATTTCGTTCAACATGTTGCATCGCGACGATTTGCAGCGAGTCAAGCAACAGCTATACTGCCCCGCGGACAATCGCGTAGTTGAGCGCAGCGAAATTGTAAAGGGCTATGAGTATCGCAAGGACGAATATGTCGTCATCGAACCGGAAGAGATAAAGAAGATCGAGCCTAAGACCGCCAAGACAATGGAAATCCTGGAGTTCGTGAAGGCGAGCGAAGTGGATCCCGTGTACTTCGAATCGTCTTACTACATGCTTCCTGAAGAAGCTGGTCGCCGGCCTTATGCATTGCTAACCAAGGCGCTTGAAGAAAGCGAATATGTAGCGATTGCCAAACTCACCATGCACAACCGCGAATACACTGTCTTTCTGCGTCCTCACGAAGGCGGAATGATGCTGCATACCATGTACTACGCCGAGGAAGTACGTGAAGTGGAGGGCTTTGGAGCACCCGATGTGGAATTAAAGGACTCAGAAGTAAAAGTCGCCCATCAATTGATAGAAGCGCTTGCTTCGGAGTGGGACCCTGAAAAATATCACGATACTTTTCAGGAAAATTTGAAAAATTTGATTCAGACGAAGCTGGAGGGTGGAAAGATTGCCGAAGTCGAAAAACCCAAGAAACTGGCTCCGGTTGTGGATCTAATGTCCGCTCTGAAAGAGAGCCTGGCGCAGATGGAAGGCAAGAAGAAGCCAGCCGCGACGACTGCTCAGGCTCCGGCTGTAGCCAAAAAACGTTCGCGCGCACGCGGCTAGCATCTGAAACCAATTCACTGCTCGTCGCGTAAAGTTCGCTGCCGGATACAACCTTTTCACCTATGTTTCGGTCCTATTTAAGGTAACTATTTACTTGACTGACCAACATGATTCCTGTACTCTTTGGTCATGGAAGACCCAAAGACACTTCAAGAAGCCATCGTTTACTTCTCAAACTTCGACAATTGCGAGAAGTTCATCATTGATCTTCGCTGGGCTGATGGACAGGTTAAATGCCCTACTTGCGGATCTGAGCGCGTTGTATACCTCGCCAATGCTCGCCTGTGGAAGTGCTATGAGAAGCATGCGCGTGCAAAGTTCTCGCTCAAAGTCGGAACGATCATGGAAGATTCCGCGCTTGGCATCGACAAGTGGCTTACTGCAATGTGGCTCATTGTGAATTGCAAGAATGGGATTAGCTCTTGCGAAATTGCACGCGATCTAGGCATCACTCAAAAGTCAGCTTGGCACATGGCACACCGCATTCGTTTTGCTTTACATCACGGCTCATTCGAGAAGCTATCAGGTCACGTCGAAGTAGATGAGACATTTATCGGGGGCAAAGCCCGAAACATGCACGTTGCCCAGCGTCGCCGACGCATCACGGGAACAGGAACGAAAGATAAAACGGCTGTGCTCGGAATCCTTGAACGTGGCGGAAAGATTCGCACCACGGTAGTTCCGAACCGCAAAAAACATGCTTTGCAAACGGAAGTACGTAAGCACGTAGAAGCTGGCGCGGCTCTCTATTCCGATGCCCTCAAGTCCTACGAGGGACTCGCTGGAGAATACGCACATCAGGTTGTGGATCACGCCGTTCAATATGTCGATGGGCAAGTTCACACGAATGGCCTTGAGAACTTTTGGTCGCTGCTCAAGCGCGGAATTGCGGGAACTTATGTTTCGGTTGAGCCGTTCCATCTATTTCGCTATCTCGACGAACAAGCCTATAGATTCAACAACCGCAAAGACATGGGCGATTTCGACCGCTTCAAACTCGCAGCTTCGCAGATTGTTGGGAAGCGTCTGACTTGGAATGAAGTCACTGGAAGGGCTGGCAGTGAACCGTCAATTAACTGACAAGGAAAAAACCAGACAGGGACGCGGGAAGCGCAAGGGTTGATTACTTCCCGTGTTTCTTCGGTTTTTGCTTCTTGAACGGATCGGGTGGTAATGCACTCTTGGGAACCGCGAGAATCGTTTTGACGGCATCTCTGAACCGCTTTAGGGCCTGTGGGCCTTCGTTCATCTCCGCTATTCTTTGCTTCATGTATTCCATTTTACAGTAATGGTCAAGACAAGGCAGCGATGCAGCGCATAAATTGGCATGCAGAAGTTCTTGAGATAAAAGGTGAACCGATCAGATTAGTGATCGAAATCCGGGAGGGGGAGGAGCGTCTAATTCTACATAGCTCATTTCCTCTGGATGATACCAGTGCCTTTCGTCGCATTCTGGACAGGGAATCGCAAATGACTTTCCCCGCGCATGAAGCGAAATAGGCTTGTCCTCTATCTGTTTCTTCTCGCCAAGATATTTTGCAGGATGAAACTGTCCACAGTCTTCGCCTTGGCGTTTGCCCTTGCATCGCCAACCGAGTAGGACATGTACGCCGCCATCAGGATTGTAGCCTTTCATAATTGCCGCGAATTATACGCTTCTAATGCAATCCATCGAACTTCAAAACAACGTCTCTGACATGGCTCGTGAGTTGCGTGAGAGCTGGGATAACAGACTGGATTTCCCGCCCACCGAAATTCCGAAAAGATACCTGAGGGGTGACTTGGGCGTACTCCTTCAGTGCTCGACTAACGACAGGTCGGTCAGTGGCGGGCATTTTTCCCTGTTGATAGAGCATAACTTTTCTGGCAAGTTCGGGCATGTCACCCGGGATGTGGAATACGACCCATGCAGTAGATGTGACAATCGTGAGTTCGCGGTGTTTGTCGAACCTGTCCATATCGTGGATGATAGCGATGGGATGACTAGCAGCATTGTCCCCAGCTGTGTACGGCTGCGCGTCGGCGATCAATTGTCTGACCACAGCATTCCTCACTCCTTGTATTTTTCCTTCGTATCTGGAGATTGCCTTTTCGTCCGCTGGCCTAGACTTAAACACGGGAAATTCGATTACATTGGAAAACTTGCGCCTAGCATCGTCACTCGAAAAGTGCCAAACGATGTGGTCAAGGGCCGATCTCAGATGGTGAATAATTTCTCCCGCGAGAACGCTGAATCGCAATGGAATGATTCTGTCTCTGTGATAGTCAACCGCTTCTTGCCAACGCTTGTTATTTGGATTGGGAAGAACTGGGTACTTCCCTTTTTTAATGAAGGTGTCGATCTCGGCTTTCAAGTTGATGACGTTCTCGTCGGCCCGTTTTAGCTTCTCGTAAATCCCGTCGAAACCGGACATGCGGGGATAGTAGGTTAGAGAGTCCGGTCAGTCAAGTAAATAGTTACCCTATTTAAGGGACCTGCCGGCTGGCGTTAAGTCTATTCCGCAGTTAAAATGAAAAGATTCCCAGAGCACATTGTGAATACATGGATAGTTCCGCTGAGGTGTCGATGAGTGTAGTTCGTGCGGCCCGCGCCGTGGCTGCTACTATTTTCAGCGCTGTTCTTTTTGTCATTTGCACAAGTTGCGGTGAAACTTATCGCCCCGTCGCTTTTCCCATACCGCCCACTGCGCCAAGCCCAGGCGCGGCAAACACCGTGTTCGTGCTCAGCGCCAACGGGCCGAACGATCCCGGTGCGATGAGCCGGATTGATGTATCCGGAGATAGTTATTTGAATGCGAACAATCTCGGGGTGGCTCCAGTGCACGCGGCTTTGCTTCCCAGTGGCAATATCTTGTACGCCGCAAACAATGCTAACGACACAATTTCTGCGAGTAGCGTCTCGAGTAGCGGTAATACTGCAACCACGATTAGTTTGCCTGCGGGCTCGCTCCCGGTTTTTGTTCATACGACAGAGAATTCCAGAGTTTATGCGGCTAATTATGGCTTTGGGACTGTGTCGGCTATCAATACCGCTACCAATGTGGTGAATACTACTATTTCGGTTAATCCTTCACTACCTAATAATCCCGCAACGCCTGATACCACTTTGCCCAAGCCCGTTGCGCTTGCTGAGACCCCCGATGGGAAAAAACTTTATGTTGCCAACTTTGGTGTCGACTATCTGACCAGCATCAATACCGTTGACTTCACCCGTAATCCGGCGATCGTGATCGGTGGGACGCCGGTTGCAGTTGCTGCCCGTTCCGACAGCAAGGCGGTTTTTGCTCTCGATAGCAACTTCGGGAATGTCTATGCTCTCGATCCGACGATAATACCGGAGCCCCTTTCACTTCCAGTACCTACGGGGGCGGGTGCAGATTTCATGCTCTACGACGGCAAGTTGAACCGGCTTTATGTTTTGAAGTCCGGGTACGTCAATGCCGCGAGCAACTCCTCTGGCAATGCACTTTGGGTTTTCGACGCAGCTTCCAGCATCACCAACACATCTTCGAATCCACCGACTATTACTCCTCCGACATTGTTGGCCGGACCAATTTCTATCTCAGCGGCGGCTGGCAGTCCCTGTGGTACGGGTGCTCCAGTTCCGGTTTCAATGACGGCCCTTGCGGATGGGAGCCGTATTTACGTGGCCAGTTACCAGATAAATGGATCCACCATCTGCTCGCAGGTAGATGTATTTAACACATCCAGTTACGTGTCGACGAAAACGATCCCCACAGGATCGTCGACCATCGATAATACGAATCCGACCGGTTGCGCGGCGGCACGGCCCTCCCCTCCGGGACAAAACGGTCCTGCGGGATTCCGGCTTTCAATTACCGGTGCTGCAGACCTTCCCTCCAGCAGAATTTACCTGGCAAACTGTGATGCGGGAGCCGTTACTGTTATCACGACAGTAGCGATTCCAGCACTGGGAAGCCAGCCTGCCCAAAGCGCAGACACGGTCGTTTCCACCCTCGCAGCTCCTGAAAGTGTTTTTAAAGCAGTGGGAGGCGCACCATTGCCACCGCCGCAAAATCCAATGTTTATTTTCGGCATGCAGTAATTCTGGGGGGCGATTTTTCTAAAAGAAGATGGGGAGTGCGCGCATGGCTTTGCAGCGTGCGTAAGGCTTAAACGCAGAGTTGATTTTTCGCCGTCCTCTACAAAGTACTATTTTAGACTGCGGCAGCCTCTGCCCGGCTCGCGTTATACCGCAATGCGATGTTCATAAACACATTGCCGCTGGCGGTTTCGAAGCAGAGTACCAGCGCTTCCGTATCCTCAGTGCTCTTGCTGCCATGTTCGGAGGTATGCAATGCAGGCGGATGCACGCGGAACTGAAATCCCTGGTCATTGAGTGTAGCGACCGCATTGCCGATCACCTGGTTCGCCAATTCGCAGACCGCTTCGCGGACCATATCGTCCGTTTCGCTTACTTCCATTCCCGCGAACCCGCTGGCCACTTTCGCTGCCGTGGGTGGATCGAGGTCGAAAATAATGCGGCCTTCAATATCGCCGGTTAGCCGCACCAGCGCCGCGATTCCCTTGCGACGGTAAGTTTCCTCTTCCATGCTGAGATGCCCGACCGCCATGGGAGCTTTTAACCCTTGGGCAAGTACGGCGTCTGCCGCATTGATGAATGGCTGGATCAACTCCATTTTCATATCAGGCTCCTGCGCCAGCAGCTTGGGCCACGCTGCCATCTTCTCCGAGCACGTACTTAATTACTTCGTAGAGCACTTCCGGCTTAACTGGTTTCTGCACGAAGTGACGCGCACCACGTTGCAATGCAGCCACAATGTTTTCCTGATAACCAACGGAAGACACCATAACAATGCGCGCTTCGGGATGCTGCTGCACGATCTTTTCAGCGGCCTCAATCCCTTCCATTTGCGGCATGGTGATATCCATGAGCACAATGTCAGGAACAATGCGATCGTATTCGGTTATAGCAGTCAGCCCATCTCCCGCTTCACCCGCAATCTGTCCGCCGAAGGTTTCCACCATACGGCCCAAATTTTTGCGCGCGAAAACGGAATCGTCCACGATCAGGTAGCGGACTGGCTGCCCGTCTTTGCTGCGTTTTACTGGTGCAAACTGATCCATCTCAACCTCCTCCTCACTGCGGTTCACTACTCATTCAATTCCGGCAGCTTTGCCGGATTTACAAATCAACTTTGCCCTGCCGCGGAACTCTGGCTTGCCCCAGCGCGACTCGGCATGCACTGAGATTGCAAAGTATTGGCCAGAGCTTCCAGCGCTACCACTCGTGTTGCGAAACCACGTTCAATGGCGGCTTTCGGCATACCAAACACCACACAGGATTCTTCACTTTGGGCGATCGTCATACCGCCCGCAGCTTTTACCAGGCCTAATCCCTGAGCGCCGTCGTCGCCCATTCCCGTCATGATGACCGCCAGCCCTTTCTCCCCGAAATCCTCCGCAAGGCTTTTGAACAGAACATCAGCAGAAGGACGGTGCCCATTCACGCGCGGCTCATCGCCCAGCACGGCAACATTTCCCAGCGCCAGCTTTTTTACCTTAATATGGCGGCTGCCTGGACAAATTAAAACTCTGCCTGCAAGTAACAGATCTCCGGATTGCGCCTCCTTCACGGCCATTGCGCAAGTCTCGTCGAGCCGGCGAGCGAACATTTCCGTAAATCCTTCCGGCATATGCTGCACCACTACAATGCTTGCCGGAAAATCTCCCGGGAGTTGCGACAGCAGATATTGCAGTGCCTGCGGCCCCCCGGTCGAAATGCCGATTGCCACAATTCGCGTAGGCTGCTTTTTAGTATCTGGCTGAATCTTATCGACTTGCCGGATGTCTCCGGAGGCAGCCGTGAGCTGGACTCCCTTACTCGAGGCTGCGGCTTTGATTTTTGAAATCAGCTCTCGCGCAATTTCCGGCATTCGCGCGGAAACATCCGCCGGCTTGGCGACAAAATCGAACGCTCCCAAAGCCAGCGCCTTTAAAGTTATCGACGCGCCTTCCGTGCTAAGAGAACTGACCACAATGACGGGCAGCCGATGGCGGCGCATGATCTCTTTCAGCATGTCGAGCCCGCTCATACCAGGCATATCGAGATCAAGTGTCACCACTTGCGGTTTTAGATCTTCGATTTTCTTCAGGCCAAAGTTTCCGTCCATGGCGGTACCCACAACCTGAATCGACTTATCAGTTTCTAAAATCTGGGGAATAAGCTTTCGCATGAGAGCTGAATCGTCGACTACCAGCACGCGAACTGTAGGAGAGCTCATATAATTGCCTCCCGCACTGCCGTACCGTCGAGCCGCTCGGCATGGGAAAGTAAAAGACCGGATGAAACACCGCTGGCCTGATCGCGTCCCAACTTCGAAAAACGTTCGACAATCGCGGCCAGATTCATGATAAGAACGACTCGCCCATCGCCGAGAATGGAAGCGCCGCTGACCAGATCCGTCGCTACTGTCTGATCGTCGAGAGCTTTTATAACAAGCTCCTCTTCTCCTTCCATCCCATCCACAATTAATCCCAATTTGCGTTCGCCGAACGAGACGACGAGAACGAAGATTTTTCCACGGTTCCGATTTTCGCCCTCAACTTTGCGCCGTCCCATGCGGAGCAAAGGAAGGACCTGATTGCGCATCTGCAAGACCTCATGTTGTCCCACTTGATGCAACTCAGACTCATTGGCGCGCGCAATTTCCGCGACTGCGTTTAGAGGAATTGCATAGAGCCTTTGTTCAACCCGGAATAACAAAGCTTTGATAATGGCCAGCGTTAACGGGAGTTTCAGGCGAAAGGTTGTGCTCTCGCCGAGCCGAGTCTGAATTTCCACTGTGCCTTTCAGCCTGTGTAGAACGCTGCGAACCACGTCGAGCCCAACTCCGCGCCCCGAAACCTCGGTGATTTCCTCAGCTGTGCTGAAGCCGGGACGAAAAACAAATTCCAAGATATCCGCTTCACTGAGGCGGGTAGCCTCCTCCGGAGAAACCAACCCCTGCCTGACCGCGCGTTCTTTCACTTTGTCTGGATCAATTCCTTTACCGTCGTCGCGCACCTCGACTATTAATTGATTGGCTTGATGGTAGGCGCCCAGGCGGATCGTGCCATGAGCAGGTTTGCCGGCATGAAGGCGTTCTTCGGCGCTTTCAATCCCGTGACTCACAGCATTGCGCACGATATGAGTAAGCGGCTCGGCAATGGCGTCAAGCAGGCTTTTATCGAGGTCTGTGTCCTGGCCGCTAATGGTAAGTTCCACTTTCTTGTCGCAGAGTTTGCCAACGTCGCGAACCAGGCGGGGAAAGCGCCGGAAAAGCTGCTCCACTGGTACCATCCGGACTTTCATTACCGAACGTTGCAAATCATTAAGCACCCGCGACTGAAACGCCATGGCATCGGCAAAACGGCCGCGAATAGATTCTTTGGGATAGCGTTTGGCAAATTCATTCATCGCCTGTTGCAGCATGGATTTGCCAATAATCAATTCGCCGACGAGATTCAATACCGCATCAATACGCTCAGCGTCTACGCGCAATATGTTTTCAGCGGCCACTGGATTCCCCGGAGCCGCAATGGTGTTATCGGATTCATCGGGAGTAATGGCCTCATTGGAAGTTTCAAGCCGCACGGCCGATGGATCTGGGCTGACAAATAGAACTGCTTCCGCCTTGGCTGGAATCGAATCATCTTTAATGATCTCGGCAGCACCCAACTTTGTATCCGCAACAGAAGCATTTTTCTTCTTCGCCGCTTTAACAGGCGGAGCTCCGATTATTTCTATCGTTACCTCAGAAATCACAGTCGGAATGCGGCATTTAGCCTTAACCTGTTCGGCTGTTTTATCGCTGGCGACAAGCAACTCAACCGTCTTATTGTTTTGAATGGAATCTGCTTCGGGTCTTGCGCCTAGCACCTGGCCAACTGATGTCACTGCATTCACGACAAGTTGCCGCGCTGCAATTGGCATCGCACAAAGTGGATCGATCAATGCGGTAACGTGATACACGTTCTTTTGACGGGTAATCGCATCCTGAGCGGTTAGCTGTTCGTATTCTGTCCACACAGCCCTGGTGCCCACCGTCGCACTGCTCTTCTTTTTGCTCTTGCGCGCTTTCTTCGCCTTAGATGAACCAGATAGTTCACGGATGGCTTTTTGCAATGATTCGGTTGCGGGTAATTCGGTCTTGCCTCGATAAAATGCGAGTAGCGAGGCGAAAGTATCCGCAGTCGAGAATGCAACCTCGGCCAGGGAAGTTAATGGTATGGCCGCTTCCACAGCTAAAGCGTCTTCAAATTCATGAGCCAGTTCGCTGAGTTCACGGAAACCACAGGCCGCGGCGTCTCCTTTAAGCGTATGCACGATCCGCCGGATGCTGCGCACGATCTCGGTATCTTCGGGATTCTTCTCCAGACGCAAGGCGTCGTCATTTAAAGACTGCAATAGCTCCTGGGCAGTCTCAAAAAACAGCTCCCGCAGTTCCGCGCCGCGATCGTCAGAGAACTGGGTCACAGTATCCTCTCGATCTGTTGATAAGCGGTTCCGCTGTCGCGGTAGATCATAGTGAATTTGTCGGTCAATCCCAGCAGGCTTTCGGCGTGTCCGACGAAGATATATCCGCTCGAATTGAGGCAGCGTCCAAATTTTTCAATTAATCTTTTCTGCTCTGGCTCGTCAAAATACATCATCACGTTACGGCAGAAGATAATGTCGTTGCGTTGTGGCAGGAATTCCGTCTTCAAATTGTGGAAGTCGAAATGGATAATTTCTTTGAGAGCTTTCTTGATGGCATAGCGCTCCCCTACTTTATCGAAGTAACGGAGGCGATAACTGTAATCGACCGATGCCATCTGATTTTCCGTGTAGAGACCTTCTTGTCCGGCCCGCAAGACGGAGTAATTGATATCACTCGCTAGAATTTCCACCTTCCAGGGAGGCGGGATCAATGGCCGCGGCCACGTCATTTCAGCAGGTGCGGGACTCCGCAGATGCTGATAGGCCAACGCATCGGCTACGAGCATGGCAATTGTGTAAGGTTCCTGGCCGGTGGAGCAACCTGCACTCCAAATGCGGAGATTGTAGTCCCGGGTTTCCTGTTTGTGATGCAACAGGTCCATCAAAACGTGTTTGTGAAATAGTTCCAGCTGCGCTTTATTGCGGAAAAAGCTGGTTTCGTTCACCGTGAGGTTTTCCAGGAGGCAGGCGAGCTCGTTTTTCCCCTGTTCGCTGATCAGCAAGCGGTAGTAACTGTAAAAGGAATCCAGTTGACATTCTTTGAGCCGCCTCTGCAAACGGTCTTGCAGGAAGTGCGCGCGGCGCGAGTCGAAATGCATACCGCATTCCTGGTAGACCAGAGCTTGCAGCAGTTTCAGTTCAGCTTCGGAAAGTTGAATGGCTATTCCAGGTGCACTCATGAGTTTTGTTGACCCAATTGCAAAGTTATTTCGCCGCAGCTGCGCTTCGCGCTTCCACTGCGTTGCCCCGTCCTGATTTCCCTTCGGCTTCTTGATGCTTTCGCGGGGTTCCGCCGGCATCCAGCAACTTGGACATTTCCAGCAGAACAATCAAGCGGCCTTTGTATTTGCCCAGGCCAGTTACACAATTCAGTGAACCCTCGTGAAATTCCGTCGGAGATGGTTCAACATCCGCCGCCGGGATTTTGATTACCTCGGAAGCAGAGTCAACAATTAACCCTGAAAGGCGCCCCTTGTGCTCGACTACCAGAATGCGATTGCGCCTGCCGTTCACCGCTTTGGTCTCGCCCAATCGCTTCCTCAAATCGATGACTGAAACAATCTTCCCGCGTAAGTTGATTACGCCTTCCATGTATTCCGGCGCATCAGGTACGGCCGTGATTTCTGGCACGCGAACGATCTCGTGTAAGGACGTGATTGGAACCCCATAAGTCTCGGGTCCCACCTGAAAGCCGACGATATGCAGGTCGCGGTTGTTCACAGGATCTCGATCTCAGCTTCGGCTGCCGGCTGCTGCTTGCCGTACGAATCCCCGGCTGGCAAATTTCGAATCACGAGAGGCAACAGCTCGTTCCAGTTGCTCCAGTGCGAAGCGGTCCATTGAATCCAGCAGATCGCGTGACATCTTCGACATTTGTTCCGCCGATGCCGCCAGTTCAGTCGAACCGGAAGTGGTTTGTTGGACCAATTCCCGCATGCGTTCCATAGCTTTAACCACTGCGTGCGCGCCCGATGCCTGTTCTTCCACAGCGGAGTTGATTTCGTGCGTGATCTCATTGAGCCGGGTTGTAGCGCGGGCAATCTGCGAAGAACCGTGAGACTGCTCGTTCGTCGCCGCTCCGATTTCCTGGGCGAACTTGTAAACTTCCGTAACTACATTAGAGATTTTACGAAGGGCGCCATTCAATTCCTCGCCAAGACCTAATCCTTCGTTCACGATGTCCGTGCTCTGCTCCATGTTGGTAACGGCTTTGCGAGCTTCCTTTTGAATGCTCTGGATCAGTTCAGAAATTTCCTTGGTAGACTGCGCCGATTTCTCAGCTAACTTCCTGACTTCATCGGCTACTACCGCAAATCCCAATCCATGTTCTCCGGCGCGCGCCGCCTCGATCGCGGCGTTCAGCGCCAGCAAGTTCGTTTGTTCGGCGAGGTCGTCAATGACTTCAATAATCTTGCCAATATCATCCGCTCTTTGACCAAGGACATCGATGATTTCGCCCGAGGAACGGATGGTGGAATTGATTTTGTTCAGTCCTTCCGTGGCTTTGTCCATCGTCGTGATACCACTGTGAACTTCTTCACGGGAGCGGTTGGATATATCCAGAAGAACTTTCGCAGTATCAGCCACGCGCTGGATGGAAGCGACCATTTGGTCAATCGAGGCGGAAGTCTCGCTGACGCTGGAGGCCTGTACCTGCGTGCTCTTCACCATGTTCTGCACGTTCACGCTCATCTCGTGCATCGTGCTGGTGACTTCGTCGATAGCTGATGAAGTCTGCAAGCTGATTTTGGCCGATTCATCCGAGGCTCCGGCTACTTGGCTGGAAGCGCTTGCCACTTGTGAGGATGCATCGCGAACATTGCGTACCAAGCTCCTAAGACCTTCGACCATGCGGCTGAAAGCGTTGCCCAAGGTGTCATTTTTCGAACGCGGTTCAACTTCAACGCTCAGATTACCGCCGGCAATAGCTTCGGAAACAGCAGCCATTTCCCGTAAGTAAGTGACCATGCTGGCGAATGTACGGGCGAGCTCTCCAATTTCATCGTCTCGCTTAATATCGATTTCGTGATCGAGATCGCCGGCATTTCCGATGCGTTGAGCGACCTTCATCAGATTTCCGAGAGGCTCGGTAATAGAACTGGCTGTCCGATAGGCAATGAAAATACCAAGAATTAATGCTGCCAGTGTGCTAAGTGATGCAATCACAATGGTCGCTGTTCCCGTGGTTTCGTCCGACTTACGCCTTTCATCTAAAACTTTCTTGTTTTCGAGATCGGCAACATCCAAATACTCAGTAGAACCTTTCACCCAGGAAGTTGCGTCTTTCTGCAAATAGAAAATTTGCAGGTCGGCAACGGTTGCATTTCCAGCGTCCACTTCTTTTCTTTTTTCGAGGAGTGGAGAAGCGAATTCGCTGGCCCAGGACTGCTCGTTCTTTTGCACTTGTTCCAATGCGATCCGCTGTTGATCGGAGCTGCTTTGCTTTTGGCTGGCTTGCAATTCATCTACGAGTAGACGAACCCCTTCGTTCATGTGATCCACTTCGCGGCTGTCTCCGCTTAGCAGATAGTTGCCCAAGTAGAGGCGGTTTTGCATCATCTGAAAACGTATCTTGTCAGTGGTTTCCGCCATCTGTAGGGCTTGTGAAGCAGCTGTTTTGGCGGAGCGTTCACGATACATAGCGACGAGGTTCACCAGGAACAGCACGATGACCATCAGAAGGATAAATCCGAAGTTCCTGTAAAGTTTCCTGCCGATTGTCATTGCTGTTCCTCCAAGAACAATGTTCTTTGCAACTTAATCAAAATTTTCGTTTTAAATCCTTCAGTCTTGTGGACTGAATTTAAATTCGACGGTTCCGGCAGTTTCTTCTGCCGCAGGTTCAAACTTCCATTTTTTAATGGCATCCATGGCGGCATTCACTAAAACCGGATGTCCGCCGACTATTTTGGCGTCTTTAATTGAGCCGTTAGGCGCGACCACCACGGCCAATTTCACCGTGCCGGTAATGCTCATGCGCCGTGCGATTTCGGGATATGTAGGTGCAACTTTAGACTTCACCTTGCGATTCAGCTCTTCCTGCCCGAAAGCAGGCAGGCCTTGAAAAGCGACTATTCCTAAAGAAACTGCCAAAAGCCCGGACAGCGTCTTTGCAGTCCACAACCGTATAAACCCTAGGGACACATCTCCTCCTTGGAAACGCGGCACTCTCAAATGCAATGCCGATGCCACCTTTAGAATTTTTAGAGAACATTTAGTTACTAATGCGATGTTGTTAAGTTGAAATGACTTAGGCAGGTTCCGCAAGGTTACGAACGTCACTCTTACGGCCTTAGTGCAATCTCAGAACAGCGCAATAGTCTCAGGCTGACACAACACCAGATTGAGGTGAATGCGTTTTCACCATTCGTATGTACTTCTAAATACACTTGACTCAAATTGAGATTTAAAGCTAATCTCCTGTAGATTCAGATACTTGTGAATTGAAACACCTGTAAGGAGGGTGGGCTTCTGATTAAGCAGAACGGAGATGCGACCCTGCTTGCCCCCTCCAGCCCCGAATCAGAAGATTCTTTTCAGAAACTGTTATTGCGATTTTCCGATGCTGTGTCCCAGGGGATTTCTGCTTCCGCTTTAATTCGTCTGTTTTGTCAGGCCACCCGCGATTTCTTTCAAGTGGACGGTATCTATTATTGGGAGCTGACTTCTGCTGATGAATTTACTGGCATGGAAGCCGACGGTCACATGGCTGACCGTTTTCGTGGTTATCGCCTAAAAGTATCTGAAAAAACAATAGCTAATGAAGCCGCGCAAAGGCGCAGAACAGTTTTTGCCAATAACCTGAATTCAGAGCAGTACGCATGGCTCGCGGAATTTTCCGCAAAATCAGTTATGGCGGTACCCTTGGTAGTTGGCAATGAAATAACCGGCGTGGGAGTCTTTCTACACGAGAGCGACCCTAATTTTTTTAACGAAGACATCGCCACTAAAGTCACAATTTTGGCGGGACGGTTAGGTAGTCTGCTAGACGCTGCGCGTTGGGGCGATAGATCGAGAGAAGAGCGTCGTAAAGCCGAAATTTTGGCCGAAGTGGCGCAGGCTCTTCACGGGATGCCAGATTCCGCTTCCGTCATTGAAGCACTCGCAAATCGTTTGCGCATTCTGCTGCATAGCCCCTTAGTATGTATTTTGCTGCGTACAGGAGAGGCATTTCACCTTCGCAGTGTGGCAACAGAATCGCCGGACTTGGCACTATCGGTACGTTCTCGATATGACCGCAAAGGCATTCATTTCGCTTCTGATCTGGCGGAACGAGCTCTAAACGCGGCCGATGCGATCACCGTCGCTATAGATCCTGCCACTCACTCCCTCGGCAATCTCATTCCACCTGGAATGCTCATTGCGGCTCCTCTTCGTGCTTCTCAAACCGAGGGCAGCATACTGATCTATCCCCGTCAGGAAGGCGCGTTTACGGCTGAAGAAAAATTTTTGGTTTCGGCAGTGGCTAATTTTGGAGCAGTCGCCATTACCAACACCGAGTTGTACGTAATCGCTCGCGCCCAGGCTCACGAATTGCATCAGCTCCTGACTATCTCCTCCGAATTAGGATCCATTGGACAACTAGATAAGTTCATGCAGCAGTTCGTTTTAAGAGCCAGCGAGTTTCTTGGGTTTGGAAGGGCAATTGTTGGCTTACTGGAAGAAAATTCATTTCGCCTGCGTTGGAAGTACAGTCAAGGCAAGAGTTCTCCGATTGATGTGGTCTTCCCTGACGGGATCGTGAGCCGCAGCCTTTTAAATAAGCAGGTTTTTTATACCGATCATCCAGCTGAACTTTCGGGCGCTAATCTCGACCTGATTGCCAAGTTCAATGTTAAACAACTTCTGGCGGTACCACTTCTTGGTACGGATGGAGAAGTGTTGGGCATGTTTTGTGTCCTCGACCGGCTTGACGAAGCTCCGATATCGCATGAGGACATTCGCCGGGCTCGTGCATTGGCCGCACACGTTGCCATTGCGCATGAGGTAACGCGCAACTTGCACCGCTCCGAACTGCATCGGCGACGGGCTGAATCATTGATGGGACTTGCGCTCGAACTAAACTCAACCCTCAGGTTTCCAGAATTTGCCGACAAGTTTGTAAAACGAGCTGCGGAGATGCTGGGAGCGACTGCCGGTTCGTTGACGATCCAGCAGGACCGCGGTCTTGAGACTGCTGTATTAAATTCCAAGCCGGGCTTGGCCGATCCAGAGCGTTCTATATTGCGCCGCTTTGATCATGCAGTGAGTGAAGCACTGGCGCATTCCTCAGAGGCAATTGTTTATTCCACGGCTCTGGAATTGTTTGGTCCGTATCTCACGGAAAAACTGGGCTGGGAAGATTGCACTCTGGTGCGACTGGCAGGCGGATCGGGGGAACTTGTCGGCGTATTGTGTCTTGCTGGAAGCGGACCGCCGGGAATGAATGATCGCCAACTTGTGCAAGCCATTGCTGGACACGCCTCTGTAGCTATTGAAAATGCACGCTTCTTCGCGCGTATGGATCAGGCGAACCGGCATTGGATCGAAATCTTTGACGCAATTTCGGATTTCATCGTAGCGCACGATGAATCCGGAAAGGTGCTGCGAGTGAACCGGTCGCTGGCAGAATTTATCGGAGTGCAACCAGGCGAACTCATTGGCCTGAATATGTCTGCATTGCTGGCCATAAACAATGATGCGCCAGCTGGTCCCTGTCCTTACTGCCGGTGTGCGGGCGAAGGCGAGGACGAATACGTTCATCCCGCGCTAGAGCGTACTTTTCTGGTCTCGACATCGCAGGTACATGGGGCTAGTAGCGAAGTGTTGCAGACCATCCACGTATTAAAAGACATTACAGATCGACGGGAAGCTGAACGACGGTATCGCGAACTGTTTGACAACATTCAAGAGGGATTATTTTTCTCTACTCCTGAAGGGCGTTTTGTTGAGGTAAACGACGCACTTGTGCGCATGCTCGGCTACAACAATCGTGAAGAACTTCTGCATGCCGACATTCGCACCGGATTGTACTTTTCGCCGGAACGCCATGACGACCTAGTTTCCTATATGAAAATGCATGGAGTCGTGCGCAATCATGAGGAAACTCTGCGGCGCAAAGATGGTTCGCCTGTCCATGTTCTTATTAACTCCTTTTCAGTGCGAGATGCGCATGATCGCATCGTTCAGTACCGCGGCCTTATGCTGGATATCAGCGGGCTCAAGGCTTTTCAGTCAGAGTTGCAACGCGAACGGGATTTCTCCGGCAAAATTCTTAACAATACGCAAAGCCTTATTCTGGTGGCCGATACGTCAGGAATTGTTAGTTATGCCAATCGGCGCTGGTATGACATGGGTTACGAGCAGAAATTCATTCTTGGCAGACCGTTGGAAGAGTTGGTCCTGCCCGCGCGCCGCCCTGTGCTAAACGAAGCTTTTACGGCGATATTAGCCGGCAATCAGGTCGACAATTTAGATTTGCAAGTTTTGCGCGCAGATGGCCGGGTCGGTCAATTTTCTGTGAACTTAAGCCCTATGCGCGATGAACAAGGAACTGTGACCAGCATAGTTGTAGTAATGAGCGACATCACTGACGCAGCATCGTTGCAGGCAAAGCTGGTGCATGCAGAGAAAATGGCCGCTGTCGGTCAACTAGTTTCGGGAGTAGCTCATGAGGTGAACAATCCTCTTACCGCAATCCTCGGCTTCGCTGATTTGTTAATGGAAAACCATGAAGTGCCGGAGAGTGCGCGCAAGGACCTGCGAGTGATTTTGCAGGAAGCCCAGCGCACCAAACAAATCGTGCAAAATCTGTTAAGTTTTGCCCGCCAAATGCCGCCGCAGCGTAAACCGGTGCAATTGAATGCCGTGCTGCGACGCACTCTACAGCTTCGGGCTTATGACTTTCATAGCCGTGGTGTTGAAGTAATAGAGCACCTGGATCAAGATTTACCTTATGTAATTGGCGACGCTCACCAATTACAACAAGTCTTCTTGAATATTTTGAATAATGCGTATGATGCAGTTCGGGCGACTATAAGTCCAGCCCGCATCGAAATTACGACTCTGAAGCAAAATAGTTTTGTTGAGATATCTTTTCGCGATAACGGACACGGGATTTCGTTCCCCGAACGCATCTTTGATCCATTCTTTACGACAAAAGAAGTGGGCGAGGGAACCGGGCTGGGTCTTAGCATCTGTTATGGAATCGTGCACGAGCACGGCGGTGAAATTCTTTGCCGCAACAACGAAGATGGCGAGGGCGCAACTTTCATTGTTCGTTTGCCCTCCGCCTCAGAACTGGCCTCCGTAGGGATGGCCGCTGGAGTTATGCAGCAATGACAATGCCAATGCGCGCCGTCAGACCGGAAGTCTTACCTGTGTTGCTTATTGAAGATGAGCCCGCAGTCATGAGCTATGTTCGCGCCGCTCTCGAACGTAGCGGCTACACAGTGGTGTGCAGCGAATCAGGAGTCGATGGGTTGCGACTTCTCGAATCTGGCGATTTCCTCGGCGTTGTTTCTGACATGCGCACTCCCGGGGGCGTTGACGGCGCCGACGTCCACGCCTGGGTAGCGCGGCATCGTCCTGAACTCGCGTCTCGCATTGTGTTCATTACTGGAGATATCGCCAATGAAGATACAGTGGCCACCCTCCAGAAAACCGGCGCTCCTTGCGTTGAAAAACCCTTTCGCGTGCAGCAGTTCATTACGGTCGTGGAACAAACTTTGGGGAAAGCATTGTGAGTGATGATCTAAGAATCCGGCTACTCATCGTAGATGACGAAGAGAGCATCCGCAGGCTTTGCATGACGGTCGGTGAGGGGCTTGGTTTTTCCTGCATGGAAGCCCAGAGTGGCGAAACTGCTCTGGCACTGCTGGAAGATCAGCCAGCTCACATCATTTTGACCGACATGATTATGCCCAAAATGTCCGGTCTTGAATTTCTTGAACGGGTTAAAAAAATGCTGCCGCGCACTGAAGTTGCCGTCATGACCGGACATGGCTCGGTCGAAACTGCGGTGCAAGCGATGAAACTCGGGGCTTACGACTACATCAGCAAACCATTCTCCCCATTAGAAGAATTGCGTTTATTTCTGCGCCGGATGGCCGACAAGATACGCCTCGTAGAAGAAAATGAATTTTTGCGGGAACGAGTAGACACCGAAACAGAGCTGCACGGAATCGTTGGGTCGTCGGCCAAAATTCAAGATGTTCTGCGGATGATCTCGCGATTAAAAGATACCCGCACCCCAGTGCTTATCACCGGAGAGAGTGGCACCGGCAAAGAACTGGTCGCACGAGCCATCCATTTTAGGGGCTCATTTGCTAACCGGCCGTTTGTTGCTGTCGACTGCGGCTCTCTTGTGCCCACGTTAATCGAAAGCGAACTTTTTGGTTATGAAAAAGGCGCGTTCACCGGCGCAATTCGCTCCCGCCCGGGCCTATTTCAATCTGCGAGTGGTGGAACCATTTTTTTAGATGAAATCGGGGAGTTGCCCTTGGAAATGCAGGCCAAGCTTCTTCGAGTTTTACAGGAGAAAGAAGTGCGCCCAGTGGGCAGCAATCAGAAAATCAAAGTGGATGTTCGCGTCATCGCCGCGACCAACCGGGATTTGGAAACTGAATACAAGAACGGCACATTTCGAAAAGACCTTTATTTCCGGCTTAATGTTGTCACTGTGCATCTGCCGTCGTTGCGTGAGCGGCGCTCCGATATACCCATGCTGGTGCATTGGTTTCTTGATCGGTATGCAGAAGGCGATTCCATCCAGGTGTCTAACTCGGCGATGAAATGCTTGTTGCAATACGAGTGGCCGGGGAATGTACGCGAACTGGAGAATTGCGTTGAACGTGCAGTTGCTTTGGGCAGCAAACAGCTCCTCGACTTGTCGGATTTGCCACCGAGCCTGGTGTCATCCTCATCTAGCTTTGAATCGAGCGGAGTCTCCAATGCAGGTGTTACGACTACCGATTTAGAAGATATTGAACGGGCTACGATTCAGCGTGTCTTTGAACAAGTCAAAGGAGACAAGATTTTGGCGGGAAAGATGTTAGGGATCAGCCGGGCGACACTCTATCGTAAGTTGAAGCGCTATAACATTGGTGGCCACGAAGTCCTTACATCTACCAGCCAGGCTTTACAATAATTCCACTAAACTCTGCTCAGTCTTCTGAGAATGCGTTTCAATCTGAGACATTAGAGATTAAGTCTCCAAATTTGCCTGCCGATTTTCCCAAGCCGTTCCCTTCAAATCAATAACTTAGCTATTTTTGCTGTAAGGGTGATTTTGGTCAAAGCCGTGCAATATCCTCTCTGATGCGGTCTGGGTACTCAAGCCATGCTAACCGGCAGACTTGGGAACCCGGGCTACGTCGAAACCTTAGCTGGGGGATTCTGTGAAAGAGGCGACAGCCCGCGCCCGGACGTCAACTGAAAGTTTGACAGAAAGGCTTGCTAAGTTTTTCCCCGATGCTTCTCCGGTGCGCATTCCTGTTCAATTGACCCGCGAAAGTAACCAAGGCACACCTATTTCTGAAAACACGGTCATTGAATTCGGAACACCACACGAAGTTCTATTTACTTCAGAACTGCCTTTAGAATTCGCCGACATATTACACCTGCAAAACTCGGACGGCACATTAGATACCGATGCTTGCGTTGTAGCGCTTCAATATAACGGGAGGCGAACCGCCGTTGCGGCCCGCTTCACACAGAACATTGTCAACTGGATCGTAAAATCTTACGCGTGATGGATGTTGTTGCACGTGCATTGTGAATTATGACTTCTATATCAAATGATTTCTCTACAGAATGGCGGGAAGCATGCCAACTTTATCCACTCTATACTGCGTTAGCCCGCGAATGTGTGATTGACTTACCGTCCTGTCCAGATCTAGATGCCGGAATCGAAGCTCCACCCGCTGAATCGGTCGAGGCAGCCCGGCAGTGGTTGCTCGAGGTAGATCAAAAAATACAAGTCCACCAACTCCGGCAATTTCTCCAGACAACTACTTTGGCGAGCGACGAGAGTCTCGGAGTTTTGTTGAAGCACTATCTTCACAAGCGCAAACGTGGAGATTCTGATCGCGACAAAATCGACTTTCTATTAGTGCAGTATTTTTCGCACTGTGCGCCCTCACGGCTTGAAGATACAGACGTGCAGTATGTTGCCCAAGTCCTTGAACCCCTGCTTGGAAATATCGATTCCAGCGTCCCAGACTGGCTGAAGTCACTCGATGATGTCATCGAACAAGCGAATGCCTGCCAGACTTTGAATGAGCTGTTTACCAGCAGACTTCTCGAACAAGGTAGAAAACTGAAGACTTCAGCTGGTGAGAAATATTTTCAACCCGCAGCCATGGTAGCCTTCACTCGTTTCAGTTTTCTGATGCGGCGTGTCTTCTTTCGTCTGATGCATCAGGATCTGAATGCCATTCTTGATGGTTTGCGCGAACTGGAACTAAGAGGAATTACAACTCTTGATTGCAGGAAAGCACAATTTTCAGCCGAAGAACCGGTCAGCCGCTTGCGTATGATTTGCCAGTCATGGAAAGTTATGTTTCACGCTGAGTATTCTTCTGGCCAGCCGCTTTGCATCCTGGTAGATCTTCGCACTGCTATTGAGGCAGCATTGTCCGGACACGGCCAAGTGAATGCAGAAAACGCAAAATCTGCGACAGGAGCAGCGCAAGCTCGCAGCATGGCTGCAAGTGCCGGATTTGCCATCAATAAGGCCGACGAAGCGGAATTTGGGCTACCCAGTACTCCACAAGAATGGAATCCCGATACTTCGCAATAGCCACTATCGTACTAATTCGAATTCTTGAAGATCTGACCGGCCCTGAGAAGCAGAAAACTTATCGAGGAGAGCGAAGTTTGGAGCAGTGTACTGTATTAGTCGTTTCTGACCATGTGGAATTTGCGCATGCTATTACCGCGCGATGGCAGCTGGAGCACAACGTTCCCACATTGACAATGATGAACCCCGATCTTTGTCATGATCTGGATGCAGAAACGTTTGATTTAGCCATAGTCGGAGCTGTCCGTAACGATGTTCTCGCCTCAATTTTTCCTGCCTTGGAGAAATCCGCAAATTCCGTCGTCCATATTTGTGAAGGGCTACCATCTGCAAATTTAGCGGGCTCAACGTCCCGAGTCATGCGATTGCGGAAACAGGATGGATGGCTCGATATTCTTATGCTTGTCGCTTCAGAAACACTACGGAAATGCGAGGCTCTCGCCCGTGCGAAAAAGTTGGAAGAAATCAATTCCTTACTCGAGTCACAGGCTGCGTTAGGCCGTTATATTATCGAAATGCGGCATAGCTTAAACAATGCTCTGACATCGGTTTTGGGGAACTCCGAGCTAATACTTTTCGAACAAGAAACCCTCTCTGCCACCGCAAATTCACAAATCGAAACTATTCGTAATATGGGGTTGAGGATACATGAGGTGCTGCAACGCTTTTCCTCGCTTGAAAAAGAATTGAAAGTGGCCGAGAAACAAGCGCTAACAGAAAACACAATTAAAGCGCAGGCAGCCAGGGCGAGTTCTTAGAGTGAAGATCAAAACGGTTTAAATTTGCATTTAGACAGCAGGTTGCAATCACCTGATTATCCGTCCCAGAATTTGTGATATCCACTGCTCGCTGCCTTACGCCGCTGCGGAAATCCGCCGAATCAGATCCTGCTGCTCTTTCTTGCTCTCGGCCCCGATCGTGAATGCATCCAGCAGACCAAGAGATAGTGCATATTTGATTGCCTCGTCTTGCCGCGCGCGCAGGTCTCCCTGTCCGAGGATCTTCATCCCTACAATACCTTTCCCGGCAGCTCGCATTTCCCGCAGCACACTGATCACAGTTTCTGGATCGGCGTCCATGTGCGAACCAATGGGGTTGATCCTCACCAAATCTACTTCCACCCATGGCGACTTTGCCGCCGCCCGCAGCGCCTCAATGCTGTGACAAGAACAACCATGGGCGCGGATCACGCCTTTCTCTTTCGCTTCCGAGAGTACATCCATTACTCCCCTGTAACGCTCCGTCCAGTCACCTTCCGTGACACAGTGCATCAGGCAAATGTCCAAATAATCGGTCCCCAGCTCGCGGCGGAATCGGTCCAGATCAGCTTTCGCCGAGGCAGGATCTCGCGCCCATGTCTTGGTCAACACCGTGACCTTATCGCGTTGAACATGCTTGAGCGCCTCCGCCACATGCGGATGGCTCCCATAACTATCGGCGGCATCGAAGAACAACAGGCCCTGGTCGTGACCGTTCAGCAGCAGTTCGGAAAGCCCCTTCACTCCAAGGTCAGTCTGATGCGAATGATGGCCAGTGCCAACCGTGCCTGTGCCCATGGCAAGCCGGCTTGTCTTGATGCCTGTGTTTCCCAGCACGACAGTGTCGTTGGCGCTGAACTTCTTAGGCAATGCTGCGGTTAAAAAAGGTAGGGATGACGTCCAGGCCGCAAGTGGTCTGGAATTGATCCATTTCGTTCCGGCAAATGCCGCTCCCAAGCCGCGGCCCGTGTGGACGAAGAAATCTCGACGGTTCATGGCTCCTCCTGAAAGCTACTCTCGAAGGGCGAGTTTGTACTTCCCCAATTATGGACTTTTGCCGGACGAATTGGTTATCAAACTGTGAAAAACGTGTAGGGCGGACACTCTTGTCCGCCGCCTTTGAAGTTCGCCTTTATGTCGCTTCTGCTGTGTGGAGCAGGCGGCCTCGCCCTCTATCGCCCCTAGTATTGCCTTATTCCTCCCTTCATCCTTCCAACTCCCGAATCTGCCCAGAGGTCACGACCTACAGAAAAATTCACCTCACGCTTCTAGCCGCGTCCATCCCCATACGGTTACACTAACCAGGCTTTCATTCACAATTATTTGGAGGAACGACGCATGCCCGAAGCGCAAACTGGCGCCGATTTTAAAAAGGAATTACGAGAAGGCCATCCGAAGATGGGGCTGTTCTTAAACGCCCACAGCCCGACCGTGGCCGAGCAGTTGGCCCACAGTGGATACGACTGGTTGCTGGTCGATACCCAGCACGGCCCCATGGGCTACGAAAAACTTTCTGCTATGTTGTCCGGTGTCGCTAGTGGCGGAGCCAAATCGCTGGTCCGTGTTGGCGGATACGACGACCGTCCTGGCATCCAGCAGGCCCTCGATCTCGGCGCCGACGGCGTTCTCGTTCCTTACATCAATACCGCCGAAGAAGCGCACCAGGCTATAAGTTGTACGAAATATCCCACCGCTGGCACGCGCTCGGTTTATTTTCCGCAGCGCAGCATGAACAAAGCCGGACTCCTCGGCTACGCCGGCAACTTCAATAACAATGGCATCGTGGCTCTGCAAGTCGAGACCGCCTCTTGCATCGAGAACATCGCCGAGATCGCCGCTGTCCCCGGTGTCGACATTCTCTTCCTCGGCCAGAACGACCTCTGCATGTCGATGGGCCTTTACGAAAAATATAAGTTCCCGGACATGTATACCTCGCCCGAACTTGGAGCAGCCACGCAAAAGTTGGTTGATCACGCGCGCAAAAACAAAGTCATCCTCGGACTCTTTCTCTTCGGCACCACCCGTGTAGGCGAGTTCCTCGAAAAGGGGTTCACCTTCATCAGCATAGGCAACGACCTGCATCACGTGTTAACGCAGGCAGGAGCATATGTAAATGACATGGAGAACATAGCCAAAGAAAAAGGCAAGAGCTGGAAGAGACGACCAACAGCGCTGTTCTAGACGTAAATTTGGTTCGTGCCATTGACCTTCGTCCGGAAACCGAGTCCCGACTGCAAGAACTCGCTGCCAAGACGGGGCGTGCGCCGGATGACCTCGTCGAGGACGCAATAGCTGGATATCACCAAGAGCTAGGCCAGATGCGCGACAATCTTCGACAAAAAAGTCAAAACCGACGCACATGTGGGGCGGACACTCCTGTCCGCCGCCGTTGATTTTGGTGTTGCACTTAGATTTTTCAACGAGCAAATCAACACCAACAGCAGCGGACAAGAGTGTCCGCTCTACACGCGCTAACTTCTTTCCAGCTTTTGTCCCCACTCAATCTGCCGTATCGGCCCGACAAAGAACACCCACGACCATGCTCCTAGCAGCGCTACTCCCGCTGTTATTGCGAATGCCCAGAAGAACTCTCCTGTGCGATCGACGATAAATCCTGTCAATGCCGGGGCCACCACTCCGGCAAGATTTCCAAAGAAATTCTGGAATCCTGTCCAACGGCCAGCTGCCTGGGGTCCGGCCAGTGTCTGCGTAATTCCCCACATATTGGACGAGCACATTCCGAACGACGCCATGGCCATCACCAGCATCACCTCAGAAAGTGTGGATTTGCTGGCTACGCAGCATGCGAGGAAAACCGCTACACACGTCATTCCCACTCCGATAAAAGTTTTGCGTACGCGCGTCGGACTCGCACCCGCGACAATCCAGCGGTCAGATATCCAACCGCCTAGAATCGACATAAACGCCGCAGACAGATAGGACGCTCCGGCGATCCGCGCCATCTGGTCCATGGAGAAATGACGTCCACGCACCAGATAAAACGGCAGCCACGTTATCACAAAGTACGCCACATAGTTCGTGCAGAAAAGGCCAGCGCAACTCCCCCAAGCCGAGCGTTGCCGCAAAATTTCGATGAGCCCTGGATTAGCGACGAGGTTCGTCGCAATCTGAGTCGTTGCCGGAGCAACCGTGGGGACCGTTTGCTCGCGCGGCATCCATCGCAACCAAGGCAACAACCACGCCAGACTTACAAGCCCGAGGACAATAAAAAATGATCGCCAGCCGTACCGCGCCATCAGCATTCCGCCCAGGAACATCCCAAATCCCGGCCCTAGAGTATTGCCGGCGACGATCACCGAATTGGCGAAACCTCTATTTTCCTCAGAAAAATATCGCGCCAGAATTTTCGAGTAAGACGGATACGCAACTGATTCGCCGATTCCGAGCATGAGACGCACAGCCAGCAGGAGCGCGAACCCATGAACCGCTCCGGTGACAGCAGTGGCCGTGGACCAAAGAAAGAATCCCGCCGCCATAACCCAGCCGACTTCGAAGCGATCGACCAGCCACCCCGAGATGAGCTGAAAGCTGGCGTATGTCCAGAAAAAGGAGGAGAGCAGAATTCCCAATCGCGATGCGGAGAGGCCAAGTTCGTCCTTTAATAGCGGCGCAGCTATGGAGAGATTGCCGCGATCGATGTAGTTGATGAAGACCGAAATGGCCAGCAGCGCCAGGATGCGAGCGAGCGCCGGCGAAAGACGCTGAGGTTTGACGGGTGCAGTGGATGTGGCCAGCAAAGCCCGCCCATTCTCACTGTCTGGGCGAACGATTGCAAGCGGAATGGTGAACCCCGACTTATGGTGTTATGTCCACTGGTCAATCAAAGCTGTGAAGCCGATTTTGCAGAGACTTGAAAATCGTCTTATTTGTTTTTCGCCGCCTTCGTGAAGTTTTTCGGGAGCGGATTGTCTGGTCTTTCTTCATCCCATAGAATGCTCAGCACCCACCAGCGCTTTCCATCGTTGAACATTTGAATACTGTTAATGCCGCGCTGGAAAGGCTTTGCTCCCGGAGCATGACGCGATTCATAACTGCTGAATACCTGCGCAATATTTCCATAGGTCTGCGCACGGTTCGCGATAGCGCTCTCATAGAACGGTTCTTTCCTGAACGCATTTCCCGCCACCGTCACGAAATCATCCACACTCAACAACCTTACAGCTGTGCTGCCATCTGGCTCTTTGGCAGCCTTGGTAAAGCGGGCTTGTGGAACAAATAGAGAACGAAAGCGGTTCCAGTCGCGATCCCCGGCGGGACCGGAGATGACGTCATAGATCGCGTGCAGCAGCGCGTCCATGGACTTAACATCTTCAGCCTTGGGAGCGGGAACCTGCGAAGCCAGATCAGGGGTCTCTGATGCACTCGCCGAAGCTTGTCCTTTAGTGGCAGAAGCCGAATCGGCTTGCGTCGAACTCTGAGCTGAACTCTGCGAAAGCGCGGCCGTCGCAAGAAGCAGAATAATCACGAAATATTTCAAAGTCCCTCCTAACCCCGTGTGGGGCGGACACTCTTGTCCGCCGCATTTGATCTTGGTGTTGCTTTGACTCTATTTCAAGGCGTGTTCACAATCGGCAACTCAATGAAGCTCGCTTTACCCATCGTGTGGTAAACACGTTGCGTTGCCTTGCGATAATCTCCCGGCTTTGCCCAGAAAATATTCGGCACAAACGTCTGCGGGTTCCTGTCATACAGCGGAAACCAGCTCGACTGAATTTGCACCATGATGCGGTGTCCCGGCAGAAAAACATGATTCGCCATCGGCAGCGCAAATTTGTAGAGCAATGGCTTATCAGCAACCAAGGCTTTCGGTGTTTCGAGACTTTCGCGATAGCGTCCGCGAAAGATATCGGCAGACACCATCAATTGATAACCGCCCATCTCCGGCTGCCCTGCGACTTCATCGGGATATACGTCAATCACCTTAATCACCCAGTCGGAATCCGTACCACTCGTAGAAGCGACGAGATTCGCAATCGGCTGTCCACTAATCTTCACTGGAGCTGTCAACACATCAGAAGTGAAAGCCAATACGTCGGGACGCCCCGACTGCTCGCGCTGGTCATCCACCAGCCAATCCGCCCAGGTGTAGCCAGTTCCATATCCAACCGGCTGAATGGGACGTGCACGAAACGGCACAGGCTTAGCAGGATCAGAAACGTATTCCTCGAACGCTGCGTCCCCACTTTTCGGAGCCGCAAAATCAAGCTTCAATCCAGCCTCTAAATAGAGAGGTGTCGGCTTCACTGCACAACCGTCAGCACACCCCGCAGGCCAAGCCGGAAGCCGTTCCCAGGTATTCGTTCCGGTTTCATAAGCACTCACTGGAGCGACATCGGACTTCGGCGCGCCATCCTTTAAATACTGATCAAGAAAAGGACCAAGTATATGCAGCCGGAAATATTTGCCGGTATCGGTATCGAATTTCAAAGCCCCAAGCGAACTAGCGTCTCCAATTTCCTGGCCGTGATGCCACGGCCCCATGACTAGAAACACTTTGTCATTGTTCGTGTCTTTCGACTTGATTGCCTTGTACACTGCAATCGCGCCATAAATATCTTCCTGATCCCACAGACTATCCACCAGCATCACGGGCACTTTTAACGGCTGCGCTGCCAAAATTTTGTCCATAGCTTGCTGCTGCCAAAAAGCGTCGTAGCTGGGATGTTCCAAAATCTTCCGCCAGAATCCCATTTGGTCCAGCCCGCGCCGACGACCAAGTTCGCCCGCCGATCCCGCCTGCATGAACATGTCGTAGTCGTCATAATTACTCGACCACCACTTCGCCTCGTTCTTCCGCGAGCCGTCCTGTTCATAGATGTACGGCATGTTCTGCTGGCGGAAGGCTCCATTGTGAAACCAGTCGTCGCCCATCCAGCCATCGACCATGGGATTCATCGGCACCGAAACCTTGAGCGCAGGATGCGGGTTCACCAGCGCCATCAAAGGCAGAAATCCGTCATAAGAAATACCAAGGATCCCGACCTTGCCATTACTCTCCGGAAGATTTTTCACCAGCCAATCGATAGTGTCGTAAGTGTCGGTCGCATGATCGACCGGCGTCGGATTCAACGGCCCATGCAATGGCCGGTTCATCACATAATCGCCCTCCGAACCGTATTTGCCGCGCACATCCTGAACGACGCGAATATAGCCGCCGCCCACGATCACCTCAGTCGCGTTGTCATAACCCCAGAGACTCGGCCCAAGGTGAATGCTGGGAGTATCTCCGGATTTTGTGCCCCGCGGGTCATGAGTGGTTAGCGCATCAGCGCTATAGGGAGTGCGCGTAAGCAGGATCGGCGCATTCTTCGCCCCCTTTGGCACCAGAATCACTGTATGCAGCTTGACCCCATCGCGCATGGGAATCATCTCCACGCGGCGTGTGTACTCAAAGCTATCGGTGGGAGTATTCACCGCAGCCGGAGTTTCACTAGGAAACCCGGGATATTGGGGTGACGCAGTCTGTGCCACTAACATCGTGGATGCTGCAACCAACGAAGCGAACAAGCTCAGAGCAGAAATCCGGTTACGCAACTTTTTCATGAAGAGTCCTCACCCGGGCAGAGTAGCGGGATATTCTAGCATCCTGACTCGCAAGGCGACTCTTCATGCGACGAGCAAAGTATCCGACCGCATACGACGGCGCACCGAAAATTTTTATCGTTAGATAACGCATCATTTGCATATTGACATTTCGAAGAGTGAAGGACAAAATGATCCGCGCTCTTCAACCGCCAGGCCCCTTCACTCCACAATATTGGTTATCACTGACACTGCGGGAATTGAGCGCGTTACTCTTCAATGAACGGTGATTATGGATTTTGCATTGACTCAAAAGGAGAAATGATGTCTAAATTTTCCAATCAACTACTTTTAGCATTATTAGCGGCTTTATCTGCCTTTATTACGACCATTCCGGCCGGTGCGCAAAACGCAACTGCACCCGACGCAACGTTGTACACCTCCTACAACATATCTTCTAATCTCCAGACTGTTAACTGGAGTGTATGCGGTTCCACACAACAGTCAGAAGGTTGCTATGCTTCCGGAAGCTTGGGTCCGTTCGGTACCACGGGCGCTCTGATAGAAGGTAACCCGGCAACGCGTGGGGACACAATCACCCGTACGATCTATATCGTGGATATTGCCAGCGGTAGTAATGCAAGCGGAGTTACGCTTTACGTCTATAAAAAAATTGACACTGTAATGCCCTCATTCGATACCGTTACTGTTACCTTGACCAAAACTGTAGACCTGCCTCTTGTTGGCGGAACCGGAGCCTTGTGCTCCATGGCCGCTAATGGCCATTTCCTTTTCATTGGAACCAATAAAAGCTCGCAGGCCGTTAGAGTGCAAAAGAGTAATTACGCTCTTACTCAACTCGGAGGATTCTCGCCGCCGATCAACGTCACTGCGATTACCGCTAATAGTCGTGGCTACGTTACCGTAAGTTTTGGAGGTTTCAGTGGCGGAGAAAATGGCAACTACATATTTGGTCCGAATGGTCAAGGAGAGGGCGACGGCGGGGGAGCGTCGTTCATGCTCAATACTGTAGGAGCAGTGTTACCTTCTACTCTCCCGAAATCTGATGCCCAGCTTGCCGGTCGATTAAGCGTTAACGTTAAATAATTCCGCAGCAGCATGATCCGTAATAAAAGGCCACGTTGACTACTCAATGTGGCTTTTATTTTATGGCAATTAAATTTTCTTCGCACACCTATTCACACCGAGAGGCCCATGCCACAAGTCACCGCGTCTCGGTGACCAATGTCATGCACTCGTTGGACGTATTCCCAAAGAAAGCAGGGATGAAACCAGCTAGAATTAATCCACTACAAACATCCCAACCCGATCGGCTTGGGATCTTGGTTTGAGGTATTTAGTCAATCCGCGTAATGCGGAAAGCGTTCCTCAGTCGAAGATGCGGTCGCAAGGAGAAATTTACAGTGACAACTAAGGCAGTGCGGAAACCGGCCCCGATCCGAATCTTCCTTGTAGACGACTCCGAATTAATTTTGAGGCTGGTCCCCCTCTGCCTGTCCATGGAGCGGGTGAAGATCATTGGCATGGCGAAAAATGCGGAAGACGCCCTGGAAGAAATCGAAGCCACACGCCCAGACCTGGTGATTGCCGATGTATGCCTCCCTGGCATGGACGGAGTCACCATGGCAACCGAGCTTCGTCGGGTCGACCCCCAAGCACGAATCATTTTGATCTCAGTGGACAAACTCAGGTCCCCTCTTCCACCCAGACAGCAATGTGCCGACGCGTTTGTCGCCAAGCTGGACCTGGCGGAAGATCTTGCTCCCACGATCCGCTTGCTGTTTCCGAAAATCTTCTCACGATAGTTACTTGCCAGTTGAAAGTACATCAGCATTTTAAAACGGCGATCCATTCTCCAGCTGCGATCCGATCCCGGTCTGGCGGAATCACAACGTAGCAGTTCGCTCGCGCTGCCGCGGCGATGTCTCCGGATCCTTGCCATTGCACTATTTCGACTTCGGTTTGATCGAATTCTCCGGAAAGAATGGCTGGCAGAAAGCGGGTGAGCCCTGTTTTTGCCTTGATTTCGGCTTTCAATTTCGCATGCATAAACATTAGTTTTTGCGGCGCCAAGCCGGCCAGCGCGTCGAGAATAGGCCGGACAAAAAGTTCAAAGGTGACCATGGTGGAAATAGGATTTCCTGGCAAACCAAAGAAATATTTGTTTTTACTTTTGCCAAATACAATCGGACGGCCAGGTTGAATCTGCGCTCCGGTAAAAAAGAACTCTGCGCCAAACTCTGTCAGTACCTGTTCGACGAGGTCATACTTGCCCATCGACACTCCGCCGCTTAGCAACAGAAGGTCAGCTTTGAATCCCTCGGCAATCAGCTCACGTAAGCGGTTTGTTTCGTCCGGCGCAACTGACAGTACAACAGGATCTCCACCCACCGCTGCGACTTGGGCAGCCAGCGAGTAACTATTCGAGTTCCGAATCTCAAATGGGCCAGGTGCGCTGTCAATCTGGACGATTTCGTCGCCTGTCGCAAGTATGGCTACTCGTGGTTTTTTGTAGACATGAAGCTGGGATTTCCCAATCGACGCAGCCACTGCTATTGCGCGATGATCGACGCGTGTCCCAGCTGTCAGTAGCTGGTCTCCACATTTCGCCTCTGCACCGGAGGGTACGATGTTCTCGCCTGCGAAAACCCCTCTAGTGATCTCGACTTCACTGCCTTTTGCTGCGGTGTATTCGACCATGACCACCGCGTCCGAACCGATAGGTGCCGCAGCTCCCGTCATGATCGCAGCCGCCTGGCCGTTTGCGATAGTTGGAGAATTCGCCGAAGCACCCGCTTTAATTTCTCCGACAACGTTCAAAGTAACGGGAAGACTCCCAAGATCAGCCGCTCGAACCGCATAGCCGTCGCGTGTGGCTCGTCGGAACGGCGGAAAATCGCGATCCGCGAATATCGGCTCCGCCAAAATACGGCCTGCTGAGTCGAGCAAACACATTGATTCAGCGTGCGTCGGGCGCAACCCGGAAGCATGTTGTTCTACCAGATGGCGTGCATCTTCAAAAGTAAGCACACGGTTCAGGGGAGGAAGAGTCGTCACACTCAAATAATATAGAGACTGGGCGAATAAATTGAGGATTGTTTGTAAAAGGAACTGTCTTTCTGATAGGTATGATGTCTACGCTTCCAATGCCCGCTTCACTTCTGCCGGATCAGTCGCAAACGACAGCGCGGTTTGCAGATCAACCGTTCCGCTGCGCACCAGCTTTGCGATTTCCGTGTCGAAACTTTGCATACCTTCGAACTCGCCAGATTTCATGGCTTGGCGCAGGAAAATTCCATTTTGTTCGCCGCGTTCCACGAATTCCTGAGTCTCTGGCGTGGTCTTAAGAATTTCGATTGCTAAAGCTCGTCCATGCGCATCGCTTCGCGGAATTAGTCTTTGTGAAATAACGTAGCGAAACGTTCTGGAAAACCGGCTCCGAATCGACGACTGTTCGCCGATTCCGAATGAGCTCATAATACGGTCTACTGCTTTTATGGAGTCGACTGTGTTCAGGCTCGAGATGACCAAATGCCCGGTCTCCGCCGCCTCAAGTGCCATTTCTATAGTGTCATTGTCCCGCATGTCACCTAAGACAATTACTTTTGGAGCCTGGCGCATTGCCGCCCGTAGCGCTAACGCCATAGTGGGTGCGTCACTGTGAAGCTCACGTTGATGCACCGTCGCGCGCTTGTGATTATGCAGAAATTCGATTGGATCTTCGATTGTGATGATGTGAGAAGTCTGCTGCTCGTTAATAAGATCGAGCAATGCCGCCATCGTAGACGATTTCCCAGAACCTCTTGGTCCAGTGACGAGCACAATTCCATCCCGCAGGCTGGCCACTCCTCGCAACTCTGACGGCAGCCCCAAGCCATCGAAGGTTGGGATCGTCCCTGGAATGACTCGCATCACGACGGCACAACTTCCCCGTTGAATAAATGCGTTTACGCGAAAACGTGCAAGCCCCGGCAATCCAAAGGAAACATCGCAGGAACCTTGCTCCCGCAAAATCGTGATTGCCTGCTTGTTGTTGCCGATTAAGTCGGAAGCGATGCCGCGTGTATCGTCCGCGCTTAGAGTTCGAATGCCCGTACCTTGCACTGCAATGAGCTGCCCATGTACTTCCACTTGGGGGAGCCGCCCAGGAGAGAATATCAGGTCGCTAACGTGCTCATGGGCGCGCAGCATTGCAGCGAGCAGCACATGAGTTGCGCTGGAGCCCGAAGAAGCTTCGAGTGTTACGGAAATAGGAGCTTTGCCTGGTGCTGCCATATAAGGTTGTGCTTAATTCGTATGCCCAACCATTACTTTAGCGAACACGCCCATGTTCTTCCACGAATAACAACATGTGCATAGACCTTTCGTAATGAGCTTTATTAAAAGAAAAAGGGCGGCTCTTTGAGCCGCCCCTAATCACCATCTCAAATCCAAAAGAGTTCAGCTATTACTACTTTTTCACGTTGACCGGATTCCCTTTCTTCTTTCCATAAGTCGTTTCTACCGAGCTGCCGATATATTGCAGCATCCCTTTGGCGGCTTCGGCATTAGGCCCGGTCGGCTGTAGCTCCAAATATTTGTTGAGAGCTTCTTCCGTTCCAGGAGCGGGAATCACCTTCCCACTCTTATCAGTCGTCGCTTTGCTGATCAGATTTACGCCTTTCTGGTAGTAAGCATCCGCTTTGGTCGGATCGGCTGCTATTGCCTTATCAAAAGCTGCAATGGCGTCATCGAGCTTTCCAGCATTAGTCAATATGGCGCCTAGATTGTAGTAGTACTGAGCCGCTCCCGAGGGATTCAATTGCGCTGCCTGCGAATAATCCTTCATAGCGTCGTCGGTTTTGCCCGACTTCGCTTCCGCTTGAGCCAGATTGTTGTAATAAGAGGCTGTAATTTTTGGATCTTCAGGATTCGGCTTCTGTGCTGCCGCCGTGGCTTTTTGCTTGAGATCAATCGCCTTCTGATAATCAGTGACCGCTTCGCCATAGCGCTTGGTCTTTTCAGCCGCATCGGTTTGCTTGTTGGCTGAGTTGAGATAAGCGTCTCCCAGCTTCGCCCACAAGAGATCGCGATTGGGATCAGTTTGCGTCGCTTCGTTCAAATTAGTTATGGCAGTATCGAAGTCCCCGGCCTGGGATGCCTGATTCGCGGCCGCTAATTTTTCGTTCAACTGCTTTACTGTCAAAACTTCTTTCTGCTGCTTCGCTTGCGCTTCCTGCATGGCCTTCAACTGCTCAGGCGAAATGCCTTTACCTGCGGCCTGCTGCTCCTGGTTTTTCTTCTGGTCGAAATCAAGGGTGGCCTCATCGAGGCTAACCGGAAAGTTGTTCACCTTGTCGATTTGCTTGCCGTCCTTAGTAAGAGTTACTTCATATTTTCCAGGATCAATTCCTAAAGAAAAGTATTCGCCTTTGTTATTGGTTTTTAACGTGTACTTACGCCCGTTGTCGAGATTGCGCCATTCAACAACGGCGGCTGGGATTGGCTTGCCTTCCGTATCCCTGCAAACTCCTTTTACTGTACCCGACGCCTGCGCGAAGGACAGGGTCGCACAAAGGCCCGTCATCAATGCCAAAATTGCTACCACAACAACATGCTTTCTCATTCCAGCCTCCCGGCTCTTACCCAAGTTGGATTGTCATCTTTGATGCTGAAACTTGGAACGCTAATACCCATTGCTATTGCCGGATATTCGTTCCGTGAACAGATATCCGTAATTTAAGCTGGCTAGGCTGAAGTCACGTAAGAAATCCGATCAGCCTCGCTGGCCTCTTGAAATGCCCTCAAACGTAAAACGCAACTATCACATACACCGCATGCGCGTTCTTCCTCGCTGTAGCATGACCACGTTAAATCTAATGGCGCGCCCAATTCAAGGCCCAACCGAATGATGGCCGCCTTTCGCATCGCAATCAGCGGCGTCACAATCTCTATTTGTCCGGCTTTCGTGCCGATTTTAACGACCTTATTGAAAGCATCGTAGTACGCGGGGCGGCAATCCGGATACCCTGAGCTGTCCTGTTCCACGGCACCGATGTAGATCTTTTCCGCACCCATGACTTCCGCCCAACTGACTGCAGCTGACAAAAAGTGCGCATTGCGAAAGGGTACATAGGTGACGGGAATGTCTTTTCCTATGGTGTGGGATTCTGGAACCGCGATATTTGGATCGGTCAACGCCGATCCACCGATTGCGCGGAACACTTCATTGTGCACTATCAGACGTTCGCGAATTCCCAGTCGATCACAGATTGCTGTAAACGCTCGCCGCTCGCGTTCTTCGGTTCGTTGGCCATAGCTGATGTGAAGCGCGGCAGCCTCGTGATCGCGGGCTGCCAGTGCCGCGCACACGCAAGAGTCCATCCCTCCGCTAAGCAGAACGATCGCTCGTGATCGACTTTGACTCATATAAAACTCACAACTCTCGGCTTAGACGCCCTTGGTAGCCGGATCCCAAATGAACTTATGGATTTGTAACCCCAGGCGCGCCGGAACGTTGTCCGCCAGCATCCAGTCCGTCAATTCGCGCGGATCAAGCAGACAATGCGATGCATCTCGCGTGCCGGTCGCGCTTTTGCTAAAGGCTGGCGAGAATAGCACCGCATTCACCTTTTGCCCCAGATTATGCTCTGCTACGAAATTGCGAGCAAACTCATAGTCCGTTCGCCCGCTTAGAACAAATTTTACTTCGTCTTGTGATACGAGAGATTCCAGGTTTTCCGGGCGGAACGTACCTCCCTCACCGGAATCCGGACACTTCACATCCACAATCTTAATTACACCCTTCGGTATCCGTTCCAGCGGACGCTCACCGCTTGTTTCAATCAACACTGTGTAACCATCATCCAGCAGTTGTTGCATCAGTGGAACCACTTCACGCTCCTGCAACATCGGCTCGCCCCCAGTGATCTCAACCAGTCCGCCGCCAGGGCTCAGTCGTTCTACTTCGCTGCAAATTTCTTCCAGAGACATACGATGCCCCCCTGTGAACGTGTACTCACTATCGCACCAACTGCAGCGCAGGTTGCAACCCATGAGCCGCACAAACACACAAGGGAGCCCGGTATACGTGGATTCGCCCTGGATCGACTTGTAGATTTCGATAATCTGCATGGAATTAAACCAGCGCAGCCGAGTGCGCTAATCAGGCCCGCAAAAGCTATTCCGAATATTTTGCGGTAGTTGTGTCGGTCTCAAATACGGTGACATCTTTCACGCTTACCCGATCCTTGGTAGCTGCCCGCAATCGTCCGTTGGTTTCGTCGTAAAAATATTTTGCGAGGTTTTCCGCTGACGGGTTTAAGACGGTGAAAGGTTCAATGTCGTTGATCATCTGATGATCAAGTCTCTCGATCACATGCTTCATGACTTCTCGTAGATCTTTGAAATCCAGCAACAAACCGGCCTGATCGAGTTCCTTACCGGTCAAGGTTACCCGAATCTTATAGTTATGGCCGTGCGGATTCTCGCACTTGCCTTTATAGTTGCGCAGGTAGTGCCCTGCCGCAAATGTGTCTTCAACCGTCAGTTCAAACATGAATCTCCAGTAAACCCCATGCAATAGCGGCGATCACCTGCCGAATAGCAACCTTTTATTGTACCGCGATCAAGCATTGCTCTGGTGATTCGGCGGTATTTGGAGGACGCATGAAAAAGCGGTTCAGCCACAGCGGCACTGCAGCTAACAAGCGGCTGGCAGGGTTAAGGCAGAGATCATCTATCATCTATCCTTCGGGAATCTCGACACTGTGCCGCGGAAAAGCTCGAGCCTGCGGATTTCTGAACTTTGCAAGAGCCCAAACCGCGAGTCTGTAACCCAAAAGGATCGCGAGCACAAAGGCGTATTCAAGTGGTTTGCGTCTGTCGGCTTTAACCAGCCAGTAGTAGTGAACCACTCCGGCTGTGGCACTGATATAAATCAGGCGATGCAGGGCTTGCCAATGCTTTCCCCCCAATCGCCCAATCCAGCCTTTGGTCGAAGTGATTGCCAACGGGATCAGCAATATAAATCCCAGAAATCCCACTGTGATGAAGCGGCGCTTAAGAACATCGGCCCAAATCTCATGCAGATCGAAAAACTTATCCAGCCAGATGTAAGTTAAAAAATGAAGAGAGACGTAGAAGAATGCAAATAACCCAAACATGCGGCGGAAACGAATTAGCCACAACTGATTGGTCAGCTTACGGACAGGGGTTATCGAGAGTGTGATGAGCAAGAAAATCAAGGTCCAATCGCCCGTCGAATGGGTAATCACCTCAATCGGGTTGGCTCCCAAAGAGTTGCTGTAGGCTTTCCATGCGAGCTTAGCCAATGGCCCAAGGCAGGCGAGGAAGACGGGAATTTTGAACCAGCGAGTCATTAATTAAAATTGAAAAGACCGTATAGAAATTGAGAGCTAGAAGTTTTTCTTCAAGTCCATTCCGCTGTACAGGCTTGCGACCTGATCGTAGCCATTGAACATGAGAGTTGGGCGCTTCAAGAATTCGCCCAACCGGCGTTCTTTAGCCTGACTCCATCGGGGGTGGTCGACATTAGGGTTCACATTTGAATAAAAACCATATTCGCGGGGTGCCGATTTCGCCCACGTGTTGTAGGGCTGTTTATCGGTGAAGCGAATCCGAACAATTGCCTTAGCGCTCTTGAATCCGTATTTCCATGGAACCACCAATCGCAAGGGTGCGCCGTCCTGGTTGGGCAGCACCTCGCCATACATTCCGAAGCACAGGAGGGTTAGAGGATGCATGGCTTCGTCCATGCGCAGCCCTTCTACGTAGGGCCATTCGAGTACATTAGTGCGCTGACCCGGCATCTGCCGCATATCTTCAATCGTGGTGAATTCGACAAACTGCGCCTTGGGAGCCGGTTCCGCTTTCTTGATCAGTTCGCTTAGGGAGTAGCCAATCCAGGGCACAACAATGGACCAGCCTTCTACACAACGATGGCGATAAATGCGTTCTTCCGGAGAAGCGAACTTAATAACGGTATCGACATCCAAAACCTGCTTTTTCTTGACCAGGCCATCTATGGTTACATTCCAAGGCCGCGTTTTGAAGTTTTTTGCCAGACCAGCGGGTTCGTACTTGTCAGTAGAGAATTCGTAATAATTGTTGTAATTGGTGACATCTTTATAGGGAGTAATCGTCTCGGCCGTCGAAAGCGGACTCTTCTGAATACCTTCAATCTTGGTATTAGCCGATACCGTCTTCGAAGGGAAAGCCAAATTTCGCATTCCTATCCCTACAGCCAGTGTGGCACCCGTAACCGCGGTTCCAGCTATGAATTTGCGACGATTAAGATAAAGTTTTTTCGGAGTGATTTCAGATGAGGCAATCTCATTAGCTTTTCTTATGAGCATGTGTGTTTCCTATTACTTTAGGGGACAAGCTCATCCCAAGAGTGGATGTCGCGAGGTCCCCTGTCCATGTAATAGGACGCAGATGAGAGAGAAAAGATGCAAGGACGAGCGGCCATTAATAGGCGCTCTGATTTTCCGGGGTGGTTATCCCGACTTCGCCAGGGTTTCGCAAACCTCACGAATGGCCTTATGCTGCTCCGCGTTTCTTGCCAGAAACTCAACTCCATGGCGCAGGCCGTGCCGGTAGCGTACCAGAGCTCGTAACTTCAAAGGAAAGGCAACATGTGGCAATGAGAGTTCCATAGACACCACTTCGCCAGCTTCCACTTCGCCAGTAAGTGTGGCGCTTAATCCATCTTCGGCAAATTCCGTGGAACGACCCCACAAGGAGACAGTCTTTCCGTCACGAAAGACATGCACGGACAACTTTATATCAAGAGGATAGCGGCGGAAACGACGTGCGGGATGGGAAGGGACAGAGTTTGGAATCTTGTCGCTCATCTCGTAGCTTCCTCTTTCCACAAACGTTTTCGGACTGAACATGGATACGAACCGACCATCCGGGAGTTAGTTGAGCTCGGAGAAGATTGAGCAACTTCCTATCCCAGGCACGATATAAATGTTTCTGATTGTCGCCGAAAAAGGCAAATGGCTCAAGTGGTTTGTACCAACGGGGTAACAGATGACGCAGAGAGACACTTTCCACAGTTGTCATCCTGAGCGAAGTAGGCGCTCGCTATGCGAGTGCCTACACAGTCGAAGGACCCCACCGTAACAGCGCCTTTGTGCGGTTTCTCCCGATTCGTTCGGGAGTGTGCTGGAGGATGTAGAGATCCTTCGACTTGAGGCAGTCCGCTTATGGACTGCCTGCTACGCTCAGGATTACAATACCTAATCTTTAGGTCGAATCCCAACTGCGAAGCGAACCTTGACCTTCTTTATCTTTCGTCCGACCTGCAATGTGAGTTGTTTACTGATATCCAAAGGAGTTAGCGGATCAGTTTTCACCTCTCCATTAACTCTTACCGCACCCTGTTTGATCTTACGCCCGCCATCGCTTACTGAATCCGCAAGGCCCACGCGTTCCAGTAACTTATCGAGGCGAATTCTGTCTCCTTCGATCTCGACCGTTACTTCTTCGACGGTTTCAGGGACTTCTTTCTTCTGGAACTGCTTTGCCCAGTCTTCCGTCGCTTTCTCGGCCGCTTCCTGCGAATGGAAATCTTTCACAATGATTCGCGCTAAATCTTTCTTCGCCTGCATGGGATGCGAATCGCGCTTCATCTTCTCGATTTCAGGTACCTGCACATCCGTCAGCAACTCGTAGTATCTCCACATCATCTCGTCGGAGATCGACATGATCTTGCCGTACATCTCCAGTGGCGCTTCTTGTATGCCAATTGCATTGCCTAGCGACTTCGACATCTTCTGCACGCCGTCGAGGCCCTCGAGAATTGGCATGGTCAGTACGACTTGCGATTCTTGTCCATACGCACGCTGCATCTCACGGCCCACAAGCAGGTTGAACTTCTGATCGGTGCCGCCAAGTTCAACATCGGCATTCAGGCAGACCGAGTCGTATCCCTGCGCCATGGGATAGAGCAGTTCATGCACAGCAATCGGCTTTTCTTCCCGAAAACGTTTGTGGAAGTCCTCGCGCTCGAGCATCTGTGAAATGGTGAATTTCGCCGTGAGCCGAATCCAATCCGCTGACTTCAGCTTGTCGAACCACTCACTATTGAAGCGCGTCTCGGTTTTGTGCGAGTCGAGAATTTTGTAGACCTGCGCCATATATGTTTTGGCGTTGCGCATGATCTCTTCGGAGGTCAGCGGAGGGCGAGTGGCGGAACGGCCCGTAGGATCGCCAATCATGCCGGTAAAGTCGCCGATCAAAAAGATGACGGTGTGGCCGAGGTCTTGAAAGTGCTTGAGCTTGCGCAGAAGCACGGTGTGGCCGAGGTGCAAATCGGGTGCGGTGGGATCAAATCCCGCCTTGACGCGCAGAGGCTTGCCGGAGGCCAGAGACTTCTCGAGCTTCGAGCGCAGTTCGGGCTCCTTTACGATTTCAGCGGAGCCTTTCTTGATGTAAGCGAGTTGTTCGTCAACTGGGGCGAAAGTGGGCATTGTCTGAAGATTATACCGAGGCTGAGGCTTAGATTTATGAATTGCAGGATTTGCGGATTGTCGAACTCGGATGGATGCCTTTTACAGTCAGTTGTGACTTTACAAAAATAGCTAAAAGTTCGTTTGATTCAGACTGTAGATCTTTTAGACGAGAGGCAGAGAGAATGCCGGATTCCACCAAGAGTTCAAGCCAGAAAACGGTTTCGTCTATTTCTTCTACGACGATGCCGAGCCGGGCAATGAATTCTGCTTTGGATCGAGATCGACAAACAGAGCGGTAGTTTGCGGCAACCGATGTACTAGAACGAAGCAGCTGCTTTCCCAAGGTCCTTGATTCTTCAGTCCGAGGTAAAGCTTGGAAAAGTTTAATGACACGCTTAGTGCTGAAGTTTTAGTTCGTCAGCAGACTTCATGGCATATCGGCAATTCCAAAATTTGGCAATTCGAAGTTACCGGAACGCTGCTTATCGGTCTGTGACCCTTATCACGAGCCTTCTTCCCACAATCTCAAATTTCCCTTCCAGTGCAACATTGATGGCTTCACTATACGCAATATGCTCCTGCTCCAAGATTCTCTCCGCCAACGTGTGCTCGTCATCGCCATCGAGCACAGGAACCATTTTCTGAATAATGATGGCTCCGTGATCGAGTTCCTCGTCCACGAAGTGCACCGTGCAGCCAGCAACCTTTACCCCGTAGGCAAAGGCCTGCTCTTGCGCTTCAAGTCCCGGGAAAGCGGGGAGGAGCGAGGGATGGATATTCAGAATACGCTGGGGAAATTGTTGTACGAACCAGGGCGAGAGCAGGCGCATATATCCCGCGAGACAGACGAGATCAACTTTGTGCTGCTGGAGAACCGCGACCACCTCGCGATCATGCTCTTCGCGCTGCTTGCACTTTGAAGGAATCGCCAGCGCTGTCAACCCGAGAGATCGGGCAGTTTCGAGACCACCTGCGTCTGGCTTGTTCGAAATTACGACAGCAATACGTGCATTATGAATGCTGCCCGAGGCAACATTGCGGGCTATGGCTTCGAAATTCGAGCCACGCCCCGACAAAAGAATTCCAAGATTTTTCATGAGAAGTTTCGACTAGCGATGATAACCGAGCGTTTGATGGGAAAAGAATAGATCAACTGCTGTTTCAATTTAACTCTCAACTGACCAGAACTTGCCTTTCTAAGCTGAATTGCATTACGTTTGCTCATGTTCCCGTCTGGTTGGTATAGTTTTTATATCCATGTATCAGGACTTTCACGCTCGCGACCGCTGGACTAAAAAAGACGTTCACTGCATTTATCAGGCGCTCATCATTGCCGTGGCTACGCGCCATGCTGACGCCGTGGACATAAAGTTCCTTGTAGATGGCCGCCCCGTCTGGGTCGCACTGCCTTTACCAGCATGGGTTGAGTACAAGAACCGTACCAACCAATCGATTACAGATCCCCTGGCCATTGAGATTGCCGGACATTATTTGAAGACGGCACTTGAATCAGGGGAAGGGGTTGGGCGGGAGATGTATTCGCTCACGGTTGCAGAGGCGCTGCAACAACTAGACGCAGTGGTGAAAAGCGACAACGTAGTGGTAAAGCCCGCCTCATCTTAGAACGCGAAGCATTGCTCCGCCGGACGGCCGAGGGCGGCTGCCGCCACCCAATTTACAACCGGCAAATCAGTAACTCTCTCTCGTAGATTAATTCCGAAGGCAGATGTGCGTGGAGAAGGATGAATAACTCCTCGTGTCCAATTACCTCGCCGCGCCAAGCGGCGCGATCAACGGCCTGTAGTTGCTCGAATTTCTCTTTGGAGAAGTCGAGCCCTTTCCAATGAATGTCTTCGTAATGAGGGGTCCATCCGATAGGTGTTTCTTTACCCTGAGCTCGTCCGCGGACCCGATCCACGATCCACTTCAGCACACGCATGTTCTCGCGATAACCCGGCCAGATGAAATGGCCCTCTTTGTCTTTGCGGAACCAGTTCACGTGAAAAACCCGTGGAGTCTGGCTGAGTGATCGCTGCATTTTGATCCAATGACGGAAGTAGTCCCCCATGTGATAACCGCAAAAGGGAAGCATCGCCATGGGATCGCGGCGAACTTTACCAACTTCACCCGCAGCGGCGGCTGTCATTTCTGACCCCATGGTCGCGCCCATGTAGACTCCAGCGCTCCAATTAAAAGCCTGATAGATCAGAGGAATGTTGGTGGCGCGGCGCCCGCCAAAAATAATGGCGCTGATGGGAACTCCGTTGGGATCTTCCCATGCCGCATCGATCGTGGGACATTGAGATGCTGGAGCGGTGAATCGGGCGTTGGGATGCGCCGCTTTCTTTCCTGTCTTGCCGATTTCGGGTGTCCAGCGCTGGCCTTGCCAGTCGATACATTCCACTGGCGGATTCTCGGTCATTCCCTCCCACCACACTCCCCCATCCGGTGTTTCGGCGACGTTGGTGAAAATTGTGTTCCGAGAGAGCGTAGCCATGGCATTGGGATTGGTAGCCACGGATGTGCCAGGAGCTACGCCGAAGAATCCAGCTTCAGGATTGATGGCATGCAGACGGCCTTCCGCATCAGGCTTAATCCAAGCGATGTCGTCGCCCACGGTCCAGACCTTCCAGCCCTCAAAACCTTTTGGTGGAACCATCATTGCGAAATTGGTCTTTCCGCAAGAGCTGGGGAACGCAGCTGCTACGTAAGTTTTTTCGCCTTCCGGACTTTCGACGCCGACGATGAGCATGTGCTCGGCCATCCAGCCTTCATCGCGGGCTATGTTCGAGGCGATGCGCAGTGCGAAGCACTTCTTGCCTAAAAGTGCATTGCCACCGTATCCCGAACCGTACGACCAAATCTCGCGGCTCTCAGGAAAATGCACGATGTACTTTTCTTTATTGCATGGCCAGGGAACATCTTTTTGTCCGGGGGCGAGCGGTACTCCCACGCTGTGAATGCAGGGAATAACGCGCTTTTCGTCTTTATCGATCTCTTTGAAAACGTCGAGCCCGATGCGGGTCATAATCCGCATGTTCACTACAACGTAAGGCGAGTCTGTCAGTTCGACCCCAACCTGAGACATGGGTGACCCGATGGGACCCATGCTGAAAGGCAGCACATACATGGTGCGCCCACGCATGCAGCCGGCAAATTTCTGCTTCAGCGTGCGGCGCATCACGTAGGGGTTTTCCCAATTGTTAGTCGGGCCAGCGCTATCTTTGGAAAGCGAGCAGATGAAGGTGCGATTTTCGACCCGAGCTACATCGTCGGCATCGGAGCGCGCCAAGTAACAGCCCGGCCATGTCTTCTGATTTAACTTGGTGAGCGTGCCGCTCTTAACCATCTGCCGCAGAAGCTCTTCGTATTCCTCTTGGGAACCATCCACCCAGTGAATGGCATCGGGCCGGGTCAGTTCCGCTGTCTTCTCGACCCATTTGATTAAGTGGATATTTCGGGTAGGTGCAGCAACTGCAAGCGCGCTCTTCATAAAAGGCCGATCAGGCAATAGGTAACTTATTATTTTGCCAGATAATCGCAGGGAATGTCACGGCAGGGATATGGCATTACGGAAACCAGATATCTATGTGACACAAACCAAAGCTGATTCAGGCCCTTCGGATAGCCCTAACCAGAGCCACCAACAGCACCGCTCCCACGATGGCGACCAGAATACTTGGGATCAATCCGCCGCTGGTGTAAATACCTAAAAGCCCGAGCACCCGGCTCCCAATGATCGCTCCAGCGATGCCCAGCAAAATATCGGTCAGTACGCCATAACCGGAGCCCTTCATGATCTTGCCTGTCGCCCAGCCGACGATCAATCCTACGATAATGATGTAAAGAATCATGAGCCCTCCCCGATTGCTCTCATATGCGTCGCGGCAGAGTAAGCTCCACGAGCGCCGCTGTCAATATTATTAAGTTCTTTTAATCAGATGAACCTATTTTGCTTTTTAAAGCCAACGGCTGCCATCATTCGTCCTGTCTTGCCTTCCTCGGCGCGATAAGAAAACAGCATGTCAGTGTGGCATGATGTGCATAGCGGTGACGCACTGATGTTCTTCGGGGAAATTCCGATCGCGATTAGCTGATGCCGATTGGCTTCCACCAGATCAAGGAAGATTTTCTTCGGAAGTTCGCTATGACCGGGAGCGCGTGCGGTTAAAAAAAGCATAGGATACTTTTCGCGCACCTCATCATAATCCTCAGTTTCGTTGAACAGTTCGGCTGCATAAGCGAATTGCGACTCGAATTGCTCGCGGATTTCCCCGCCAACTTGATAGCAGCACTTGTGAATGCCGGGACCGATGACCGCTCTGATGTCATTGGGCATGGTTCCGAACCAACGCCGCATCTCTCCGGCTCCTTTTTCGACGATACGTTTAATGGTCCCCCGCCAACCTGCGTGAAAAACTCCCACGGCTTTGTGCTTCGTGTCTACGAGGATCACCGGCAAACAGTCGGCAGTCTGGATACCAAGCAAAAGCTCGGGTGTGTTGGTAATCAGGCCATCTCCGGCGAGTTGATCCTTAGGCATCTCTGAAACGCAATGGATCAAGTCAGAGTGAATCTGGCGTAGTGTCACCAGAGGCCAAAGTTTTTTCCCGGTCACTGCACCAAGTTTCTTAAGAAAATCAGTCCTATTACGTTCGACCGCAGAGCGTGAATCATCCTTTGTAAAACCCAGGTTTAAAGAATTCACACCGTAAACGCGAGAGCTTCCTCCCATGCGAGTGCTAAAACCATGCAGCAGCCAGGGAATCTTCGCCAGTCCATTATCTTGAAGGATTGTGATAGCAGATTTTTTGCCAGATGATTTCTGGGGAACTTTAATTGGCACCTCACCATAGTAGCAATCTCTTCGGCGCGGACCCGAAACCCGATCCGTAGTCGCGGAGTATAATTCGCGCGTAGCGGCATCCAACCGCGTCTCAACTTGTAGGGAGATTTTTGAATGCGATTTCTCTGGCCATTAGCACTCGTGTGTGGATTTTTAACCGGCGCCGCTGCTCAAC
>Ga0070741_10000432_pt1 | contig 155456 bp, 134 predicted proteins | sample Coa_R1_4_FD_66440 | JGI IMG/M metagenome (GOLD analysis project Ga0070741, IMG submission 66440) | Surface soil microbial communities from Centralia Pennsylvania, which are recovering from an underground coalmine fire - Coalmine... | ecosystem: Environmental > Terrestrial > Soil >... | reverse complement strand
GAGCCGCCGGACCGTATTTGTAAGGCGCCAGGATGCTGCGGCCCTGACGCCCCGCGTCGCCCTTCAAGGCTGCTTGAACCGATCCGATCCACCAAGCCCGGGCGACCTCCGGCGGGGCAGAACCGCAACGCGTTTGCGACCCGCTCCCTTCGAGAACCGGAGCGGCCCGACTATCGCACACGGGCGAGAGGCGGGGATTGCCGCCATCGCGGTAAACGCGGCCCTTCTCAACGGAGAGCAGGCATCGGCGCAATACGCCTGACGGCTTTTGCGCCCTACATGCTGTCGACCGTAGGGCGCAATAGGCGAAGCCGTATTGCGCCGATGGCCGTACCTCAGCCCCGCGGGAGGTGGTGCGCTGCCAGACCCTTGGGCTTGCCGCAGCTGCGGATTGCCGCCATCGCGGTAAACGCGGCCCTTCTCAACGGAGAGCAGGCATCGGCGCAATACGCCTGACGGCTTTTGCGCCCTACATGCTGTCGACCGTAGGGCGCAAGAGGCGAAGCCGTATTGCGCCGATCGCCCGAGCCTCAGGCCCGCATTCCCGCCTCCGCCTTCGCGCTCGCGAGAATGGCTTGGTCGCTGCGTTGCATAGCTCTTTGGAGCGAGGTAGCGAGTCGCCACGAAAGTGGCATTTGAAAATGGCGGCGAGATCGCCGATGCTGCGCTTATAGAGGGCAGCCGTAGAGCTTGCCGCTCAACAAATCAGACGACAGGGGAGGAGCTGACATGCTCATTTCGCGGTGGAAATCTCTTTTTCTCGTGCCGGCGGCGTTGCTGCTGGCAGCGCCGATATGGGTGCAGCCCTCCGCTGCCGAGGCGCCCAAGAAAGGCGGCATCCTGAAATTCGTGGTGCCTGACGAGCCGCCGAGCTTCGACGGCCATCGCGAGACGACGTTCGCGCTGATCCACCCGATCGCGCCGTTCTACAGCGTGCTCATCCGCGTCAATCCGGAAAACCCCGCCTCGCCGACTGACTTCGTGTGCGACCTGTGCACCGAGATGCCGAAGCCGACCGACGGCGGCAAGACCTACACTTTCAAGATCCGCAAGGGCGTCAAGTTCCACGACGGCTCCGCCCTGACCGCCAAGGATGTGCTGGCGTCCTTCCAGCGCATCATCTTCCCGCCGGAGGGCGTGCAGAGCGCGCGCAAGGCGCACTTCCCGATGGTGGAGAGCGTCACCTCGCCCGACGACGAGACTGTGGTATTCAAGCTCAAATACCCGTCGGGTGCCTTTATTCCGTCGCTCGCCTCGCCCTACCACTTCATCTACTCCAAGGCGATCCTCGACAAGGACCAGCACTGGTACGAGAAGAACGTGATGGGCTCGGGCCCGTTCATCTTCGTCGGGCGCGAGGCTGGCGCCTCCGTCACCGGCAAGCGCAATCCCGACTACTATCATGCGGGGCTTCCCTACCTCGACGGCTTCGAGGCGATCTTCGCCAAGACGCAGTCGCTGCGCGTGCAGGCCATCAGGGGTGACCAGGCGGCCATCGAGTTCCGCGGCTTCCCGCCCAAGAGCCGCGACGACCTCGTCGCCGCGCTCGGCAAGGACATCACAGTGCAGGAGAGCGACTGGAACTGCGTCCTCCTCGTCACGCCCAACTCCAAGAAGAAGCCGTTCGACGACGTGCGCGTGCGCAAGGCGATGACACTGGCCATCGACCGCTGGAGCGGCTCGCGCGATCTCTCCAAGATCGCGGTGGTCAGGGCGGTCGGCGGCATCGTCTTCCCCGGACACCCGCTGGCGGCCTCCAAGGAGGAGTTGGAGAAGCTCGCCGGCTACTCGCACGACATCAAGGCTTCGCGCGAGGAAGCCAAGCGCCTCCTTAAGGAGGCCGGCGTCCCCGATCTCAAGTTCACACTGTCCAACCGCGCCGTCGATCAGCCCTACACGATCGTCGGCACCTGGCTCATCGATCAGTGGAAGCAGGTGGGCATCACCGTGGACCAGAAGATGGAGCCGACGGGTCCCTTCTACGCGACGCTGGAGAACGGCGCGTTCGACGCGGCACTGGAGTTCAACTGCCAGTCGGTGGTCAACCCGCTGATCGACACCTCGAAGTTCCTGCCCAACGCCGGCGACCAGTACGGCAAGTTCGAGGATCCGGAGCTCATCAAGCTCTACGACGCCATGAACCAAACGGGCGACGAGGCCGAGCAGAAGCGGCTGATGCGCGCCTACGAGAAGCGCGTGATCGACGAGCAGGTGCACAACTTCATCACGCTGTGGTGGTACCGCATCATTCCGCACCGCTCCTACGTCAAGGGCTGGAAGATCACGCCGAGCCACTACCTCAACCAGGACCTGTCGACGGTCTGGCTCGACAAGTAGCGAAGGCTCGTCATTGCGTCGTGGCGCGCCGGCTGGCACGGCCCACAAGGGCCGCCGGCCGGCGCCGGCGCGAGGCTCCATCAGTTCCGCGGCCATGTACTACTACGTCCTCAAGCGCCTGCTGTTGATGGTCCCGACGCTGCTCGGGGCAGCCGTTCTGGTGTTCGTGCTGATGCGCCTGATCCCCGGCGACATCTGCGTCATGCGCCTTGCGACCGGGGGCGGCAGCATCAATCCGGAGGTGCTCAAGACCTGCCGCCTGGAGCTCGGGATGGACCAGCCTGTGCTGGTGCAGCTCCTGCTGTTCCTCAAGGGGCTGGCCACCTTCGACCTCGGCAAGTCGATGTGGACCGGGCGGCCGATCATCGAGGAGATCGCGCTGCGCTTCCAGCTCTCGCTGCAGGTCGCGGTCATGGCCACGATCACCGCGATCCTGATCGCCATCCCGCTCGGCATCATCTCCGCGGTTCGCCAGAACACCTGGATCGACTATGCCGTGCGCGCCTTCTCCATCGCCGGCGTGGCCATGCCCTCGTTCTGGCTCGGCATCCTGATCATCCTCGGCATCCTGATCACCTCGAAGGCCTGGTTCGGGCATCCGTGGATGCCGCCGATCAAGTTCGTGCCGATCTGGGTCGACCCCGTCTACAACCTCAGCATGCTGATCTGGCCGGCGCTCGCCACCGGCTACCGCTACTCGGCCGTGGCGACGCGCATGACCCGCTCGGCCATGCTCGAGGTGCTGCGCGAGGACTATGTGCGCACGGCCCGCGCCAAGGGCGTGTTCCGCAAGCTCATCATCCGCCGCCACGCCCTGCGCAACGCCCTGCTACCCGTGATCACCGTGATCGGCATCGAGTTCGCGTTCCTGATGGGCGGGCTCGTCGTCACGGAGCAGGTGTTCAATCTCAATGGGCTCGGCAAGCTGTTCGTGGAGTCGGTCACCAACCAGGACTACAACATGACCCAGGCGCTGGTCATGCTGGTGGTCGCCATCTTCGCCCTGGCGAACCTGTTCGTGGACATCCTCTACGCCTGGATCGATCCACGCATCCGCTACAACCCCTGACGAGGCGCGCATGGCGATCCTGTCCCAATCCGGTGCCGCCGCGGCCGAGCACGCTCCGCCCCGGGTCTCGCGCTGGAGCCTGCTGCGGCAGTTCGTGGTGCAGAACCCGTTGGGCGCGGCCGGCGCGGTCGTCGTCATCGTCATGGTCGCCATGGCCGCCTTCGCCGACGTGGTGACGACCTATGATCCCACCGCCAACAACTTCGGCGAGATGCTGGAGCGGCCGAGCGCCGAGCACTGGCTCGGCACCGATCAGTACGGCCGCGACCTCTACACGCGCATCGTCTACGGCGCGCGCACGGCTTTGCTGGTCGGCTTCGTCTCGGCCTTCGTCGGCGGCACGCTGGGGCTCGTGCTGGGCGTGGGAAGTGCCTATTTCGGCGGCCGCTTCGACTTTCTTCTGCAGAGCGTCATGGACGTGCTGATGGCCTTCCCGCTGATCATCCTGGCGCTCGCCGTGGTGTCGATCTTCGGCACTGGCGCGCTCAACGTCATCATCGCCATCACTCTTCCCTTCATTCCCCGTTGCGCCCGGGTGGTGCGATCGAGTGCGCTCGCCGTGCGCGAGACCCCTTACATCGATGCGGCGCGCGCCTGCGGCTTCGGCCACGCGCGTATCGTGCTGCGCCACATGATCCCGAACGTGATGGCGCCCTATCTCGTGGTGATGACGGCTGCCGTGGGTCAGGCGATCCTGATCGAGGCGTCGCTGTCCTACCTGGGCCTCGGCGTGCAGGAACCGGTGCCGGCCTGGGGCCTGATGCTGCAGGGCGGGGCGCAGGAGTACGCGGAGAGCGCGCCGTGGGTCGCCATCTTCCCCGGCATCGCCATCTCGCTCGCCGTGTTCGGCTTCAACCTGTTCGGCGACGCGCTGCGCGATTGGCTCGACCCCAAGATGAAGGTCTGACGCGCGTAGCCGCCGCGCCGCGTCATCCCTGCGAGCGCAAAGCGCGTCAGCGGGAATCCATATGCGCCCGTCAGCCTCGCGGCTGGATGCCCGCTCGGCGCTTCGCTTGGCGGGCATGACGCGGCACGGTGGAGGCAGGCCGTTACTTCTTCGCGCGCGCCTTGACCGTGCGGAAGCGCTCGAAGGAAATCTCGGCGGTGGAGTAGGCTTCCTGCAGCTCCACGCTCCAATAGCGCAAATCGGGCAGCATGATCGGCTCGCCCGTCACCGCGCAGCGCACGAAGTCGCCGGGTGCGAGCACCTGGAACTCGCCGTCGAGAAAGCGCAGCCTTGCTTCGCCCTTGAGGCCGAGCAGCCGTTCGAATCGGTTCATTTCTCTTGTACTGCTACCCTCGTTGCGATTTCCGGGCGCCTCCAGGCCCCGCGGGCGAAAGCTGCAATGAGCATACAGATGGCATCCTGTGTGCGCCAGTGCCGGATGATATCGGAGGCCGCAAGTCCGATGCCAATGGCACCTGCCTCAGAACAGCGAGCCCTGGCCGCCGCCCGATGCCCCGGTCTTGCTGCGCGAGGGCGCGCGGGGCGGGGCCTGCCGCTTCGTGCCTTCCGCGCCGCGGACGCCCAGCACCTGGGCATCGATCCGTCCGTCCGCCACCTTGATGTCGAGGCCCTGTCCGGCGGACACTTGCGAGGTCGAGCGCAGCGTTCGCCCTTCGCTGTCGCGCACCAGCGCGTAGCCTCGTTGCAGCACGCCGTGATAGCTCAGCGAGGCGAGCAGCTTGGCGCAGCCGTCGAGATGGCGGCGGCGGTCGCCGATTTGCACGGCGATCGACTGCCGGCTCCGCCGCCCCAGGTTGGCAAGGCGCTCCCCGCAGCGGCTGACGCGCTCCACGATAGGCTGCGGGCTCAAACGGCCGGCGACGCGCTCGAGCCTGGCACGGCGCGGCCCGATCCTGCGCACGAGCGAGGCGTCGGCGCGCCGGCCGAGCGCTTCGAGCCCATCGCGGATGCGCTGCAGCCTGGCTTCCAGCAGCCGCGGCTGCAGGCGTGAGGCACAGCGGGCGAGGCGCGTGCCGTGCGCGCGCGTATTGGCGAGCAGGCCCCGTCCCAGCCGCCGGTCGATGGCGTCGAACCTCTGGCGCGGCAAGGCAAGCAGATCGCCGAGGCGCGGCAACCCGCGCTGGGCGGCGCGCAGGTGGGCCCGCATGGCATCCAGCACGCGGCGCGCCGCTGTTGCGAGCCGCAGTGACAGCTTGCCCGTCTGCTCGACCAGATCAGAGTGTCTCGGCACCGCCCACTCGGCTGCTTTGGTCGGCGTGGGGGCGCGCGCGTCGGCGGCGAGATCGATGAGCGTCCAGTCGGTCTCATGGCCCACGGCGGAGATGAGGGGGATGGCGCTTGCCGCAGCCGCGCGCACGACGGTCTCGTCGTTGAAGCCCCACAGGTCCTCCAGGCTGCCGCCGCCCCTGGCGACGATCAGCACGTCGGGCCTGGGCACTCGGCCGCCGGCCGGCAGGGCGTTGAATCCCCGGATCGCCGCCGCCACCTCGCCGGGGCAGGTCTCGCCCTGCACGCGCACCGGCCACAGCACCACGTGCACCGGAAAGCGCTCGGCGAAGCCTGCGAGCATGTCGCGGATCACGGCGCCGGACGGCGAGGTGACGATGCCGATCACCCGCGGCAGGAACGGCAGCTTGCGCTTCTTGGCGCCGTCGAACAGGCCTTCGGCCGCGAGCTTCTTCTTGCGCTCCTCCAGCAGCGCCATCAGGGCGCCGACACCGGCCGGCTCCAGGGCATCGATCACGATCTGGTACTTTGAGGAGCCCGGGTACGTGGTGACCCGGCCCGTCACCACCACCTCGAGGCCTTCGACCGGCTTCAGCTTGAGATTTTGCACCGTGCTGCGCCAGATCACCGCCTCGATCTTGGCCTTGTCGTCCTTGAGCGCGAAATAGCAGTGCCCGGAGGGCTGCGCGCCGCGGAAGCCCGAGATCTCGCCGCGCAGGCGCACGTAACCGTAGGCGCCCTCTAGCGTCCGCTTGATGGCGGAGGACAGCTCCGACACCGAGAACTCCGGCAAATTGGCGCCCACCCGGGCATCCGGGCGGACGGTGCGGGCTAGCTCGGCCACGAATTTCCTCTGGCTTTGTTCAGCATGGCTTCGATGATACATGAGGTTGGGCCCGGCGGGGCCGGATCTGGCCGCCTTTCCAGAGCTTTTGCGGGGTCATCGTTGATGAACGTTCTCCTCATCGGTTCCGGGGGCCGGGAGCACGCCCTGGCCTGGGCACTGTCGGCGAGCCCGCTGCTGGGTGCGCTCTATTGCGCGCCGGGGAATGCCGGCATCGCGGAGGTCGCCGACTGCGTGGCGCTCGACGTCGCCGACCATCCCGCCATCGTGCGCTTCTGCAAGAGCAACGCCATCGACTTCGTCGTGGTCGGCCCCGAGGCGCCGCTGGTGGCCGGTCTCGCCGACGATCTCACCGCAGCCGGGATCAAGGTATTTGGCCCATCCAAGGCCGCGGCGCAACTCGAGGGCTCCAAGGGGTTCACCAAGGACCTTTGCCGCGAGTTCTCGATCCCTACGGGTGCCTACGGGCGCTTCCACAACCCGCGCGACGCGAAGGCGTATCTTGCTAGGCAGAAGCTGCCCATCGTGGTCAAGGCCGACGGCCTGGCCGCCGGCAAGGGCGTGGTCATCGCCGAGACGGCCGCCGCGGCCGAGGCGGCGGTGGACGCCTGCTTCGGCGGGGCGTTCGGCACCGCCGGCGCCCAGGTCGTGATCGAGGAGTTCCTGGAGGGCGAGGAGGCGAGCTTCTTTGCGCTGTGCGATGGCAAGCACGTGCTCCCGCTCGCCAGCGCCCAGGATCACAAGCGGGTCGGCGACGGCGATACCGGCCCGAACACCGGCGGCATGGGGGCCTACTCGCCGGCTCCGGTCATGACGCCCGAGATGACCCGTCGGACCCTGGAGGAGATCATCCTCCCCACCGTGCGCGGCATGGCAGCCCGCGGGACACCCTACAAGGGCGTGCTGTTCCTGGGCGTGATGATCACCAGGGATGGCCCCAAGCTCTACGAGTACAACGTCCGCTTCGGCGACCCCGAGGCCCAGGTGCTGATGATGCGCCTCAAGTCCGATCTGCTGGCCGCGCTGCTCGCCACCGCCGATGGCGTGCTCGAGACCTTCGACCTGCGCTGGCACGACGATCCGGCGTTGACCGTGGTTATGGCCTCGAAGGGTTACCCCGGCAGCTATGCCACCGGCACGGAGATTTGCGGCCTTGACCGGGCGCGCGCGATCGAGGGCGTTGAGGTCTTCCATGCCGGCACGCGCCAGGAGGGCGGCCGGCTATTGGCCACGGGTGGCCGCGTGCTGGCCGTTACGGCGCGCGGCCGGACCGTGAGTGAGGCGCAGCGGCGAGCCTATGAGGCCGTGCATGCCATCGACTGGCCCGGTGGCTTCTACCGCACCGACATCGGCTGGCGCGCGATCGCCCGCGAGAAGAGGGCACCATGAGCGCAATCGCGGACCTTTTCCCCGGCTTCGCGGAGCATCGGCTGAGGACCGACGGCGCCGAGATCTTCCTGCGCACGGGCGGATCGGGCCCGCCCCTGCTTCTCCTGCACGGCTATCCCCAGGCGCATGTCTGCTGGCACAAGATCGCCCCGGAGCTCGCACGCCATGCGACGCTGGTGATCCCCGACCTGCGCGGCTACGGCGCAAGCTCTGCCCCTCCCGGGGATGCGGAGCACGAGACCTACTCCAAGCGTGCCATGGCGCAGGATTGCCTGCAGGTGATGCGCGCGCTGGGGCACGAGCGCTTCATCGTCGCCGGCCACGATCGCGGCGGCCGCGTCGCCTACCGTTTGGCGCTCGACAACCCCGAGGCGGTGCGGGCGCTGGTCCCCATCGATATCCTGCCGACTGCCGAGGTGTGGCGGCGCATTACGGCGGAGCGCGCCATCGGCAGCTACCACTGGGCCTTCCTGGCGCAGCCCTACCCGCTGCCCGAGACCCTGATCGGCCATGAGCCCGCCTACTACCTGGAGCATACGTTGAAGAGCTGGGCGGGCCCCCGCGATCTCTCGCCGTTCTCTGCCGAGGCGCTGGCGCATTACCGCGCGCTCATGAAGGACCCGGCGCGCGTGCACGCGGTATGCGAAGACTATCGCGCCGGCGCCACCCTGGACCGCCGGCTGGACGAGGCCGACCTTGCCGCCGGGCGCAAGATTGCCGTCCCTACGTTCGTGCTCTGGGGCACCGAGTACCTCGGCCGCGGAGGTGCCGATCCGCTCGAGGTATGGCGCGCCTGGTGCACGAACGTCACCGGCGCGGCCATTGCGTCCGGCCATTTCCTCGCCGAGGAGAACCCGAAGGATATGTCGGCAGCGCTCGTACCATTCCTTAGTGCGATCAGGCACACCATATGACTGCTGTGATTCGAGACGGAACCGTTGCGATTCCCTCCCCTGTCGTGCCGGACGTGCGTCCTCGACACGACGTGGCGGAGGGAGAGAGTGGGGGGGATGGCAGAACCTCTGCCGTCCTGGCTCCCCCCACCTCTATTCCCTCTCCGTCATGTCGAAGACATGCCTCCGGCATGGGGGGAGGGAAACTATGAACCCGCCCGGCAAGGCCTTGCAGGTCCGCAAGCCCAGTCTGCCGGCGACGCGGCCCTCGATCGGCCTCGCGTTGGGCGGGGGAGGCGCCCGCGGGCTCGCGCACATCTTGATGCTCGAGGTGTTCGACGAGCTGGGCCTCACGCCCAAGGTCATCGCCGGCACGTCGATCGGCGCCATTTTCGGCGCTGCCTATGCGTCGGGGCTGTCGGCCAAGCTCATCCGCGCCCACACCCAGGAGGCGTTGAGCCAGCGCTTCGACATGGCGCGCCAGCTGCTCTCGGCCAGATCCGAGCCGGTATTCAAGCTTCTCAACTTCCTGCCCGTGCCCTCCGCGCTCCTCAAGCCGGAGGCACTGCTCGAGTTCCTCTTGCCGTCGGCCGTGGCGCGAGACTTCCGCAACCTGCAGATTCCTCTCAAGATCGTGGCGACCGACTACTACGCCCAGGAGCAGGCCGTGCTGGCGGAGGGGCCGCTGCGCACGGCGGTAGCGGCCAGCATGGCGCTGCCGGCACTCTTCACGCCGGTGACGCTCGACGGGCGGCTGCTCGTCGATGGCGGGCTCGTGAACCCGCTTCCGTTCGACGTGCTCAACGGTGAGGCCGACATCACCGTCGCCATCGATGTCAGCGGCTCGCCGACCGCGCCCGGCACGCGCCCCCACCCCTCGGCGTTCGCTGCGCTCATGTCGTCCTCCCAGATCATGCAGCGCTCGATCGTGCGCGAGAAGCTGAAGGTCCGGCAGCCCGACGTCTACATCGACGTCGAGGTGGACGCCTTCTATGTGCTGGACTTCCATCGCCTCAAGGACATCCTGGCTGCGGCGGCCCCCGCCAAGGAACAGCTGCGGCGTCAGCTGACCCGCGTGCTCTCCAGCCAGGCGGCCGAGACGCTGCCTGCCATCGAGGCGCCGGAGCCTGCGCTTCGTCCGCCTCGGCGCAAGCGGCGCCTGCCGGGCCTCGAGGTGTTGTCACGCGCGCGCAGGGAATGAACATGCGCGACCTGGCGCAAGACTCTGGACAGATTCAAGGCGGGCCTACCAGGTCCAGCCCGCGCGTCGCCCTCGCGCTGGGTGGCGGATCCGCGCGCGGGCTCGCCCACGTGCTCATCCTCGAGGCCTTCGACGAGCTCGGCATCAGGCCAGCCGTGATCGCGGGCACCTCCATGGGCGCCATCTGCGGGGCCGCCTACGCGGCCGGCCTGTCCGGCAGCGAGATGCGTGCCGAGTTCGCCGCGCTTTTTGCCAACCGTGGCCTGTTCCTCAAGCGTGTAGCCGGCAAGCTGCCCAGCGGATTGCCTCACCTGTGGAGCCCGCGCACGCCGAGCGTCGTGGACAGTGTCACCCTGTTCGAGATGCTGCTGCCCGAGGCCATGCGCTGCGACTTCGCCGCGCTCAGGATCCCCTTCCTGGCGGTCGCCGCAGACTTCTACGCCATAGAACAGGTCGTGCTCGACCAGGGTCCGCTTATCCCGGCGCTGGCGGCGAGCTCGGCCCTGCCGAGCCTCACCCGCCCGGTGGTTCTGGGAGGCCGGACCCTGATCGACGGGGGTTTCGTCAACCCGCTGCCCTACGACGTGGTTCTGGGCCGTGCCGACGTGGTGGTCGCCGTGGACGTCACCGGCGCCCCTCGCCGTCGCCCCGGCGCCGCCGGCACGCCGCGCACCCTGGATGCCATCACCGGGTCCACGCAGATCCTCTTCCACTCGATCACGCGGGAAAAGCTCAAGGCGGCGGCCCCCGACATCCTGATCCGGCCCGAGGTCGGCGCCTTCGGCTCGCTCGACTATTTCAAGATGGAGGAGATTCTTGCCGCCGCCGAGCCCGCCAAGCAGGAATTGAAACGCAATCTCGCTCAAATACTTGCAGCGGCGGGCTAAGTTTTCCACAGCGGATTTCTACAGGCCCGGGAGAACTTGCTTGGTTCTTGCCACCTTGTACGTGCTACAGGCACCATTCATTAACTCTACTATTCGGCGTGACTCCATGGGGGATACCGAGTGGCGCGCTCGCACAGCGAGGGCTTTCGCATCGACGTCGACCTCGACTACGCGCGGCGGGAGGCCGAGCGCGTTCGCGACATGCTGCGGGCGCTCCGGCGCCGGCACGATCTTTCGCGCTTCGAGTACACGCACATCGTGCGCATCGTTCCCGCCGGCGACACCTTCAGCCATCCCATCCTGACGCTCGGCAACCGCTTCGCGGAGAACGAGGACACGCTGCTGTCCACCTACCTGCATGAGCAGATGCACTGGTATCTTTGGCATCTGGAGACGCCGGACAAGGACCCGGTCGCGCCCTTCTTCGACGAGCTCGTCCGGCGCTACCCGGAGGCGCCGACCGAGCTGCCTGATGGCGCCCGCAACTACGAATCGACCTACCTGCACCTCGTCATCAACTGGCTGGAGATAGCGGCCACCTCGGAATTCATCGGGCGCGCGCGTGCCTGCGCAGTGGCAGGGGCGCAACGCAGCTATCGCTGGATCTACCGCACCGTGCTGCGCGATTGGGACCTGCTGCAGGACCTCTATGAGCGCAACGGCCTGGTCCCGATCCGCAGCGCGCGGGAGCTGATCGCGGAGAGCGCCAAGTCCGCCAAGCGGTCGCTCAACGGCGGTGGGCGAAAAAGTCCCGCAGCAGCGCGCCGGCCCGCGCCTCCTCAATCCCGCCGTAGACTTCTGGCGCGTGGTGGCAGGTCGGCTGGCTGAAGATGCGGGCGCCGTGCTCCACGCCGCCGCCTTTGGGGTCCCCGGCGCCGAAGTAGAGCCGGCGGATGCGGGCGAACGACATGGCCGCGGCGCACATGGCACACGGCTCGAGCGTCACGTAGATGTCGGCACGCGCGAGCCGCTCGGAGGCCAGCGCGGCGCAGGCCTGGCGGATGGCCAGCATCTCGGCATGGGCCGTGGGATCGGCAAGCTCGCGCATGCGGTTGCCGGCACGGCCGAGCACACGGCCGTCGGCGCCGACCACCACGGCGCCCACGGGCACCTCCCCGCGCGCGGCGGCAGCCTCCGCCTCGGCGAGCGCGGTCAGCATGTGGCTCCCTCTCCGGCGAGGTGTCATAAGGGCTCCGAGAGCGTGAACGGGAAGCTTCATACCATGCACAAGGGCCAGCGGCCTCAACGCCGTCCGCATGCCGGGTCGCCGAGCCAGCGCACGGGGCCCATACGCATTGCCAAGGCGCTCGCCCGTGCTGGCCTCTGCTCGCGGCGCGAGGCCGAGCGGTGGATCGAGGCCGGTCGCGTTTCGGTCAACGGCGAGGTCCTGAGGAGCCCGGCCCGCGACGTCGGGCCCAAGGACCGCATACTCGTCGACGGCAACGAGCTGCCGGCGCCCGAGCCGCCACGGCTGTGGCGCTATCACAAGCCCAAGGGGCTCGTCACCACGCATCACGACCCGCAGGGCCGCCCGACCGTGTTCGACGCCCTGCCGCCTCACCTGCCGCGCGTCATCTCCGTCGGCCGCCTCGATTTCAATACCGAGGGCCTGCTCCTCCTCACCAACGACGGCGAGCTGGCGCGGCACCTGGAGCTGCCGGCCACGGGCTGGCTGCGCCGCTACCGGGTACGGGCCCACGGGCAGGTGACGCAGGAGGCTCTCGACAAGCTGAAGGGCGGCGCCGAGGTCGGCGGCGTCCGCTACGGGCCCATCGAGGCCACGCTCGACAAGGTGCAAGGCACCAACGTGTGGCTCGCGATCGGCCTGCGCGAGGGCAAGAACCGGGAGGTCCGATCGATCCTCGAGAGCCTTGGACTCACCGTGAATCGCCTCATCCGCATCTCCTTCGGGCCCTTCCAGCTGCTCGACCTCGCGCCCGGCGAGGTGGAGTCCGTGCCGCGGCGGGTGCTCCTGGATCAGCTCGGGGCGCGCGTCGCCCATGCCCTCGGCATGGATGTGGACGAGCCGTCGGCGGCCGACCGCCACGGGCGGGGCAGCAGGGATACGCGCGCCGACCGCAAGGACAATCGCTGAGGCCGATACAGCCGCCGGCCCTCTACGCGGCAGCCTCCGGTGACGAGCCGGGTGGGGCGGAGGCCGTCGCCTCGCTTCGGCCGGCGAGAAGCGTGGCGAAGTCGACCGTGCTCCCCCGCCCGATGCTCGACGCGCAGCGCGCCAGCCACTTCTCGGTTTCGCTGCGGCCCGCGCCGTGCAGATAGGTCAGGAGCTCGAGTTCCGGCTTGGCCTTGCTTTCCGGCGCCAGCGCGCCCGTGAAGCGGCCGGCATCGATGAGGTGGAAGCGGTGGCGTGCGAGCCTCGCCTCGCGCGCCTGCATCAGCCGCGACCAGCGGCTGTAGGCGCGCATGGTCTCGATCACCTCGATGTCGCGCAGCATCGGCTGGTTGAAGGTGATCTGGTTGATGCGCGCCGTGATCTCGCGCGCGCTCATCGGCACGCCCGGCTTCTCGATCGGGTTGAGCTTGACGATCAGGGTGTCGCCGACCGGGCTCTCCCGCCCGAGCGTGAGCAGGTCCGGGTTGGCTGAGAAGCCGCCGTCCCAATAGGCGTGCCCGTCGATCGAAACGGCATGGTGGATGGTTGGCAGACAGGCCGAGGCCAGCACGCACTGCACGGTCATCTCACGCCGGCGGAACAGGCGTGGCCGTCCGGTCGCCACGTCCGTCGCCGCAACCAGCAGCTCCGGACCCGGAGTCGTGCGCAGCAGCGCGAAGTCCACGTGCGCTTCGAGCAGCTTGCGGAAGGGGTCGAAGTTCAACGGATTGAAGTCGTAGGGCGAGAACAGGCTCGCCACCTGCGCCAGGGCGTTCGACTTGGAGATGCCCGCGAGCCACGGGTTGTTGCGCAGGAGATCCGGCACTCCCGCTTTCGCCACCGCCTCCCACACGGCCCTGAGCTTGGCGCGCGCGCCGCTGCGGCCGGCTTCTGCCAGGCCCGCCGCAAGGGCCACGGCGTTGACGGCACCGGCACTCGTGGCGCTGATCCAGCCGACGTCGATCGTCTGCTCCTCGAGCAGCCGATCGAGCACGCCCCAGGTGAAGGCGCCGTGCGCGCCGCCGCCCTCCAATGCCAGGTTGAGGCGCCGCTGTCGCCGAAAGAACATCGAAGATGATCCGCCCCCATCGCCGCCGTGACGCGAACCATGCCGATCATCGGCGTCTCAATCAAGGCACCACGTCGGTTGCGAGCACGAACGGCACGCCGTCGATGGTGGCGTAGCGCGCCTTGATCCCGTAGGCGGCGGCAAGGTGCTCGGGTTTCAGCACCTCCTCGGGCGTGCCGGCGGCCACTACGCGCCCGGATTGCATCAACACGATCCTGTGACAGAAGCGCGCGGCGAGCGACAGATCATGGAGTGCCACGACGACGGTGCGTCCTGCCGAGGCGAGCGTCGCGAAGTGGCGGAACAGCGCGATCTGATGTGCCGGGTCGAGGCCGGCCGCCGGTTCATCGGCCAGCAGCGCGCTCGGCTCCTGTGCGAGGCTGCGGGCCACCAGCACGCGTGCCCGCTCGCCGCCCGACATCTCGAGCACGGGGCGGTCGACGAGGCGGCCGATATCCATGGCGGCGACCGCCGCCTCGATGGCGTGCCGGTCGGCAGCACTCTCGCCGGCGCCCAGCGGCTGGTGCGGCAAGCGCCCGAGCGCCACCACGGCGCGCGCGCTCAGCGCCCAGTGCACCGTCCGGTCCTGGGGCAGATAGGCGAGCGCCCGCGCCCGCTGCGGCGACGGCCAATCTGCCATGGCGCGCCCGTCGAGCAATACGGCGCCGGCCGCGGGCGCCAGCAGCCCGGCGAGCACCTTGAGCAGCGTCGTCTTGCCGGCGCCGTTGGGGCCGATGACCGCCGTCAGCTCGCCCGGCTCGGCCGCGACGTCGAGCCCCGATAGCACCGTGCGCGACTTGAGCCTCACGACGAGGGCGCGGCCCTCGATCCTCATGGCGCGAGCTCCGATCGCGTCTTGAGCACCAGCCAGACGAAGAAGGGTGCACCGATCAGCGCGGTGAGCACGCCGATCCTGAGCTCGCCCCAGGGCTGCAGCAGCCGCAGGCCCGCGTCGGCGAGCAGCAGCATGATGGCGCCCCCCAGGAGGCTCGCAGGAAGCAGCAACCCGGGACGATGCTGCGCCAGCGGCCGCAGCACGTGCGGGACGATCAGCCCGACGAAGCCGATGACGCCGGTGACGGCGGTCGCGGCGCCGACGCAGAGCGCGGTGCCCGCCACCACCGCCAGGCGCGCGCTCTCGAGGTCGATGCCGAGGCTCCTCGCTGCATCCTCACCCAGCGAAAGCGCATCGAGAGCGCGCGCGAGCGTGAGCAGGACCGCCATGCCCGCGACGATCAGCGGGGTCGACAGCCATACCTGCGTCAGGCTGCGGTCGGCGAGCGAGCCCATCATCCAGAACACCATCTCGACCGAGGCGAAGGGGTTCTGCGACAGGTTGAGCGCCAGCGAGACGAGCGCCGTGGTGATGCTCGTGACGGCGAGCCCGGCGAGGATCAGCGTAATGGGTCCGCCGTGGGCGCCGGCCAGCGCAATGACGGCCAGCATTGCCGCGAGCGCGCCGGCCAGTCCACCGAGCGGCAGCGCCAATGCCAGGATCTGCGAGAGCCCCAGGTGAATCGCAAGGACGGCGCCCAGCGCGGCGCCGCCCGATACGCCGACCAGGCTCGGCTCCGCCAGCGGATTGCGCAGGTAGCCCTGCAGCGCCGCGCCGGCCAGCCCGAGCGCACCGCCCACCAAGGCGCCCAGGACAGCGCGCGGCAGGCGGATCTCCCAGAAGATCAGCGCGCGCGCCTCGCCCGCGCCCTCGATGCCGAGGCCGGTCGGGCCGACCGCCAGCGACAGCGCGAACGCAGCTGCCGCGGCGAGCGCCAGCCCGCCGATGAGGTGCAGCGGCTTGATCTCGAGCCGTCCCGGGGCCGCGCTCATTGCCGGCGAGCCTCGATGCGCGCGCGTGCCTCGGCCAGCCGCTCGATCGCATCGGCGATATGCGGCGTCCCGCACAGCCAGTAGCGCCAGGGCAACTCGAGCGAGGGAATGCGCCGGCGCAGCTGGCGGAGCACGGGGTGGCGCAGGTTGTCGGCCAGCGCGGTGCGGTATTCCTGGGGGCTGCTCGCGAGCACCAGGAGGTCGGGCGGGTCGGCGACGAGAAGCTCGAGCGGCACCTGGCCGCCGCGCGTGAGGCGGTAGGCCGCCGACACGTTGCGGAATCCGGCCGCAACGAGCGCGGCATCCGCCAGGCTGCCGGGACCCGACACCGAGCCGCCGATCTGGTAGATCAGCGCCGTCGGTCGAGCTGTTGCGTCGGCGGGAACCGCCAAGCGCGCCAGCCGGCGCTCGAACTCGGCGACCATCGCCTCGCCCGCGGCCTCCTCGCCGACCGCATCGGCGACCGCACGCACCGACACCGGCACACCCTCGAGATCTTGCGGCTGCGTCGGCACCACCACCACGTTGCGGCCGAGGCGGCGCAGCAGCTCCACGGTCGCGGAGACGCCGAACGGGCCCGCCAGCACCAGATCGGGATCATAGCGCAGCACATCCTCCGCGAGCCCGCGGGTGATGGGGATGCCGCGCGCCTTCTCGGGAATGGCGGAGACGGTGGGGTCGGCAGCCAGATGCGTTACGGCGGCAATGCGGTTGCGCGCGACCAGCTGCACCAGCAGCTGGTCCGTGCAGAGGTCGAGCGAGACGATGCGGACCGGCTTGGTCGTGGCGCCCGCGTTGCGCGGCTCCGCAGCAGTGCCGGCGCGCGCGGTCCCGCCTGCGGGCGGCGGCTGCACAACCAGCGCGCCGCCGATCGCGAGGAGCCCGAGCCATGCCGGCATGAAAGGCAGTCGTCTCACGCGCGTCGTCCCTTGCCGCGGCGCCCGCCGATCCTGGCAGTGCGTCGCGGCCTCTTGATAGTGCCGATGCAGCATTTTCTCCAGCCACCACCAGCCGTACCGCATCGATGCTCAGCGGTTGGCGAGGCGCATGCCGACGAACACTCCGAGACCCGGCCTCTCGAAGCCGGTCGGGTCCTGGTAGTGCAGGTCGAACAGGTTGTCGACGCGGCCGAACAGGGTTGCGTAGTCATTGACTTTATAGCTCGTGGCGAGATTGACCACCGTGTAGCCCGGCGCGCTCATGCGCGGGGTCAGGCCGAAACGGTCCGAGTCGACCCACGAGCTCACCTGCAGCACCGTCGCCGACACCGACCAGGGCTCGGTCGGCTTCCACGCCACCGTGTAGCTGGTCTTGTCCTTGGGACGGCGCAGCAGCGGGAGGCCGGTCACGGCATCGATGGCGTCGGTGTGCGTGTAGTCGGCCCGCAGCCGCAGCCACTCCGTCACCGCGAAGGAGGCGAACGATTCGGTGCCCGACGTTGTCGCCTTGCCGATGTTGATGTTGGTGGTGAATGTGTCGTTGAAGGCGATCAGGTTGGTGATGTCGTTGTGGAAATAGGTCGTGCCGATCCGCACGCGATTGTTGAGGAGCGGCTGCTCGAAGCCCACGTCGTAGCCCAGGCTCTCCTCGGGCTGGAGATTGCGGTTGGCGAAGAAGCCGAAGGCGGGGAAGTCGACGAACCGGTCGCTCAGGGTCGGGGCCTTGAAGGCGGTGCCGACGCTGGCCTTCAGCTTGGTCTCGCTCCCCGGCACGATGAATGCTGGCGCGAAGCGCCACGTGGCGTGCTCGCCGAAGTTCTCGTTGTCGTCGACGCGTGCGTTGGCCACGAGGAAGAGCCGCTTGCCGATCTCCGACTGCAGCTGGATGTAGCCGGCCTTGTTGGACTCTTCGGCATTCGCCGCGCTGGTCTCGAGCCGCTCGGTCTGGCTCTCGAGCCCCACGATCAGGGTGTGGCCGGGCGCGATCGTCGCCACGCCCCGCCAGTCGTACTTGATGCGGTCGCCCTGGTTGACGCTCGCCAGCGGCAAGCCGGGCGACAGGGTGGAGTTCCAGTCGTTGGTGTAGCCGACGGCAAAGTAGTTCTTGAGCGCGCCCTCGAACAGCGACAGCACGCTCTCGCCGCGCGTATAGAGCTGGTGCACGGTCTGGATGCTCTGCTTGGCGTCGGGCGCTGGCGGAAAGGTCGAGAAGTCGTCGCCTGTGAACCGCAGGGTGGCGTCGGTGTATCGGGCGACGAGGTTGAGCGTCAGGTTCCTGGTGACGTCCACGCCGAGCTTCGTCGAGGTGGTGAGGTTGTCGTAGTAGTCGTTGTTGCGCTGCCGGCCCGGCGGCAGCAGGTCGAGCGGCGTCACGGGCGTGTCGGTGGAGCGGAAGTGGCCCATGTTGAGGGCATAGTTGAAGTTTTTCTCCGAGCCGCTGGCGCTCGCCGTCTGGTTGAACGTGCCGAACGATCCGCCCTCGACCATGCCGGTGATCTTCGGCGGCCCCTCGCCCTGCTTGGTCGTGATGGCGATGACGCCGCCCAGCGCGTCGGCACCGTAGAGGCCGCTCTGCGGCCCGCGCAGCACCTCGATTTGCGCAATGTCGCCCGTCAGGAGATGCCCGAAGTCGAACGATCGGTTTGGGTTGCTCGGATCACTGACGTCGATGCCGTCGATCAGCACCTTGACGTGGTTCGAGTTGGTGCCGCGCATGAATACGGAGGTCAGGCCGCCGGGCCCGCCGGTCTGCACGACGTTGATGCCCGGCACGGTGGCGAGCACGTCGGGTGCCGTGCGCCGCTGCTCCCGTTCGATATCCTGCGAAGTAATGACGGTGACGGAGCTGGCGATATGCTCCGTTGGCGTCGTGACCGTCGTCGGGCTGACGGCGACGCTCGGGGCCTGGCCGGCCGGGGTGGCCTGTGTCGGCGGCGCCGTGGGACGAGGCGCGGCGACATTGATGCCCGGAAGCTCGATCGGCGGCGAGACCGGCAGTTGCGCGGAGGCTGCCGACGAGAGCAGCACGAGCAGGCTACAGACGAGAAATGCAAGCAACGACGAACGCATGGCGCCTCTCCAGGATCTGGAGCGCGGGATCGCGTGGGATTCATGGCGCCGGAGTAAGCGAGCCATGGCGCGGACCGCGTAGCGGCGCCGCTCAAGCCATCGCTGCTGATGCTCCTTCTTCCCTAGCGGACACGACCTGCACGACCTCACGCTCGAACACGAGCCGTCGCCACTACGGGTGTCCGCTCAGCTGCACGCCCCGCGCAGATGATGGGCGACCGGTGCCGGCAGGTCTCCTGGCTCGCAGCTCATGCGCATCGCCTCCGCCTTCCCGCCGGTTGCCCGGCAGTGGCACTTGGGGTGATGCTCGCCGCTCACAGTTGCGGGGGCAGCCGCGGGTTTGAGGTTTCAACCCCTCGCACCGCGTTCCCTTTTCACCCGCCGCATCCCGAACTGGGGATACGGCAGGACCGTCACGCGCCTCGATCGAAGCAAAGCAGGGGCGCAGCTGTCAACTGCATGCTCGCGGCGCACGCGACGATTTGCGCTGTCCGTTGCCGCCGGGACAACGCCGGCGTCAGGCGGCAGCCCGAGCACGTGCGCGGCCTCGCGACTTGCGACGGCGGTCACCCAGCCTACGGAGTATCGCTGCCCGGCGTGTCGTGTCACAGATCCCGCCTTCGTCCTGAGCCTGTCGAAGGACGCGCCACGCATGCCAAAGGTGCTTCGACCCTCGGGACAAGCCCGAGGGCAGGCAGGCTCAGCACGGGGTTGGAGCGTGTGACATGACACAGCAAGAGGCGGGTCAAGCCCTACGCTCATGGGTATCTAGAGCCGTCTTCGCAGAGGAGCGGAAGCATCGAGTGCGCTTCACTTCACCGCGTCCCTGACGATGCCGTCGAGAAGCGCGTCGATGTCGGCCAGCGCCTTCCTGGAAGCTTCGCTGCCGCCCGCGGGTAGACGACGATAGCCGATCACGATCTCGCCGGGCTTCCCGGCGGCCTCGTAGACGAAGACCACGTACGGGCAGAACCCGACGTTGGTAAGATCGGCTTCCATCATCGCGCGCGAGAGCTTGGCCGAGCAGAAGGCGACGAACTCGGCATGGGTGTAGAGCGGCTTGGCGGAGCCGACGTCGGCGCCCGTACGCTCCAGCATCTGCCCGATCTGGCCCGTGAAATCGATGGCGAGCCCGCGGTCGATGATGGCGTTCGTCAGCTCGAACTTGATATCGTCGAAGGGCGCCTGCTTGGTGTAGGTGCGCACGTCCTCGGCCTGCGCAGCGAGAGTCATGCCCGCAAGCAGCACGGCGGACGCGAGCGCGCGTCTGGCAACGTCGACCACCATGACAGGCACCTCATCAGGTCCGTTAAGCTCGCCTACTAATGCCCGACGCAGGCGCCGGTTCCTACATCCCCAGAGCTCACGCGTGCAGCGGAACCCATCTTTGTTCTGTTTACGTTCTTGACATGTTCTGACGCCGATGGAATGGTCGAGGTGGAGTTGCAGGTGAGCGTCGGGAGGCAAGGCAATGTCGCAGAGCTACCAGGGCCGCTATCAGTCGAGGGAGGCGCCGGAGCCGTTGGTCTGGCAACGGGTGGAATGGCGGCAGGGCGATGGCCGCTATGTCTTCGAGGTCGCCCACGGCGGCCTCCACGCAACTCTCGTCTCGCCCCACGGCAGCAAGCTCACCTTGCCCATGGTGGCCTGGGAGGGCCTGCTGGACGCGCTCTCTGCCGCCCGCAAGACCAAGGCGCGGGGCGAGCGCGCCTTTCCCGCACGCTCGGGCGTACGCTGGTACGACGGCGAGGCCGACGAGCTGGCCACGGCCTTCAAGGCCGGCCGCAGCATCACCCAGCTGGCCCGTGCCCACCATCGCTCCGAGTTCGCCATCGAGGCGGAGCTGGACCGCCAGGGGCTCTGGGATCGCATGGAGCGGCGGCCGAAGCAGGGAAGCGATATCGACGAGTTGCTGAAGGAGGGTTCGCGCGACGCTGCTGCCGGGCCGGGCGCCAAGCCATTTCCACTGGCCGAGGATCGGGACTAATGTCGGGTTGGGGACGACGGGGCGGCAAGTTCCAGGAGGAACCGCCATGGCGACCTATGTTCTGCTGGCCACGTACACGGAGCAGGGGCTCAAGGGCATCAAGGACACTGTGAAGCGGACCGAGGCGGTGAGCCAGCTCGCCAAGAAGGCGGGCCTCACGATGAAGGAGAGCTATTGGACGCTCGGGCAGTACGACGTGGTGGCCGCGTTCGAAGCCCCCGATGACGAGACAATGACGGCGTTCTCCCTCTCCGTGGCCAAGCTCGGGAACGTCAAGACGCAAACGCTGCGCGCGTTCTCGAGCCGGGAGATGGAAGGCATCGTCCGCAAGATGGTGTGACAGCGCAGACCGTGGCGGCACCGGCCCTTGAGCCGATCCGCATGAGAACCCGACAGCCACGTGGAGGCGCATCGGCGCGCGGGCGTGGCGCGATCGCCTCAGCGGTCGGCGCAATCGCCGCGCCATGGCGCGGAGGATGCGGGCGCGCCGACGATTTGCGGTAGGCTGCGGTGGAAGGCAGGGCGGGGACCGGCGCCGAGCCTCGAAGGCGGGTGTGCGGATGTCGAGCGTCGATTTGTTTCGCGCGTTCTTTCGCGTGTGGTTCTACGTGCGCGAGCTTGTCGGCCGTCGGACGTGCGGCGCCGCTCTCATTGTGGCGGGCCTGGGCATCGGGGGCTACGGCCTGGCGCCGGGCAACGGGTCGGGGGAGGCGCAGGATGATGCTGCGGCGCCCGTCGTCGTCACCATCCCCCCACGTCACGCCGAGCCGGTGCCGCCTCCAGCACCGCAGCAGCAGGCGGTCGCTCCGCAGGATCGCGACACCCTCACGCGACTGTTGCAGAAGGAGCTGAAGCGTGTCGGCTGCTACTCCGGCGAGATCAACGGCGTCTGGACGCGCGCCACGCGCACGGCCATGAAGGCCTTCATCGGGCGCGTCAATGCCTCGCTGCCGGTCGAGGCGCCCGACGGCGTCCTCTATGCCATGGTCCAGGGACAGCCGGACAGGGTGTGCGGCACTCTGTGCCCGGCCGGTCAGTCGCGGAGCCACGAGGGACGCTGTCTCCCGAGCATGATCCTGGCCGGGGCGGCCGGAAAGGTTCCATCGGAGGCGCCGGCAGCGTCCGCGCCCGCCAACCATCCGCCGGCGGACAAATTGGCGCCCGCCGTTGCGGGCTGGTCAGCCGCCACAGCCCCGTCGCCTGCAGTGCACGAGCGCCCCGCGGCAGTCGCCCCCACGCCGCCCCAAATGCTTGCTGCCGCCCAATTGCCGGCTCCGGCAGAGGGGCGCATGGCTCTCGCCGGCCCCAGCGTGGAGGATGGGCTGCACGCCGGCCGCCGATCGGCCAAGTCGCCGGCCCGTCCGCGCGTGGCCCACAGGCGGCGGCTGCAGCGGGGATGGCCGGTGAGCATCGCACGCGCCCCAAGACAATCGGTCTTTGCCAGGGTCGTCTTCCGGCGCAACGATTCGGGCTACTGACGCCCATGCCCGCGCGCTGAGGGTTGCACAGCCACCGCCGCCTTGCCCTGTCACGGCAAGATCGCGATTCACTGTCATTAGCCTGCTGCGGAGGCCATAGCGCTCTGCTACTCTGCCGGCGATCCCTGGACCAAGGCAGAGCGCGCCGGGGCCTGTCTGGCGCGCCGCGACGCGCAGGGGATGCCGATCTTGCATCTGCGCCGATTGGCCTGCAATCTGGGCGCGTACGGGTGCACCACGTTGATGAGAAAGCGCGGACGCGGAGCCTGGAATAATCGCATCGAAAGGATTGCCGGATCGGCACCTCAGCCGCTCCAAACGCCAACTCAGACGAGAGATCCCAGGAAATGCCCATTCAGATCTTGATGCCGGCGCTGTCGCCCACGATGGAGAAGGGCAAGCTCCTCCGATGGCTGGTCAGGGAAGGGCAGCAGGTCCACCCGGGCGACGCCATTGCCGAGATCGAAACCGAGAAGGCTACCGTCGAGGTCGAGGCGGTGGACGAGGGCAAGGTGTCGAAGCTTCTCGTGCCCGAAGGGACCGAGGGTGTGAAGGTCAACACACCCATCGCGCTGCTCGATGGGGGCGCGCCCGGAGCCACGGTCAAGACCCACGTCGTGCCGCGGGTGGAGTCGGCAAAGATGGTGACGGGAGCCACGCCGATCGGATCGACCGAGCTGCCCATGCCGCGTCCCGCGCAGCAGACCGTCGCGGACCCGGGGCCGCCTGCCGGCGCCGTCATCGGCCGCTCGCGCCTCGTCGGCAACCATGGGCCTTCCCCTGCCGCGACCGCGGCGGAAACTGCGCCGACCGCGACGCCGAGCGAGAGGTCGAGCGCGCCGAAGACACGGTTCCTGCGCAGCTCCGATATCGACGCCGATCCCGTCGCCGGCTGGCTGGTGGTGGTGAAGGGGCCCGGCCGCGGCGGCTTCCGGCCGATCTTCGTCGGCATGAATTCCGTGGGCCGGGATCCCAATCAGCGCATCAGTCTGGGCTTCGGCGACGACTCCATCTCGCGGGAGGAGCACGCCTATATCGCCTACGACGAGGAGCAGCGCGTGTTCTACCTGCAGCATGGCGGCAAGGCGAACCTGGTGCGGCTCGGCGGGCGGCCGGTGCTCAGCCCGACGGAGCTCAACCCGTACGACCTCATCCGCATCGGCAAGACCACGCTGCGGTTCGTGCCCCTGTGCGGACCGCATTTCGCCTGGGGTGACGAAATCGGAGATGTGTGAACGACGCGTCGCTGCGGCGCCGGCGTGAAGTTCCTCCTCGCAGCAACGCGAGTGGCGGCGCGCCGCATCGAAGCGTAGGCCCCTCGACACTCATCGTGTGGCAGCCGGATCGTGGGCGCTGCGATCGCTCGCAGTCTACTCACGGCCTTTTGAAAGGCGCCTGACCATCCGCAGGAAACAGAAGGCACCCACCCCGAATTCCACGCTCATCTTCAGTCGCAGGGATGGAGATGAGATGATGACCAGGCTCAAGCTGTGGGTGTTGGTGACGACGGCGCTGACTGCCGCCACGGTAATCGGCTTCGCATCGGTGCGGGGCGCCGATGCGGCGCGGGCCGTGCGCAGTGGCGGCAGTTGCGGCGAGTACATGTACTGGAAGGACGGCAAGTGCGTGGACGCCAGGAACCGCGAAGCGGAACCGTGGCCCGATCAGATGGCGAAGAAGAAGGCCACCTGGTAGCACCCACGCCATGCGGGTGGGATCGCGCAACGCCGAAAAGCGATCCTCCCGCACTCGAGATCGGCCCGTCCTATCTCCTCCGTACGAGATGTTCGTTCAATACGAAGGTCCGTTCGGGTCCGTAGGCCCAGGGCTCGGCGGATCGCTCGGCATCTGGGCGCGGGACGGATCGTAGGCCTGGCTCACCCCGGATACGGCTGACGTTTTCCACGTCGCGCTCTGCCCGGCGAGCGGCGACCTCGCAATGGTTTGGGACGCATCCGGGAACGTCCAGATCGCCAGTGCAGCCATCATCCCTATCCATGCTGTACGCATCTCGAACACTCGTGCTTGGCCGCCCGTCCAGCGTGCTCTACCCGCATATGGGAGCCGACGCGGACAAGAGAACGGGCCTCACCGGCGTTTGATATGCGCCCCCTTGAAGTTCGCGTGAAGCTCATGGCATGGCATCTTTCGAAACGGCCGGCTTCCCGCAGTGCCGCTGGTCACGTCGACGGAAACCGGCAAGAATGCCCGTTGCGCTGCCGGGAACGCGAATTCAGGGGTGATGGAGATGTCGCTCAAGTACATCATGGCCGCGGCCGTCGCGCTGGGCTTGGCGGCCTCCGGGGCGGAGGCCGCTCCGCCTGCCGTCGTGCCGGCTGCAAGCCTCTTGGCCGCCGCCGCCGCCAAGATTGCCGGACACGAGAAGGCCTCCGCCCGCTGCTGGTGGCGCAACGGTCAAAGGTATTGCCGGTCCATCGATCTGCCGCGCGTGAGCAGTCCGCGCCGGAGCCACGGCGGCGAGTACTACGTGCAGGACGCCTCCAAGCTGCCGGTCGGCTCCCAGCGTTGGTGGGACGCGAAGGAGCGGGAAGGCAGCACCGGCCGCCCTTGAGCCGGCCGTTCCCAACAAGATTGTCTTCCGAGGCTCTGTGTGAGTTCGCGCACTGCGCGAGGCCCGGATTCCTGCAGCGCGGGCTGGCTTGGCCGTCGACCTGCCAGCGTGCGCAATTCGGCCGCCTGCGGAGCGAAGCTTCCCGTGACCAACAATTTACCGCAATGGGCGATGATCCCTTTGTGGTGGGAACACGCTTGCGGCGGTTGTCCGCGCAACGAGGAGGGAGGGCCGGATGGCCCAGATCGGCATCCCCAAGATTTCGGGCCCGGGCAGCGGAGGGAAGGCCACCACCAGCCTTTTCGGCGTCCTCGGCCTGATCATCGTCGTCCTCGCCCTGTTCGCCCTCTATCTCGTCTCCCCCTTCTTCACGGTCGGGGAGTATGAGCGCACCGTCGTCACCCGCTTCGGTCAATTCAGCTCGGTCGCCGGCCCGGGCCTTCACTTCCGCATCCCCTTCGTGAACGGCCTCGAGACCTTTCCGATCGGCATCCAGCGCATGCAAAAGGACCACCTCAACACCTACACGGTCGACAACCAGGAGCTCGATGCGCTGGTGACGCTCAACTATCGCATCGCCGAAGCCGACGTGCGGCGCGTGTTCACCGTCAACCGCGACTACCGCGCCAACCTCGAGTCGTTCATGATCGACCGCTTCAAGCGCGAGATGGGCAAGATCAACATCACGCAGGTGGCGGCGCACCGCGGCGACGTGGCGCTCGCCGTGCAGAAGAGCCTGCAGGCCGAGGCATTGGAGCTGTTCGGCGTCACGGTCGTCGACTTCCAGATCAACGATATCCGGTACACGGACCAGTACCGCAAGGCCGTCGATGCCGCCGCCATCGCCAAGGCCAAGGTGGAGCAGGCCGAGCAGGAGCGGCGGCAGGCGGAGGTGGTGGCCCAGCGCCAGAAGATCCAGGCCGAGGGCGAGGCCAACGCGGCGCGCGAGACCGCGCGCGGCAAGGCCGACGGCGAGCTGCTGCTTGCCACCGCGCAGGCCAAGGGCAAGGAGCTGGTGGGCCTCGCCGAGGCCAAGGCCCTGGAGGCGCAAGGCCAGGCGCTGCGCTCCAACGACGCCCTGATCCAGCTCGAGTTCGCCAAGCGCTGGTCGGGCAATCTTCCGGTCAACATGTACGGTAGCGCGCCGGTGCCGTTCCTCAACCTGACGCCCGACGCACCGAAGCCCGCAAAGTAGGGCGCATCAGGCGTCAGCCGTAATGCGCCGATGGCGCGGGTGAATCGGCGCATTGCGCCTTCGGCTCATGCGCCCTACGGCGCTATTTCTTCCTCGGATAGACGGCGATCATGTCGAGCTCCACGCGCGCGCCGGGGGTGGAGAGCTGATTGACGCACACCGTCGTGCTGGCCGGCGTCCAGCTGCCGAAATATTCCGCCAGCACCGCCACCATGCCGTCCATGTCGCGCATGTCCGTCAGGTACTTGGTCACCTTGACCACATCGGTCCATGCCAACCCCTGATGGTCGAGGATGGTCTTGATGTTCTCCATGGCGAGCCGTGTTTGATCGGCGATGCCCACCGGGTGGTTGTGCTCGCTGAGCTCGTGCGGGTGCTTGTGGTAGAGCGGCGAGGGTGTCGCGCCGGAGATGAACAGCAGGTCACCCGGCGCCTCGACGCGGATGGCCGGAGCATAGGGCATGTCCTTGACGCGCTCGGGCAGCGTCTGGATCTCGCCGATCGCCGGGTTCGTGGGTGAAGCTCTGAAAACTGGGCGGCGGGTAGGCATCTCGCACTCCCTGGTCGGCAGCCCCCGGCCATTCTGGACGCGACCTCCGGTGCCCACAATAGGCGCCCGCTGCCAAATATCTGATCACGCTGCGCCTCCGAAATGCGTTTGACGATCGGGGTGCGGAGTGGAACGCTGCCCTCCTGATCCGGCCGCCCGGCCGAAGCGCGGAGAGACGCGAGATGACATTGTCGAAAGACCTGGCCATGGTCTCAACTTCAGCCATGAGCTCCGCCCTAGTCCTGAGCTTGTCGAAGGACGGGCCGCGGACGCATTGCCGCGGCTCGACGCTCGGAACAAGTCCGAGGGCAGGCAGCTCACCACTGGGTTGGAGATCGATCGCCATCGCAGGCCTGTTGCTCGCTGTTGCCCCGCCGGCGCTGGCGCAGCAGAAGACGCTCTTTGTCGCCGGCTACGGCGGCTCCTTCGAGCAGACCATGCGCAAGGAGATCTTCCCGGCGTTCGAGGCCAAGCACGGGGTGAAGGTCGAGTACGTCGCCGGCAACTCCACCGACACCCTCGCCAAGCTGCAGGCGCAGAAGGGCAACCAGCAGATCGACGTCGCCATCGTCGACGACGGGCCCATGTACCAGGCGATCCAGCTGGGTTTCTGCGGAAAGATCGCCGGCCTGCCCGCCGCCGATCTCTTCGACGCTGCCCGGTTCAAGGACGACAAGGCTGTCGCCATCGGGCTGGTCGCCACGGGCCTCATGTACAATACCAAGTACTTCACCGAGAAGGGCTGGCCGGCGCCGACATCCTGGAACGACCTCAAGGACCCCAAGTTCAAGAAGCTGATCGTCATCCCGCCCATCAACAACACCTATGGCCTCTACACGCTCATGATGTTCGCGCGCATGAACGGCGGCGGCGAGAAGAGCATCGAGCCGGGGTTCAAGGTGATGAAGGACGAGGTCAACGCCAACGTGCTCGTCTATGAACCCTCTCCCGGCAAGATGACGGAGCTCTTTCAGTCGGGGCAGGCCGTGTTGGCTGTATGGGGCTCGGGGCGCGTGCAGTCCTTTGCTAACACCGGTTTTCCGGTGGACTTCGTCTACCCTAAGGAGGGTGCGGTGACGCTGCTCGCCTCCGCCTGCCCGGTCGACAAGCCCAACGCCTCGCCTCTCGCCTCCGAGTTCATCAAAGCCATGCTCGAGCCGTCGCTGCAGCTGATCCTGCTCAAGGACTACGGCTACGGTCCCGTCAACAAGACGGTGCAGGTGCCTGCGGGTCTCGGCAGCATGGCGCCGCTCGGCGAGCGCGCCGCCAAGCTCATCAATCCGGACTGGGACACGATCAACGCCCAGCGTGAGGACTGGACCAAGCGCTGGAACCGCGAGGTCGAGCGGTGAGGCGGCGCGCGTGTGCCCTCTCCCCGTAAGAACGGGGAGAGGGAGCAGAGAGCCATGCCCTTCCTGGAGCTCGACAGCCTGACCAAGCGCTACGGCGACCACGTGGCCGTCGACGGGCTGTCGCTTGCCGTCGCCAAGGGAGAGTTTCTCACTCTGCTCGGCCCCTCCGGATGCGGCAAGACCACGACGCTGCAGATGATCGCCGGGTTCGTCGATGTCACCTCCGGCAGCATCAGCCTGGAGGGCCGCGATCTCCTGGCCGTCAGGCCCGCCCGGCGCGGTCTCGGCATTGTGTTCCAGAGCTATGCGCTGTTTCCGCACATGACGGCCGAGGAGAACATCGCCTTCGGCCTCGAGATGCAGGGTGTGGGCCGCGCGGAGCGGGACGAGCGCGTGCGCAACGCTTTGGCGCTGGTGGGGCTCGAAGGCTTCGCCGGTCGCCATCCCCGCCGCATGTCGGGCGGCCAGCAGCAGCGGGTGGCGCTTGCACGTGCCGTCGTCATCCGCCCGCGCATCCTCCTGCTCGACGAGCCGCTCTCCAACCTCGATGCCAAGCTGCGCGAGGAGATGCAGCTCGAGCTGCGCCAGATCCAGCGCACGCTCGGCACCACCACCATTCTCGTCACTCACGACCAGGCCGAGGCCATGGCCCTGTCGGACCGCATCGTCATCATGAACAAGGGCCGTGTCGAGCAGATCGCCGTGCCCCAGGAGGCCTACGAGCATCCCGCCTCGCCTTTCGTCGCGCGCTTCCTCGGCAAGACCAACGAGTTCGCGGGTCACGTCAGCATCGGCGTCGTGACCATCGCCACCGGTACCTGGACCAGGGCGGATGCGCCCGACGGCCCTGTGACCGTCACGGTGCGGCCGGAGAAGATCGCATTCGCGCCGTCCGCGCCCGACCGCCTCACCGGCACGGTGAAGATGCGCGTCTTCCAGGGCAACCACTGGCTCTATCAGGTGGAGACGCCGGCCGGGTCGGTGCTCGTCGTGCGCCAGAACTCGGGCGAGCCGGCCCCGGCGGAAGGCGAGATCGTGGGCCTCACATGGCGGCCCGAGGACATGAGCGTGCGCCCACGCAAGCAAGGCGCGGTGGTGGCATGAGAGAGGGGCAATCTTCTCCCTCTCCCCATCGCCCCCCACGATGGGGAGAGGGGACGGCCGCCGCTGCGCCCTGGCTCATGAGCCTGCCGGCGCTCGCCGTCTTTGTCGGTATCGTTGTCGTGCCGCTGGTGATGACGGTGCTGCTGTCGTTCCACGACTGGGGCCAGTACAAGGGCATCGAGCCGGTCTTCATCCTCAAGAACTGGCGCGAGGTGCTCACGGACGGCTACTACCATGAGATGTTCGCCCGCACGTTCCGTATCGCCCTGCTGGTGACCCTGATCACCGCCCTTTTCGGCGCGCCCGAGGCCTACATCCTCAACCGCATGCGCCCGCCCTGGCAGGGGCTGTTCCTGCTCGTGATCCTCGGGCCGCTCCTGATCTCGGTGGTGGCGCGGACGCTCGGCTGGGCGCTGCTGTTCGGGGGCAACAGCGGCGTCGTCAACAAGGCGCTGATGGGCCTGGGCCTGATCGCCGCGCCCCTGCCCTTCATGTTCACCGAGACGGGCGTCGTCGTGGCGCTCGCCCACGTGCTGATGCCGTTCATGGTTCTGGCCGTCTGGGCGGCCCTGCAGCGCATCGATCCTCACGTGGAGAACGCCGCGAGCTCGCTGGGGGCCGGTCAGCTCACCATCCTGCGGCGTATCATCCTGCCGCAGGTGATGCCGGGCGTGCTGTCAGGAGCCATCATCGTCTTCGCGCTCGCCGCCAGCGCGTTCGCCACGCCGGCCATCATCGGCGGCCGCCGTCTCAAGGTCGCGGCGACGCTGGCCTACGACGAGTTCCTCAACACGCTCAACTGGCCGCTCGGTGCCGCCGTCGCAGTGCTGCTGCTCGTCGCGCTGGTGGCGATCATCGTCGGCTGCAACGCGCTCGTCGAGCGCCGCTACGGGGAAGCCTTCCGATGAGCCGCAATGGAGCCCTCGCGCTCGCCTTTCACACCGCGTTCGTGGTCTTCATGCTGGCGCCCATCGTCGTCGTCTGCCTCGTGGCGTTCACTCCGGAGGGCTACCTGTCGCTGCCGAGCAACGGCTTCTCGCTGCGCTGGTTCAGGGCAATCGCCCGCTACCCGGAGTTCATCGGCGCATTCTGGACCAGCATTTGGCTGGGTGCGCTGTCCTCGGCGCTGGCGCTGCTGGTGGCGGTGCCTGCCGCTCTCGCCATCGCCCGCCACAGCTTCCGCGGCCGCGATGCGCTCGCCGCGCTCTTCCTGTCGCCCCTCATGATCCCGCACGTAGTCCTCGGCATCGCCTTCCTGCGCTTCTTCACCCAGATCGGGCTCGGCGGCACGTTCACGGGGCTGGTGCTCGCGCACTTGGTCATCGTCTTCCCCTTCGCGCTCCGCCTGACGCTGGCGTCCGCCGCCGGAATGGACCGCGCGCTCGATCAGGCGGCGATCTCGCTCGGCGCCTCCGACTGGGTGATCCTGCGCCGCATCACCCTCCCCCTCGTCCTGCCCGGCATCGTCAGCGGCTGGGCGCTCGCCTTCATCCAGTCCTTCGACGAGGTGACGATGACGGTGTTCGTCGCCGCGCCGGGCGCGGAAACCCTGCCCGTGCGCATGTTCCTCTACATCCAGGACAACATCGACCCGCTCGTCACCTCCGTGTCCGCCTCCGTGATTGCCGTCACCGTCGTGGCGCTGGTCGCGCTCGATCGGCTGTACGGGTTGAGCCGCCTGCTGGTTGGCCATAGCGGGCGGGAGCGGTGAGGGCGGCGGGATGCGGCGCGAGCCCGACATCGCAGTGGTGGGCGGAGGCCTCGTCGGCGCGGCCATCGCCTGGGGCCTGGCGCGCTGCGGCGAGCGCGTGGTGGTGCTCGATGAAGGCGACATCGCCAAGCGCGCGTCGCGGGCGAACTTCGCGCTCGTGTGGGTTCAGAGCAAGGGCCTGGGCATGCCCGAGTATATGCGCTGGACCATCCGGTCCTCGGATGCTTGGCCGGAGCTGGCGCGGGAGCTGGCGGTGGAGACCGGCCTCGACGTGCGCTTCGAGCGGCCGGGCGGTTTCCACCTGGCGCTCGGCGAGGTCGAGCTCGAAGCGCGCGCCCAGACCCTCAGGCGCCTGCACAACCAGCCCGGCGCCGCCGACACGGAGGCGGAGATTCTCGACCGCACCCGCATCGAGCGCATGCTGCCGGGCATCGGCCCGGACGTGGCGGGAGGGAGCTTCTGCCCGCTCGACGGCCACGTGAACTCGCTGCGCTTGTTCCACGCCGTGCACAAGAGCCTGAAGCTGAAGGGCGCCGATTATCGTCCCGGCCATGCAGTCAGCGACATCCGCCGCGAGCAGGGCGGCTTCCGGCTGGTGACGCCCCATGGCGACATTCGCGCCGCCAAGGTGGTGCTCGCCGCCGGCAATGCCAACATGCGGCTCGCCCCGCTGGTCGGCCTGAGCGCACCGATGCGGCCGAACCGGGGCCAGATCGTCGTCACCGAGCGCGTGGCGCCGTTCCTGCGCTATCCCATAACCACCATCCGGCAGACGGACGAGGGCACCGTCATGATCGGCGACAGCCGCGAGGAGGCGACCGACGACCGGGGCCTCGACCTGTCGATCGCTGCCGTGGAGGCCGACCGCGCCCGGCGGATGTTCCCCGCCCTTGCTGCCCTCAACGTGATCCGCACCTGGTCCGGCATTCGCGTCATGACGGAGGACGGCTTTCCGATCTACGATCAGTCCGAAACGTGTCCCGGCGCGTTCCTCGCCGGCTGCCACTCGGGCGTCACGCTCGCCGCCAACCACGCGCTCGTCATCGCCCCGATGATCGCGCGCGGCCGGCTCGACGAGGCGACGACCGGGGTCTTCTCCGCGCGGAGGTTCCATGTTCCGAAGGCTGCTTGAGGCGCTGGATACGCGCGTCACGGTGACGATCGACGGCAAGCCGGTGGAAGCCCGCGCCGGTGACAGCGTCGCCGCGGTGATGCTGGCGGCAGGGCTCGAGCATTGCCGAACCACGGCCGTATCCGGCGCCAAGCGCGCCCCCTATTGCATGATGGGCGTGTGCTTCGACTGCCTCGTCACGGTCGACGGCATCGGCAATCGGCAAGGCTGCCTCGTGGAGGTGCGCGAGGGGATGCGCATCGAGACCCAGCGCGGCCGGCGGGAGATCGGCTGATGCCCGGCGCACTTCCGGCCGACAAGGCCTATGACGTCGTCATCGTCGGCGCCGGCCCGGCGGGCCTTGCGGCTGCCGCGACGACCGCAACGGCAGGCCTTGCCACGCTGCTGCTCGACGAGAACGCGGGGCCCGGCGGTCAGGTCTACCGTGCCATCACGAGCACACCCGTCACCGAGCGCGGCATCCTCGGTGCCGATTATTGGGCAGGCGAGCGCCTCGTTGCCGAGGCCAGGACGAGCGGCGCCGAGCTGGTGCAGGGCGCGACCGTCTGGAGCCTCGACTCCGCGCGCGAGGTCGGCGTCTCGGCGGGCGGCGCCTCGCGCATGCTCGAGGCTCGCCGGGTCATCCTCGCAACCGGAGCGCTCGAGCGTCCGTTCCCCATTCCCGGCTGGTCGCTGCCCGGCGTGATGACCGCCGGCGCGGTGCAGACGCTGCTCAAGGCCTCCGCGCTCGTCCCCGACGGCCGCGTCGTGCTGGCCGGCACCGGGCCGCTGCTGTGGCTGCTCGCCGCCCAGCTGCTGCGGGCCAACGTGTCCATCGCGACGCTGCTCGACACGACGCCCGCCCGCAACTACCTCCGCGCGCTGCCGCACGCTGCCGGCTTCCTGCTCTCGCCCTACTTTGCCAAGGGTCTGGCGCTCAGGCGCGAGGTGGCACAGCAGGTGCCGGTCGTGCGCGGCGTCACGGCGCTCCGCGCCGAGGGAGAAGGCCGCCTCGCCGAGGTCGTCTATGCGCAGGGCAACGGAGGCGAGCAGCGCATGGCCGCCGACCTGCTGGCTCTGCATCAAGGCGTGGCGCCCAACGTCAACCTGGCCATGGCTGCCGGTGTCGCGCATCGCTGGCACGTGACCCAGCTCTGCTGGACGCCGGTGCTCGACGGCTTGGGCAACAGCTCCGTGCCCGGAATCGCCATCGCCGGGGACGGGGCCGGCATCGGTGGCGCTGTTGTCGCTGAGGCGCGAGGGCGCCTCGCCGGGCTTGCGGCGGTGGAGGCGATCGCGCCGGATTCGGCTTCCCGCATTCCCGACCGCCAGACCCTGACGCAGATGCTCGCACGCGCCCAGATGGGCCGCGTGTTCCTCGATACCCTGTTTGCTCCGCCGCGCCGGTTCCGCCTGCCTGAAGGCGAGACCATCGTGTGCCGCTGCGAAGAGGTGACCGCCGCACAAGTGGCCGACACCGTGGGCATCGGCGCCGTTGGCCCCAACCAGCTCAAATCGTTCCTGCGCTGCGGCATGGGGCCGTGCCAGGGCCGGCTGTGCGGCCTCACGGTCACGGAGCTGATCGCTGCCGCGCGCGGGGTCGATCCCGTCGATGTCGGCTATTACCGGCTGCGCCCGCCCGTGAAGCCCATCACGCTCGCCGAGCTCGCCGGCATGGCGCACACCGAGGAGGCTGTGAAGGCGGTGGTGCGGGGATGAGGCGCACCGCCGACGTCATCGTCATCGGCGGCGGCATTCATGGCTGCTCGACGGCCCTGCACCTCGCCATGCGCGGCCTGAAACCTCTGCTGCTCGAGAAGGACTATGCGGGGCGGCACGCCTCGGGCGTTAATGCCGGCGGCGTGCGCCAGCTCGCAAGGCACGTGGCCGAGGTGCCCCTGTCGGTCGCCTCCATGGAGCTGTGGGAGCGCATCGCGGACCTCGTCGACGACGACTGCGGCTTCGAGAGCCACGGCCAGGTGCTGGTGGCGGAGAGCGAGGCGGAGCTGGCAGGTCTCCGCGATCGCGTCGACGACCTGCGCCTGCGCGGCTTCACGCACGAGGAGCTCATCGATCGGAAGGAGCTGAAGCGGCTCCTGCCCGCCGTGTCGGATGCCTGCCCGGGCGGCATCGTCTCGCGCCGTGACGGCGCTGCCGATCCCTTTCGCACCACCCAGGCATTCCGGCGCAAGGCCGTGGCGTTGGGCGCCGAGGTTCTGGAGGGCGTCCGCGCGAACGGTATCGAGCGCAGGGACGGCGTGTGGCATGTGGCCACCACCGCCGGCGACTTCGAGGCCCCGGTCGTCGTCAACGCCGCAGGCGCCTGGGCCGACCGCATCGCCGCCCAGATCGGCGAGCCGGTGCCGCTCGAGGTGATCGCGCCGATGCTGATGATCACGGCGCGCGTGCCGGCGTTCATCGAGCCGGTGATGATCCTGCGGAGCCGCAAGCTTTCCTTCAAGCAGTTCGCCAACGGCACGGTGATGATCGGCGGCGGGCACCTCGCCCGCGCCGACCGTGACCGCAACGCCACCGAGCTCGACTGGACCAGGCTGGCCGAGAGCGCTCGCACGGTGTGGGAGCTATTTCCCGTAATGCGCTCGGCCGAGATCGTGCGCGCGTGGGCCGGCATCGAGGCGCGCATGCCCGACGACATCCCGGTGATCGGGCCGAGCGCCAAGGCCGAGGGCGTCTATCACCAGTTCGGTTTCTCGGCGCACGGCTTCCAGCTGGGCCCGGGCGTCGGCGCGCTCATGGCGGAGCTCATCGCCACGGGCCGCACCAATCTGCCGATCGCGCCGTTCGCCATCACCCGCTTTGTGCGTGCGTCTGAGCCCGAACTACCCGGCACCTGAGTCGGCCAGGTGTCGTCCAGCGATGTAGCCGAAGGTCATCGCCGGGCCGATCGTGATGCCGGCACCGGGGTAGGTCCCGCCCATAACACTCGCCGCATCGTTGCCGACGGCGTAGAGACCGGGTATCGGCTGGCCGTCCCGGTCGATCACTTGCGCGTGCACGTCGGTGGCGATGCCGGCGAAGGTGCCAAGCTCGCTCGGGATCACCCGCACGGCGTAGAAGGGCGGCCTGTCGAGCGGCGCCACGCATGGGTTCGGCTTCCAGCCTGGCGCGCCGTTGAAGCGCTGGTAGGCGTCGGAGCCGCGCTGGAAGTCGGGGTCCTCGCCCTGGCGCGCCGGGCCGTTGAAGCCCGCGATCGTGCGTTCCAGCCCCGTGGGATCGATGCCGCAGGCCTGCGCAAGCTCCCGCACGGTGTCGCCGCGCTTGATGTAGCCCGATCGTACGAACGGCTCGATCCGCATCGGTGCCGGGCCCAGCGCGCCGAGCCCGAAGCGCCGGATCGCCGCGTGGTCGCAGACGATCCACGCCTCGGCCGTTGCATCGTCGCGGCAGGCTTCGAGCATGGCCGGCACGTAGACGTGATACGACTTGGCCTCGTTGGTGAAGCGGCGCCCACGGCGGTCGACGCTGATATAGCCGGGCTTGCCGCGTTCGAAGAAATGCGGGAACGGGATGAGCGAGCCGTCCGGCTGCGGTACCAGCGAGACCGGAGCCCAGGCGGCCGGCTGGTGCATCTCCTCCAGGAACATGCCGCCCGCGGATTGGGCGAGCCGCAGACCGTCCCCGACGTTTCCCGGAGGGGGCAGCGAGGCGTGGCCCTTGCCCGCCGCCACATGACCGTAGACGCGACGCTTGAGGCCGTCGTCGCTGGCAAATCCGCCGCAGGCCAGCACGACCCCGCGCCGCGTTCGCACCGTCACATGCGCTCCGCCCCGCGCAACCACGGCGCCCGTCACCCGGCCATCCTCGCGGCAGATCTCGACGATGGGCGAGGACAGCCACAGCGCAATGCCGCGTGCGAAGGCGGCGCCGGCCAGCCGGGCGATCAGCGCATTGCCGTTGACGAGGCGCGTGCCGCGGCTGTGTGTGAGCCGGTCGCGTGCATAGCGCGCCACCATGCGCGCCACGTGCAGGGCCGACCGGGGGGATTGCGTCATCTGGAAGACGTGCGGCAGGTCGTTGCGCCCCACCATCATGCCGCCGAACGCCATCATGGTCTTGATCGGCGGCCGCAGCTTGTCGAACCAGGGCCCCAGCCTGCGGCCCTCGAACTCGTCGGGCACGAGCGATCGCCCGCCCTGTGAGGCGCCCGGCTCGTCGGGATGATAATCGGCCCAGGTGGGGGCCAGCGTGTAGGCGACGAGACCCTCCCGCTCGAAGGCGTCGAGCATCGCCGGGGCGTTGTCGACGTAGGCCTCTGCCCTCGCCCGGTCCAGGCGGTTGCCGACGTGATGGGAGAGGTAGGCGAGCGCCTGCTCGCGGGAGTCCGACACGCCTGCGGCGCGCTGGTGTGAGTTCACCGGGATCCAGATCACGCCCGCCGAGTAGGCAGTGGTGCCGCCGAACAGCGGCTCCTTCTCGACCATGAGGACGTCGAGGCCGGCGAGCCGCGCCGTCAAGGCGGCAGCGAAGCCGGCCGCTCCGGAGCCCGCGACGAGCACGTCGCACAGGTGCGCTTGCGAGCTCAGTGGCGCTTCCTCCGTTGCCATTGCGGCGTCACTTGAGGCAAGGCCCCGGTTGCGCCGCTGTAGGGCGGCGATATTGGCCCGACTTCCAGCGGCATGGTAGTCTGGCTTTTCCGCGCACCCCGGTCAGCGAGGATCGCCATGCAGAAGGTCGTGCAACGCCCGCCCACCAGTCCGATGATGTCGATCGCGAGCCCGCAGCAGGCGCGCCGCATCATCAGGGCCGGCGAGTACTCGGGCCACACCGCCGGCGTCGCGCCCGACTATGTGCAGGGCAACCTCTGCATCCTGCCCAAGGACATGGCGCTGGAGTTCGCGGCCTTCTGCCAGCGCAACCCCAAGCCCTGCCCCGTCATCGGCATGGGCGCGCCGGGCGATCCCGCGCTGCCCGACCTCGGCGACATCGACATCCGCACCGACGTGCCCTGCTATCGCGTCTTCAAGGACGGCAAGCTGGTCGAGGAGCCGACCGACATCCGCAAGTACTGGGCCGATGACCTCGTCACCTTCGTGCTGGGCTGCTCCTTCTCGTTCGAGCTGCCGATCCTGCAAGCCGGCATCCGCCTGCAGCACATCGAGCGCAATACCGTGGTGCCCATGTACCGCACCAGCATCGATTGCGTGCCGGCCGGCCGCTTCAAGGGCAAGATGGTGGTCTCGATGCGGCCCTTCACGCCCGCGGACGCGATCCGCGCGGTTCAGATCACCTCGCGCTTTCCGGCCGTGCACGGTGCGCCGGTGCACCTGGGCTTGCCCGAGGCGATCGGCATCCGCGACATCACCAAGCCCGACCTCGGCGATCCCGCCGAGATCCGGGAGGGCGAGCTGCCGGTGTTCTGGGCCTGCGGGGTGACGCCACAGGTGGCGGTGGAGCAGGCGCGGCCGCCGATCTGCATCACCCACAAGCCGGGCTCGATGCTGATCACCGACAGGAAGAACGTCGACCTCGCCGCCCTGTAAGCATGATCGCGGGCGCAACCAGAGGGCTACAGCGCGCCTACAGGGTGTTCCCATCCCCCTTCCTGGGCACCTATTTCACCGCCGCTTCGACGGTGGGATGGCGCCCGTCGTTTGGGGTCCTGGCGGTGTCGGCTTTCGTGGCCACCAGTTGGGTGTGTAGTCCTCGCGCATGATTGTGTACGACGGCACCACCCGAGGGTCGAAATATATGGCGACCTTAGCGTCACTTAGTTGCCAGCTAGGGAAATTTGGCTCGGGCACATCAGTCGGCGGGCCCAGGATTTCCACGAGCTTGTTATTGAGGAAATTGTCTTCGTGTCCGACCCCAGATAAGGGTACGAAGCTGATAAATTTGATCTTCCTATCCGGACTTCCATCTTCGAAGTAGTACGTCACGTGCGTGAAGACCGAATGGAAACCTTGAAGCGTCCAATAACGTGATTCCTTCTTGATCTTCGCCCCCGGGTAGGCCTTCTCCAGGTCGTCTACGGATTGCCCGATCTTCACCAAGCCCAACCCAACCGGATATGGATTCCCAAGTGAAAACAGATTGGGCCTCTCCAATGCTCTTATGCGTCCGAGCGCGTCCTTGAGCTGTCTCTCAAGCGAGTTCGCCTTCTCCTCCGTAGCTTTGGCCTTTGCCACAGACTCGGCGTTGGCGGCCATTTCGTTCTTGAGCGATTGGATGTGGATTGGAACCACGTAGGTGAAGCAAACGCCAAACCCCGCCACCGCCGCGATACTCGCGACGATCACCGGGTGAGTTCTCCAATTTTCATGCGCCGCGTCGATGGACCGGTTGCTCATGGAAACCTCGCATGAGCACTTACCTAGTACGATTCGCCCGCTCGCACCAGAGGTGCGCAGGCTTCCACGGTCCATACATTACTACCGGAAGGGGCGGACTCTTTTTGTCCTCCGAATCACGTACGACACGACCTACATGTCACTTGTCATGTCGATCGTCAATACGCGCGTATAGACGCATGATGACACTTGAAGACACTGTGTGCACCTTGGCGCACTAACTCCAACCGGTAACGCGCGCGACGCCTCGCATACCTCCATATTCGCACTCAATCAATCGGCGATAGTGGGGGCAGACTGATTCGGGTGAATGGGTCATCCACTTGCAGAGCCTGCTTGCACATCTGGACGAGGACCGCCAGCCCGTCGCCGCCCCCGCGGGCCGCGTGCCGGTGCTGCTGCCGGTCGCGCTCGACCAGACGTACGACTACCTGCTCCCCGACGGCCTCGAGGCACACGCCGGCGCCTACGTGCTGGTGCCGTTCGGGCCGCAGACCCGCATCGGCGTGGTGTGGGACGCACCGGTCGGCGAGGGCGGCAAGCCCGTGCCGGACAAGAAGCTCAAGAGCATCGTCGCGCCGCTCACCGATGTGCCGGCACTGCCGCTCCTGTCGCTGCGCTTTGCGGAGTGGGTGGCGCGTTACACGCTCTCGCCCCTCGGCATGGTCCTGCGCATGATGATGGGCCCGTCGGCCATCTTCGAGGCGGCCAAGCCTCGCTTCGGCGTCGCCCGCAACAGGGACGCGCCCGAGCCGCCGCGCATGACGCCGGCCCGCAAGCGCGCGCTCCAGATCGCGGAGGACGGCCTCGTCCGCGCCAAGGGCGCGCTGGCGGCGGAGGCGGCCTGCTCCGGCGGGGTGATCGACGGCCTGATCGAGGCTGGCGTGCTGGTCGAGGTCGCCATCCCCGAACGGCGCCTGCCGGTGCCGAACCCCGCCCACGCCGAGGTCGAGTTCTCCGGCGCCCAGGCTCGCGCCGTCCACGCAGTGCGGGCCGTGGCGGACGCGCAGGCCTACTCGGTCACGCTCCTCGACGGCGTCACCGGCTCCGGCAAGACCGAGGTCTATTTCGAGGCCGTGGCCCGCTGCCTCGAGAAGGGGCGGCAGGCGCTGATCATGCTGCCCGAGATCGCGCTCACAAGCCAGTTCATGGACCGCTTCGCGCGCCGTTTCGGCTGCTCGCCCGTCGAGTGGCATTCCGCGCTTTCCTCCGGTGAGCGCGGCCGCGCCTGGCGTGCGGCCGCGACCGGCGAGGCTCGCGTTATCGTCGGCGCCCGCTCCGCCCTGTTCCTGCCCTACAAGGAGCTCGGCCTCATCGTCGTCGACGAGGAGCACGACGGCGGCTTCAAGCAGGAAGATCGCGTACACTACCAGGCGCGTGACATGGCCGTCGTCCGCGGCAACCTGGCGAGGCATCCCGTCATCCTGGCGTCGGCCACGCCGTCGATCGAAAGCCACGTGAACGCCCGCAACGGCCGCTATGCGCACGTGCAGCTGCCCGGCCGCTACTCGGGTGCCGAGTTGCCGGAGGTAGCCGCCATCGATCTGCGCCACAACCCGCCCGAGCGCGGCAAGTGGCTCTCTCCCGTGCTGGTCGAGGCGGTCACCGAGACGCTGGCCAAGAAGCAGCAGGCGCTGCTCTTCCTCAATCGGCGCGGCTATGCTCCGCTCACGCTTTGCCGCTCCTGCGGCCACCGCATCGACTGCCCGCAATGCACTGCCTGGCTGGTCGAGCATCGCTATCGGCGCCGTCTCAACTGCCACCATTGCGGCTTCTCGCTGCCGATCCCCGAGAAGTGCCCCAAATGCGGCGAGCCGGATGCGCTGGTGGCCTGCGGGCCGGGCGTCGAGCGCATCGCCGAGGAGGTGGCGGAGCGCTTCCCCGAGGCGCGCACCGCGCTCCTCTCCTCCGACCTGGTGCCCTCGCTGGTCGAGATGCGCGAGATCATCAAGACCATCGAGGGCGGCGAGGCCGACATCATCATCGGCACGCAGATGGTGGCGAAGGGCCACAACTTCCCGCAGCTCGCCACCGTCGGCATCGTCGACGGCGACCTGGGGCTCGGCCAGGCCGACCCCCGCGCCGCCGAGCGCACCTTCCAGCTCATGCACCAGGTCACCGGCCGGGCCGGCCGCGCCCTCACCGCGGGCCGCGGCTACGTGCAGACGTACATGCCCGAGCATCCCGTGATGCAGGCCATCATCTCCGGCGATCGCGAGGCCTTCCTCGCGCGCGAGATCCGCCAGCGGCAGGGGGCGCAGCTGCCGCCCTTCGGCCGGTTGGCCGCGATCGTGGTGTCCGCGCGGGACAAGGAGCTGACCCAGCTCGTCGCCCGCGATGTCGCCCGCCATGCGCCGCCGGCGAACCGCATCGAGGTGCTGGGTCCGGCCGAGGCGCCGCTGGCGGTGATCCGCGGCCGCCACCGCTGGCGTCTGCTCGTGAAGTCGCCGCGCGAGCTCGACCTGCAGGCCTACCTGCGCGTGTGGCTCGAAGGTTTGCCGAAGCTGCCCGCGGATCTGCGCCTGACCGTCGACATCGACCCCTACAATTTTTTGTAAGCGGGAGCGGAGTGCGGGTCTGCCATTTCTCCCGCCGCCTTCCCTCATTCGGCCCCAATCCACGTACAAGTGACCGCCCGGCGGGGAACTAAGACGATGGTAACCAGCGTTTAGGCTGCGCTTGGTAAAACGTGAACGTCCGGGTATGAAGACTTGCACGCGTCCAGCCACCCGACAGCCCAAGGTCCCGCTCATGAACGCCATTTCCTCCACGAAGCGGCGGCCCGTCGGCCTCGCCGCGGCCGGTCTTGCTGCGCTCATCGCCCTCACCGTCGCTGATCCGGCGGCGGCCAGGAGCTATCGCGATCGCGAGGCGAAGCGCGACGAGACGGCTCTGTCGCGGCCTGCCGGCACGCCGCTGCTGGCGATCGTCTCACTGGCCGACCAGCGGGTCACCATCTACGACGCGGACGGCCGGATCCTGCGGGCGCCCGTCTCCAGCGGCCAGACCGGCTACGAAACGCCGGCCGGCATCTACAGCGTCATCCAGAAGGAGGCGGAGCACTACTCCAACCTCTACGACGACGCGTCCATGCCCTTCATGCAGCGCATCACGTGGTCGGGCATCGCGCTGCACGCCGGCGTCCTGCCGGGCCGCCCCGCCTCGCACGGCTGCATCCGCATGCCGTATGGGTTCGCGGAGCGGCTGTTCGATCTGACCAAGATGGGCATGCGCGTGCTGGTGATGCCGAGCGACGCGGCCCCGGCCGACATCGTCCACCCGGCGCTGTTCAAGCCCAAGCCCATCGTTGTTGGCGATGTGGCGCCGGCGCCCCAGCCCGCGGCCGCCGACGCAGGGCAGAAGATGCGTCTCGGCGGCGTCACGCCCGACGCCAACGTTCCGCCGCCGACGATCGCGCCCAAGCGCCTGGAGACGCTGAAGTCCATTGCCGCCGCCAAGGCCGCTGAAGCCGATGCCGCAGCCAGGAAGGCCGACGAGGTGCGACTGGCCTCCACGCGCAGCACGGGCGAGGCTGCACGCGCGGCAAAGGCCGTGCGCCTGGCCGAGGTCGCGAAGGCGCGGGCCGATGCGCAGCTCAAGAGCGCCGAGCAGGCGCTCGAGGCCGCCCAGTCACCCGAGGCGAAGGAGAAGGCGGAGGATGTGAAGGCCAAGGCGCTCGCCAAGGCCAACGAGGCGCAGGCGCAGCTCGACACCGCCAAGGCCGACGCCGCCGCGAAGGCGGATGCCGCGGCCCGCGCACGCGATGAGGCCAAAGCCGCCGACGCGGCAAGGGTGGCGGCCGCCAACGCGTCGAAGGAGGCGGTGGCGCGCATGTCGCCGGTCTCCGTCTTCATCAGCCGGCAGGCGCAGAAGCTCTACGTGCGCCAGGCGTTCCAGCCGCTGTTCGACGCTCCGGTGACGATCCGCGATGCGGACAAGCCCATCGGCACGCACATCTATACGGCGCTGGACTATGTCAACGACGGCGCCGACGTACGCTGGAACGTTGTCAGCATGACCAGCAGCCAGGGCCGCGAGGGACGCGAGTCCGAGGAGTACTATGGCCGCCGGAGCCGGAGCGCCAGTCGCAGCGCCGAGCCGCCGGCGACGGATGTCGCTGCCGCCAAGGGTGCGCTCGACCGCATCACCATTCCTCAGGACGCGATCGACCGCATCTCCGAGGTGGTCTCCCCCGGCTCCTCCCTGATCATCTCGGACGAGCCCATCAGCAAGGAGACCGGCAAGGGCACCGACTTCGTCGTGCTGATGAGCGGCGAGCCGCAGGGCGGCATCAAGATCCGGCGCCGGCCCCAGCCCTGGGGTGGCTACGATGATGACGACGACCGCGGCTATTACCGGCGCGGCCGCTCGCCCTACTGGGGCGGCGGCGGCAGCCCGTTCCGCTGGTAGGTCGGCCTCACTCCGCCGGCAGGCCGTGGGTTGAAGGGGGAGAGTGCGGCGTCCGTGCTGCGCCGCCTCCCAGCCGCCGGTGCAGCCTGTCGAGCAGCACGTAGATCATCGGCGTGGTGTAGAGCGTCAGCACCTGGGACACCAGCAGTCCGCCGATGATGGCGATGCCGAGCGGCCGGCGCAGCTCGGAGCCGGGGCCCGCCGCGATCGCCAGCGGCACGGCGCCCAGCAGCGCGGCGAAGGTGGTCATGAGGATGGGCCGGAAGCGCTCGCGCGCGGCCTCGAGCACCGCGCGCTCGGCGGAGAGGCCGTGCTGGCGTTCCAGCTCGAGCGCGAAGTCGACCAGCATGATGCCGTTCTTCTTGACGATGCCAATGAGCAGGATGATGCCGATCAGCGCGATCACGGACAGCTCCATGTCCGCGAGCCGCAGCGCGATGAGCGCGCCGAGACCGGCCGAGGGCAGGGTCGAGATGATCGTGAGCGGATGGGCGAGGCTCTCGTAGAGCACCCCCAGCACGATATAGACCGAGATCAGCGCGGCGATGATCAGCAGTGGCTGCGTGCTCGCCTGCTGGGTGAAAGCCTTGGCGTCGCCGGCGGCCTCGGCGCGGATCGAGTCGGGCATCCTGAGGTCGGCAATGGCATTCCTGATGCCCTGGGTCGCCTCGTCCAGCGTCGTATCGGGCAGCAGATTGTAGGTGATGGTGACCGCGGGGAAGGGCCCCTGATGGTTCACCACCAGCGGCGCCGGCGTCTTGTCGATGCGGATGAGGCTGCTGAGCGGCACCTGGGCGCCGTTGCTGCCGGGCACGAACACGCGCGAGAAGTCGCCGGGATCGCGCTGGTAGCGCGGGTCCACCTCGAGGACGATGCGGTATTGGTTGCGCTGCGTGTAGATCGTTGAGATCTGCCGCTGGGCGAAGGCGTTGTTGAGCGCGGCATCGATGTCCTGCATGCGGACGCTGAGGCGCGCCGCCGCCTGCCGGTCGATCGTGATGCTGGCCTGCAGGCCGCCTTGCTCGCGGTCCGTGTTGACGTCGATCAGGCCGGGAACCTGGCTCATGCGGTCCGCGATCCTGGGCACCCAGGCATTGAGCGTGTCGAGCTCGGGGCTCCAGAACGTGAGCTGATATTGGGCCCGGCCCTGTCGCGCGCCGACGCGGATGTCCTGCGAGGCGACCATGAACACGTTGATACCTTCGATGCCCGAAAGCTCCCGGCGCAAGCGGTCGATGACCCGCTGCGTGGACAGGCCGCCGCGCTCGGACAGCGGCTTCAGGCTGATGAACATGCGCCCCTGGTTCACGGATGCGTTGAACCCCGACGCACCAACCGATGAGCCCACCCCGGCCACCGCCTTGTCGGCCAACACGATGTCGAGCGCCTGGCGCTGCAGCTTCACCATGGCATCGTAGGAGATGTCGGCCGATGCCTGCGTGGCGCCGAACACGAGCCCGGTGTCATCCTGGGGGAAGTAGCCCTTCGGCGTCTTGATGTAGAGGTTCACCGTCACGGCGACCGTGGCCAGCATCACGATCACCATCATGACGCGCCAGTTGAGCACGGCCGTGAGAGAGCGCATGTAGGCCCGCACCATCCACCCCGTGACGGCGCCGACGATGCGATCGAGCCGGGTCGCATCAGGGCTCGGCGGCGCCTTCACGAAGTGGGCGCAGATCATCGGCGTGACCGTGAGCGACACCACCGTCGAGACGGCGATGGCGAAGACCAGCGTCACTGAGAACTCGCGCAGCAGTCGGCCGACCACCCCGTTCATGAACAGGAGCGGGATGAAGGCGGCGATCAGCGAGACGCTGATGGAGATCACCGTGAAGCCGATCTGCCTGGCGCCGTCGAGCGCAGCGCGCATGGGCCGCACGCCGGCCTCCAGGTTGCGGAACATGTTCTCGATCATGACGATGGCGTCGTCGACCACGAAGCCGACGGACACCGCCAGGGCCATGAGCGTCAGGTTGTTGATGGAGAAGCCCGCGCACCACATGGCCGCGCACGTGCCGGCGAGCGACAGGGGCACTGTGACGCCGGCGGCGATGGTGGGCGTCGGCCGGCGCAGGAACACGTAGACGACGAGCATCACCAGCACCACCGCCAGCCCGAGCGTGACCTGCATGTCGAACACGCTGGCACGGATGGTCCCCGTGCGGTCCGAAAGGACCGAGATATCGACCCCGCTCGGGATCCAGCGCTTGATCTCCGGAATGAGCTCGCGGATGCGGTCGACGGTCTCGATGACGTTGGCGTCCGCCTGCTTGGTGATGATCAGCAGGATGGCGGGCTGGGCATTGAACATGGCCGAGGCGCGCGAGTTGCGATTGCTCTGCTCCACGGTGGCCACGTCAGAGAGGCGCGTGACGTCCCCGTTGTTCGCCATCTTGATGATGATGTTGCGGTACTCGTCGAGCGTGCGCAGCTGGGCATTGCTCTCCACGGCCACGGCCTGGCGCTCGCCGTCGATGATGCCGATGGGCGCCAGCGCATTGGCATTGGTGATGGCCGCGCGCACATCGTCGATGCTGAGCCCGATGGCCGACAGCAGCATCGGGTTGACGCGCACGCGCACTGCCGGCTGCTCGGCGCCGGCCACCGTCACCTCCGCCACGCCGTCGACCTGGGAGATGCGCTGGGCGATGACGGTGTCGGCGACATCGTAGAGGTCGGATGGCGGTATGGTCTTCGACGTGAGGGCCAGGATGAGCACCGGCGCCGCGGCCGGATTGGATTTCCGAAAGCGCGGCAGCATCGGCAGGTCGCTCGGCAGGTCGGTGGCCGCGGCATTGAGCGCCGCCTGCACGTCGCGCGCCGCGCTGTCGAGGCTGCGGGAGAGGTCGAACTGGATGGAGATGCGCGAGTTGCCGAGCGAGCTCACCGAGGTCATCTCGGTCACGCCGGCGATCTCGCCCAGCCGCCGCTCGAGCGGCGCGGCGATCGTCGCCGCCATCGTCTCGGGATCGGCGCCCGGCCGGTTGGCCGTGACGTTGATGGTGGCGAACTCCACCGAGGGCAGGCTTGCCACCGGCAGGAAGCGGTAGGCGGCGATGCCGAGCAGCAGGAGGCCTGCCGCAAGCAGCGTGGTGCCGATCGGCCGCTCGATGAAGGGCCGCGAGAAGTTCATGGCCGCCTACTCCGCAGCCGGCGCGGCGATAGCTGGCGGGCGGTGCTCGGGTGCCGGTGCTGCACTCTGCGCTTCCTCCGGCGCCGCGGCGGGGGCCATCCGGGCCCGCACCCGCTCCATGGCCAGGTAGATGACCGGCGTCGTGTAGAGCGTGAGCAGCTGAGAGAGCAGCAGGCCGCCGATGATGGTGACGCCCAGCGGGTTCCTGAGCTCGGAGCCGGTGCCGCCCTCGAGCGCAAGAGGCAAGGCGCCGAACAGCGCCGCGAGCGTGGTCATCATGATCGGGCGGAAGCGCAGGAGGCACGCCTGGATGATGGCATCGCGGGGGCTCAGGCCCTGCGTGCGCTCCGCCTCGAGCGCAAAGTCGATCATCATGATGGCGTTCTTCTTGACGATGCCCATCAGCAGCACGATGCCGATCAGCCCGATCATCGACAGATCCATGCCGCAGAGCATGAGCGCCAGCAGCGCTCCGATGCCGGCCGACGGCAGGGTCGTGAGAATCGTGAAGGGGTGGACGAAGCTCTCGTAGAGCACGCCGAGCACGATGTAGATGGCGATCACTGCCGCCAGGATCAGCCACGGCTGGCCGCTCAGGGACTTGGTGAACTCGTCGGCGTCGCCGGAGTAGCTGCCCGTGACGGAGGTCGGCATGCCGATCTCCGCGCTCGCGGCCGTGATGGCGGCAACCGCATCGCTGAGCGAGCCGCCGGGCGCCAGGTTGAAGCTGATGGTGACGGAGGGGAACTGGTCCTGGTGGTTGACGGCAAGCGGCGCGGTCCGGCGCTCGATGCGCGCCACCGCGCTCAGCGGCACCTGGGCTCCGCCGGTCGAGGGTACGTAGATGCGCCCCAGCGCGGCCGGGTCGGTCTGGTATCGCGGCATGGCTTCCAGCACCACCCGGTACTGGTTGGCCTGGGCGTAGATCGTCGAGATCTGGCGCTGGCCGAAGGCGTCGTTGAGCGCGTCGTTGACCGCCTGCATGGACACGCCGAGCCGGCCCGCCGTCTCCCGGTCGACGCGCACCATCACGCGCAGCCCGCCATCCTGGGCCTCCGAGACCACGTCGCGCAGCGCGGGCGAGGCGCGCAGCTTGTCCGCGAGCTTGGCCGACCACGTCGCGACGTCCTTCTCGTCGCTGCCGACGAGCGTGTACTGGTACTGCCCCCGGCTGATGCGCGTGCTGATTTGAACGTCTTGCACGGCCTGGAAGTACACGGTGAGCCCGGGCACCGCGGCGGCCTTCTGCTTGAGCCGCTCGATAATGGCGCCCGCATCGGCTGCGCGATCGTCCCGGGGCTTGAGTGTGACCTTGAGGTGCCCGGCATTGGGTGTGGGGTTGAGCGCGCTCACGCCCACCACCGTGACCACGCCTTCGACGTCGGGGTCGCGGCGGATCGCGTCCGCCACCTTCTCCTGCAGCGACGTCATCTCGGTGAACGAGACCTCCGGTCCCGCCTCGATCACGGCCTGCAGGAGGCCGGTGTCCTGCAGCGGCAGGAAGCCCTTGGGCACCAGAACGTAGAGGCCGATCGTGATCACCAGGGTGGCCACGGTCGTCAGCAGCGTCGCCCGCTCGTGCCGCAGAACCCAGAGCAGGGTGCGGTGATAGCCGGCAATGACGCGGTCGACGAGGCCGTTGAGCGCGCTTGCGAGCCAGCTGCCGGTCCCGCCGCCATGGTGGTGGCGCAGCATGCGCGAGCACATCATGGGCGTCAGCGTCAGCGACACCACGGCCGAGATGACGACGGCGATCGCCAGCGTCAGCGCGAACTCGCGGAACATGCGCCCCACGAGGCCGGTCATGAACAGCAGCGGAATGAACACGGCGATCAGCGACAGCGTCAGCGAGATCACGGTGAAGCCGATCTCGCGTGCGCCCTTCAGCGCCGCCTGCATGGGGCTCTCGCCGTCCTCCATGTGGCGCACGATGTTCTCGATCATGACGATGGCGTCGTCCACCACGAAGCCCGTGCCGATCGTCAGCGCCATCAGCGACAGGTTGTCGAGGGAGAAGCCGCAGAACCACATCACGCCGAAGGTCGCCACCAGCGAGACCGGCAGCGCAACCCCGGCGATGACGGTTGCGCGGATGGTGCGCAGGAACAGGAGCACCACCAGCACCACCAGCCCGACGCTGAGCATGAGCGTGAACTGCACATCGTGAACGGAGGCCTGGATCGTGCCGGTGCGGTCGTGGACCACGGTGAGCTTGGCGTCGCTGGGCATGGCGCGCTGCAGCCGCGGCAGCTCCGCCCGGATCCGCCGCACGGTGTCGATCACATTGGCACCGGGCTGCCGGCTCACGTCGATGATGACGGCCGGCACCCCCTGGTACCAGCCGCCGACCTTGGCGTTCTCCAGGCTGTCGATGACCTCCGCCACGTCCTGCAGCAACACGGGCGCGCTGTTGCGATAGGTGATGATCAGCGACCTGTAGGCGTCGGCGCTGGAGATCTGGTCGTTGGCGGCAATGGTGTAGGACTGGTGCGCGCCGTCGAGGGAGCCCTTCGGACCGTTGACGTTGGCTGCACCGATCGCCGCTCGCAGATCGGCCATGCTGAGGCCATACGCCGCGAGCCTGGACACGTCGGCCTGGATGCGCACCGCCGGCCGGATGCCGCCTTCGACCGCCACATGCCCCACGCCCGGCACCGACGCCAGCCGCTGGGCCATCATGGTGTCGGCCAGATCGGAGAGCTGGCGCAGGGGCACGGTGGGCGAGGTGAGGGCCAGGGTGATGATCGGTGCGTCGGCCGGGTTCACCTTGGCGTAGGTCGGCGGATAGGGCAGCGTGCGCGGCAATGTGGAGCCCGCGGCGTTGATCGCCGATTGCACGTCCTGCGCGGCTGCGTCGATGTCGCGGTTCAGCACGAACTGCAGCGTGATCTGGCTGATGCCGTAGGACGAAGATGATGTCATCGTCGCCAGCGCGGGTATCTGCCCGAGCTGGCGCTCGAGAGGCGCGGTCACGAGGTTGGCGGTGGTGTCGGGGCTGGCGCCGGGCAGCTGGGTCGTGACCTGGATGGTCGGGAAATCGACCTGCGGCAGCGAGGACACCGGCAGCCACCAATAGCCGAGCGCGCCGGCCAGCGTCACGGCAAAGCCGAGCAGTGAGGTCGCGATCGGGCGCCTGATGAAAGGGGAGGAGACGCTCATTGCGTCGATCTCTCTCCTGCCTGGCCGGCATCAGCCTCGCGCGGCTTGCCTTCCCTCTGTGCCGTCACCGCCGCCTTGCAGCCATCCGAGAGCTGCGCGGCGTTGGTTGCGAGGCAACCGCGAATGGCATCCCGGCTGCGCTCGATGTTGGCGCACAGCTTCTGCACGTCGGCGGCACAGGCCGTGCGCACCTTGGCGGCCGCATCCGACTTGGCGGCTGCTGCCGGACGCTGCGACGGCGGACTGCCGCCCCGCTGGTCCTCGGCATGGACGACCGCGACGTGGGCCCCGTCCTTGAGCCGCGCAAAGCCGGTCGTCACGACCCGGTCAGTCGGATCGATGCCTTTGGTGATGACGGCAATGGTCTCGCTCTGCAATCCGACCGTGACCGGCCGCAGCCCCACGCGCTCGTCCGGCTGCACGACATAGGCGAAGGCGCCGTTGGGTCCGCGCTGCACGGCCGGCGTCGGGATCACCACGACCTGGCTCTGTGTGTCGACCAGCACCCGCACGTTGACGAACTGTCCCGGCCACAGCTGCTGCATGGCGTTCGGGAACTCCGCCTTCATGCGCACGGTCCCCGTGCTCTGGTCCACCTGGTTGTCCACCACCTGCAGGGTGCCGCGATCGAGAACGGACCTGCCGTCGGCATCCAGCGCCTCGACGGTCACGGAGCCCCGCGCCTGCGCGGTGTTGACTTGCGCCAGCTGCTGCTGCGGCAGGGTGAACACCACGCTGATGGGCTTGATCTCCGTGATCATCACGATGCCGGAGTTGGCGTCGATGGCCCGCACCAGGTTGCCCTCGTCGATCATGCGGATGCCGGTGCGTCCGTCGAGCGGAGAGACGATCGTGGTGTAGTCGAGGTAGGCCTTGGCGTTGGCGATGGCCGCCTCGTCGAGCTTGATCTGTGCGGTGAGCTGCGCAACCAGCGCACGCTGCGTGTCGATGGTCTTCTCGGCGACGGAGAGGGATGTCAGCTTCGCGTAGCGCTCCAGATCGCGCTGGGCGTTGGCCAGCTGTGCCTCGTCGAGCGCCTTCTTTGCGATTGCCTGCTCCAGCTGCGCCTGGTAGGTGGATGGATCGATGAGCGCGAGGACGTCGCCGCGCTTCACGTCCTGTCCCTCCCTGAATTTGATGCTCATGATCTTGCCGTCGACCTGGGCGCGCACCGTTACAGTGTTACGCGCCTTGGCGGTTCCGACGCCGTTGAGATAGACCGGCACGTCCATGATGCGAGCTGCGGCGTCTATGACCGGTACGGGCCCATCCGCCATCATCCGGGCGCGGCGGTTGGCAGCCTGCTTCTGCACGGCCGGAACGATAGTCACGTAGGCCAGCACGCCGGCCACCGCCGCCATCACGGCAACGGCGAGAACGCGTTTGAGCAGTCTGGCCACGTGGAGGTCCTTTCGCTCCGCTCGGCAGCACGGGAGCACCCGGCGCCGCTTTTCCAACTGTGGGCTGACGAAGCCGCTGATGCTTAACGCACCGGCCTGCCGCGAACCGTCGGCTGCGCTTCCGGGAAGACGCTCCCCTTTTACTCTTCCTCAACCAAAAGCCAGTGTAGCAGCGCGGCGCGCCCCAGGGCTAATTCCCCCTCCGGGGACGCACGAACAAGAATGGCCGGGGCAAGGCGAAATACCACCCCGGCCGTTCGTCGGTTTGCAGGATTCAGCTCTTTTCTTTGGCCCGGGCTGCGGCGCGCTCGGCCCTGGCGGCCCTGCAGCCCTCCGACAACTGTGTCTGATGGGCGTCGAGGCAGCCGCGCATGGCGCCCTTGGTCCGCTCGATGTTGGTGCAGTACTTCGCCACGTCAGGGCCGCAGGCGGCGCGCATCTTGGCGCGAACCTCCGCGGCTGCCGCCGAGGGGCTGGCTGCGTCCTGCGCGAAGGCGGTCAGGGGCAGGACGGCCAGTGCGACGGCGACGCCGAAAGTCTTGAACGGCATGCTTGGTGTTCTCCAGGTTCTTGTGGGTTGGTTCCCCCTGCCCTGCGCTCGAGCATGATCGCAATGTCATGCGCGGCGTTTGAATGGAACGTGAAGCAGCCGCTAACCCGTCGTTCATCGCCGGTGTGTGCACGGCGCTGAGAAGGTTCCGGCGAGTGCCTATGCCCTAGCGACGCTGACGGATGCGCCAGGTGCTCGCCTCGTCTCCCCAGTCGAGCCGGGACAGCACCTCGAGCACGAGAAACCGATCGTGGACGGAGAGTGCTCCCTCGAGCAGGCCGTTCCAGCCCTCGAACACGGAGCGTGACAGCGGCTCGAGCCCGCGCGTCAGCCGCCAGCTCGTGCGCCTGACGATCACGCTCTCTCCCTCCTTTGCGACCGTCGCCTCGTCTCCCTCACCCGCGGCAAGGCGCACCATGAGATCGCCGAATGCCTGTGCTCCATGCGGGCCGATGCCGAGCAGCGCCGCCGTCTCGCTGTAGAGCTGCGCGCCGACCAGGCGGCCGGCGACGGCGCCCAGGTGCGCTGCTTCCGACGGCCCGAAGAGCTCGGCGAGCCGCGGCAGCCCCGAGCGGATGTACTCCATGGCGTAGTTGCGCTCGGCCTTGGCCAGACGCTCGGGCGTCCAGGCTTCGGGCAGGCGCGGGGCCTGCCCCGGATCGAACGGCGGCGGCAGCTCGCCAGGGCGGAACTGCAGCCGCTCGTCGGGTGCCAGCTCGCGGTCGTGCTCCAGGAAATATCCGGAAAGCCCGTGCTGTCCGTCGGTCGTCTGCGCGGTGCACACGAACCCGAGCCGCGGGTTGCCGAGCGAGACGCCGTTCTGCGCGTACCAGCCGCGCAGGAACGCGCGCGACACCTCGCTTGGGACGCCGCAGATGCTGGCGCCCGGATAGATCCAGCGCGGCGGCACGAAGTTCACCCACGCCTTGCGGTCGCTCTCGCGCATGAACTCCACCGTTACCCCGCCGATGCTGTTGGACAGGTAGTGGTAGGCGGCGCAGGCTACTGCGTCCGGCATCCCCTTGAGGCCCAGCTTCTCGAAGCTCGACAGGAACTTCTCGTGGTGCTGGTGGCGGAAGACGCGGAACACCCATTCGGCCGCGTCGGCGGCGCTGCGGCGCGTGACGAGGGTGAGGATCAGGCCGGTGAAGTAGGCGTGGTAGAGCCCGGCTGCAGCGCGCATGGCCCGGGACTCGGGGATCGGTGCGCCGGCCACGGCCACCGGCTCAGAACATCGCCGCGTGCACGCGGTCGGGCGGGTTGTGGCCGTCAAGGAAGGTCTTGATGTTGATGATCACCTTCTCGCCCATGTCGATGCGCCCCTCGATCGTCGCCGAGCCCATGTGCGGCAGCGCCACCACGCGCTCGCTCGCCAGCAGCTTCGGGTTGACGGCGGGCTCGTTCTCGAACACGTCGAGGCCCGCGCCGGCGATGTGGCCGGCCTCGATCAGGCGCGCCAGCTCGTTCTCGTCGATCACCTCGCCGCGCGCCGTGTTGACGATGTAGGCGGTCGGCTTCAGCAGCTTCAGCCGCCGTGCCGACAGCAGGTGATAGGTGGCAGGCGTGTGCGGGCAGTTGATGGAGATGATGTCCATGCGCGCCAGCATCTGGTCGAGGCTCTCCCAGTAGGTGGCCTCCAGCTCTTGCTCCACCTCCTCGGGCAGGCGGCGGCGGTTGTGGTAGTGGATCTGCAGGCCGAAGGCCTTGGCGCGGCGCGCCACTGCCTGGCCGATGCGGCCCATGCCGATGATGCCGAGCCGCTTGCCCCAGATGCGGTGACCGAGCATCCACGTGGGCGACCAGCCGCCCCAGTGCGTCTTGGGATCCTTCAGCAGCGCCGTGCCCTCCGCCAGCCGCCGCGGCACCGCCAGGACGAGGGCCATGGTCATGTCCGCCGTATCCTCGGTGAGGACGCCCGGCGTGTTGGTGACGATGATGCCGCGCGTGCGCGCGGTGTCGAGATCGATGTTGTCGACGCCGTTGCCGAAATTGGCGATCAGCTTCAGTTGCGGCCCGGCCTGGGAAAGAAGCGAGCGGTCGATCCTGTCGGTCACCGTGGGCACGAGCACATGCGCGGCCTTGGCCGCCTCGGCGAGCTCGGCATGGCTCATGGGACGGTCCTCGACGTTGAGGCGGGCGTCGAAGAGCTCGCGCATGCGCGTCTCGACCGCCTCCGGGAGCTTGCGCGTGACGATGACCACGGGTTTCTTGGGCGATGTCGGCATGGCAGCTCGGGCTCTGGTGCGGGCTGGCGGAAAGCCTGTTCAGCGCACTCCGCTCCTGCGGAGTATCGTCTGAAGGAGGATGCCGACCTGTCTAACAGAAGGCCACGGCGATGACAAAACGGCCCTAACGATGTCGTCAGGGGCGCTTCCCGCATGGCCTGCGGGCCAGGGCTCGCGCGGCGACGGAACAGGCTTGATCTCGGTCGGCAAATCGTGTTTTGGGCAGACATGAGCACGCGGTGTTCTACATGGGCGGCACGCCTGCCGGCGGGGTGGGGGATGGTAGCCGGTGCGCTTGTGCTGGCACTCGTTTCGAGCGCGACTGCCGATGTGGCTGCGCAAGGCGCGCCGGCGGCGTCGGCGGCAGGGGCGAGCGGCCTGCCGGTGCCTCGCTTTGTCAGCCTCAAGTCCGACCGTGTGAACCTGCGCCAGGGCCCCGGCACCGAGTATCCCACCGCATGGGTCTTTCGCCGCGCCGGGTTGCCCGTGGAGGTGGTCAAGGAGTTCGAGAGCTGGCGGCAGGTGCGGGATGCGGAGGGTACGACCGGCTGGGTGCTTGGCTCCATGTTGAGTGGCCGGCGCACCGCGCTCATCCTCCCCTGGGAAGTCAAGGCCGGGAGCGGTCAGCCCACGCTGGCGGTGCTGCGCGACGATGACAGCGAGAGTGCCCATGCGGTCGCACAGGTCGAGGCCGGCGTGCTGGCCAGCATTATCAACTGCGACGGCAGGTGGTGCCGCGTCTCGGTCAGCGGCTTCCGCGGCTACATCGAGCAGGCAAAGCTGTGGGGCGCCTATCAGGGCGAGGTCATCAAGTGATCGGGCGCCCGCCGGTCACTTCTTGACCAGCCGCACCACCACGTCGATGTGGGAGATCTTGAGATTGGGCGGCGGTTCCGGCAGCCCATCGACCCGGATCGAGCTGCTGGGGATGTCGACCAGCTGCCCCTCCGCCTCGAGGAAGAAGTGATTGTGGTTGGAGGTGTTGGTGTCGAAGTAGGCGCGTTGCCCGCCGATGGCGATCTCGCGCAGCAATGCGGCGCGCTCGAACTGATGGAGCGTGTTGTAAACGGTCGCCAGGGACACGCGCTCGCCCGCGTTCACGGCCTCCTCGTGCAGCATCTCTGCCGTCACGTGCCGGTCCCCGCTGCCAAACAGGAGCTGTGCGAGCGCCATGCGCTGGCGCGTCGGCCGCAACCCGGCGCGCCGCAACAGCTTCGAAACGTCGACCCCGGTCGTGGGGTGCCCAGCCGTATAGCTCATCGATCCTGCGAGAACCCAAGCATATCAATCTCTTCGCCCGCTCGGTTCGAACGGCAGGCACTCCTCCAGCCTTCTTCCTGACCTCATATATCACTATATGCCGCCCCAGGCCCTGCGGCAACGGCGACGCGGCGCCGCGCCGGTCGGGGTTGATGGGCGGAACACGGGCCTTTTGAGCGGTCTGTGAAGTGTGATAGGAAACCCGCGATGCTGACGAAACACGAAAAAGTCCGTGGTGCGCCGGATTTCTTGGCGGGGAATGGAACGAAGACGGCGATGGCCGAGCGCCCAAGCAGCTACGAGTATGCCGACCTGCTGACCTGCGGCCGCGGGGAGCTGTTCGGACCCGGCAATGCCCAGTTGCCGCTGCCGCCGATGCTGATGTTCGAGCGCATCGCCAGCATCTCCGAGGCTGGTGGCGCGCACGGCAAGGGTCAGGTGGTGGCCGAGATCAAGATCGCCGGCAATCCGAGCTTCGATTGGCTTTGGGCCTGCCATTTCAAGGGCGACCCCGTGATGCCGGGCTGCCTGGGGCTCGATGCCCTTTGGCAGTTGACCGGCTTCTTTCTTGGTTGGCTCGGTGCGCCGGGCAAGGGCCGCGCGCTTGGCGTGGGCGAGGTGAAGTTCACGGGAATGGTGGTGCCGACCACGAAGACCGTGCAGTACGTTGTCGACCTCAAGCGGGTCATCCTGCGCAAGCTGAAGCTGGCGATTGCCGACGGCGTCATGAAGGCGGACGGCCAGGTCATCTATGCGGCCACCGATCTGCGTGTCGGTCTGTTCGAGGCGGGAGAGCAGCCGGCAGCCGCGTGAGGCGGCATGGCGATCGCTGCGCACGGCGGAGAGGGCCGTCCTTCATTGCGGCGCCCCGGCACGGTGCGAAAAGAGGCGAGGAGAGGGAATTTCCGATGCGACGCGTGGTGGTGACCGGCATGGGCATCGTTTCCCCGATCGGGAACAACACCCAAGAAGTGCTGGCGTCGTTGCGGGAGGCCAAGTCGGGCATCGTGCGCGCCGAGAAGTACGCAGAGCTCGGCTTCCGCTGCCAGGTGCACGGCGAGCCTCGCCTGGAATGGGAGGGCATGGTGCCGCGCAAGCCCAAGCGCTTCATGGAGGCGGGCATCGGCTGGAATTACATCGCCATGGAGCAGGCGATCCGCGATGCCGGGTTGGAAGCGGGCGACATCTCGCATGAGCGCACCGGCATCATCATGGGCTCGGGCGGTCCCTCCACGCACGCGATCGTGCGCGCGGCCGATGTCACCCGCGCCAAGGACCCGAGGAAGGTGGGTCCGTTCGAGGTGCCCAAGGGCATGTGCTCAGGCCCGTCCGCCGCGTTGGCCACCGCCTTTCAGATCAAGGGCGTGAACTACTCGATCTCCTCGGCCTGCGCGACCTCGGCACATTGCATCGGCAATGCCGCCGAGATGATCCAGTGGCGCAAGCAGGATGTGATGTTCGCCGGCGGCTGCGAGGAGCTCGACTGGACGCTATCGGTGCTGTTCGACGCCATGGGCGCCATGTCCACCAAGTTCAACGCCACTCCCGCCAGGGCGAGCCGGGCCTACGACAAGGATCGCGACGGCTTCGTCATCGCCGGCGGCGCCGGCGTGGTCGTGCTGGAGGAGCTGCAGCGCGCCAAGGCCCGCGGCGCCAGGATCTACGGAGAGGTGGTTGGATACGGCGCCACGTCCGACGGCTTCGACATGGTGGCTCCCTCGGGCGAGGGGGCGGCGAGATGCATGCGCATCGCTATGAAGGGCGCGGACGGCAAGGACGTCGGCAAGGTCGACTACATCAATCCGCACGGCACCGGCACGCCCGTGGGCGACCAGCGGGAGATCGAGGCCATCCGCCAGGTGTTCGGCAAGGAGGTGCCGCCGATCTCGTCGACCAAGTCGCTGACCGGCCATTCCCTGGGCGCGGCGGGTGTGCACGAGGCCATCTATTCGTTGCTGATGCTCAACAACGACTTCATCTGCGAGAGCGCCAATATCGACGAGCTGGATCCGGAGTTTGCCGACGTGCCCGTCGTACGCAGGCGCCAGGACAACGCGAACCTTAACTGTGTCATGTCGAACAGCTTCGGCTTCGGCGGCACCAATGCCACCTTGGTCATGAGACGCTGCGACGCGTGAGGGCAGGCCGGCCCGCCCGCGCGCGCCGTCTTGCTGGTGCGGAGCGGAGCCGGAGTGTTGTAGGGTGTCGAGGCCGAGAGCACTGAGAGGTTGGGCCCAGGCGGCCCGCGCACACCATGATTGGAAGAAGGTCATGACGAACACGGACGTTGCCAGGCCCGGGCCGTTGATGGCAGGCAAGCGCGGCCTCATCATGGGCGTCGCCAACGAGCGATCTATTGCCTGGGGAATCGCCAGGGTGCTCGCCGGCCACGGCGCCAAGCTCGCCTTCACCTATCAGGGCGAAGCCTTCGGCCGCCGCGCCATCCCGCTCGCCAAGCAGCTGAACGCCGACGTCATCGTCAGCTGCGACGTGACCGACCTCAGGAGCGTCGACAACACCTTCGCCGAGATCAAGAAGGCCTGGGGCGGTCTCGACTTCGTCGTGCACGCGCTGGCGTTCTCTGACCGGCGCGAGCTGGCCGGCCGCTACGCCGACACCACCCGGGAGAACTTCGTCAACACCATGGTGATCTCGTGCTTCTCCTTCACCGAGATCGCCAAGCGCGCGGCCGAGATGATGCCCAACGGCGGCTCGCTGCTGACGCTGACCTTCAGCGGCGCGACGCGCTGGGTGCCCTGCTACAACGTGATGGGCGTCGCCAAGGCCGCGCTCGAAGCGTCAGTGCGCTACCTCGCGGCCGATCTCGGCGGCCAGGGCATTCGCGTCAACGCGCTCTCCGCGGGCCCCATGCGCACCCTGGCTGGCGCGGGCATCTCGGACGGTCGCATGCTCTTCAACTACCAGCGCGACCACGCGCCGTTGAAGCGTACGCCCTCGCTCGACGAGGTGGGCGGCGCCGGGCTCTATCTGCTGTCGGACCTGTCCGGCGCCGTGACGGGCGAGGTGCATTTCGTCGACTGCGGCTACAATACGGTCGCTGTGCCCAATCTCGACGCGCTCCGCGCCATGGAGCAGGGCGCCGCGCTGCTTGCCGGCGGCACGCCGCAGCAGGCAGCCGAGTAGCCAACCAGACGTCATTCCCGCGAGCGCGCGGAGCGCGTCGGCGGGAATCCAGTCCGGGGCTCGGCGTGGTGCTTGGGGGTGGATGCCCGCTCTCGCTTCGCTTGGCGGGCATGACGAGGGCGATGGGCCTGCAGAATTTCCGCCGATCCCATTCCGAGGCACTTCGACGCTCAACGGGGCGCCCGACAGTTGAATTGCACCTGCACGCTGGCCGTGGCATTGGACCGAAATGATCGGCGTCTTTGATTCGGGCCACGGCGGGCTGACCGTTTTCCGCGCCCTGGTGCGGCGCTTTCCACGAACGCGTTTCGTCTACTTCGGTGATCACCGCAACGCGCCCTACGGCAACAGGGCGTCGGACGAGGTTGTGGCGCTCACGCGCGACGGCGTCGACGTGCTCTTCCGCCAGGGCTGCAGGCTCGTCCTGCTCGGCTGCAACACGGCCACGTGCGTGGCCGCGCGCACGCTGCAGAAGGACTGGCTGCCTGTCAGCGGCTGGACGGGACGCAACATCTTAGGGATCGTCGCGCCCACCGTGGAGGCCGCCACGCAGACGCCGTGGGCGGTTACCACGCCGCAATATCCGCAGAAGAACAACACCGACGTGATCGCCGTCTTCGGAACCACGCGCACGATCGCCTCGCACGCCTACCCCGAGGAGATCCGCAAGCGCTGTCCGAGGGTCACGCTCGTGCAGCAGACCTGCGCGGAGCTCGCTGGGGCCATCGAGCGGGGCGCGGGTGAGGAGGAGCTCGATGCCCTGGTTGCCGAGGACGTTGCGGCCCTGCTGACCCAGACCGGCGGCACGCCGCCGCACCGCGCCATCCTCGGCTGCACGCACTTTCCTCTGGTGGAGCACCTCTTCCGCCGCCACCTGCCGCCGTTCACCAGGCTCCTGTCGCAGCCCGAGGTCGTGGCCGACAGCCTGGAGGACTACCTGCATCGACACCCGCGCTTCCTGAACGAGGTGACCGAAGGCGAGCCCGCACCGATCCTTCTGACCAGCGGCGATCCGGCGCGTGTCAGCAGGGTGGCGCGCATCTTCTGGCCCGGCGCGCCGGCCTTCACGCGCCTGCCGCTCTAGGGGCCGGTTCTTCGCGAAAGCACCGAGTGCCGAACGTTGGCCGCTACTTGGCGCCCTTGGCACTCATGACAGCCGGGATGGTTTGCAGGAGGATATAGAGGTCGAGCCAGATCGACCAGTTGCGGATGTAGAAGGTGTCCTGCGCCTGCTGCACGTCGAGGTCGCCGTCACTGCGCGCCGATACCTGCCAGAGCCCCGTCAGGCCTGGGGGCACGGTCGTGCGGATGTGCTGAAATTCCGCATCGAACCGGTCTACATGGTAGGCGGGAAACGGCCTCGGGCCCACCAGGCTCATGTCTCCCGTGATCACGCTCCAGAGCTGCGGCAGCTCGTCGAGGCTTGCGCGGCGGATGAAATTGCCGACCCTGGGCAGAATGCGCGGATCGTTGGAGAGCTTGAAGTAGCGCTGCCATTCGTCCGACGCCTGCGGATTGGTGCGCAGATGCTCCTCGAGGCGCCGGGACGCATCCTTGTACATGGTGCGCAGCTTCGGCACGTTGATCGGCCGGCCGCATTGGCCGACGCGAGACTGCACGTAGAAGGCCGGGCCGCGGTCGGTCATCTTGATGAGCAACGCCAGCACGCCGATGAGCGGCGCTGTCAGCACCGCGGCAGGTACGGCAATGGCAAGGTCGATGGCGCGCTTGAGCAACCGGCTCTGGGCCAAGTAGGGATCGCGCCGGAATTCAAGCCCCACCGCGTTGCCCAGCGTGCGTGGCCGCAGCCAGAGCATCTGGGCGTCCTGCACGTCGCTGAGCAGCACCAGGCGGGCGGATGGCGGGTCCGCCAGGTCGCCCGCGATCGACAGCTGCTCGCTCGTGGTCAGGATGGCCACCTCGACGTCGCGGGATGCCCGGGCGAAGTCCTCGATCGTGCCCAGTAGCGGAAGCGGGAGGGCGGAAGGCTGCGCATCGGCATGAGTGTCGGTCGCGATGAAGCCGACAGGCCGCAGTCCCAGCTCGGGTTGCGCCGCGAGCGTCCTATAGAGACGCTGGGTCGCGTCGCTGCAGCCGACGAGGGCCGCAGGTGCCATCCACGGCCCCAACCAGACGAGCGCCCGCTTCACGAGCAGCTCCATGTAGAAGCCGACGCCGACCAGAAGGGCGGCAGCACAGGCCGCCTCGGCGGCCACACGCATCAGACCACCGCTTCCGCTGACGACCAGGAAATCGAGTGCGACGAACAGGAGCACGCCGATGCCCCGCAGCCGAAAACGCTCGCACGGGCTGAGCCCCGAGCCGGAATAGAGCCCCTGCGCGAGGAAGACCAGCACGATCAGGCCCGGGTGCAGATGCGGCAGCGGCGTGGGATCCTGTGCCGCCAGATGCACGAGCGCCTGCACCAGCTCCGCCGCAAGCCAGGCGGCAATGAGATCGCCGAGGAGGAGCGCCGCACCTACGAAGGTGCGCCGGCCGATGGACCTGAACCTCGCGGGAAAGCCGAGACCGTCCTGCAGGGGGCGAGCCCGCCCCACGGCGATGTCCGGCGGCGAGAACAGGATTTGCTCGCTCATGCCGCGGCCCCGAACCCGCATCGGGTCAAAGACGAGAGCCGCCGTGTGCCCGCGAGCATCGCGGCCGGCGCCGCCGAGCGCCGGAACGGCGCCAATCTGGTCCGTGCCGTGTCGCAGCCCGTGCTCATCGCCGTCCCTGCGCGACCGGAGGTCCGGCTTGCCTGAGTGCCGCCAAGCGTCGCCGCGCCAGCTCGATGGAGGCCAGCATGACGAAGCCAGGGATCACCCTGGCGTATCGCTGCCAAAGCCGTCCCGGCTCCTGCGCAAGCCGATAGAGCCATTCGAGGCCGCTCTGCTGCATCCAACGCGGGGCGCGGGCGATCCGCCCGGCATTGATCTCGAAGGCCGCACCGACACCGACCATGATCGCACCACCACACCGGCCGCGATGCTGTGCCATCCAGAGATCCTGCTTGGGCGTGCTGAGGCTGACCCAGACGAAATGGGGCTGCGCCGCACGGATCTGCGCGCAGACAGCCGCGTCCTCCTCCGGGCTCAGCGCACGGAACGGAGGGCAGTGCACGCCCACGATCTCGAGCCCCGGCATCTGACGCCGCAGGGTCGCGGCCAGCTCCTCGGCGACCCCTGGCGAGGCACCGTAGAAGTAGTGCCGCCAGCCGCGCGGCACGCCGAATCGGCAGACGGCGGGCAAGAGATCGATGCCGCAAACGCGAGAGATTGCCCGGAACCCGGCTAGGCGCGCCAGCCACACGAGCGGCATGCCGTCGGGCAGAACCAGATCGGCCTGCTCCTGGGCTTCCCCCACCTCCCGCTCGGCGCGGGCGCGCATGAGACCGTGCACTTCGCGCAGCAGGACCACGCGGTCGCGCCGGTCCTCGACCCACTGCTCGAAGATGGACAGGACCTTCTGCGGCGACACGACGGAAACCGGCGACCCTACGATCCGTATGCTGGAAACAGGAGCGCCCGGCGCGGTGGCGCCATCACTTCCCTGCAGTGTTGCTGCGGCCGGCATGCCCTCAGCGCTCCCGCAACGCGTTCGTCAGGAAGTTCTGGTAGGTCTTCTGCAGCCCAGCCCGCAGGTCGAGCTTGGCTTTCCAGCCGAGCGCCGTCAGTCGCGACACGTCGACCAGCTTGCGCGGCGTGCCGTCCGGCCTGGAGCGGTCGTAGACGATCTCGCCGCGATAGCCGACCACGTCGGCGATCATCCGGGCCAGCTCGGCGATGGAGAGATCCGTGCCGACACCGATGTTGACGGGCTCCTCACCGGAGTAGGTCTTGATCAGGAACACGGAGGCGTCGGCGAACTCGTCGACGTGCAGGAACTCGCGGCGCGGCGTGCCCGTGCCCCACACCGTCACCGTGGGCGCGTTGGCGATCTTGGCCTCGTGGATGCGCCGCAGCAGTCCGGCCATCACATGGCTGTGCTCGGGGTGATAGTTATCGCCGGGTCCGTAGAGATTGGTCGGCATCGCCGAGATGAAATCGGCCCCGTGCTGCTTGCGATAAGCCTGGCAAAGCTTGATGCCGGCGATCTTGGCGATCGCGTACCACTGGTTGGTCGGCTCGAGCTCGCCCTTCAGCAGCTCGTCCTCGCGCATCGGCTGACGGGCGAACTTCGGATAGATGCAGGTCGAGCCGACGAACAGCAGCTTCTTGACGCCCGCGGCGTGGCTGGCGCGGATCAGGTTGAGCTCGATGGCGAGGTTGTCGGCGAGGAAGTCGACAGGATAGGTATCGTTGGCCACGATCCCGCCCACACGCGCGGCCGTGACCACAACGAGGTCGGGCCGCGTCATCGCGATATAGCGCTCGGTCGGCTCCTGCCGGGTCAGGTCGAGGTCGCGCCGCTCGATGGTGAGGATCTCGCAATCCTCGCGCGCCAGCCGGCGCACCATCGCCGAGCCCGCCATTCCGCGATGGCCGGCGACGAAGACCCTCTTGCCGCGCAAGTCCATCTGTCCGCTGGCCCCGCTCATGCTCTCAGCCGATGGCTCGTCTCGGCAGCGCCGCCGGCGTCTGCGGCGCCGCCTGCCCGCGCAGGGCGTCGAGGTCCGCCTCCACCATCTCGGCCACCAGCGCGTCGAAGGAGATCGTGTGATGCCAGCCGAGCTTGGTTCGCGCCTTGGTCGGGTCGCCGAGCAGCAGATCGACCTCGGTCGGCCGGAAGTAGCGCGGGTCGATCGCGACCAGCTGCCGCCCGGTCGCAGCATCGATGCCGATCTCCTCCGCGTCCCAGCCCTTCCAGGCGATCCGCCTGCCGACGCAGGCAAAGGCCTTCTCGACGAACTCGCGGACGGAATGGGTCTCCCCCGTCGCCAGCACGTAGTCATCGGGCTCAGGCTGCTGGAGGATCTGCCACATCCCCCGCACGTAATCGCGGGCGTGGCCCCAGTCGCGCTTGGCGTCGAGGTTGCCGAGATAGAGCTTGTCCTGCTGGCCGCACTCGATGGCAGCCACCGCGCGGGTGATCTTGCGGCTGACGAACGTCTCGCCCCGCGTCGGCCCCTCGTGGTTGAACAGGATGCCGTTCGAGGCGTGAATGCCGTAGGCTTCGCGGTAGTTCACCGTGATCCAGTAGGCGTAGAGCTTGGCCACGGCGTAGGGAGAGCGGGGATAGAAGGGCGTCTTCTCCGTCTGCGGAACTTCGGCGACCTTGCCGTAGAGCTCCGAGGTCGAGGCCTGATAGAAGCGCGCGTGCTTCTCCATCCCGAGGATGCGGATGGCCTCCAGCATGCGCAGCGGGCCGACGCCGTCGGCATTCGCCGTATACTCGGGCGTCTCGAACGACACCTGGACATGGCTCTGAGCCGCGAGATTGTAGATCTCGTCGGGCTTGGTCTCCTGCAGGATGCGGATGAGGTTCGTCGCATCCGTCATGTCCGCATGGTGCATCTGGAAGCGGACGCCGCGCTCGTGCAGGTCCTGATAGAGGTGATCGACGCGGCCCGTATTGAACGAGGAGGAGCGGCGCTTCAGGCCGTGGACCGTATAGCCCTTCTGCAGCAGCAGCTCGGCCAGGTAGGCGCCGTCCTGGCCGGTAACCCCGCTTATCAGCGCGACGCGGTTCTTCATCCTGCTCGCCTCTCTATGGGTCGGAAGCGTGGCGTTGCGGCGCGCGTGCTCAGACCGCCGCCAGTCGCGCGAAATGCCGTACCTTGTCGTCGCTTTTCGTCAGGAGCTGATCGAAATAGGCGATCGTGCGCTTGAGCCCCTCGTCGAGCCCGACCCGGGGCTGCCACTTGAGCAGCTCGCGGGCGCGCGTGATGTCGGGGCAGCGCTGGCGCGGGTCGTCCTGCGGCAGGGGCCGGTAGACGACCCTCGAGCCCGAGCCGACGAGCGCGACGATGCGGGTCGCCAAGTCGCCGATCGTAAGCTCGACGGGGTTGCCGAGGTTGACCGGCACCGAGAGGTCCTGGTCCACGTTCATGAGGCGGACCAGCCCTTCCACGAGATCGTCGACGTAGCAGAACGAGCGGGTCTGGCTGCCGTCGCCGAAGATCGTGATCGGTTGGCCCTTCAGCGCCTGGATGATGAAGTTGGACACCACCCGGCCGTCCTCCGGATGCATGTTCGGGCCGTAGGTGTTGAAGATGCGCGCCACCCGGATCTTGAGCTTGTGCTGCCGGTGGTAGTCGTAGAACAGCGTTTCCGCGCAGCGCTTGCCCTCGTCGTAGCAGCCACGGGGGCCTGCGACGTTCACGAGGCCGCGGTAGTCCTCCGTCTGTGGGTGCACCTCCGGGTCGCCGTAGACCTCGCTGGTGGAGGCCTGCAGGATCCGGGCGTGCAGCCGTTTGGCCAGGCCCAGCATGTTGATGGCGCCGAGCACGCTGGTCTTGGTGGTCTGTACGGGGTCGTGCTGGTAGTGGATCGGCGACGCCGGGCAAGCGAGATTGAAGATCTCGTCGACCTCGACGTAGAGGGGAAACGTCACGTCGTGACGCAGCACTTCGAAAGCGCGATTATCGAGAAACGGTTCGATATTCCTTCGCGCGCCCGTAAAGAAATTGTCGACGCAAAGTACTTCGCAACCCTGTTTCAGGAGCACGCCGCACAGATGCGATCCGAGAAAGCCCGCACCACCCGTTACCAGCACCCGCTGTGTCACAAATATCTCCCGCTCTTGTGGGTAATTCGCACTCGCGAAACTAAATGCGGCGCGCCCTAGCTCTGCGCCGCTGGATTCCGTTCGCGGTGGATGGTGGACCCAACACCACCTGCAAGACTATGTTGCAAAACGTGTTGGGATCGAAGGGCTAATGAGGGTCAGCTCACACTGGGTCTTCCCTGTGACTTGTGGGGTAGCCCCTAATGCTGCGCTGCAAAAAAACAAGCTTACCGTGCGATTTTGATACCTTCGGGGTAGCCCGTTCGCGCCGCGCGTTGCCGTCCCTAATCGCAATTCAGTTTTGCACGGCGTTTTGCGTATGCTGCACCGCGTGGTGGGGTTGGTCGCAAATGCGCCGATTGTTGAACGCGCGTAGATTGTTGAACGCGCGTAGCAGGCTACGCCGGGGCTGACGACCGATTCAAGAAACAAGATTGAAGCGGCTGCTGTCAGGTGAAGCGGCTGCTGGCAAATTCGCGGAGGGTGCGTTGGGAATTCGTCGGACGCTTGTCCTGTTGGCGCTTGCTGTCGTTTGCGCCACCCCTCCGCAGACCGTGCTTGCCGATGCGCCCGCAGCGGTGCGTCTCGCGCCCGGGTACCGGGTAGCCGTGACCGTATTCGGCCAGCCGGACTTGTCGGGCAACTTCGAGGTCGATGGCGAGGGCAACATCGAGCTACCCCTGATTGGCACGGTCGCTGTCGGGCAGCTCAGCGTGAAGGAGGCCGAGAAGCACATCGCGGCGCAGCTCGCCAACGGGTTTCTGCGCAATCCGGCCGTCAGCGTCAGGATCGCGGAGCTGCGACCGATCTATGTGCTGGGTGACGTCAAGGCTCCCGGCAGTTTCCCTTTTCGGTACGGCAGCTCGGTGCTGAGCGCCATTGCGCAGGCGGGAGGCTATGGGGCGGCGGAGGCGGCGGGCGGCGGGGCCGTGGCCGATTTCCTGGCAGCGGACGAGCGCGTGCGCACGCTGGAGGGCTCGCGTCGGGTCCTGCTGGTGCGCAAGGCGCGCCTGGAAGCCCAGCGTGACGGCCAAACCACCTTCCAGTTCGCGGGGAAAGAGAGCGGCGAGGCAGACAAGGAGACGTCCGCTGCGGTCGCCGGCGAGCAGGAGGCGCTGCAGGAGCAGGCCAAAGCCTTGTCGGATGAGCTCGACCTCCTGCGCCAGCAGAAGCCGCGTCTGGAGAACGCTGCCACCGCGGTCGAGAAGCAGATCGAGGCCGAGAAGCGGCAGTTCGATCTGGTGCAGAGCCAGCTCAACGACCAGGCGAAGCTGCAGACGATGGGGCTCGCCCGGCGCGCGACGGAGATCACCCTGCAGCGCGAGCAGGCTGTGCTCGACAGCAACATGTCGCGATACCGCTCGGAGCTGGCGCGCCTCGCAGTCACAGTCGGTGACATCGACATCAAGATCCTCGACGTGCAGAACGCCTACAAGCGTCGCGTGCTGGGCGAGCTGCAAGAGGTCCGCACGAAGCTGCAGGATATCGACACGGCCCTGCCGAGCGCTCGGGAAGTGCGCGAGGTGCGGCTGCAGCAGGTGGGCTACACCGCGGCCTTCGCCCCGACGACGCCGACCCATCAGATCGCCGTCACCCGCATCGTGAACGGGGCGGTCAAGGTGCTTGCCGTCGACGGGGCTGCTCTCCTCGAGCCGGGCGATGTCGTGGAGGTCAAGCGCGTGAGGACCCAGGAGCGCCTCAAGTCTCTTGGCCAGGCCCCGGCTGCGGACGGTGCCGCACAGAAAAGCTCCGTCTCGATGCTGGCGAGGCCCTGAGGGTTCGGCACCGGGCCGGCGCGAGCGTTGCAAGGTCGTATTGCGGGAGCAGAGCAGCGTGTTCCAGGACGCGAGGGAACTGCCTGATAAGACGCAGCTCGATGCGGACGTCTGCATCGTCGGCGCTGGCGCCGCCGGCATCACGCTGGCCAGCGAGCTCATCGGCAGCGGCCACCGCGTGCTGGTGCTGGAGAGCGGCGGTCTGTCCTACGAGAGCGTGACGCAAGCCCTGTACAAGGGCGTGAACGCGGGGCTTCTCTACGAGCCTCTGGATCTATGCCGCGTGCGCACCTTCGGCGGCAGCACCGACCGTCGCGGCTGGGGCGGATGGTGCAAGCCGCTCGCCGACATGGATTTCGAGCGCAGGGCGTGGGTGCCCCTGAGCGGGTGGCCGATCGCCAAGAAGGACCTGGCGCCGCACTATCGCCGCGCCTTCGCGACGCTGTCGCTCGATCCCGACACCGAGCAGCTGGCAGCAGCCGATGCGGGGAGCGATGACGTTCTTCCGGTTGGCGGCCCTTACAGCCGCAACGAGCCTTGCCCGCTCAGCCCCGCACCGCACCTTGGCGAGGTGGCGCGCGAGAAGCTCCGCGCCGCGCGCAATGTCCGCGTCCTCCTGCATGCCAACGCCGTCGAGATCGTGACCAGCGACGGCCTGAAGCGGGTGACGAGAATCGAGATTGCCACCCTCGACGGCAAGAAACATGCAGTCAGCGCCGGGATCTTCATCCTGGCCGCGGGCGGCGTCGAGAACGCCCGCCTGCTTCTTGCCTCCGACCGCCAGCAAAGGGAGGGCCTCGGCAACGGCTCGGGCTACGTCGGCCGCTGCTTCATGGAGCACCCGCGCTTCGCGTGGGGCTGCCTGTCCGGACGGCAGCTGGCGCCGCTGGTGCGCCGTTACGACCCTGGAACGATCGTCGGCCAGCGCCGACTGGGATCGGCGACCGGCGGGCAGCCGCTGTTCGGCGCCAGCCTGGCCCTGACCGAGCGGGCTCAGCGCGAGCAGGGGCTGCTCGGTGCGCGCACGTGGATCCTGCCGGTTTCGGGCTCGGGCGACCGTGGCGGAGGGCTCGAGGTCAAGGAGCTGGTGTTCTGGCTCAAGAAGCGTCGCATTCCCTCCGACATCGCGAGGCGCACGGCCGAAGTGGTGCGAGACCTGCCAAATGCGGCGGCGGCGGTAGCCGCGCACATCATGGCCAAGCTCCGGCCAGCCTCGCAGTGGCAGTTTGTGACAGTGCTCGAGCAGGAGCCCAATCGCGACAGCCGCGTCACCCTCGACGGGACCCGGGACCGGCTCGGCATGCGGCGCGTCCGCCTGGACTGGCGGCTCGGCGAGTTGACGCGGCTCACGCTGCAGCGGGCGCAAGCGATTTTCAGCGCAGAGCTGCGCGCGGCGGGCTTCGATTGCTCTGTGGCAGGCCCAGCAGGAATGGAGACGAACCAGGACGTCGAGGCGCCGCGCTGGGTCTGGCACCACATGGGTACGACGCGCATGACCGCCGATCCCAAGGAGGGAGTGGTTGATGCGGACTGCCGCGTGCACGGCATGTCGAATCTCTACGTCGCCGGCAGCTCGGTGTTTCCCACGGTCGGCAACGACATGCCGACCCTCACGGTCGTCGCCTTGGCGCACCGGCTGGCTGACCACATCAAGGCGCTGCTCGCGACACGAGGGGCCGTCGAGGCAGCCTTCGAGACGCGCGCGGTGAAGGGACGAGACGAAACCCAGCAGGTGCCGGCCGCGGTCGTGGCGGTCGAGAGTTAATCGTCGGGGGTAACGATGTGGGACGGCTTTGCTGCACAGCTGGCGAGAAGCCGCGTAAGAGTGGCGGCGAAAACCTCTTCACCTGAAGGCCGACCGGTGAGATCGCGGAAATCTTCCAGACGCGCATCCAATCCTTTGCGGAGGCTTGCCGCGCTTCCAGAGGCGGTTGCCGCCAACGCGGTCCGTGCAGTGAGCGAGCGGGGACGCAAGCTCGCTTCGCGCCTGGCGCTCGGACGCGCCCAGTTCGCGACCAAAGCCGCAAAGGGCGCGGGCGGCATCGGCATTGCCTCCTTCTATGAGTCGCTTGCCTTCGACACACTGCGCGCCTTGTGGAGGGCGAGACTGCTGATCGCCTCGTTCGTGGCCGCAGGCCTCGTGCTGGCGACGCTCGCCATCCTCCTCGTGCCGAAGAGCTACACGACCGAAGCCGTGGTTCGCCTCGACTTCGGCCGCGAGGACCTCGTCAAGGCGAAAGCGCCGCCGGCCGCGACGATGGATGCCGCCGTCCTGGTGGAGACCGAAGCGCGCCTCATGCGCTCGCAGGCGATGGCGCGCCGCGTCGTCACGCGGCTCAAGCTCGACGAGGACCCCGCGTTCACCAGACAAGGTTTGCTGACACGGCTGGTGGGTGCTCTGACGCCGGCGGCGCCAGGGGCGCCGACTACCTCGGCGGCGGATGCCGCGGCGCGGGCGCTGGCGAAGATGCTTACCGTCACCAACGACACGCGCTCCTACGCCATCAACATCGCCATTACGTCCGCTTCGCCGCAACAGTCCGCGAGGCTCGCCAATGCGTTCGCGATCGAGTACGCGAGCGACCGTATGACTCAGCGCCTGCGCGAGGCGGAGGCCGGCGCCAGGAACGCTCTGGCCGATGCCCTCGCCACGTACGGCGAGAAGCACCCTACCGTCATCCAAGCCAAGGACAACCTGGCTGCGGCCGAGGCGCGCGTCCAGGAGCAGGAGAAGCCGACGGCCCAGCGTCCGAGCGAGCTGATTTCGCCGCCCGGCCTGGTGCTGGTCGATGCCGAGCCGGTGTGGATTCCCTCCGCGCCCAATCCGATGGCGATCATCGCCATGGGTCTCTTCGGATCCTTGGTCGCCGGCATCGCCCTGGTGCTGCTCTTCGAGCGGCGTGACACCGGCTTCCGCACCGAGCTTGGCGTGCCTGCGGAAACGGGCGTGCGCTGCGTCGGCATGATTCCGAGCGTGGTCGACCAGGCCGGGCACGATCGAAGGATGGAGCAGCGCGAGGCATTCCGATCGCTCTGCCTGGCGACAGGCCTGGTGGGGAGCGCGCCTGCGTCCCGCGTGGTGATGGTTTCCTCCGCGCTGCCAGGGACGAGTAGCCTGGAATTCATGAGAGGGCTTGCCTACTCGCTCGCAGAGGACGGGCAGCGCGTGCTGGTGATCGATGCCGCGCCGGGCGGACAGGTGGATCTCGGCATGAGCCTGGACGACGTGCTGGGCGATGCCGAGGTCACGCGCCGATTCCTCACGGAGCAGGTCGAGCAGTCCGTATCGGAGCTGCGCAGGGCGTCCGGGCTCAACGGTGCGCACAACGCCTTCGCATCCTTCGCCAGGGCTGGGCGGGATTTCGAGAAGCTGCTGATCGAGGCGAAGGGCTACTACGACGTGATCATCGTGGGTGCGCCGGCGGCCGTGCTGTTCGCCGAGGCCATCTTCCTCGGCCGGTTCGCCGACCTTTCCCTCCACGTGGCGACATGGAACGAGACCCCGCGCGTGACTGTCGCGGAGGCCATCCGGCGCCTGCGCGACCACGCGGTTCGCGTCGACGGAATCGTGCTGACCAACGTCGATCTCGGGCAATACCCGTCATACGCGGCCTGGGATCGCACCTACTACCTCAGCAAGCATCGCGAGGCCTTTGCTCCTCGCAACCAGTGAGCCAGTCGGGCTGCCGGGAAGGAAAATGCGGATGAAGATACTCGTGACAGGAGGCAACGGCTTCGTCGGACGCGAGGTCGTGCGGCTGCTCTACGGCGAGCACACCGTGTGCGTGGTCGACAACCTGCGCAGCGGGCCCGTGCGCTTCACGCCCGCAGAGCTGGAGAAGATCCGCTTCGCGCAGGTCGACATCATCGACGGCGCCGCGATCGGTGGGCTGATCCGGGAGTTCGCGCCGGACGCCATCATCCACCTCGCAGCCATCCACTTCATTCCGGAATGCGAGAACGATCCGATCCTGGCGATCGAGACCAACGTTCGCGGCACGGTCAACGTACTGACGGCCGCACCGCGCGACGCGCGCCTCGTATTCGCCAGCAGCGGGGCCGTGTACCAACCCGACGACAAGCCTCACAACGAGGCACGGGCCACGCTGGGGCCGAGCGATGTCTACGGCTACACCAAGTTGCACGGCGAGAACTACGTCAAATACTTCGCAGCGCAGCGCAACCTCTCCGCCGTGGTGGTGCGCCTCTTCAACGTCATCGGCCCGGGCGAGACGAACCCGCACCTGCTGCCCGAGATCGTCGCCCAGCTGAAAGCCGGTCGGAAGACCTTGCGCATCGGCAACACGTGGCCCAAGCGCGACTACATTCACGTGCGCGACGCCGCCCGCGGGTTCGTCGCCGTGCTCAAGTCCGGTGTCGACGCCGGCAGCACCATGACCGTCAACCTCGGCACCTCGCGGGCCTATTCCGTGGCCGAGATCATCGACAGGCTGCAGCGCGTCGCCTCCATCGAGTTCGCGACGGAGGAGGAGCAGTCCCGGCTGCGCAAGGTCGATCGGCCGTATCTCGCTGCGGACATCGGCGAGATCGGCGCACGCTTCGGCTGGACGCCGCAGGCGACGCTCGACGACGCGCTGGCCGATCTGTGGCGGGAGCCTGACCTCGCGCCGGCCCTGATGGGGAAGTATCGGTGATCAAGGTCCTCGCCGCCATCGTCGTCCCGCCCCATCTTTCGGTCAGTGGCGGCGCCCGCGCGGGCGAGCTGCTCAGCTCCGCGCTGGCCGGCACGTGCGACATGACGGTTGCCAGCATGATGAACGGCGAGGCGGTCGCTTCGCTGCCGGGAGCGGGCACGGTTCGCCGCGTGGCCGTGCGAAGCTGGCTGCCCCGGCTGCTGCCGTGGTCGCGCCTTCCGAACCGCTACAGCACGCTGTTCTATCGCTCCAACCTGCCCGACATCGTGCGCGATGGGGATTTCGACCTCGTCCACATCCACAATCCCATGCCAGCCCTGGAGATGGAGCGGGTGGCGCGGGCCTGCGTCCGGCGCGGCATTCCCTACGTCGTCTCCACGCACGGCTTCAACGAGGTCGCCAACGGCGGACAGGTCTACGGCTTCGATCCCCTGCGGCGGCTGGCATGGAAGGCCCTCGTAGAGGCACCCGTTGCGCGCGTCGTCGCCGGTGCCGGCGGCATGTTCGCTCTCTCTCCGGCCGACTTCCCGATCGTCCGCGCTATGGGCTTCAAGGGCACCGAGCTGTCGGTCGTGGCCAACGGCATCCCGATGCCTGAGCCTGCTGCCCCGGGCGCCGACGCCGCCGCACTCGCGGGCCTCGGCATCGAGCCGCAAAGGGTCGCCGGCCAGATCACGTGCATGTTTCTGGCCAACCACACACCCAACAAGGGTCTGCCAATCCTGCTCGAGGCGTTTGCGCGGCTGGAGCGTCCCTATCTGCTGATCGTGGGCGGCGAGAAGCGCACCGACGTCGACTACGACGCATATGTCCGCTCCTGCCGGCCGGGGCAGAAGATCATCGTCACCGGGCGCCTCGCGGATGAGGAGGTTGCGGCCGCGCTGCGCAGGTCGGACCTGTTCGTGTTCCCGACGCTCGCCGACACTTTCCCGCTCGTCGTTCTGGAGTCCATGGCGCATGGGGTGCCGGTGCTCGCGTCGCGGGTCGGCGGCATACCGCATCAGCTGGATGAAGACTGCGGCGTTCTCGTCGAGCCGCGCGACGCGGCGGGGCTGGCTGCGGCCGTCGACCGGCTGGCCGATCAGCCCGAGCGTCTTCAGGCCATGAGGCGGCATGCCCGGGCGCGCGCCGCCCAGCAATTCACGTGGGCCAAGGCTGCCGAGGATGCTGCTGAGGGCTACCGGCGCATTCTTCAGGCGCAAACGCGCGTGAATCTCGCGCCTTTCCCCAACAGGCGAGCGGGCTACTCGGCAATCGGACATTAAGAAAGAGGGACAACGAACATGAGCTCCAAGCAGTTGCCGCGGTTGGCAATCATCGGCTGCGGCGCCGTCGTCGACCATCACCTGGTTCCGGCCCTCAAGCGGGTGGGCTGGATGCCGTCGGTGCTCATAGACACCTCGCCGAAGCGGATTGGCGTCGTGGCGCAGAGGATGGGTTCGAAGGGCAAGACGGCGATCACCGGGTCGGACTGGCGCGCCCTGCTGGATCAGTTCGACGCCGCCATCGTCGCCGTCCCGCACTCGCTGCATGCGCCCATCGGCATCGGCCTCGCCGAGGCCGGCAAGCACGTCTTCATGGAGAAGCCGCTGGCCACCAACACGGCCGACTGCGAGCAGATGATCGAGGCGGCGGACGCGAGGGGCGTAGTGCTTTCGGTGGGACTGCTGCGCCGCTACCTGCGCATCGCGCGCTGGACCAAGGCGCTGCTCGACGCCGGCGTGCTGGGCGAGATCAAGCACTTCAGCGTCCGCGAGGGGTTCGTCTTCAACTGGGACACCAGCACGGACGCGGTGCTGCGGCCCAATCTCGCCGGCGGCGGCGTTCTGATCGACACCGGCGCGCACACGCTCGACCTGATCCTGTGGTGGCTGGGCGATGTCGCCTCGCTCGAGTATCGCGACGACGCGCAAGGGGGCGTCGAGGCCGATTGCGAGATCGAGTGCCGCATGGCATCGGGCGCTACCGGGCGCATCGAGCTGAGCCGCACGCGCGACCTGAGGAACTCCATCCGCATCGAAGGCAGCAAGGGCTTCGTCGAGGTGCATCTCTACAAGAACGAGGTGCTGGCGGGGTCGAGCAATGCTCTGGCCTTCACGCACGACGGCATCAGCGGCCAGCAGATGGAGCCGCAGTTCTTCCCTGAGCTCTTCGATGCCGAGCTGCGGGATTTCAAGATCAGCGCCAGCGGCGAGGGCAAGGTCGGGGTGACCGGCCGCGACGGCGTCAAGTCAGTCGACATGATCGCGCGCTGTTATGCTGCCCGCCAGCCGCTCAAGTCGCCGTGGGCCGACGTCCCGCAACCGGCTGGCAGCACGGGCTCGGCACCGAGGCCCTCGCTTCCAGCGGGCAGCAAGGTGCTGGTGACCGGCGCGACCGGCTTCATCGGCGGGCGCCTCGCCGAGTGCCTCGCCGAAGAGCATGGCGCCAAGGTCCGCTGCCTGATCCGCAACTTCGGTCATGCGACGCGCATGGCTCGCATCCCCGTGGAGATCATGCCGGCCGACCTCGCCGATGCCGAGCAGATCGACAAGGCGGTCGAGGGCATGGACTACGTCGTCCATTGCGCCTACGACGGGCGCTCGCGGGTGCAGAACCTCGCCGGCATCCAGAATCTCATTGCGGCCTGCGTCAAGCACAAGGTCCGTCGCCTGGTCTACGTCAGCACGTTCTCGGTCTACGAGCCGTTTCCTGACGGTGCACTGAGCGAGGAGACGCGCGACGGCGATCGCAGCTGGATCTACGTGCGCAGCAAGCTCGAGATGGAGGCGGAGGTCTTCAAGGCCGTGCGCGAGCAGGGTCTCAAAGCCACCATCGTGCAGCCGACCATCGTCTACGGGCCGTTCTCGAAGCCGTGGACGAACGCCCCGGCGGAAAACCTGATCTATGGATCGGTCATTCTGCCGGATCGCGGCGAGGGGCTGTGCAACGCCGTCTACATCGACGATCTGGTCGACGGCCTCATCCTCGCCGCCGACCACCCCAAGGCGGTGGGCGAGCGCTTCATCATGTCGGGGCCGCAGCCTGTGACCTGGGGCTCCTTCTTCGGCGCCTTCGCCGACGCGCTCGGCACGCCGCAGCCCCAATACTGGCCCGCCGAGCGGATCGCCAAGTCCAATCACGGGCTGATGCACGACCTGCGCCTCGTCATGCAGAACCCCAAGCGGATCATCCAGATCATCGTCCGCTGGTATCCGGCCCGGCAGGCGCTGCAGGCGGGCCTCGACGCCATGCCCGAGCCGCTGAAGGGGCTCGTCATGAAGCACTATTTTGGCTCCGGGGGCCGCAAGCCGGGAGAGGTGGTGCTGCCGGATCCGCAGGCGCTCAACCTCTACAAGGCCAAGGCCAGCTGCAACAACGAGAAGGCGGAGCGCCTGCTGGGCTACAGCCCGCGCTTCGATTTCGCCAGCGGCATGGCGCCCACGCGCTGCTACCTGGAGTGGGCCTACGGCGACCTGCGCCGCACGGTGGCAGCACAGATAGAGAAAGCGAAGCCGCAGGCGGTGGCGGCGCCGGCGGATCTCGCCAATGCTGAATAAGCTGCACGTCTTCCGGGCGTCGTGGACGCTGGTCGACCAGGGAATCGTCAGCCTCGGCGCTTTCCTGGTCAACGTCCAGCTGGCCCGGCAGCTCGCTCCAGAGGACTACGGCACGTACGCGCTCCTGCTCGGCGCGTTCCTGGGGCTGCAGCTTTTCAACTCGTCCCTTCTTCTCTACCCGATGTCGATCCGGCTGCCCGTCGCGAAGGGCGCCGAGCCCGAGGTGCTGGCGGCCACCACGCTGCTGGTCGCGACATTCTGCGTGCCGCTGTGCATCGTGCTGGCAGTGGGGCTGACCGTGTTCGGCCGCGCCGAGCTGGTGGCGCCGGCGCTCGCCGCTTTCGTCTTCTGGCAGCTGCAGGAGACGATGCGGCGCGGCCTGCTCGCCGAGTTCCGGCACAGCGCCGCGGCCATCGGCGATGCCGTCTGCTATCTGGGGCAGGTCGGGGCCGTCGCCGCGCTGGCATTCAGCGGTCGTCTCACGCTTGCCGATGCGCTCGCGGCGATGGCGGCGGCCGCGGGATTGGGAGCCGCTATCCAGGCTCTTCTGCTCGGGCTGTCGTTCCGGCGCGTGGCCGATCCCGGGCGGACGCTCGCGGAGTTCTGGCGCACGGGCAGCTGGTCGCTCGCCAACAACATCGTGTCGCTGCTGCGCATCCAGATTTTTCCCTGGGCGCTCGCCGCGGCGGGCGGGGCCGCGGCCGCAGCCTCGTTTCAAGCGGCGCTCAACGTCGTCAACCTGGCAAATCCGATCATCCTCGGACTTTGCAACGTCATTCCGCAGACCGCCGCGCACGCACAGCAGTCGGGGGGAAATGCCGAGGCCTGGCGGGCGGCTCGCGTCTATATGCTCATCGGTGTGCCGCCGACCTTCGGCTTCTACCTCGTTTCGCTGATGGCGCCGGCGCTGATCCTTTCGTTGTTCTACGGATCGGCGTCGCCCTATGTGGCCTTGACGCTAGCCGTGCAGATCCTCGTGTTCGCCTGGGCGGCCGGCTACATGGCCGACATGACGTGCTCTTATCTGCATGGCGTCGACGCGGCGCGCCTGGCGCTGCTCATCAACTCGCTGGGTGCGGTCTCTGCCATGTTGCTCGCCGTGCCGCTGACACGCATGTATGGCCTGACCGGCGGATGCCTGTCGCTCGTCGGCGCCAACCTCGTTCGCCTCGCCGCCTCCCATTACATCCAGACACGGATCATGGCCCATGAACGCGTTGCTTGACTCGCTCGAACTTGCACGGACCTCGAGGCACATCGCGCCGGCGGCGAAGCTCGACATCCGCCATCTCGTCTTCGATATGTGCTCCTCGCACGATCTCAAGGCCAACGGCGTCTATCACGTCGCGCGACGTTTGGCGGCCGAGCAGATCGCTGCCGGGCAGGATGCCCGGATCATCTTCCTGCGCGAGGAAGACCGGCAGATGCCGAGCGAGCCTTCCGACGTGCCCATGCAGGTGCTCGAGCTTGCCGGCCGCAAGGTGCTCGGCCGGCGCGTCAGCATCAACGGCGACATCCTGCGGGCGATGACGGCCGGTGCCGGCCGGACGACGGTCTTCCACATCCACGCGGCGCGCCAACCGCTGCTGCTGCCGATCATCGTTCGGCTGCGCCGGCTCGGCATCCCCTATGCCATGACCATCCACGGCCGCTACGCCCACGTCTTCGACCGCGACAATCACGTCGTGCGGCGCGTGCCGGCCCTCTACCTCCAGACCATTGAGCGCCGCGTGCTGGAAGGGGCGCTGTTCGTCCAGGGGGTTTCGCCCGCGGAATGCGATACCATCCGCCGCATCGCCCCCCGCGCGCGCGTCGAGCTTGTGCCCAACGCCGCCTATTCGAGCCGCTTCGATGGCGTGCCGCGGGCCCGCGAGGGCGCCACGCCGTCGCCGCGCTTCCCGGTGTTCGGCTATCTCGGCCGCTACGAGATCGAGCACAAGGGGCTCGACCTTCTGGTCGCAGGTTTCGCCGCCTACCGGAAGGCGGGCGGAAAGGGTGTGCTCGAGCTGGTCGGCACCGGGCCCGCACGCGAGGAGATCGCCACGCAGGCCCGCACGCTCGGCATTGCGGAATGCGTCAACATCGATGGTCCGCGGTTCGGCGCAGAGAAGGTGCGCACGTTCACGACGTGGGACTACTTCGTGATGCCATCCCGTTTCGAGGGTGTGCCGATCGGGGCGCTGGAGGCGGCGTTGGCCGGCCTTCCACTCATCGTATCGGCCGAGACCGGGCTGCGGGAGCACGTGGCCAGCTTCGAATGCGGCGTCGGCATCGCCGAGCTGACGGCAGAGGCGGTGGCGCAGTCCTTTGCCCAGGCCGAGCGCGCCACGGCGCAACGGTGGTCGTGCATGTCGGCGGCCGCGTATCGCATGGCGTTGTCCGTGGGAGACTGGACTTCGACCGCGGCGCAGCTCGTGACGCTCTATCGGAGCGGGCTCTGAACGAGCTCTCGCCCTTTCGGGGTAGCCCTTTCGGATCGAAACCCTTCTCGGCTCGCGCCGGAGTTAAGACTAGCTCCGAATAGGTCGCGACCTCCGGGTTTCGGCACTGCACAATGCAGAAGGCGGCAGGCTGAGGATCAGCGGGCAATGACAGCAGAGGAACCGGCTGCAGCTCCGACGCGCGCCGCGGCGGACGCCAGCGGTCACACTGCCGATGAGAAGGGAGAGGCCGTAGCACCGGCTTCCGCTCCCCTGGTCATCGATCTCGACGGCACGCTCGTTTGCACGAACATGCTCATCGAGTGCGCGCTGTCCCTGATCAAGCAAAGCCCCCTTGCTGCGTTCCAGATGCTGGCGTGGCTGTCGAAAGGCCGTGCCAACCTCAAGCAGGAGCTCGCGCGCCGGGTTCCCCTCGATACCGCGGCGCTACCTATCAACGCCCACGTCAAGGCCTACGGTGCCGGCGAGAAATCGCGCGGACGGCAAGTCTATCTCGCCACCGCAGCGGACCGCTCCATCGCGCAGCCGATCGCCGATCACTGCGGGTTCTTCGACGGCATCCTGGCGAGCGACGGGCGCGTGAACTTGAAGGGCGAGCACAAGGCCGAAGCGCTGGGTCGCCTGTTTCCTTCGGGCTTTGCCTACGCAGGTGACAGCCGTGCCGACATCCCCATCTGGGCGCGCGCGAGCGAGATAATCCTTGTCGGGGCGTCGCGCTGGACGCGACGGGCCGTGCAGCAGCTCGGCAAGCCAACCTATTCCTTCCCCACGCCGTCACGCCTCGGCGCCCTGATCGCCTGCGCCAGGCCCCACCAATGGGCCAAGAACTCGCTCGTCTTCGTGCCGGCGATCCTCAGCGGCGCCATCAACGCGCCCCACGTCCTTCTGGCGACGGCGCTGAGCTTCGCGGCCCTCTGCCTCGTCGCTTCCAGCACCTACATCATCAACGACCTGTGGGACGTTGCCGACGACCGTAAGCACTGGTCGAAGCGGCACCGTCCCATCGCCAGCGGCGCCTTGCCGATGTCGGCCGCCCTGATCGCCTCTCCCATCGGTCTGGCGGCAGGGCTGCTCCTTGCGATGACGGCCGCGCCGGCAGCGCTGGGGGTTCTGCTCGTCTATCTCGCGCTCACGCTTGCCTACTCGTTCGCCGTCAAGCGCGTTCCGGTTCTCGACGTCACCACGCTTGCCGGCTTGTTCACGCTGAGGCTGGTGCTGGGGATCGTGAGCGCCGACGTGTTCGCCTCGCCCTGGCTGCTCGTCTTCTCGATGTTCCTGTTCTCCTCGCTCTGCTTCGCCAAGCGATATGTCGAGATCCAGGGCACGACGTCGCGCGGGCAGGCCGCAATTGCCAGCCGCGGCTATCGCGCGGAGGACGCGCCGCTGCTGTTCTCGCTCGGCCTGGGTGCCGGCATATCGAGCATCGCCATCATGGTGCTCTACATCATGTTCGACGCCTTCCAGCGCACGTTCTATGGCAATACCGCGTGGCTGTGGGTGTTCCCCCTCACCCTGTTCCTGTGGATCTCGCGCATCTGGCTGCTGGCGGGTCGCGGGCAGCTCCACGACGACCCCGTGGCGTTCGCGGTCGGAGATGCGGTGAGTCTGTTGCTCGGTTGCGCGATGTTCGCTGCCTTCCTGCTCGCCTGGTCGGGGGTTTTCGCGTGAGCCACGACCTGCTCGGCGATGCGCGAGGGCTGCCGCAGCCGGTCCGTTTCCTGCTGGCCGGCGGAACCGCGGCCGGCGTCAATTGGCTGGTGCGCTTTCCGCTCTCGGTGATCATGCCGTTTCTCGCCGCGGTCGTACTGGCGGCCGCCATCGGCATGCTGGTCGGGTTTCTCACCTATCGGGCATTCGTGTTCCCGGGCTCCTTGCGCCCTCTGCACCTGCAGTTGCGCGACTTCATCGCCGTGAATCTCTCCACGCTCGTCGTTGTTGCCGTCGCGGCGATGGCGATCCGCGGCTTGCTCTCGCCCTTCATGGCGTTGCCCCCCGCAGAGGCGGTCGCGCACGCGGCGGCAATCGCGATCGGAGCCATCTTGAACTACCTCGCCCAGAGCAGCCTCACGTTTGCACGTCGAAGCCGCCCCGCGCAGGACGGGGGCGTCCCGTGACTTCGCGAACGACCATCGCCGAGGCCGGCGTCCGCAGGAGCCTCGATCCGAACGACGCCTATGTCTGGCTGCTGGTCATCAGCCTTGCCGGATATGCCCTCCTCGGGAAGGGCTTCGCCTACGTCGGATATCCGCCGCTGCTCGTCGGCGAGGTCGCGCTGGTGCTCGGCCTGTGCGCGCTCTTGCGGAGCGGCACCGGATTTGCGCCGCTCGCGACCTTCCCCAGCCTGCTCCTATTGGCGTTGATCTCCTGGATCGTCCTGCGCACCGTTTCGGGCTTCGGGCAATACGGCCTCGACGCGATCCGGGACAGCGTGATCGTGGTCTACGGGCTCTACGCCTTCATCGTCATTGCCATGCTGCTCGAGAAGCCCGAGCGCCTGCAGTGGGTCGTGGAGTGCTACGGCCGGTTCGCATGGCTCTATGGGCTGATCGGCGGCTCGCTCACATACGTGACGACCGGCTTTGCCAATGTTCTCCCGATCTGGCCCATGTCGGGGGTCTCGATCGTGTACGTCCGGCTGGGCGAGGCTGCCGCACACCTGGCGGGCGTTGCGATCTTCGTGCTGTTGGGCCTGCGCAAAGTCACCCTGCTCTGGCTTGTGGCGCTGGCAGTCGGAATCCTGATGATCACACCGAGCCGCGGGGCCATGCTCGCCTGCGTGGTCCCAATCTGCGCCGCGATCGTCCTGGGCGGCCAGCTGCATCGCTTCGTCAAGCCGCTTCTGTTCGCAGCCGCGCTCCTGATCCTCGGCTATCTCGCGGGTGTCGAGATTCCCCTGAGCGGAGGCCGCAGCCTCGGCCCCGAGCAGATCGTCAACAACTTCGAGAGCATTCTGGGCTCGAGCCAGTCATCGAACCTGGACGGTACCAAGCTCTGGCGCCTGCGCTGGTGGCAGGCGATCCAGGACTACACGTTCCACGGCCCCTATTTCTGGACCGGCAAGGGCTTCGGCATGGGATTGGCCGAAGCCGACGGCTTCGTCGTCGGCCAGGAGCTGGGCGGACCGCTCGTCCGCAGCCCCCACAACGCACACCTGACGATCCTGGCGCGCTCGGGTGTGCCGGGCCTCGTGCTCTGGCTCGGTACCGGCATAGCCTGGTTCGCAATGCTGGCGCGCAGCATGGTCACCGCGCGCCGTCGCGGCGACACGCGCTGGGCCAATCTCTTCCTGTGGATCGGATGCTACGCTGGCGCGATCATCATCGATGCGTCGTTCGACGTGGCACTCGAGGGGCCCATGCTAGGCATCTGGTTCTGGTGCCTGTTCGGCCTTGGCATCGCGTCCACCATGATCTACCGGTGGGACCTCATGAGCGGCAACGCCAACCGCCTCTCTTAGGCGCGACGGCTGAGGCCGCCGCGCCTTAGGTTGGGCTCGGCCCGGCCCTCGGCGTCCTGTCATACACTCCGCCCGCGTCCTGAGCCTGTCGAAGGACGGACCACGTACGTCAACCGTGCTTCGACAGGCTCAGCACGAGGTTGGAGCGTGTGACGCTAGCCTCGGATCGGTGCGAGCCCGCGATGCTGGTCGGTCATCCCTGACCCAGGCGTTCACCGGGGCGGACGAACACTCCTGCTCTGGGACCTGGCCGAGACGCAGCTTCTCAGCGCCGAGTGGCAACGACCTCGAGATAGGCACTGGGAACCACCAGGGTGCCATCGCCGGCGACGTTGAACTCGTCGACCAGGGCCAGGAGATCGCGCTCGAGCGCCGCGCGAGCCTCGCCGTCGAGCGCCGCAAAGGCCTTGAGCATCGGGCCGTAGTAGCTGCGAAAGATCTCGAGCCAGTGCGCAGGCGACTTGTAGCGGAACACGAAACTCTTCGTCTCCGCCGCAACCGTCGCGCCGGCACCGAAGAGGACACCGAGGTGATCCCGCGTTCCCCAGAGCGCCGGCGACTTGACGCCTGGAGGAGGCGGCACATGCTTGCCTATGATCTTGAACATGCGACCGACGAAGCCCTCCGGCGTCCAGTTCGCAAGGCCGATCTTCCCTCCGCGGCGGCAAACCCGCACAAGCTCCGATGCGGCGCGCTCTTGATCGGGTGTGAACATGACGCCGAAAGTCGAAAGCACCACGTCGAAGCTGGCGTCCGGAAACGGCAGGTTCTCCGCGTCCGCTTGCTGGAATACGACCGGCAGACGTTCGGCCTCGGCACGCTCACGGCCGCGATCGAGCAGCGTGCCCACGTAATCCGTGGACACCACCTCGGCGAAGCGCCGAGCCGCTGCGAGGGTGGCGTTGCCGTTGCCGGCAGCGACGTCGAGCACCCGCTGGGTGCTGCGGAGATCGACGGCCTCGCAGAGCATCTCGCCGACGATCTGCAAGGTGGTGCCGACGATGGCGTAGTCACCGGAGCTCCAGGCCGCCTGCTGGCGGCCCTTCACCATGGCGAAATCCACGCCCGGACGGACGGTATCCTGTGCGATCATAGCCGAATTCCTTTCTGGCGACGGTTGAGCTAGCTTGCACAAGGCGTTGCCGGAGGGCGCCGCCCCATGCGGGCTCATGGATACGTGCGAGGCCCGACCCGCTCCATGCCCCGAACACCGCATTCGTTTGCCGGCACGCCGGAACGGTCACGCGACAGCTATGATGTGCTCGCGGAGGCCTTGCGCACCGTTCGCCTGGCCGGTTCGGTGTTCCTCAACGCCCGTTTCACGGAGCCATTCGGCGTCGTAAGTCCAAAGCGCTACGACGAGCGGACGCCGATGGCGCATCTGCGGCATGTGAGCATCTTCCACCTGATCGCCGCAGGCGGTTGCACGATCGAGATCGCGACGGGTGAGCGCCGCACGGTCTCCGCCGGAGATGTCCTGCTGCTGCCGTTCGCCGACGCCCACAAGTTCTGGCGGGGCGATTTCGTCGACATGGCATTCGGGCCCGACCTCATGCGGCCGGGTCCTGTCAAGGGACTGTGGACGGTCGACCACGGCGGCGGGGGCCAGGCGACCCGCATGGTCTGCGGTTTCATCGAGTCGGCCGAGTTCCTGCTTGCGCCGGTGTTCCGCTCGTTGCCGCCGCTGGTGACCGAGCGAACGGGCGACGACAAGGGCGCTGCGCTCATCACGGCCACGGTCGGCGAGATTCTCTCGCTGGCGGATGCTGCAACGCCGGGTACCGAGTTGATCCTGGCCCGCCTGATGGAGGTGCTGTTCGTCGAGGTGATACGTCGCCATGCGGCGCGACTGCCGCCGAGCGCCACGGGATGGTTCGCGGCGCTCAACGATCCGGTTGTCGGGCGTGCCCTCCAGTTGGTGCATCGGGACCCGGCCCGCCGGTGGACGGTCGACGAGTTGGCGCGTGAAGCCGGCGCGTCGCGCACTGTTCTCGCCGAGCGGTTCAACGCGGTGCTGGGCCAGGCGCCTATCGAATACGTCACCGGCTGGCGCATGCAGCTGGCCGCCGAGCGCCTCCGGGACGGCAACGAAGGCATCGGAGCCATCGCGGCCGACGTGGGCTACGAATCGGAGGCTGCCTTCAACCGCGCTTTCAAGCGCGTCACCGGGGTGACGCCGGGAGCTTGGCGCAACAGCGCGAGCCGAGTATGACGCGGGTCACGCCCCCCGCATTGCTCGCCAGCCGAAGCGCGCCGCGCTCCTAGCCGGCGTCCCGCGCAGCTCTGCTCCGCCAGGACATGGCGAGATTGCGTAGCCATGGGAACTCGGCCGGCGCGCCCTTCCTGCGCAGCATCCTGTCGATCGGCTTCTCCAGGGCGGTGAAGAACCATAGGCCGACGAATGCGCTGAGGGTTATGCCGAGAACCCGCACCAACCCGTCCGTGGCGGCGGGAAGGTGCAGGGCGCCAAGGGCCTTGCCGGTGGCCGAAAGCACGAACCAGTGCGAGAGGTAGATGCTGAAGGACGCATCCCCGAACTTCCACGCCGCTCTGTTGAGCCAGGTGTCGGCCTCGAAGGCGCGGCGGCAGGCTATGAACCCCCAGAAGACGAGGCCGGCGATCGCGATGCGGAAGACGAGACGGTCGGCCCATTCGCCGCCGACCCAGAAGGCGATGCCACCCACCCCCGCGAAGAGCGCAATGTGCCAATAGCGGCCCGGGTGCTCCGCCTCCTCCACCCAGCGCAACAGCCAGCCCAGGCCGAAGGCGAACATGTACGGAGTGCAGGCGTGAAACGTCCAGATCCAGGGGCTGGGCCCCGGCCCCAGCATGGACCCGACGAGACCCATGCCGGCGAGGGCCCACGCGACGCCGGGCCGGGCCGGTCCCTTCAGTCCCCAAAGGGCGATCACCACGGCCACAAAGGCGTAGAAGATCATCTCGTGCTCGAGCGTCCAGCCGACACCGAGGATCGGGAATCCCCACTGGGGCAGGATCAGGTAGGACTTGGCGAGCGAGATGAAGCCCGGGTCATAATTGTTGAGCCGCCAAGACGGATTGATCGAGTGCGCCACCAGCACGAGGCTCGTGAAGATCCAGTACATCGGATAGAGGCGGAGGATGCGCGAGAGCAGGAACCTCCCGCCGCCGGGCGCCTCGGGGGCCCGCATGCAGATGACGTAGCCGGAGACGATGAAGAACAGCTCGACGCCGATGCCGCCCAGCGGCTGGTACCATGCGGAGCCGAGGATGCGGTAATCGGAGAAGTGCTTGGTCAGGAGGTCGGAATGGCAGATGACGACCTCGATGGCCGCGAGCGCGCGCAGCCACTGGATCTCGGTCCGCCTCTCGGAACTCACTACGCTCTCCTGACCATTCGCAGTGCACAATTTGGACCGGGACCAAGCGCGGCGGGTAGCACTAAACCGGACGACGGAAGATATTTGGAGGTAGCCCCGAGCCTTCCGGCATCGCACTTCGTGCATTCTCACTTCGTGCATTCTGATGCATTTCCCGGGCCACGGGTCGGCCACCATCCGGAGCGGGCAGGGGCCCCCGAGGTTAACCATCATGCGCGGCGGGGATCGCGTGCCTATTGGACCTCGATGTACCCCCTAATAGGCCGTCGCGACCTCAGCCGGCTCGCGGCATATTGAGCTTCTTCCTCGGGGCCAATGCGGGGCCTCCGGCAGCGATCCATCCATTCTGGGAGCACTAATGGAATCGGTGTTGCGCGTCGTTCGCTCCGCCATCCCAGGGCGGCTTCAGTGGGGTTCGGCGGCGCATTTGGACGACCCGGGTTTCTATGCACGTGCGGGCGCTTTCCTCGTCCTCGCGTCCATATTGTCTGGCATCGCCCTGCGACTGGGCGGATATGTCGGCGGAGCCTACAGCTGGTTCGTCTTCTCCAGCGCGAGCGACGATTCCTGGCTGCCGATGGGGCTCGCCTACGCCCGCGTGACGGGGCAGAGCCCAGGCTCTCTGCATGATCTGTTCTTCGTCGACCACGTGAAGTTTCAATATCCGCCGAGCTCGCTGCTGCTCTACTCGGCTCTCGACCTGATCGGCATCCCGCCGACACAGAAGGCTCTCAATGCCCTGGTATGGCTCAGCATCCTTGCCACCTCCGGTGTGGTCTTCCGGCTTTGCGCGGTGTTTGTGGAGCGCCATCAGCGGGAGTTGCGCTTCAGCACGTCGGACAAGTACCTGATCGCCGGGGCCTTCGGCGTCGCGACGCTCTTCTTCTACCCGATCATGATCTCCTGGCGCCTGGGGCAGATCCAGGGCCTGCTCAATCTCATGTTTGCCGCCGCCTGCCTGTGCTGGCTGAGCGACCGGAAGCTTGCGGCCGGGGCTCTCATCGGCGCGAGCTGTCTCATCAAGCCCCAGTTCTCGCTTTTTCTGGTCTGGGCGCTGCTGCGGCGCGAGAAGACCTTCGCGGCCGGACAGGCGGCCGTCCTCGCCGGTGGTCTCGCCCTGTCGCTGCTGCTCTACGGCTGGGCCAACAACGTTTATTATCTCGAGGTCCTGTCCTACATCTCCGGGCGCGGCGAGATCTTCTGGGACAACTCCTCGGTCAATGGGTTCGTCAATCGGATCCTCCATCCCGATGAGACCCTCATTTTCAAGTACCACGAGTTTCCCCCCTTCCACATGGCGACGTACGTTCTGACGCTCGCCTCCTCTGCGATCATCGTGGCGCTCGCGCTGTTCGCGAACAGGTCGCCGCCCGCCGGCTCTTCCCTGCTGGACTTCATGACAGCCGCGCTCTCCTTCACCCTCGCCTCGCCGATCGCCTGGGGTCACCACTACGGCATCGCCATGCCGATACTTGCCGCGACCTTCCTGGAGATTGCGCGCAAGACGGCCGGTCGCCGTCGGCGCGACTATCTCATCGGGTGGGGTATCTGCTTCCTCCTGTTCAGCAACTACTGGAACGTAACGGAGCTGCTGGCAGGCACCTTCGCCAGTCCCCTCCAGTCCTGGCGCCTGTTCGCTGCCATCGGCCTGCTTTGGATGATGTATCGGCTGAATGCGCCCCAGACTGGAGCCCGTGACGGCCGCACCGCACTCGAGGCACACGCGCTGTGAGACGCGACCCTGGTCAGCCTCGCGAGCCGCCGGAGCGCCGCTCATCGCGGTCCACCAGGTGGCGCCTGCTCCCGATCCTGGTGCCGGTGGCATTGCTCGGCCTGCTTGCCGCTCAGGCCGACAAGAATGTCGGCGGTGCGGGAGGCTCATGCTTCGTCTTCGATGGGGTCAAGGACAAGACCATCGAGAACCTCGTCATTGGTCCCTGCGCCGGTCACGGCATCGAGCTGCGCAACAGTCGCAACGTGGTCATTCGCAACGTGACGATCGATGGCACGCAGGGCAGCGGCATCTACATCTACGAATCCCAGGAAATCGAGGTGGCGGAGAGCCGGATCAAGGATGCCGTGGCCGGCGTGGAGGTGATCGGATCGAGCGGCGTGCGCGTTGCGTGCAACACCATCGAGGACGTGCGGGGTCCCATTCCCAGGGGCCAGTTCGTGCAGTTCAACACTGTGGTCGGCGGTGACAACCAGATCCGCTGCAACGTCGGCCGCAACACGCCCGGGCGTGGCAATCCGGAGGATGCCATCAGCCTCTACAAGACGCGCGGCACGGCAGAGCGGCCCGTGACGGTTGCCTACAATCTGGTCGTGGGCGGCGGTCCCAGTGCGTCCGGCGGCGGCATCATGCTGGGCGACAGCGGCGGCGCCTACCAGGTGGCCAGGGCCAACACACTGGTGGACCCCGGGCAATATGGCGTCGCGGTCTCGAGCGGCGAGCACATGACAATCGCCGACAATCTCGTGCTGGCCCGCAGCCAGCCGTTTACCAATGTCGGCATCTACGTGTGGAATCAGTACCCGCAGCCCTGCAACACGATCTCGGTCGAGGGCAACAAGGTCAGGTGGTTCTCGAAGACCGGGCGGCCGAACCCCTACTGGGACGGGAAGAATTGCACGAGTATCACCGGTGTTACCCGCAACGACTTTGCAGCGGACCTGTCACCGGCGATTGCCGATGCCAAGGTTCCGGAGTGTCAGTGCCGAACGGCAGGGCGGCGCTGAGTCATTCCCTCGCCGCGTGCCGGACCGCCAGCGCATCAGTTGGGTGCCGATGCCTGCTGGTGGCCGTTCTGCAGCGCAACCTCAGGCGCACCGGGCTGCAGATTGTTCAGCGCCCACAACGCAGCCTGGGTGCGATTCCGTACCCGGATCTTGCGCAGAATCGCCTTGATATGGGTCTTGACCGTCGCCTCCGTGATGCCGACGCGGCGGGCAATGCTCTTGTTGGACTCGCCCAAGGTCAGGCATGACAGGATCGCCGTCTCCCGGCTCGAGAGCTTGCGCGGGTCGATGCCGAGGTCGAACTGCCGCGGCATGTCCATCGGGTCGGCGCCGAGCATGAACTCCGGCATCGCCGGGGACACGGCAATTTCGGTCGAGGCGCTTTGGTGCTCCCGCACAGCTCGGGAGAACTCGGAAGGAAGCACAGTGTTGCCGAACATGACGAGGTCGAGGGACTTGATCAGGGCTTCGGCCCGCGTGGTGTTCAGGATATAGCCGTTTGCGCCAGCCCGGAGCGCGGCCACCACGTTCCTGGCGTCGAAGGCATCGCCCAACACGATCAGCCTTGCCTCGGGGTTGAGCTGCTTGATCTGCGTCAGCCTCGAAAGGGCACGGTCACTTCCGGCCCCCTCCTTGCATGCCGACGAGCCGATGATGAACAGCGCCTCGCCGCCCTTGAGGGGGGCACCGTCAACCAGATCGTCCAAGGAGGAGATGCTCCTCACCGGCCCATAGCAGGTGTTCGAGAGAAGCCGGGCCAGCCCTTCGCGGAAAAGTGTCTTGGGCTCGACAACGACAGTCGCAACCTTGCGCTTCATCGGAACCTGGCCCCTTCTGCCCAGTTAGGATGGCCAGGATGACGCGTTAGCGATTTTTATACCATCGGCATTACCTCAAGTGGTTAAGGCAGGCATGACAATTTGACGAAATGGGCGCCCCGGATCCCCCTGCTCCCCCTCTTTGGCCGAGCATTAAGCAATTTTGGCGGACCTCTGCCGTGGTCACGAGCAGGATGCCTTGCCCGGCGCGCGGAACTCCACGGGTCGGCCAGAACGAATTGCGGGTGGGCATCGGCGTCAGCCCGTGCCGGTTGTCCCCGCAGCGGGTGAGCGGATAGATTTCGGCAAACCGGCCAACCGGGAGGGTCAGGGTGGGGCATATCGACTGCGTCGTCTTCGATATCGGCAACGTCCTCATTCGATGGGACCCGTGCAACCTCTACCGGCGGATGGGCTATGCGGACTCCAGGACCGCCGCGATCCTGGCCGAGACCCGGCTCCTGGAGGTCAATCACCGAATGCTCGATGCGGGGGCGCCGTGTAAGGCGACCATCACCGATCTCGCTGCCCGCTTCCCCGAGCACGCCGCGTTCATCCGTGCGTTCGACGCGCGCTGGAGCGAAATGCTCGACGGACACATCGAAGCCAGCGTCGAGCTGCTCGAGGACCTGAAGCGGGCAGGCCTGCCGGTCTACGCCCTCAGCAACTTCAATCGGGAGAAGTTCGAGCTGGCTCGCACCGTTTTCCCGTTTCTGGATGGCTTCGATGACCTCATCATCTCGGGCGATGTCGGGGTGGTGAAGCCCGACGCGGAGATCTTCGAGCTGCTGATCCGGCGTCGCAAGCTCGACCCGCGCCGCGTGGTCTTCGTCGATGACTCCCTGGCGAACATTGCCACCGCGCGGCAGCTCGGCTTCGTGACGATCCATTTCACCGAGCATCGCGTTGATTTGCGTGGTGAGCTCGTGCGTCTTGGGGTGGGGCAGGCGCGACAGCTTCCACGTCCCACCGGGGATGCCGAATCGGCAGTCGGAGGTGGGGTCGGCGTCTCGCCGCAGCACCCTATTGCGCTCTCGACCTGCGGCTCGCCTGCCTCGGCCGAGGCAACTCCCGCCCCGAGGGTGCCGGCAGGTCGATCTCCAGCTTGATCAGGTCGCCGCGATAGGTGATTGCCGCGACGCAGACCGCAACGCCCGCCTTGTCGAGGATCACCCATCTGGCCTCGGCGGTCGGCGCATCGGGAGCGATGTGCAGGAGGCGGGCCGTTTCCGCGTCGGCCCTGCCGATGACGAGGGTCTGGCGGGCGCGTGCGATGGCAACGCCCGGCATCTCGACCAGCACGGCCAGGGCCGGCCGGTTTCGAAAGGCGCTCCGGTCGCGCGCATAGACGTGCTTGGCAAGGTGGAGATGGACGATGCCGAAAGGCTCGCCGTCGCGCGACTCGACGCTGCGCAGGAGCACATAAGCCGCTGCGGGCTTGCCTTCGTCCGGGCCGAGCCGCGGGCGCGGAGGTGCCATATCCCTGCTGACGAAGCTCGCAGCCGCCTCCTTGAGGATGTCGAGCTGGGACCGCCATGTGGGCGCCACCTTCAGCCAGCGCCGCTCTCCGAGATTTTCCGATACGAAGGTGCCTTTGCCCTGCTGGCAGCGCAACAGGCCCTCCCGTTCCAGCAGCTCCAGGGCCTGGCGCACGGTGACGCGCGCAACTTTGAACTCGGACTGGAGCTCCTCGATGGTGGAGATCTTGGAGCCTGCGACCCATCGGCCGGCCTCGAGACGGCGACGCAGCGTGGTGGCTATCTGCAAATACAACGGAACGCTGCCGAGCCGAGCAATCTTCGTAACCAATCCCATATTCGTTCTATGCTTCTGCAATAGACGCGCTATGCCTAACGTGTAAGGGCCCTGTGCCCCGATGGCAACCGGGGGCTCGGCTGCCGGCGCGTTCCGCATCTTATTGTATGGTCATCCGGTCCGAGGTGAGCGGATCGGCGTTAGCTTGCGGGCGCACTGTCGGCGCCGCTTGCCATCGGCGACGAGCACGTCCTGATGTCGGATTGCGACGCCTGTCCGCTCGATGCGGAACGAGTGTTCAGTCACCCTGGATGAGGTGCACGGGCCTCACCGAGCACGGCGGCAAGACTCGCTTCTGGAACCTCTGCGGAGCGTCCGCTGAAACTCGATCCAGGGAGAGACCCTGGGTCGACCTAGCGCACCGTCACGACCAGGTCCGTGCCGATGTCGCTCGTCTCGTCGCTGAGCGGCTGATCGGAGATGATGAGTGAAGCGCCGGTCCACAGCAGCTGTGAGATGCGCTCGCTGACCTCGCTGGGAAGCTCGATCCGCTCGAGCGCTTGCGCTGGCGTGGATGCGGCGGGCCGCTCCGTCCTTTCGACCTTCTGGTCGCGGCCCCGTTCCGCGCGTGAGCCGTGAGATGTCGCGCCGGCGCCGACCTGGGGCATGGACACCACCGACCAGCCTAGCGCGGTTCCATCGCTTTGCGTGCTCGTTGCGATATAGACGTGCGTACCGAGCGGCGTCTCCGGATTGCGGATCTTGACCGGCGCGTTGAGCACAGGAGCGAGGCTCTGGCGGATATAGACACGCATATCCTTCTTGCTGACGAGGATGGACACCGGAGCGACCCTGCGCGCCGCCTCCTTGGCGAGCGCCTGGGCATTGGCCATGGCAGCCCGCGCCTCCTTCGCCGCGCGCTCGGCCTCCGAGGCCTCGCGCGTCTTGACGGTTTCGGTGGCCCTCGCCTCCTCGAGCTTCCTGCCGGCCTCCGCGAGCTGTGCCTCCTCAGCCGCCTTGGCGGTCTGCGCCTTCTCCCTTGCTTCGTCGGTCTTGGCCTGCTCGAGGGCTTTCGCCTTGGCGGCAACCCTCGCCTCGGCCTGCGTCTGGGCGGCTTCGGCCGCGCGCAGCGCGGCCGCGGCCTTGCGTGCCTCATCGGCCTTGGCGGCAGCCTTCTCGGAGGTCTCCTTGATGGCCTTGGCGGCAGCTGCGGCCTCCGCCGAAGCGCGGGCCTTCAGCGCCTGGGCGTATTCGATCGGATTCAGGAGTTTCGGCGCCATCGAGGAGCCGGCATCGGGTACGCCGTCGGCTTTCGCTGAGGCCAGCTCGATCCTGGTGACGTCACTGCGGGGAGCCGCCGGCGCGTTGTCGCCGACGACTGCAGGCGCAGGCTGCATCTTTGCCACCGGCAGCAAGGCATGGGCGAACTCGGCCGGCGCAACCTCGTGCGGCGCTACGATCACGCGCTCGCCGATCTTGGTCATGCCCCAGAGGCGCTCGGCAAATCCGGCCGGAAGACGGATGCACCCGTGCGAGGCCGGATAGCCGGGCACGACACCCAAATGCAGCGCGATGCCGGACCACGTGATGCGCTGCATGTAGGGCATCGGTGCTCCGCTGTAGATGTTGGAGCGGTGGTACCTTTCGCGGCCAATGATGCTGTAGATGCCGGCCGGCGTGCGGTGGCCGGGCATGCCCGTCGATACTCTCGACCGTGTGACGAGACCGGCGCTGTTGTAGATCGAGATATGCTGATCTGACAGCGAGAGGATAGCGAACAGCGGACCGGTGGGACCGTTGGCTGTCTTCTCCTTGGCTCCCGTAGCCTCGCTTGCCTTGCGAGGCTGCGGCCTGTCGGCATCGTCATCCTGTCGGCGTGCCGCATTCGCGGACGGAGCATGGCGGCGCATCTTGACCGCGCGGCGCTGAGGCGGGGCCCCAAAGCCGAACCAGCCTGAGTCCTGCGCGACAGCCCGCTCCGGGAGCAGAGCCAGAGCTATGACGGCGGCACTCGCCGCGGCGAGCGCCAAGGAGCGGGAGGCGCGACGTCCGAATTTCCTGACACCAACAGCTTGCAGCATGATCTGCTCGACCTGCGAGGATGGAACTGAATCGTAAGCGTAGCCAGCAGGATATACCCCAGCAAGTTGCGACGGCGTGAAGATGGCGGGCCGGCGGCACACGGCCGGCTCCGTGTTGCCGCCAATCAACGGTGGCTCCTTCTTTTGCCTCCGCAACTCTGGCGGTGTGCCGGAGCCCGGATACCCGTCACGCTGGCGGAGCGGCCAGGTGGGAGTGACGTGCCCGCAGCCAAGCCACGAGCAGATCGGCGGCGCGAGCTACCGTTCCCGTGTTGTCGATCACGAAATCGGCATCGGCCGTGCTGAAACCCGGCACGAGGCGGACGAGCCGGCTCGCAATTTCCTCGCCATGCTCGCGCCCCCGGGCCGCCAGGCGGGCGGCCCTGACCTCGAGTGGGGCGTCGATGATCACCACCGCTGCGTTGCTATAGCGGGACCTCGCCGGAGGGGCCGCGTGCCTGGAGGCATTGAACAGGATGGTGCTTCCGCACCGCACTGCGTCATCGATCTGTGCGGGGATGCCGTAGTGCAGGCCATGGGCCTGCCAATGAAGGGCAAACGCACCCTGCCTCAACCGGGCTTCGAAGTCGGCAGGGGTGGTGGAGGCGTGGTCCTCGGCTCCGCTTGCCTCGCGCGTGACGATCCGCCTTGGAAACACGAAGCGCGTGTCGTGCGCTAGGCGGTCGCGCACCTCGCGGATCACGGCGTCTTTCCCGGCTCCACTCGGTCCTACGACGAGGACCACGAGTCCGGGGCCGATCGGAGGAGAGCTCGAATGTGTCCCTCCTTCAAAGGACGCGTCGGCCGCCACGATAGACCTCGCGAACGACGGGAAGGTCCTTCACTACGCGGACACGAACCAAGTCGGCGCGCAGTCCGGTGCCGATACGGCCGCGGTCGGTAAGACCCGTGGCGCGCGCCGGATTCAGCGTCACCGTGCGGAACGCGGCCGGCAGGCCGAAGCCCTCGATCCGGCGGGCAAGCTCGAACGCGCCCATCAGGAGGCTCGCCGGCACGTAGTCGGACGACAGGATGTCGAGCACGCCCTCGCGCGCCAGCTGCTCCGCCGCCACGTTGCCCGAATGGGACCCGCCCCTGACCACGTTCGGAGCACCCATGAGCACGGCGACGCCGGCTCCGTGGGAAGCGGCGGCAGCCTCCAGCGTCGTCGGGAACTCCGCGATTGCCGCCCCGTTGGCCACCGACTCGGCGACGTGCTCCGGCGTCGCATCGTCATGGCTTGCGGTGACGATGGTCCGGGCCCTGGCGAGTTCCACCAGTCGGGCCCTGTTGCGTGCGTAGTTGCGCGCGAAAAGCGCGCGCTTTTTCTGCATGAAGCGCTCGAGCTCGGCTTCGGGCAGGCCCGACTTGCCGCCGTAATAGGTCTTCCAGGCGCCGAGGTCGCAGAACTGCCTCGCTCCAGGGGTGTGATCCATCAGCGAGACGAGGCCGATGGTGTGCTCCTCGAGAAGGCGCTCCGTCTGATCGACCACGTCATCGGCGCAAATCTCGCACCGCAAATGGATGCGATGATCGCTCCGCAGCAGCTCCTGCTCCCTGGCAGCCTCGATCGCGCCCATGATGCCCCGCAGCTCATCGTCGAACGAGCCATAGTCCGCATCATTGCCGACGCGCAGTGAATCGAACACCGTGGTGATGCCGGAAGCCGCGATCTGCGCGTCGTAGGCAATGATGGCAGCGACCGCCGGCCAGAGCACCTTGGGCCGCGGCTTGAGGTGGTTCTCCAGGTGGTCGGTGTGCAGCTCGATCAGCCCCGGCGCCAGCAGATCGCCCCTGAGATCGATGCCGCGCTCGGGCGCCCTGCCTTCGCCGACCTCGAGGATGCGCTCGCCCGCTACGGCGACCCAGCCGCCGACGATCGCCTCCGGCAGCACCACCCGGGCGTTCTCGAACACCAGCGTCTGGTTCGCGGTGGGCACGCTCAGGCTCGGAATCTGGAAACGTCGATGAGGCGATCGCCAACCTGCTGTTTCACGTCCTCGTCGTGGAAGATGCCGATGAGTGCCGCGCCGGCGCCCTTGCGCTGGCGAATGAAGTCGATCACGGCGGCGCGGTTATGCCGATCGAGCGAGGCGGTGGGCTCGTCCAGCAGCAGGATGGGATGCGTGGCGGCAAAGCCGCGAGCGATGTTGATGCGCTGCTGCTCGCCGCCGGAGAAAGTGGCAGGCGGGAGCTGCCAGAGCCGCTCGGGGATATTGAGGCGGTCGAGCAACTCCGCCGCGCGTGCCCGCGCCGCCTGCGCCTCGATGCCATTCTCGCGGGCCGACGCGGCGACGATGTCGATTGCACCCACGCGCGGGATCGTGCGCAGGAACTGGCTGACGTAGCCGATCGTCGACTGCCGCAGGCGCAGCACGCGCCGGGGCGGGGCGCTGGCGACGTCCACCCATTCGCGGCGATCGCGCACCAGGATTTCACCGGCGTCGGCGCGGTAGTTGCCGAAGATCATCTTGAGGATCGATGACTTGCCGACCCCGGACGGACCGTCCAGCACGGCGCACTCGCCGCCATGCACGTGGAACGTGACGTTGCGCAGCACGGGTAGGGCGGCGCCGCCGCGCAGGTGCATGACGAACGTCTTGCCCACGCCGCTCAATCGGATCATCGCCTTGTCCGGGCTGATCATGGCTTACCCGCGCAGGTCGGAGGAGACGAGAAGCTGGGTATAGGGTTCGCGTGGATCATCGAGCACCTGGTCGGTGAGCCCGGTCTCGATCACCCGGCCGCGCTGCATCACCATCAGCCGGTGCGACAGGAGCCGCGCCACGGCCAGATCGTGCGTGACGACGATGGCCGCGAGGCCGAGATCGGCGACGAGCCCGCGCATAAGGTCGAGCAGACGAGCCTGCACCGAGACGTCGAGCCCGCCCGTCGGCTCGTCCATGAAGACCAGGCGCGGGGACGTCACCAGGTTCTTGGCAATCTGCAGGCGCTGGCGCATGCCGCCGGAGAAGGTCACCGGCGTATCGTCGATCCTGTCGGTATCGATCTCCACCCGGGCCAGCCAGTCGGCGGCCTCCCGGCGGATGCGACCGTAGTTGCGCCAGCCGACTGCCATCAGCCGCTCGCCGACGTTGCCGCCGGCGGACACGGCCATGCGCAGGCCGAGGCGCGCGTCCTGGTGCACGAAGCCCCAATCCGTGCGCAGAAGGAGACGCCGCTCGGCTTCTCCGAGGTCGAACAGGTCTTGTACGGCGCCATCGCGCATGTGATAGCGAATGCTGCCCCGCGTGGGCCGGATCTGGGTCGACAGCAGCGAGAGGAGGGTGGACTTGCCCGATCCCGATTCGCCGACCACCGCCAGCACCTCGCCCTCGTGGATCTGCAGCGACACGTCGGCGCAGCCGACCCTTGGGCCGTAGAGCTTGGTGAGGCCTTCTGCCCTCAGGAGGGGCGTCTCGTCTGCGCTCATGGCGACGAGCTCCCCACGGGTGATGGCGCATGAGACGACGTGCGGCGTCCCTCGCAATAATCGGTGTCGGAGCAGACGAACATGCGTCCGCCAACGTCGTCGGTGACGACCTCGTCGAGGTAGACGCCGGTCGCGCCGCACAGCGCGCATGGCTTGGCGAAGCGCGTCCGCTCGAATGGGTGGTCCTCGAAATCCAGGCTCACGACGCGCGTGTAGGGAGGCAGGGCATAGATGCGCTGCTCCCGGCCGGCACCGAACAGCTGCAGCGCGGGCGACATGTCCATCTTCGGGTTGTCGAACTTGGGCGTCGGTGAAGGGTCCATCAGGTACCGGCCTTGCACCTTGACGGGATACGCGTAGGTGGTGGCGATGTGGCCGTGGCGGGCGATATCCTCGTAGAGCTTCACGTGCATCAGGCCGTAGTCCTCAAGCGCGTGCATCTGCCGGGTTTCCGTCTCGCGCGGCTCGAGGAAGCGCAGCGGCTCGGGGATCGGCACCTGGTAGACGAGGATTTGGCCCTCCCGCAGCGGCGTCTCGGGGATGCGGTGGCGCGTCTGAATGATGGTGGCTTCGCTGGTGTGCGTCGTGGTGGCGACGCCGGCCGTTCGCGCGAAGAAGCGGCGGATGGAGACGGCGTTGGTGGTGTCGTCGGCGCCCTGGTCGATGACCTTCAGCACATCGTCGGGCCCGAGGATGGAAGCCGTGACCTGCACGCCGCCGGTGCCCCAGCCGTAGGGCATCGGCATCTCGCGGCTGGCGAACGGCACCTGGTAGCCGGGAATCGCGATCGCCTTCAGGATCGCGCGGCGGATCATGCGCTTCGTGTGCTCGTCGAGGTACGCGAAGTTGTAGGCAGGCGGAGTGATCATTCCGCTGCCTCCCGGCTCGAGACGGGGGCGCACTCCGAGGGGGCGGACGAACCTGCTGCGCGGCCGGCCTGCCACTCCGCGCGCAGCTGCCGCAGCAGGGCCAGCTCTGCCTGGAAGTCGACGTAGTGCGGCAGCTTCAGGTGCTCGACGAAGCCTGTTGCCTGCACGTTGTCCGCATGCGACAGCACGAACTCCTGGTCCTGGGCCGGGGTCGCAGCTTCCTGCCCCAGCTCCTCGGCGCGCAGGGCGCGATCGACGAGAGCCATCGCCATCGCCTTGCGCTCGCTGTGTCCGAACGCCAGGCCATAGCCGCGCGTGAACTGCGGCGGGGCGTCTGCCGTTCCCTTGAATTGGTTGACCATCTCGCACTCGGTGAGCGTCACGCGGCCCAGCGGCACTTCGAAGCCCAGCTCCTCCGGCATGAAGCTGATCTCGACCTCGCCCATGCGGATCTCGCCGGCGAAGGGGTGCGTACGGCCATAGCCGCGCTGAGTCGAATAGCCGAGTGCCAGCAGGAAGCCCTCGTCGCCGCGCGCCAGCGTTTGCAGCCTGACGCTCCGGTCGGCCGGAAACGTCATGGGCTCGCGGGTGATGTCCCCGGTCGTTGCTGTGTCGAGTGCCGGGTTAGGCTCGATCAATCCCTCCCGGTCGAGCAGCGCCGTGACGCGCGGGGTGGGCTCGTCGGGTGCCGCGATGGCGGTGGGCGTGAGGGGCCCTCGCGCGACATCGGGTGTGGGCTCGAGCAGCCGATGCGTGTAGTCGAAGGTCGGGCCGAGGATCTGGCCTCCCGGCAGGTCCTTGTACGTCGCGGAGATGCGGCGCCGGATGTACATGGTGCCCGTGTCCACCGGCTCGGAGTAGCCGAGGCGGGGCAGCGTCGTGCGGTAGGCGCGCAGCAGGAAGATCGCCTCGATCAGGTCACCGCGCGCCTGCTTCACTGCCAGCGCCGCCAGGTCGGGATCATAGAGCGAGCCCTCGCACATGACGCGGTGGACCGCGAGCGTGAGCTGCTCGCGAATCTGATCCGTGGATATCTCGGGAACCCGCGCGTCGCCGCGCCGCTCGCGGGCGAGCAGCTCGTGCGCGGCGGAGATCGCCGCCTCGCCCCCTTTGACGGCTACGTACATCAGCCCGTCTCCATCAGGCGTGCGCTGCGCGGCAGGGCCGCGAGCGCATCGCGCGTTGCAAGGAAGATGTCGACGCCGCAGGGAAAGGCCGCGCGGTTGGCCCGCAGCTGATCCGCGAAATCCGGGGGTAGCGGCGCGGCACCGAGACGGATGGTGCTGCGGATGCCCGGCCCCTCGAGCCGCCAGCCATTGCTCGAGAGCGTCTCCACCTGAATGATGAGGGTGGCGGACCTGTCGGGGTATTGCGGCGTCCCCTGCGCGAACGCAGCGAGCGCCGGCATGTGCCCGGATGCAGTCACCACCGCAAAGGCCGCTTCTCGCGGTGATGCCACGAGCCTCGCACCGGTGTGGAAGCGCAGGAACTCCGCGGCGCCGGCGCCGGCTGCGAGCGGCAGGTCGACCCAGACGGGCGTCTCGAAATCGCACAGCGTGAGCAATAGCGCGGCTGCCGGCGCGTTCAGGGGCGGCGGCGGCGCCAAGGGTGACGTGAGCGGAAGGATCCGGCCGGGTGACGCCATCGCCCTCATCGCCAGCCGGAACACCGATTGGGATTCGCGCACGGCATCGCGAAACGCCGGCCGGATCGCGGTCGAGGCGGGCATCGGCCTCAGTCCTCCCCGCGTACCAGGGTGAAGAAGTCGACCTTGGTCGCCGCCGCCTCGGCCCGTCTGCGGCTATCAGCCTCGACCCGGCGGGCTGTGATCGGGGCGACGAAGCAGGCTTCGAGCTTGGCCCGTAGATCCGGGTCCTGTCCGAGCGCGTCGATCAGGGCGGCCAGTCGGGCACGCCGTTCGCAACGCCCCAGGAGGTAGGAGAAGCCGGCTGCGCCGGACGCGAGCCTCAGGGCCGCGCGCGTCACGGTCGCCTCGCCCAGGTTGAAGGCCGATCCGTTGCCGCCGATGCGGCCGCGCAGCATGACGAGGCCGGTCTGGGGCGGACGAAGCTCTTCCGCGGCGGGCAGCTCGCCGAGGGTCGCAAGGGCCGCCTCCATCTCGGTCTCTGAGGCATCCACGCAGGCGCGCATCAATACCTGCCGGCCAGCGGCGTCGACCCGAGCGTCGCTGCCGATCCCCCTGGAAGTGCTCATGCGCGGCCTCATAGCGGACGCGGTTGAAGCTTTCGTGACAGGACGTCTTGTGTCGTTCAGCCGGCCCGGCGCTGTTGCACGGCTGTCATGAAGCCGTGGCTTGGTTGTCACCGCTTGCCGCTACGTGTGCGCGGCGGCAACCGGGGAGACTGCACGTTGAGCACCACAGCGATCGAGGTCGTCGGCGTCACCAAGTCCTTTCGTGCGGGAACCCCGGTGCTCCGGGACATCGGGCTCAGCATTGTCAGCGGCGAGATGGTGGCGCTGATCGGGGCCTCGGGCTCGGGCAAGTCCACGCTGATCCGGGCCATCGCCGGCCTCATAGGCACTGATCGTCCCGAGCGCAGGACCGGCGCGCCGGCAACAGGGCGCGTGAGGATCCTGGGCGAGGCGATGCAGGACGAAGGGCGCATCTGTGCGTCGGCCTCGCGCCTGAGGGCGCGCATCGGCATCATCTTCCAGCAGTTCAACCTCGTGCCGAGGTTGTCCGTGCTGACCAACGTGTGCCTCGGGTTTCTGGGGCAGATCCCGGGTTGGCGCGGCACGCTGGCCCGCTTCAGCACGGTCGAGCAGCAGCGCGCCATGCAGGCGCTTGCGCGCGTCGGGATCGCCGAGCACGCCCTGAAGCGGGGCTCCGAGCTGTCGGGAGGACAGCAGCAGCGTGCCGCGATCGCCAGGACCCTGGTGCAGGGGGCCGGCGTCATCATCGCCGACGAGCCGATCGCCTCGCTCGATCCCAAGGCTGCGCGGCGCGTCATGGATATCCTGGCGGAGCTCAACCGCAAGGACGGCATCACCGTGCTCGTTTCCCTGCATCAGGTCGAGTACGCACTCTCCTACTGCCCGCGCACGATCGCGCTGCGCGATGGACGCATCGTATATGACGGGCCGTCGCGTGCCCTCAATCCCGCCTTCCTGAGCGAGCTCTACGGCACCGAGAGCGAGGAGCTGTTCCTGCCGGCGCGGGCTGCTGCCGGCGACCTCGAGGCCGTCAACGGGCATGCCCCCGGTGCTGCGATCGGCGCGTCGATCTGGCAAGGCGCGGACGCGGCGGCCGCAGGCGCCTGAGCCGCGCGCCAGCACACCTCTTCCGGGCGCACTGCCCGGCAGGCACTGAGCGGAAACTGAGCTAATGAGGCAAGGAGTGACAAGCATGCTTCGCGCATTGATGGCGGCAACGGTCGCGCTGGGCTTGGCAGCGGCACCGGCACGCGCAGCCGAGGAGCTCAACTTCGGCATCATCTCCACGGAGACGACGTCGAACCTCAAGACGATATGGGAGCCGTTCATCGGTGACATGGCCAAGAAGACCGGCCTCAACATCAAGGCATTCTACGCGTCCGACTACGCCGGCGTGATCGAGGCCATGCGCTTCAACAAGGTGCAGGTCGCCTGGTTCGGCAACAAGTCGGCGATGGAGGCGGTGGACCGGGCGAGCGGCGAGATCTTCGCCCAGACCGTCGACAAGGACGGCAACCCCGGCTACTGGTCGCACATCATTGTGCACAAGGACAGTCCGTTCAAGACGCTCGACGACGTCCTGAAGTGCGACGGCACGCTCGACTTCGGCATCGGCGACCCCAACTCGACCTCGGGTTTCCTGGTGCCGACGACGTTCATCTTCTCGGCCCGCAATATCGATCCAAAGAAGTGCTTCAAGACGGTGCGCAACGCCAATCACGAGGCCAATGCCCTGGCGGTCGCCAACAAGCTTGTTCACGCAGCGTCCAATAACAACGAGAACCTCCAGCGGCTGGCGAAGACGGCGCCCGACAAGGTCAAGGAGATCCGCATCATTTGGACCTCACCGCTGATCCCGTCCGACCCGCTGGTGTGGCGCAAGGACCTCGATGCCGGCCTCAAGAAGAAGATCTCGGACTTCATCTTCAGCTACGCCACCTCCGACGAGAACGAGAAGAAGATACTCGCCGGGTTGCAGTGGGCGCCCTTCAAGAAATCGGACAACAATCAGCTGCTCCCCATCCGGCAGATGGAGGTGAACAAGGCGCTCGCCAAGCTGAAGGGGGACGCCGGACTGCCGGAAGCGGAGAAGACCGCGAAGGTGGCCGAGCTGCAAAAGCAGTTCGACGAGCTCGGCAAGCAGATCGAAGCCATGAAGAAGTAGCAGGCGGTATCGCGAGGCGCAGGCCCGGTGACCAGCCTGCGCCTCCTCGCTGGGCTGTGCATGTCCATGACCTCCCAGACATCCGGCGGAGCGGGCGATCTTGCGGCCATCGCCGTTCCGCGGCCGCCCCTGCTCCGTCGGGCGCGCGGCTGGCTCGTCTGGATCGCGCTCGCGGCGCTGCTGGCATGGAGCTGGACGCCCGTCGAGATGTACAAGATCGGCGGCCTCGTCACGGACTGGCGCAACATGGCCGACTTCGCCTCCGGCTTCATGCGGCCGAGCCTGCGCGAGTGGCCCGCCTACGTCCAGCAGATGGTGGAGACCGTGCAGATGGCGCTGTGGGGCACGGCGCTCGCGGTCCTCTTCGGCATCCCATTTGCGATCCTGAGCTCCTCCAACGTCTGCCTGCAATGGCTGGTGCTGCCGGTTCGCCGCCTGATGGACTGCTTTCGCGCCATCAACGAGATCGTGTTTGCGCTGCTCTTCGTGGTCGCGGTGGGGCTGGGACCGCTCGCCGGCGTGCTGGCGCTCGCCGTCCACAACACCGGCATCGTCGCCAAGCTGTTCTCGGAGGCGGTCGAGGCCGCCGATCCACGGCCGGTGGAGGGGATCAGGGCGACGGGGGCGAGCCGGCTGCAGGAGGTCGTGTTCGGCATCGTGCCGCAGGTGATGCCGCTGTGGAGCTCCTTCACGCTCTACCGATTCGAGACCAACGTTCGCTCCGCCACCGTGCTCGGTATCGTCGGTGCCGGCGGCATCGGCCAAGCGCTCTACGAGAACATCCGCGCGTTCCAGTATTCCGAGACGGCGACGATCGTCATCATTATCGTGCTGACGGTGATGCTCATAGACCTCTTCAGCGCGCGCATCCGCAAAGTGCTGGTGTGAGAGCCGCGAAGCGATGAAGAAGCTGGGCCGCGAGCCGCTGATAGATCCAACCGCCCATGTCGAACGCTGCCGCCTCGGCCGCTACACCGAGGTAGGCGCGCGCACCTCGCTGATCGAGACCGAGCTTGGGGACTACAGCTACATCGTCAACGATGCCGAGGTGATCTACAGCCGCATCGGCAAGTTCTGCTCGATCGCCGCGCACACCCGCATCAACCCCGGCGATCATCCGATGTGGCGGGTCTCGCAGAACCACTTCAGCTATCGCGCGAGCACGTATTTTCCGGGCGAGGAGGACGACGAGGCGTTCTTCGATTGGCGCCGATCGCGTGCGGTGACCATCGGCCATGACGTATGGATCGGGCATGGCGCCATCGTTCTGGCCGGCAGGGCCGTCGGAACCGGGGCGGTGGTTGCGGCAGGCGCGATCGTCACGAAGGACGTACCGCCCTACAGCATTGTGGCCGGCGTGCCTGCCAAGGTGGTCAAGCAGCGCTTTTCGCCGGATATTGCACGCCGCATCGAGACGCTGGCGTGGTGGGATTGGGACCATGAGCGGCTGCGCACGGCGCTGCAAGACTTCCGAACACTGTCGCCCGAAGCTTTCCTGGAGAAGTTCGGGGCATAATCGCGACCCGGGCTGAAATGCCCGCGCCCGACGCGTCGCGAGCCTTCAATGGCTGTTAATGCTCGAGAATGCGTTCACGATCACCGCCCCGGCCACGATGAGCGCAATGCCGACGAGCGCCACCGCGTCCAACGCCTGCTGGAACATCAGCCAACCCAGCAACGCAATGAGCGTCGTGCCGACCCCGGTCCATATGGCGTAGGCGATGCCGAGTGGCATGGTGCGCAGCGTCAGCGACAGAAAGAAGAAGGCTACGCCATAGCCCACCACGACGAGCAGCGAGGGCAGCAGTTGCGTGAAGTGGTCGGACGCCTTGAGTGCCGACGTGGCGATCACCTCTCCCACGATGGCAATCGTCAGATAGAGGTAGCTCACGTCGACCTCCGGGCCATTTCTCCGAAGTGCATCATCGGTTCCCTGACGCCGCGCCGGTGGGATGCCTGGAGGGACGGCCACTGTTCCTCGCTCGCGGGTGCAGCGATCTGCCCGCCGAAGAGCCAGCGAATCGGCCAAAGCCTAGGAGGCCTCCGTTACGGCCGAGCAATGGCTCGATGAAAGTTCGATGACAGGCGGCGCACACGTGCGCGATCCCAATCCGGCAAGGGGCCTGCACGGAGAGTGGACGGAGGAACACCACCATGCCTGGCGGCCGGTCCACACGCGCCCTGTGCGCGCTTCAATAACCGTCACACGACTGCAACGCACATGAGCTTTGGTCCTTGTGTGCAGGGCTGCGAGTCGGAGGGGCACGATGGACGCAACGTGGGGAGCTCGTGGAGGAAGGACTCGCAATGGCGTGCGGAACCGAGCCTTATTCCTGTCCGATACGCATCTTGCGACTCGTGCCTGCCGCGCGCACGAGCTGTTGGATTTCCTCCGGCACAACGACGCCGACACGATCTACCTCGTCGGCGACATCATCGACTTCTGGCGCATCCGGCGGGGCGCGGTCTGGCCGCAGGCCCACAGCGATGTGATGCAGATCCTGCTCCACAAGATGCGCAGCGGCACCCGGCTGGTGCTCATTCCGGGCAATCACGACGAGGGCTTGCGCGGCTACTGCGGTACGAGCTTCAGCGGCATCGAGATCCTGCGCGATTGCGTGCATGTAACGTCGGACGGCCGCCGCCTGCTGGTCACGCACGGCGACGAGTTCGACGTCATCGTCCGCTATGCGAAGTGGCTGGCCTTCCTCGGCGACCGCGGCCACGTGCTGGCGCGCTCGCTCAACTCGCCCCTGCGCTGGACGCGACAGCACTTCGGCGTCGGGCTGTGGTCGCTGTCCGCCTATCTCAAGCTCAAGGTCAAGACCGCCGTGAACTTCATCGGCGAGTTCGAGGATGCCCTTGCAGCCGAAGCGCGCCGGCGTGGGATGGACGGCGTGGTGTGCGGCCACATTCATCATGCGGCGAGCCGCGAGATCGCAGGCATTCAATACCTGAACTGCGGCGATTGGGTCGAAAGCTGCACGGCCGTTGCCGAGGACGCCGCGGGTGAGCTGCGCATCATCGATTGGCTCGAGGCCACGCGCGAGCGCGATCCGCGCGCGGCGGCGGTTGCACACCTGAAGGAGGCTGCCTAGCATGCGCATCCTCATTGCGACCGACGCTTGGCGGCCCCAGGTCAACGGGGTGGTCCACACCTATGAGCGGCTGGCGCAGGAGGCGCGCGGGCTCGGCGCAGAGATCAGCTTTCTCACGCCCGCGGATTTTCACTCCTTGCCTTGCCCCATCTATCCCGGCATCCGCCTGGCGATCCCGAGCAGGAGGCGGACACGAGCGCTGATCGAGGCAGCCGGGCCAGATCTCATCCACGTTGCCACCGAGGGACCCGTCGGATTGATGGCGCGCGCCTATTGTCTGCGCAACCGCCGGCCCTTCACGACGTCCTATCATACCAAGTTCCCCGAATACGTCTCGGCGCTGCTGTCCATCCCGCCGAGCTGGTGTTTCGCGCTTCTGCGGCATTTCCACAACTCAGGCGCAGGCACGATGGTGGCGACTGCATCGTTGATGAACGAGCTGCGCCAGAAGGGCTTCACGCGGCTCCTGCCATGGACGCGCGGCGTGGATACCGATCTGTTCCGGCCGCGCCCTGTACGCCTCTTCGGCTCGGATCGTCCGGTGTTCGCCTATATCGGCCGCGTGTCGAAGGAGAAGAATATCGAGGCCTTCCTGTCGGCCGATCTGCCGGGGCTGAAGGTGGTCGTCGGCGGCGGGCCGCATCTGCCGGCCCTCGAGCGCCGGTTTCCCGATGCCACCTTCACCGGACCGAAGTCGGCGGAGGAACTCGCCCTGCACTATGCGTCTGCGGACGTGTTCGTGTTCCCGAGCCGTACGGACACGTTCGGCCTCGTGCTGCTCGAGGCCATGGCCTCAGGCGTGCCCGTGGCCGCCTATCCGGTGACGGGACCACGCGATGTCGTCACCCATGGCGTGAGCGGGATCCTCGATGAGGATCTCGCCAAGGCGGCAACGGCAGCCTTGAAGCTCGACCGTGCCAAGGTCAGGGAGGACGCGTTCCGCTTCAGCTGGTCGAAGACCGCCGAGATGTTCCTGCACAACATCGAGAGCGCCTGCGGCTACACTGCTGCGGCTCGCCAGGGCCGCAAGCCGCTCCGCTCTGCCGCGCGCACGCCCATCTCCCAGCTCGCGCCCAAGACAACCTGACGCGACCGTTCACGGACGAGCTAGCGCCCACAGGCGCTCCTCTCTGCCCGGTGTTGGGCTCCGGCAATGGTAGCGAAATGGAAGCCCGGACGCGGTGCGACGGCGTCCGGGCTGTCTTCTGCAGGCAACTGGGCCGAAGCCCTTACGCCGGCTGGGACGCCTCGGGAGCCTTCGGTTCCTGCGCTGGGGCCTTGGGCTCCTGCGCCGGCGGCTTGCTGCCGAGCAGGCCGGATATGCTCCACGCGCCGGCGCCGCTCACGGAGTAGAACAGCAGGCCGGCAACGATGGCGGCATTCTTGAAGAAGTTGATCTCCTGACTGCGACGGGCCGCCGCGTCGGCGAACTCCCAGTAGCGGTGGCTGAGCCCGCTCGCCGCGACGACGAAGGCGATGAGCAGCAGCGCGGTCCAGGCAGGCAGCAGGCCGAGGATCAGGGCAACAGGCCCCAGGATCTCAATGGCGACGGCCGCGGCCGCCCAGGCTTCCGCATATGGCAAGCCCTTGTCGGCCAGCGAAGCGGCGAATGGAGCGAAGCTCAAGGCTTTGCTGATGCCTGACGGGAGGAACAGGGCCGCCATCGACAGGCGGCCGACGAGAAGCGCTGCGTCGCGCGCAAGGTCCATAGCTTTCTCCATTGAGGATGCCGGATGGAGCTGGCCTCCGGCTCGTTATGGTGCGCGGCAACCTTATGCAGTCGACGATGACATGCGAACGACATCGCGCGTTGCATCGGCGAGCGCGACTTCTCGCGCTCTACGCAGGAGGCGTGCGCTGCGCGCCGACGACGGCGCAGAGGCGCGTGCGATGCGCCAGTGACAACTCACGGACGCCTAGTATTACGACGGCCACGGCGAAGGGCGCCACGAAGTAGACGAATCGGAAGATCAACAGCGACGCCAGCAAATCCTCTTTCTCGAACTGCGTGAGGGAGAGCAGCATCGCCGCATCGAAGATGCCGAGGCTGCCCGGCGCGTGGCTCACGAAGCCCAGCAACGTTGCGGAGACGAAAGCCACCGTCACCACGACGAAGCCCACGGCCGGCGTCGAGGGCATCAGCATGTAGAACGCCAGAGAGCCGGCCGCAAAATCCAGAATGCCGATGCCGATCTGCACCAGGGTGAGCCGTGCATCCGGCAGCGCGATCCGCCAGCTCGCGCGGCCCACGGTGCGCGGGCGCGGGAGCAGCCAGCCGATGTAGCCCGCAATCGCCAGGAAGCCGCCGAGCCCGAGCCACCGTATTGCCCACGGCGGCAGCATGGTCAGGGCCGGCGCAGCCTCGGGCGCGTAGGTCAGGGCGAAGCTCAGCACGAAGACGTTGCCGAGCCAGAAGGTCAGGCCGGTTATGAAGGCGATCTTGGCCACGTCGACGACGCCGAGCCCCCAGGCCGAATAGATGCGCAGGCGCACCGCGCCGCCGGTCAGCACGGTCGCGCCGAGGTTGTGACCGATCGTGTAGCTGGTGAACGCGGCGAACGCCGCCGTCCGGTAGGGCACTTCGCGGCGGCCGATCGTGCGCAGCGCGAAATAGTCGTAGAGCGTCATGGTGATGTAGCCGGCGGCGACGAACAGGGAGGCCGTGACGACAGACCGGGTCGGCGTCGCGTGGATCGCGGCAAATACCCTCTCGATGTCGATGTGGCGCAGAAGTTCGTACAAGACGAATAGCGAGCCCGCCACGACGGCCGCGCTGAATGCCATTCCGATCCAGCTCCAGCCGATCCTGTCGCCGACCTTCCGCAGCAGCGCGGAAAGCGCCTCGAACTTTCGCATTCTGTGGTGTGCCCCGATGTTGACTTTTCGCGAGACGATTCGCGCCGCCAACATCGCAGAATGCAACGACAGCCGTATTGCGGCGTGTGCGCTCGGCTCCGTGCCATTCCCGCCACAGGCTGACATCAGAGTGTCACGCGCCATGCGTAAAAGCGTCAAACGCTCGCGCGCCTCGCAGCTCCTCGTCGGCCTGCGAGTTGCGGGGTGGCGCAAAGGGGGTGTGCTCCAGACGAGGCGGCCGGCAGCGGACATCCACGTGTCCGACCGAGGAGCCGTGCAGCCGAGCCGGGGATTGAGGGATAGCGTAGCTCGAGCGCGCACCCGACGAGCGGCCGGTGGCTGGCTTGCGCGCGGTGCTTCGGGCCGCGGTATGAGGGACGATGACAGCTGATCTCGATAGGCAGGCGGTCGCCAAGGTCTACGCGCGCTGGGCGCCCGTCTATGATCTGGTATTCGGCGCGGTTTTCGAGCGTGGCCGGCGTGCAGCGATCCTGGCCAGCGAGCGCGTGGGCGGAAGAATACTCGAGGTCGGGGTCGGCACGGGCATCTCGCTGCCCTACTATTCGAACAGCAGCCGCGTCTTCGGCGTCGATCTTTCGGAGGAGATGCTGCAGAAGGCGCGCCGGCGCGTTGTCGAGAGGCACCTGCGCAATGTCGAGCGCCTGGCGGTAATGGACGCAGAGCGCCTCGATTTTCCCGACGCCTCCTTCGACGTCGTCGTGGCGCAATACGTCGTCAATACGGTCCCCAATCCAGAGGCTGCGCTCGACGAGTTCGCCCGGGTGCTCAAGCCGGGAGGCGAGATCGTGCTGCTCAACCGAGTTGGGGCCGATGCCGGGCCGCGGCGCGTGCTGGAGCATCTTTTCCAGCCGGTGGCCAACCGACTTGGCTGGCGCTCCGAATTCCCCTGGGGCCGCTTCGCCCGATGGGCGGAGCGCACGCCTCACGGCATGCGGCTCATCGAGCGCCGCCCGATGCCGCCGCTCGGCCACTTCTCGCTGATCCGCTTCGGCAAGGTTGCCGCCGGCGCCGATGCCGCCAGAGTTCAAGCGGCGCCCGGCGCCTGACGTGGCTCACGAGCGCCCAATCGCCAACCCGACCAAACGACAAGGACGGAGCAGCATGAGCGGATTTCTCGAGACACTCAGAGAGCAGCGCTGGGATGATCATCGCTACTATCACCACAGCCGCATCAACCAGTCCTTGCACCTGTTGAGCGCCGTCAGCTTCCTGTGCGCCTACGTGCTGGTGCTCAAGAGCCCGGCGGCGGCCGTCCTGCTGGGTTGGCTGGTCGGCATGACGAGCCGGCAGATCGGGCACTTCTTCTTCGAGCCCAGGGACTATGACGAGGTCAACCAGGCGACCCATGAGCACAAGGAGGAGATCAAGGTCGGCTACAACCTGCAGCGGAAGGTCGTGCTCATGACCGTGTGGGCCTTGTCGCCCCTGGTCCTTTATGTCGACCCGACCCTGTTCGGCATTTTCGAGCCTCATGCCAGCCCGGCCGAGTTTATGAACAACGTTGCGCTGATGTGGCTCACGATCGGTGCGGGTGGGTTGCTGTTCCGCACGGTGCAGCTGTTCTTCATCAAGGACGTGCGGACCGGTCTCGCGTGGATGACGAAGATCCTTACGGATCCCTTCCATGACGTCATGCTCTACTACAAGTCCCCGTTCCATCTGATGCGCGGCGAGCTGATCGACCCGATGCACCACGTCCGGCATGGCGCCGAACACTCCGACACCGAGCTCGACGACGTACAGACGGAGCGTCCCAGCTAGCTTTGCGAGCCGGCTCTCGAGGCTGCAGGAGCGTGGCGGCTGCCGGACACCAGGTGGGCGATCATCTCTGCCAGGATCTGGCGCTTGATGGGGCGCCGTCCAGGCCTCGCATCGGCCCACCACCACCCGTCCCCGTGCATCTCCCTGGCAGCCGCTACGAACCGGTCTGCCACGGCCTGGAAGTCCTGCTCGGTGTAGTTCAGGCTGAAGATGATGCGCCCCGTCCCGATCCAGCTCAACGCCAGCCCCTCGGCGCGGAGGTAGTACTGCAGCATCCAATTGTAGCGCGACGGCTTGGTGTAGCAGACTGTCCAGACCGACGACATGTTGGCGACGCGCACAGGCAGCCCTTCGTCCTGCAGTCGCCGGTTGAGCCGCTCGGCGCGTCCGTCCCAGACGGCATCGAGGTTCTCGTAGAGCTGGCGTATCTCCGGCGTATCGAGCCTGGTGAGAAACTCGTGCATCGCTCCCATCACGCAGGGATGAGAGTTGAAGGTCCCGCGCGCGAAGCACACGTCTGCGGGACGATCGTCCCGATAGCGCTTCATGAGGTCCTTGCGGCCGCAAACGACGCCGATGGGCAGGCCGCCGCCCAGCGTCTTGCCGTAGGTGACCATGTCGGCCCGCACGCCGAAGTATTCCTGCACGCCGCCGGGCGCCAGGCGGAAGCCGAGAAAGATCTCGTCGAAGATCAGCACGATCCCGCGCTCGCTGCAGACGCTGCGCAGCTCCTGCAGCCACGACCGATAAGCGTGCTTGTCAAACCCGGCGCGGCGTACGCCGTCCACCAGGGCCGAGTCCGCCGGCGCGGCCGCGTTGGGGTGCAGCCCTTGAACAGGGTTGACGAGTACGCAGGCGATGTCGCGCCGCGTACGCAGCACGCGCAGCGTATCCGCGGACATTTCTTTGAGCGTGTAGGTCTCGCGCGCCGGCATGGGATTGCCGATGCCCGGCTGTACGTCGCCCCACCAGCCGTGATAAGCGCCGCAGAACCGCACGAGGTGCGTCCGGCGGGTGTGGTAGCGCGCAAGTCGCACCGCCTGCATCACGGCCTCGGTGCCGGACATGTGGAACGAGACCTCATCGAGGCCCGAGATCCGGCGCAGGCGCTCCACGTTGTAAGCAACGACGGGATGGTAGGTGCCGAGCACCGGCCCGAGCTCGCGGACCAGCCGGTAACCCCTCTCCATGCATGTCTTGTAGAAATCGTAGCCGAACACGTTCACGCCGTAGGAGCCCGTCAGGTCATAGAACCGGTTGCCATCGAGGTCCGTCAGCGTCACGCCGGACGAGGACTTCAGGAACGCGCCGGCTGCCAGGTGCTCCCGCACCATCCGGCTGAACTGGAACGGCACGCGGTAGGCGTCCGTGAACTGCAGGTCCGAGACGCCGTCCTTGACCGCGGCCGTCATGCGGCGAGTCTCGGCGAAGCGCTCCCGGTAGAGCTCGGCCAGGCGCATGAAGCCGTTTCTGCGGCGCGCGGCGATGTCCTCGGGTGCGTTGTCGGCGCGGAAGAACTGCCGGTCATCGAACTCGTAGAACGGCACCAGCGACGCCAGCCTGCGCGCCATGCGGGCGTGCCCGGCCACCGACCAGTGCTTGGCCCGGGACAGCTCGAGGCGCGATTTGAGCCTGACAAGCGCCACCGCAAGAGCCGTGAGGCCAAGTCCGTACAAGGCGAAGATGATGTAGCGCTGGTCCATGGAGGCTCCACCTACCCAGGTAGACGTGACGCGGCATGAGCGTGCGATCGCTCATCGCCGCGGCGTTTCAGCAGAAGAGCTTGAACTTCTGGCTCACCAACCGCATCCCCAGGCGCGCGGTCACGCGGCTGATGGGCTGGTTCAGCAAGATCGAGCAGCCGATCGTGCGCGATCTTTCGATCGCGGTCTGGCGCCTGTTCTGCGACCTCGACCTGAGCGACGCCAAGAAGAGCGAGTTCAAGAGCCTGCACGACTGCTTCGTCCGCGAGCTTGCGGAGGGAGCCAGGCCTATTAGCCAGGACCCGCAGACCCTGATCAGCCCCTGCGACGCCATCGTCGGGGGCTGCGGCGCAATCGCCGGCACCGATCTGTTGCAAGTGAAAGGGTCCTGGTATCCGCTGGAGGATCTCCTGGGGGGCCGCGAGTTCGTGGAGTTCTACCGCGATGGGTGCTACGCCACGCTGCGTCTCACCGCGGCGATGTACCATCGCTTCCACGCTCCTCACGATTGCCGCATCGAGCAGGTCACCCACATCTGGGGGGACACCTGGAACGTCAATCCGGTTGCGCTCGAGCGCGTCGATAGACTCTTCTGCCGGAACGAACGCGTCCTCATTCGCGCCCGCCTGCAGCCGACGGGCCACCTTGTGACGCTGGTCCCGGTGGCCGCCATTCTCGTTGCCGGCATCCGCCTGCGGTTGCCCGACATGGTACTCGATCCGAGACGGTCGGGCCCGGTCGTGGTGCCTTGCGAGGCTCGGTTCCGGAAGGGGCAGGAAATGGGCTGGTTCGAGCACGGCTCGACGATCATCGTCCTCGCGCCCCGGGGCTTCTCGCTTTCGGACAAGGTGCAAACGGGTGCCGTGATTCGCATGGGCGAAGCGCTGATGCGGCTGCCCTAGCAGCGCTTCACGACAGTTGCGTGTCAGTGCCGGCGAGACCGCAACCGGCTGTCATCCCATTTACATCTGCCTGTTATCGGCGGGTCACGGGACCCCCATAGCGTCCTCGCAGCGATTCGCGTGTGCTTGCGTCGCTGCGAGAGACGATATGCAGAATGACGATGGGCGTCGGCGCCGGCCGACGCGGCGCGACATTCTCAGGTCCACCAGTGCGTCTGCCTTCGCGCTGACCACGGGGCTGGCATTCGCGCAGGAGCCGCTGCAAACCGCAAGCGGCCACGTCTTCCACGATCGCAGCGGCATCGGTCGGCGCAGGCCCGGCGATCCCGGGATACCGGGTGTCATGGTCTCGAACGGGCGCGACGTGGTGTTGACGGATAGCGAGGGCCGCTGGCGCCTCTCCGTTGCGGAGGGCGACCATGTTTTCGTCGTCAAGCCTCCGCACTGGAGCACGCCCGTCGGCAAGGGCGGCGTGCCAAGGTTCTCGTATTGGCACCACTCGCCCGGTGGCCCGGCCGACGTCCCGCGTTCCCCTGCCGGGAGCACTTCATGGAGAGACATCGACTTTCCTCTGCAACGGGAGGAGGAGAGCGGGTGCTTCGAGGTCTTGCTGACGGCCGATACGCAGCCCGCGAACGGCGCTGAGTTGGCGTATCTGCGCGACGACATTATTGCGGGCACGCTGGGGCGCGGCGCGGCGTTCGGCATCAACCACGGCGATGTCGTGTTCGACGATCTGTCGCTCTATCCCCGCTACCTCGAGATGTTGGGTGCATCGGGCATCCCCTGGCATCATTGCCCGGGAAATCACGACATGGATGGGGACGCGGCCGACGATCGCGCCTCGCGCGAGACCTGGAAGCGCACGTTCGGCCCCCGTCATTATGCCATCCAGCACGCGGGCGCGACATTCATCGTGCTCGATAACGTCTACTATTGCGGCCACAATCCCGGCGCGGCCGACAGCGGCCAGTATCGCGGCCTGATCGGCGCGCGGCAGCTCGAGTTCGTGCGCAACGTGTTGGGTAACGTGCCCGCCGAGCAGCTCGTAGTGCTGTCGATGCACATTCCGCTCGTGAACTATCAGGATGCGGGAACCCTGAGCGACAACACCTGGGACCGGCGCGCGCTGCTGGAGCTGCTGGCATCCCGGCCGCACACCGTCAGCTTCGCCGGGCACATGCACCTGACCGAGCATCACTACCTTGGTGCCGATGAAGGGTTTCGGGGCGCGGCCCCCCACCATCACCACGTGCTCACCGCGGCCTCCGGCGGCTGGTGGGGCGGTCCGAAGGACAGTCGAGGCATACCCTGCGCCGACAGCCAGGACGGAACGCCCAACGGGTTTCACGTGCTCGCCGTTGACGGCAGCCGCTACACGACGCGCTTCATTCCTGCGGCGGGCAAGGGCACGCGGCAGCTGCGGGCCGTCATCGAGGGCCCGCACAATCGGGGTGCCGCAGGGCTCGGCAATGACTGCGGCGCGGCAGTGGCCGAAAGCGAGCTAGAGGTGTGCGACCTGGTCGTCAATGTGTTCGACGGCGGCCCTGCAACCCGCGTAACCTGCGAGATCGCCGGCAGCAGCGGGCCGCCGGTATTCCTGCGGCATACGGCCATGCTCGACCCCTACGTCGAGGCACTGTTTGCCCGCAATGCCGCGGAGCAGAAAGCCTGGGTGCGTCCGGTGCCCTCCTCACATGTCTGGAAGGCGCCGCTGCCGCGCGACCTCGCGCCTGGCGCGCATTGCCTCACGGTCAAGGCAACGGACGAATACGGCCGCGAGTCGGCCGCATATCTGGTGCTCGAGGTGAAGGAGCCCGGCACGCCGTCGCGCGCCTAGTAGCACCCCGCAGGACTGGGCCGGGACCTTTGTGCGGAATCAGCGGTGCGCGCCGTTGCTCGTTTTGATCTGCTCGTATTGGGCGTAGGCATCGGGAAAGTCGGCGATGCTGAGCGTCGGGAGGCTTGGGACGGTGACCAGGAAGGACTCGTGGGCCCCATCGGGATGCAGGCGGTGCTCGAGGTACCCCGTTTGCTTGAGGCCGTAGAGAGGCTGGCGCTCGTCGGGGAGAACGAAGCCCGTGGAGGGTGCCCACACGTGGTGGGTTCCCAGCGGCCGATGCGAAAGGAACTGGTGCACGTGGCCCGAGGCGACCAGCGCGGGTCTGTTCTCGGCCATGGCCTCCCACAGCTGGCGTCGGGGCAGCGGATTGACGAACCGGCCGGTGATCGAGTCCTCGTCGGCCGACAGGTGGAAGAGCGGCTTGTGGACGAACAGGGCGATGCTGCGCTCTGCAGAGCCGGCCGTAGCCTCGCGCACGAAACGGAGCTGGTCAGCTGCCGCCCCCAGATCGCTGCCGAGCAGCTGCGCGTTGATTGCGATGATGCGCCAGCCTGGCACGTCGAGATGCCAATAGTCGGGACCGAAATGCTGCAAATAGCGCGTGCGCAGCTCGGGCGTGATCACGGGCAGGCCGGCGTGCCGTGGCGCATCCGGGCCGTCGCCGATGTCGTGATTGCCTGGAATGAAGCGCACCGGCAGCCCGAGCGCATCGTGCAGGCGCCGGCCTTCGGCCAGGTCGTCCTCGCACGCTGAGCCGTCGAGGGACATGTCGCCGCTGCTCAGGACGAGGTCCGGGCGTGCTTTTGCGAGATGCTCTCCAACGCGCAGAAAGTTTGCGGCAAAATAGGGTTTGCCACGGCTCAGATGGGCGTCCGAGATCTGCGCTATGCGGTAGGTCATGCCTCACTCTAGAGGCGACATGTGACAGTTCGGCAAACGGCACTGCCGCGAAGGCGCTCAGCCGGCCGTGACGGCGAACGGTACTGCCGACCACAGCCTGAACGGCCGGCGCGCCAGGGAGCCGTTGTAGTACTGCTGCTGGCCAGTGACCTCGACGCCGAGCCAAGAGGGCCGCTCGAAGTTTTCGCGCACCTCGCTGAGCTCGATCTCGGCAATAACGAGGCTTTCGTTGTCGCCGGAGAATACGTCGATCTCCCAGCGGTGCTTGCCCCAGGGGACTGTGTGGCGGACCTTCTCGATCAAGCCCGACTCGCGCAGTGCAATGAGCGCCTCGGCGTCGCGCACGGAGATAGGATATTCGATCTCCAGACGCTTCAGCTCAGCCTTCTTGGACTTTATGGTGAGGGTTGCCTCGGAGCTGTTCTTGATGCGCACGCGGGTCGAAGACCGCTCCCCGGATGCAAGGTAGGCTTGGCGCAGCGACGCTTTTGCGGTCACAAGGCCGCGCCAGTCTTCGTTCCGCGTCAGAAACTTGCGCTCGATCTCGAACGTCATCGCCCACTCGCCACGCCACCCTCGCAGTGTAGCAGAGGCGCCTCGATCCCTGTCATCCCCCTGGGCGCCGACCTTGTGTCGCACCGCGGGGCCGCAGCTTCGCGGCCCTCTCGCCCGGCGCAGGGGGTTACCCCCGTGACAACAGAAGATTGAGCACGACGAGCAGCACAACGATCACGAGCACGTTGAACTCGAGCCCGGGGTCGGCCGAGCGTGTCGAGGCAAATTCAGGAGGCACGAACGCGTCCTCGGCCCGGAGGAATGGCGGGTTGGCTGCCAACCAACGCTTAGCGAGCCAACGCTACAACCGTATGACGCGACCGCCCGGCACCGCGTTCTTCCATCGATGCACGCGTGTTACGACGTTGCTTGCCGGTGATGAGCAATCCCAGCTGCGTCAACGCCCAACCAACTTGAGAAGATGGTCCTCGAAGGCGTGCACGGTTTCCACGTCCTCGAAGAGGCGTCCGCGCAGCTCCACAATGCGTTGAGCATAGGACTGCCGCCGGGCCGCATCGGCTCCGAGCGCAACGGCCAAGTCCACGTAGGCTTGCTCATGCCCGGCAATCACGTCCGGGAGACCCATCGTGCGCAGGATGCCGCTCGCCAACCGGCCCCGCATGAAGCGCCCTTCGCGCGTGACGATGGGCAGGCCGCACTCCACGGCCTGCATGGCCGTGTTGAAGCCGGAGAAGCCGATGGTGTCGAGCATGATGTCGGCCTTCTGCATCAGCCCATAATAGGTAGGCTTGTCGAGCCACGGGAGGACGACGCAATGGTCGGAGAAGCGCAGGCCGTGCGCCGCGAACGCTGCCGAGAGCCGATCGAGCAGCTTGTCGTGCAGAGGGCTCCAAGGCGCGCTCGCGTCCTTGAAGAAGGCGATGGTGCACCGGCTGAGCCGCTTGGCAATGGCCGGAAACACCCAATCGTACTGGGGCGCGTACTTGTAGGGTGTGCCGGGCGAAAGGAGGAGGGGACGGTCCGGTTCGATCCCGAGCGTGCGGAGATCGACCGGGCTCGCTTCCAACTCGGTTGCGGAGAAACAGCATCCGAGCCTGGGCAGCCTGACCAGTCGCTCCGTGTAGTGGTCCTGGGCGTCCGGCGGCTCCAGCGCCTCGGCCGAGAAGAAATAGTCGATCGTCGGCAGGCCCGTGGTGTGCGGGTGGCCCCACGTCGCGGCTTGCACATCGGCGAGACGCTGGCTCGCGAGATGCATGGTCGTGAGCTCCATGCCGATCTCGGGATAGAGCAGCACGTCGGGCCGCCGCGCAAGGATCCGCTCCACCCATGCCCGGGGCTCGTGGGGCCCCTGCTCGAAGTGGGCGGCGCGTGAGGCCGCCCACTCCGTCTCGGCATCCGTGAGCGCACCAAGGTGGAATATGTCGATCTCGATGCGGTTGGGGTCGAGATGCCGCACTATTCCCTTGAGGAGCGCGTCCCACACGGAGTGCCGTCGGACTTGCGCGGAAACGATGCCGAGGCGCAGCCGCGGCGAGGACGGTCGGGGTGGGCGCTCGGCTAGGGGTCGCGATCCCGTGGCACGCACACACAGCTCGCCGTAGCGCGCATAGAGCGCGCGGTTGTTCTCCTCGTGGTAGGCGAGATAGAACGGCACCGCCTGGTATACGGCGCTTTCCGCATCGATGCCGTCGGCCAGATGCGCCGCCAGATCCTCGAGGCCCGCGGCAAAGGCCTTGCGGCCAGCCTCCATCTCCTCCCGCGATCCGGCTGCGACCGGGATCGAATGCATGACCATGGCCCAGCGGGCGGGCAGGTGCTTGGGCTCGATGGCGAGGACGCGGGCATAGCTGGCGAGGGCCTCCTCGTCACGGCGAAGCGCAACCAGCGCATTCCCGCGGTTGTAGTGTGCATCGGTCAGATCGGGCGCTATTGCCAGTGCACCGTCGTAGCTCGCCAGCGCCTCCTCGAGACGATCGAGCTTCCGCAAGGCGTTGCCGCGGTTGTTGTGGAATGTCGCGCGGCGTGGATCAATCGCCAGGGCACGATCATATCTCGCCAGTGCCTCCTCGAAGCGATTGAGAGCCGCCAGGACATTGCCGGAGTTGTACCAGGTGTCGGCATCGTCGGGCTTGGCGGCCAAGGCCTTGTCGAGGTCAGCAAGCGCCTCGTCCTGCCGGTTCAGCGCGAGGAGGGCGAGCGCGCGATTGTTGAGCGTGTCGGCATCTTCGGGAGCGATGGTAAGCGCGCGGTCGTAGCTCGTGAGCGCCTCATCGAAGCGTTTCAGCTCCAGCAGCACATTGCCTCTCCTGCGCAGGGCCGCGAGATGCTGGGGAGCGGCCGCCAAGAGCTTATCGAGGCTTTCGAGGGCTTCGGGCCAGCGCTGGAGCTCCATGAGTGCGCTGCCCCGGCCGAAAAGCGCCGCGGCACTATCGGGGGCGGCTGCCAGCGCGCCGTCGAAGCTTGCGAGTGCCTCTCCATGCCGCTTCAGGCGCAGCAATACGATCCCCCGGCTGGCGAGCATCTCCGCGTCGTCCGGCCTGCTCGCGAGTACCCGACCGTAGGCGCGCAAGGCCTCCTCGTCGCGCCCGAGCGCCAGCAAGGCGCTGCCAAGCTTGGCGACGGCCAGCCGGTGATCGGGATTGATGGCGAGCGCACGCTCACAGCTCGCCACCGCCTCGTCCGGACGATTGAGCGCCAACAGGACGCTGGCGCAGTTGTACCAGGTGTCTGCATCCTGACGGTTGAGCGCGAGGGCGCTCTGGTAGGCGGCCAGAGCATCCTCCGCGCGGTTCAGCAGCAGCAACGCCCGGCCCTTTGCGCTCATGGCCTGCCGGTCGTCCGGACGGATGGAGAGAACGCGCTCGTAGCAGGCCAGCGCCTCCTCGAAGCGTCCGAGCTCGAGCAGCACGTGGCCGCGATTGTAAAGGACATTCGCGGCGTCCGGGCTCAGGGCCAGGGCCCGATCGCAAGCAGTCAGCGCCTCGTCGAAAAGCTTCAGTCCGAGAAGCACGGAGGCCAGGTTCGAGAAGGCGGTCGCCGACTGCGGATTGCGGGCGATGGCCGCGAGCAGGAACTGACGTGCCTCCTCGAGCTCCCCGCGCTGATACCGCAGGATGCCGAGGCGATTTAGGGCATCGAAGTTTTGCGGCTCCGCCGCAAGCACCGCGGCATAGAGCGGCTCCGCCTCTGCCAGCCGACCCTGCCTATGATGTTCGGTTGCGCGTTCAAGCAGCTCCTGCGTGTCGGTATGAGACGGCGTGGGCTGGCCTGAGGCAGCCGAGGTTGAAGCCATCTCGGAGCGAACCTTCTCGAGGTCGCTGCGAAGCGCTGCGTTGTCGGGCTCCAGCCGGATGAGGCGCTCGAGGTAGCCCACCCGCTCCTGGAGATCGCCGCTACGCTGGGCGGCCAAGAGGCCTGCGGACAGGAGATGCGGGTTCTCAGGCCACCTGGCCAGCGCCTCTTCCACGGCCCTTCGTGCCTTGGCGTGGTCAGCCCCCAGCGAGTAGATGCCGGCCAGATTGGCGATGCCTTCCGGCGTAGGCGTGCACTCCAGCTCCCGCTCGATGATGCGCAGGGCGCGCGCGGCGGGTGGATCGGCGAGATGATACGCGAAGTTCGACGGCTCGCTGTTGTCGCCCTTCTCGATGACCAGGATGTTATGGAAGGCGCGCAACCCGCAGATCTGGCCCGCGATGGCAGGAAATGTGCGTGCCGGATCGGCGCATTTGATCTCGGCATGATTGAGATAGTCGAGGATGGATCGCGCCAGCCCGATGGTGCCGCCGCCATCGGCCGGAGATCCCCCAAAACGCGGCCAATAGGAGGTCTGCACGTCCTCGATCACGTAAATGCCGTCGGCTGCCAGATGCTGGAAAAGAAAGTGAAAGCTCGTCACGACGTGCTGCGGAATGTGGCTGCCGTCGTCGATGATGATGTCGAACGGCCCGTGCTGCTGCGCGACAGCGGCCAAGAACGCGGTGTCATCCTGCGAGCCTTGCAGGACGGTCACCCGGTCGCCCAGGTCCAGCTCCTTGGCTTCGATGTCTATGCCCGTGATCCTGCCGTGCGGGAAATATTCTGCCCACATTGCCAGCGAGCAGCCGCCGACCGATTTCAGCCGGTAGCCGCCGATGCCGATCTCCAGGAGGCGGATCGGTCGATCGCGCAGATGGCAAAACAGGGAGTGATAGACCGGTGCGTAGAAATGCGGCCCCCACTTGTCCGTGCCATGCTTGATCGCAAGCCGCGTCAGCGGATCGACGGGGTGGTCCGGAGCCCTCGGGTCGCTCATTCGTCAGTGGGACGCTGGATGGAATTGCATGCCGCACCTTAGCCTCGATCCGGTGCGGAGCAAGTCCCGATGGAGTTCCGGACAAAGACACGCCGGAGCCTGCACTCAGCTCTTTTGGCTGCGCGCCCAGGAGCGTGCAGCCGCGGAGGCGCGCGCATCCTTGAGCCGGTACCACCCCGCCACGATCCGCATGCCCGGAATGCGTAGCGAATGGAACGGTATGGGCGCGAAGCTGCTGCCCCCCATGGGGCCGACGTTGACGGGGAGCTCGCGGACGAGGTCGGTCAACAGGCGTCCCATCAGGTTCGACAGCGCAACGCCCCGCCCGCCGTATCCCATGGCATAGGCGATGCGCGGGGACAGGCGGCCGATATGGGGGAAGTCGTCGAGCGTCACCGCCACCTTGCCGGACCAGCGGTGGGCGATGGGCGCTCCGGCGGCTTGCGGGAACGTCGCGGCAAGACCCTGCTCCAGTCCCAGGTAGACCGCGGGATCATCGCGGCGTCCGGTGATGTCGCCGCGACCGCCGAATAGCAGCGATCCATCCGGCATCATGCGGAAATAGAACATCAGGTGGCGGCTGTCGGCCACCATCCGTCGCGCCGGCAACACGCTGGCCGCCACGTTGGCACCGAGCGGTTGCGTGGCGATCACCGATGAGGTGACGGGGACAACGCGCCGCCCCAGGTCGCCGGTCGCTCCGCCGTAAAGGTCGGTGTAGGCGTTGGTGGCGATGACGGCCTGCTTGGCCCGTACCGTGCCGCCGGGTGTGGAGGCCGTGACGCCGCCGGCGGCCTCCTGCAGCTGGAGCACCGGGGTCGCGCCGTGGATGGCGATGCCGCGCGAAATGAGGGTCTTGGCCAGGCCGCGCACGTAGGCCAGCGGATGGATCGCGGCTCCGCGCGGATCGAGCCAGCCGCCGACGTAATTGCCTCCGCCGATCTCGGAGCGCGCCTCGCCGGCATTCAGGACGCGCGGGGCGCGGTCGGCTGCTTCCGCAGCCGCCCAGACGGCATCCGCTTCGAGGGAGGCGAGATGATCCGGCGACAGCGCCGCGGTGAGCTGCCCTGTGCGGGCAAACGCGCAATCGAAACCGCCGTCGTCGACGATCGCCTCCACCGTATCGACCGCCTCGAGGATCAAACGGTGCAGGTGCCGCGTGACGTCGTGCCCGTACTTGCGGGCCAGCGTCGCAAAGCCCTTTTTGTAGCGTGGGGGAAGCATGCCGCCGTTGCGGCCGCTGGCGCCCCAGCCGATGTCGTTGGCATCGAGCACGATCGCGGACAGGCCTGCCCGCTGTAGATGCCAAGCCGTCGACAGGCCCGTGAACCCGGCGCCGACGATGACGACGTCGGCGGCAGCATCGCCGCTCAATGCAGGGGCCATCGGGGCCGGCGGCGCTGTCGCCAGCCAATAAGATGGCGGGTGGCCCGCGGCCGCGCCGGGTGATCGAAAGTCGGACATGTGAGGAAGACCTTGGCTGGGGCAGTTCAAGTCTGGGAGGGAGCGAGGGCCGCCGATGGAATGGCAGGTACCGGGCTACACGGGAAAGACCATGACGTCGGCGATCTGCCACTGCACCGTGCCGACGGTGCCGGGCGCCAGCTTCTCCGCTCCGCAGTCGAGACGATTGCCGGCGACGATCTGCCCTGCGGCCGTGTCGACGTAGAGAAGACGGCGCTCGCCGATGAAGACGTCGTCGGTGACCTGGCCGCTCCAGCGCTGCTCGCCGGCCTCTTCCGCTCCCGCGCCCGGTGGCCTCGGGGTGAACGTCACCTGCTCGGGGCGGATCATCGCCACCACGTGCGCTCCCGCGGGAATGCCCCTGCGGTTCGGCGCACGAAAGGTGACATCCCTGTCCCTGGCGCGCAGCAGGAGCCGATCACCCTCGCTGCCTGCCACGCTTGCCCTGATCTGGCTGGTCTGGCCGATGAAATTCGCAACGGCTGCGGAGCTGGGTCTGGCGTAGATCTCTTCCGGCGATGCGCATTGCTCGATGCGGCCGCCGTGCATCACCGCGATGCGGTCGGACATGGTCAGCGCCTCGCGCTGGTCGTGCGTAACGAAGATGGTGGTGATGCCGAGCCGCCGCTGCAGCTGACGCAGCTCCACCTGCATGGATTCGCGCAGCTTGGCGTCGAGAGCCGCCAGCGGCTCGTCGAGAAGCAGGATGCGGGGCGAGGTGACGAGCGCTCGCGCGAGCGCGATGCGCTGCTGCTGACCGCCGGAGAGCTGACGCGGCACATGTCCGCCGTAGCCCGCCATGCGCACGAGTTCGAGGGCCTCCTTCACGCGCGCCAGCCCCGCGGGCGTGCCGCGCTCACGCAGGCCGAAGGCGATGTTCTGCTCGACCGTCATATGCGGAAACAGGGCGTAGCTCTGGAAGACCATGCCGAGATGTCGCTTGTAGGGGGGCAGCGACACCAGCGACTGGCCGTCCACGCGGATATCTCCGGCATCGGGCTTCACCAGGCCGGCGATGCAGCGAAGGAGCGTAGTCTTCCCGCATCCTGACGGGCCCAGCAGGGACAGGAACTCGCCCGGCGCGATCTCGAGGTCTACGCCCTCCAGCGCGACGTGCGTGCCGTAGCTCTTGCGCACGCCCGCGATGCCGACGCGCGCCGATTGCCCCGCGGCGGCTCCTGTGGTGGTCGCATCCATGATGTCGGCAGCCATCCCTATCGCGCGCTGAACATGACGGCCTTCAATCCGAACACCCGGTCGAGCGCCACCAGAAGCACCAGCACGATGGCGATCTGGACGGTGGAGATGGCAGCCACGGTGGGATCGTAATTGTAGATGAGATAGCTCAGGATCGATACCGGCAGGGTCACGTTGGTGGTGTTGGTGAGGAGAAGCGCAATGGGCACCTCGTCGAACGAGATCAGGAAGGCGAAAATGCCGCCCGCCAGGATGCCGGACCTCAGCATGGGCAAGGTCACCGAGAAGAAGGTCCTCACGGGTCCGGCTCCCAGAACGGCTGCGGCCTCCTCGATCTCCCGGTTGGTGCCCACGTAGACGCCATATACCGTCCTCAGCATGTAAGGCATCGTGATCACGACGTGTCCTGCGAGGAGCCCGGCGAAGCTGCCGCCCAGTCCGATCATATTGACGAAGAAGAGCAGGCCGGTGGCCAGCACGATCTGCGGCAGCGTGAGGGGCGCAAGCAGGAAGGCCTCGAACTCGTGCTTGAACGGGAACGCGCGGCGCGCGAGCAGGATTGCGGCCGGGACGGCAACGATAGCCGCGCCCGCAGTCGCGCACAGGCCGAGCTTCGTGCTGCTCCACAGCGGTGCGATGAACTCGGGGTCGGTCAGCGCCTTGCCGATCCAGCGCAGCGACAGGCCGGGCGGCGGGAAGATTGCGAACTCCGCGCTGTTGAAGGCTGCAATCACCACGACGACGAGCGGCGCCATGATGAAGACCACCATCGCGATCACATAGACGCGCAACCACGGTCCGAGCGCCGACACCGGTCAGGTCCTCACCCGCCTGAGCCGCGCCTGCAACGCCAGGCTCGCGAGCACGATGGCGAGCAGGATGATGCCCATCGCCGCCGCGAAGCCCCAGTTGGATACCACGGTCAGCTGCTGGTAGATGAGCACCGGCACGATCATCGTGCTCGTCTTGCCGAGCAGCAGCACGGTGACAAAGCTGCCCACGGAGACCGTGAACACGAGGATGGCGGCCGTCACCACCCCTTCCATGCTAAGCGGCAGCACCACCTCGCGGAACACGCGTCCCGGGCTCGCTCCGAGCGTCGCCGCCGCCTCCTCCAGCGGGCGGTCGCGCGCCTCGAGCACGCTGGCGATCGACAGGACGGCGAACGGCAGCATCACGTGCACCATCGCCACGGTCACGGCGGTCCACGTGTACATGATCTCGACGGGCTCGAAACCGAGCCGACCAAGCAGAGTGTTGATGAGGCCGGTGCCTCCGAGCACGATCATCCAGCCGTACGAGCGCACCACGACATTGGTCAGCAGCGGAGCCACGATGACGAACAGGAGGAAGAGCTTCCAACCGCCCTCCGCCTCCACAAGGGCATAGGCGAAGGGGTAGCCAAGCAGGATGCAGAGGAGGGTGACACCCAGGCCGAAGAGCACCGTGTGCCCGAGCACCATGAGGTAGTAGCCGTCGGTGAAGAACTTCGCGTACTGGCCGAGCGACGGGAAGGCCTTCTCGAAGCGCAGGCTCTCCTGCAAATTGATCAGCAGGGGGCCGAGAAAGAACACGGCAAGGAGCAATGCCGCCGGCAAGCCGAGCAGAAGCGTTGCCGACAGCCGCAGCCTTCCCTGCCGACGGTCGTTGGGAACATCCGCAGTCGCTTCTTGTGTCGGGGCCGCGGCCTTTTGCACTTCGCGCTCCTGGCTAGCGCATCTCCTTGTTCCAGCGCTCGACCCAGCCCGGGAACTTGTCGATCTCCTGCGGATAGGGCAGCAGCACGAGCTCGTCGAGCTTGGCAACCTTGTCCTTCAGCTCGTCGGGGTAGACGACTTTCGAGTTCGTCACCGCGTAGCGCAGCGTCTTGGCGTGACCGAGCTGGACGTCCGCGCTCAGCGCACAGTCCATGTAGATCCACGCCGAATCGGGTGAGTTCTTGACCTTGGCGACGGCGACGGTTGCGGCGAGAGCGCCGGGCTTGGGGCTGTAGTAGGCCGCCCAGGGGTTGCCCTTGTCGATGAAGGCGTAGGCACGCCCGTCCCAGTACATGACGAGGTCGACCTGCTTGGCGCCGAAGGAGTCGAGCACCTCGACGGGACTGGTCCAGAACTTCACGACGTAGGGCGCCATGGCCTTGAGCTTGGCGAAGGCCTGGTCGATGTCGCCGCCGTAGAGCTGGCCCATGAACCAGATCATGTCGGGGCCCCAGCTGTAGGTGCCGGACGGCCAGGCGACGCGCTTGCCGTACTTGCCGGCGATGATGTCGTCGATGAGCGTCTTCCAATCGGCCGGCGGGCTTGCAATCTTCTCCTTATTATAGAGCACGCCGAACGCACCGACGTGGATGTCGATGGCCTTGCCTCCCCAGGGCTTGTAGAAGCGCTCGGGGATGTCCTTGAGGCTCGGGATCTTGGCGGGGTCGATGGTCTCGATCAGGTCGTCCTTGATGGCGCGCATGGTGTCGGCCTGCGCCATGGTCACGACGTGGATCGGCGGCGTCTTGGGGTTGGCGCGGATCCGGTTCAGCCAGTCGGCGGACTCTCCCGTCTGGATCGCGATCTTGTTGCCGGTGCGCTGGGTGTAGCAGGCGCCGAAATTCTTCTCGACCGACTCCTTCCATACGCCCCCGTAGGCGGAGACGACCAGTGGCTCCTCGGCCGGCGCGCCCGTCGAAAGGAGGCAGCTACACAGAACGACCATGATGGTCGACACGCCTCTCCGCATGCGCATTGCCGAAACCTCCTGTGTGCCGCCTGGGGCCAGTCGCGAGTTGCAGCGCTCGACGGCAGCCTTGTCGCCGAGCGCGTTACGCCTCATGCTAGCAATCGTGCAGGATGATCACTAAATGTGAGGCGTGCCTGATGGCATGTTAGGATAATTATAGTGTGACTGCAACAAGCAGGGCCCCGTTGGCCGGAGGAGAGCGCAAGTGCAGGACGTCACGCAGGCTGACAGCGAAGCCGATGCCGACCTTGGCCGCGAGATGCGCCGCGTTCGCAAGACACGCGGCCTATCGCTGGAGGAGGTTGCCAAGCGCGCGGGGGTCTCGACGGGGCTGGTGAGCCAGATCGAGCGCGGAATCGTCTCGCCTTCGATCCGCTCGCTGCGGCAGCTGAGCAAGGCGCTCGACGTGCCGGTCTCGTGGTTCTTCCATTCTGACGAGCCGGGCGCTCAGAAGGACAGCGACGTCATTGTGCGAGCGGCGCATCGGCGCCGCCTGGCACTGACAAAATCCGGCGTGCTCAAGGAGCTGCTGACGCCGTCGGGCGTGGAGAAGTTGCAGATGTTCCTCATCACGTTCGAGCCCGGCGCGACGACCGGGCCCGAGCCCAACGAGGGCACCGGAGAGAAATGCGGGATCGTTCTGGTTGGGTCCCTCGAGCTCGTCATCGAAGGCCGCATCTATGCTCTGTGGGAGGGTGACAGCTTCGCCTTCGACAGCTCGCGTCCCCACTACATTTCCAACGCAGGATCGACCGTGGCGCGGATCCTCTGGATCACGACGCCGCCGATCTATTGAGCCCGCGAAGCCACCAGGCGCGTGCGACTTACAGCATGGATTAAATTTGCGCGACACATTTACATTGACAATAAAAATCCCGCGGCGCTAGGAATTGTGTCATGCAGCTGGCGTGCAACTCTCACCGGCCGATCAGGCCTCCCGCGCACGGCGCAAGGGTCTGGGCCGCATGATCGAAATCGGCGTCGACGTCGGGGGCACCTTCACGGACGTGGTCTGTCGTGCCAGCGGTCGGCCCGTGATGGCCATGAAGCTGCCGACGACCCGGAAGGATCCGAGCCGGGCCATCATCGCCGCCATTCGCCAGATGGCCGAGAAGTGGGACGTGCCGCCCGACCGCATTGGGCGCTTCGTGCACGGCACGACCGTTGCCACCAACGCCGTGCTCGAGCGGCGCGGGCCAAGGATCGGGCTCCTCACCACGCGCGGCTTCAAGGACGTGCTCGAGATCGGCCGGCAAATGCGCCAGCAGATGTACGATGTGGTCCTGCAGCCCGAAACGCCCGTGTTCCTGGCCCCCGGCGCGATGCGCAAGGAGGCCATTGAGCGCCTGTCGGCCGACGGCCAGGTCATCGAGGCGCTCAATGAGGACACGGTCGAGAAGGCCGCCTCCGAGCTCGTCGCCTCCGGTGCGCAGGCCATCGCGATCTGCTTCCTGCACTCGTTCCTCAATCCGTCCCATGAGAAGCGGGCGGCGGAGATCATTCGCAGCCGCCATCCGGACCTCTACGTCTCCCTGTCGTGCGAGGTCGACCCGGCCTTCCGCGAGTACGAACGCACCGTGGTCACGGCCTTCGATGCCTACATCAAGCCGGTGATCGACCGCTATCTGGCCAATCTCGAGGTGGGATTGAAGAGCGCCGGCGTGCGCGCGCCATTGCAGGTGATGCAGTCACGCGGCGGCGTGGCGATCTCCAGCGTCGCGCGCGAGCGACCGGTACGGTTGTTCCTGTCGGGGCCCGCCGCAGGGGTGATCGGCGGCCGTTCCGTCGGCACGGCGGTTGGGGCCAAGGACTTGATCACCGTCGATATCGGCGGCACCAGCAGCGACATCGCCCTCATCCACGCCGGCAAGCCGCTGATCCGGGCCGAGGGCCTCGTTGCCGGCTATCACATTCGCGTGCCGATGGTGGATGTGAACGCGATCGGTGCGGGTGGCGGCAGCGTCGCGTGGATCGATCCGGCGGGCGGCCTGCGCGTCGGCCCGCACTCGGCGGGCTCCGAGCCCGGTCCCGCGTGCTATGGCGCGGGCGGCGAGGAGGCGACCGTTACCGACGCTTCCGTTGTGCTCGGCTATATCGATCCCGAATACTTCGCGGGCGGCACGCTGGCCTTGAAGCCCGAGCTGGCGCGGGCCGCCATCGCCAGCAAGATCGCGGGCCCCCTCGGCATGACGGTGGAGGAGGCCGCGCTCGGCATACATCGCGTCGTCAACGCGCAAATGACCGAGGGCATCCGGCTCGTGTCCATCCGGCAGGGCTTTGACCCCCGCAATTTCGCCCTCGTGCCCCTGGGCGGCGGCGGCGGCGTGCATGCGGCCGCGCTCGCGGACGACCTCGGCATCACCCGTATCATCGTGCCGCGCCACCCGGGCGTGCTGTCTGCAGCCGGTCTGCTCGCTGCCAGCATCGAGCACGAGGTGGCGATGGCGTTTCCGCGCCAGATCGAGGGGCTGTCGCCGGCAGATCTCGCCCCGACGCTTGCCGAGCTCGAGGAGGCCTGCCGCAAGCTGATGGCCAAGGAAGCTCTGGGCGAGCGGCCGATCGAGACGCAGCATTTCGCCGACGTCTGCTATGACGGTCAGTCGCACTATCTCGAGGTGCCGCTGCGCCTCTCCGAGCCCGATCCCATCAGGCTGCTCTACGAGGATTTCGTCGCAGCCCACGACCGCGTGTTCGGGCATTCGACGCGCTCGCCCGCCCGGATCGTCAATCTTCGCACGATCCAGCTCGTGCGCTCCGCCGCCCTCGGCCAATCCGATCAGCCTGCCGCTGGCGCCGGCACGGGCCGCAAGAAGGAGCGCCGGGCGCTGTTTGCCGGTGCGCCCGGCGCGATCGAGGCCGCAGTCTACGAGCGCGACCGCATCGCCGCCGACGGCCGCATCGAAGGGCCGGCCATCATCGAGCAGGCGGACACGACCACGCTCGTTCCCGAGGGCTGGTCCGCGCGCCCCGACGCCGGGGGCGTTCTCGTCATGACGCGTCGGTGAGGTGTGACATGGCTACCGGTGCGGCGCTCGACCCGATCACGCTGGAGGTGGTGCGCAACAAGCTCGACGGCATCGCCAACGAGATGGAGTCGACGCTGCTGCGCAGCTCCTTCTCGCCGATCGTGCGCGAGGGCCTCGATGCGTCGGCCAGTCTCTTCACCGTCAATGGCGAGACGCTGGCCCAGGCCATCGCCATCCCCGCGCATCTGGCGATGCTGATCCCCATCGTGCGCAAGTTCATCGAGACGTTCCCGCCCTCCACCGCCCGGGAAGGCGACATCTATCTGATGAACGATCCCTACCACGGCGGCACGCACTTGCCGGACATCGCCCTCGTCATGCCGATCTTCGTCGACGGCCGGATCGTCGCCTATGCCGGCAGCATGACGCACCACCAGGATGTGGGCGGCATGGCGCCGGGCTCCATTCCCACCAATGCCACCGAGATCTACCAGGAAGGCCTGCGCCTGCCGCCGCTCAAGCTGCGCAGCGGCAACGAGTTCAACGAGACCCTGCTCAGCATCCTGCGGCTCAATACGCGCATTCCCGAGACCTTCCTGGGCGACCTGCACGCCCAGGTTGCCTCCTGCTCCGTCGCGGCGCGCCGCATCACGGAGCTGGCGCGGACCTATGGCGACAATCAGCTCCTCGCCATCTTCGGCGAGCTGCTGGACCGCTCCGAGGCGATGACGCGCCAGGCCTTGCGTGCCATCCCGTCCGGCACTTACCGCTACGTCGATTTCCTCGACAACGATGGCATCGAGCTGGACAAGCGTATTCGCGTGGAGGTGGCCGTCACCATCGGCGACGGCACCATGCATTGCGATTTCACGGGCTCGAGCCCCCAGGTGCGTGGGCCCTTCAACTGCGTGCCGTCCGGCTCGGCCGCCGCCGCCTACTTCGCCGCGCGCGTCATCACCGGCAGCAAGATCCCCACCAACGGCGGCTGCTTCCGCGCGGTGACGCTGCATCTCCCCGAGGGAAGCGTGGTCAATCCCAAGGAGCCGGCAGCCGTCAACGCCCGCAGCGCGACCATCAAGCGCATTTGCTGCAACATCCTGGGCGCGCTCCGCGATGCCGTGCCTGAGCGGGTCGGCGCCGACGCCGCGGGCGAGATGCTGGCCATCATGTTCGGCGGCCGCCGTGACAACGGCCGGCCCTTCGTGGTGGGCGAGTTGATTGCCGGCGGCAGCGGTGCAGGGCTCGCCAGCGATGGCGTCGACGTGATCGAGACGGATGCCACCAACTGCATGAACCTTCCCGTCGAGGCGCTGGAGCGGGATGCGCCGATCAGGGTGCACCGCACGGCCTTGCGCACCGACTCCGGCGGCGCCGGCCGTTTCCGCGGCGGCCTCGGCATCGTGCGCGAGTACGAGGTGCTCAAGGGCGAGATCACCTTCACCTATCGTGGCGAGCGCCACTTTTGTGCCGCCGCGGGCGCCTCGGGCGGAGGCACGGGCGGCATGGCCCAGGCCATCATTCACCGCGCCGATGGCCGCAAGGAAGCCATTCCCTCCAAGATCGTCACGACGCTCCAGGAGCGCGACCGCGTCATCATCGAAACCGCCGGCGGGGGCGGCTGGGGCGATCCCGGCACCCGCGATCCCTCTCTCGTGCAGGCCGACGTTGCCAACGGCAAGGTGAGCACGGCGCAGGCCGAGCGCCTGTATCGCCGCACCTGAGGTCCTATCATCCGCGCACTTTCGATCTCCGCAGGAACGAGGCGTACATGACGAATGAGAAGGCTGCCGATCTCCACCTCCTTCGGCCCTGGCGCTGCCGCGGCATCGAGCTCAAGAACCGCATGGTGCTGGCGCCCATGCAGATGTACACGGGCAAGGACGGCTACCCGACCGAATGGCATCACCACCATCTCGCCAAGTATGCGCTCGGCGGGTTTGGCACCGTTTTCACCGAGGCCCTGATCGTCAGCCCCGAAGGGCGCAATACCTACGGCGATCTCGGCATCTGGTCGGACGACTTCATCGCGCCGCTCAAGAAGATTGCCGATCTCCTGCGCTCTCTCGGTGTCACGCCGGCTACGCAGCTCGTCCACTGCGGCCCCAAGGCGTCCCGGCAGCGTCCGTGGGAGGGATATGGACCACTCGGCGAGGCCGAGGCGAAGCGTGGTGAGCCCGCCTGGCAACCGGTGGCGCCGTCGCCGACCGCGCGGGTGCAGGATTGGCATTCACCGCGCGAGCTCACCGTTCCGGAGATCCGGCGCATCGTCCAGGCGTTCGCCGACGGAGCCCGGCGCTGCGCAGCGGCGGGCTTTGATGTCCTCGACATCCATGGGGCTCACGGCTACCTGCTGCACTCCTTCTATTCGCCGCTCGGCAACGACCGCACGGACGCCTACGGCGGCTCGCGGCAGAACCGCATGCGCCTCATCCTCGAGGTCGCCGAGGCCGTGCGCGCGGAATGGCCGTCCGACAAACCGTTGTTCGTGCGGCTGTCGTGCATCGACGGAGATGAGGGCGGCTGGGGCATCGAGGATACGGTGGCGCTATCGACGGAGCTGGTCGCAAGAGGGGTCGATCTCATCGACTGCTCCTCTCGCGGCATCGGCCTCTCCCCTACTGCGCGGGTGCTCTCGCGCATTCCGGGGTTCCAGGTGCCGTTCGCCGAGCGGGTGCGCCGCGAGGTGGGCACGTCGGCCATGGCGGTCGGCCTGATCCTCACCGGCGAGCAGGCGGAAGGCATATTGCGCGACGGTCGAGCGGACCTCATCTGCATCGCCCGCGAGGCCCTGCGCAATCCGCACTGGGCGCTGCATGCGGTGCAGGAGCTGGGCGGCGATTCCGAATGGGCGCTATGGCCACCGCAATACGGCTGGTGGCTGTCGCGGCGCGCCGAGCAGCTCAGATTGGGCGAGCGGGACCTCAAGGAAGGCCGCATCGCGGCCGTCTTCAATCGGTAGGTCCCGCCCTTTTGGGCGAACGCAAGAGGGGCGCGGCTGAGGCCGCGCCCCTCGCGCTTGCCAGCCGTAGCCCAGAGAGATCAGCGCGGCTGCGGCACGATGCGGATATAGGGTTTGGGTGCCTTCCAGCCCTTGGGGTACTGCTTCTTGGCTTCCTCGTCCGACACGGACCCGGCGATGATGACGTCGTCGCCGCTCTTCCAGTTCACCGGCGTCGCCACTTTGTGCTTGGCGGTGAGCTGCAAGCTGTCGATGACGCGCAGCACCTCGTCGAAGTTGCGCCCCGTGGTCATCGGGTAGACCAGCACGAGCTTGATCTTCTTGTCCGGCCCGATCACGAACACGTTGCGCACCGTCTGGTTGTCCGCGGGCGTCCGCCCCTCGCTCGTGCCCGCGGCCTCGGCGGGGAGCATGCCGTAGAGCTTGGACACGGCAAGCGTCGGGTCGCCGATCATCGGATAGTTCGGCGCATAGCCCTGGGTCTCCTTGATGTCGTCGGCCCACTTGGCGTGCCTGTCGATGGGGTCGACGCTGATACCGATGATCTTCACGTTGCGTCTATCGAACTCGGGCTTGATCTTCGCCATGTAGCCGAGCTCGGTCGTGCAAACGGGGGTGAAGTCCTTCGGGTGCGAGAACAGGACGGCCCACGAGTCGCCAATCCAATCGTGGAACTTGATGCGACCAGCCGTGGTGTCGGCCTCGAAGTCAGGCGCGGTGTCTCCGATTCTGAGCGTCATGTAGGGTCTCCTCTGCCTGCAAGTCCCCCCTTGGTTGCAGCGGCGCCGCAACCGGCAGTAATTAGACGCTTTCCGTGACCTTGATCAACCATAACCGACGCGCGCAGCGGGAGGGAGCTGCCTGCGCGACCGGAGCCGGGTGCGCCCGACGACACGCCGGGCCTCCCTGGCACACCGAGCAGGGCTCGAAGGTCGACACAACGTTGTCGGACGGTCTGTCGCCGAGAAATATTAAGCGCGTCCCTGCAATCTTACTAGCACTGCTTCTGGCGAGTTAACCTCAAGTTATGCTCTCGCACCTAGGGTTGACCTGGGCAGAGCGCAGATTTTCGGTTGGCGTAATGTTGGGCGGCACGGCAGCGCTGGGCAAGCAGAGCTCCCTGATGCAGGAGTACTCCTCCCTGCTGGCCGACTCCGTCCTGCGTCACAAGGCCTGGCTGGCCGAGCACACCGCGCGCGTCGAGACGCAGCTCGCCAGCAGGATCAAGTCCGAGTTCATCGCCAACATGAGCCATGAGCTGAGGACACCGCTCAACACGGTGATCGGCTTCGCCAAGCTGCTGGGCGAACACCAACAGCGCCGGCTCGAGGACTCCGAGGTGGTCGAATACGCCGGTCTGATCCGCGACGCGGCTACCCATCTCCTCTCCCTCATCAACGACATCCTCGACATATCGAAGATCCAGAGCGGCAAGTATGCGCTCGATGCACGCGAGGTGGAGCTCGCCGAGGTGCTGCTGGCGTCGATGACAACGTTCAAGCCGATGGCAGCGGGGATTGGGATCGCCCTCGAGAGCCGCTGCGAGACGAACCTGCCGCCGGTGAAGGGCGATCCCGGCAAGCTGCGGCAGGTGTTCGGCAATCTGATCGGCAACGCCGTGAAATTCACTCCGCCCGGCGGAACCGTCACGATCGAGGCGCGCCGGGCGCCGGACGGGGGCGTGCTGGTTCAGGTGCGCGACACGGGCCTCGGCATGACGAGCGAGGAGATCGCCGTGGCGCTGACGCCGTTTGCGCAGGTCGACGCCAGCCATGCGCGCTGGCGCGAAGGCGCCGGACTGGGCCTGCCCATCGCCAAGGCGCTGGTCCAGCTGCACGGCGGAAGCCTCGACATCCGCAGCAGGAAGTCGCTCGGCACCGAGGTGGCCGTGCGGCTTCCGCCGGCTCGCGACGCGCAAGGCGCGCGTGGCCCGGAAAGCACCAATGGCGCCGGCGTTAACGGCGCATCCTGATCGGACACGGGGGAGCTCGCAACGATGCATTCCATGGCAACCGAGGCCGAGCCTGGCCTTTCTCCATCGGATCCATCGATCGGGCGCATCGTGTCCGTCACAGGCGCGAAGGCCATCGTCCTGCTCGACGGCGGCACGGTGAGCGAGCGTACGCCGACCCGCACGTTCGCGCAGCGTCCGGAAATGGGCACGCTGCTGGCCATCGAGACGGCGCACACGGTGGTCATGGCGATCGTCTCCGCCTTGAGCGTGCCGGTGCCCGCCCAGCGCGAAGGTGAGAACGAGCTTTGGATTGCCGAGCTCGGGCTTGTCGGTGAGCTCTGGAGGTCATCCAGCGGGCGGCCAGCTACTTTTAACCGGGGCGTAACGGTCTACCCGGCGCTGGGGGATCGCGTCCGCGTCGCCTCGCGCCTGGAGCTCGAGCACGCCTTCTGCGGCGATCGGCGCAGCTCAGTGCGCGTGGGGTGCATAAGGCAGGACCCGTCCATTTCGGCCACCGTCCGCGTCGACGAGCTGCTCGGCAAGCATTTCGCCATTCTGGGTACGACGGGCACCGGCAAATCCTGCACGACCGCGCTCATCCTGCGCTCGATCCTGCAGAAGACCCCGGCGGCCCACATGGTGCTGCTCGATCCTCATAACGAGTACGCACCGGCCTTCGGCGACTCCGCCGAGGTGGTAAGTCAGCGCAACATGCAGCTGCCCTATTGGCTGCTCACCTTCGAGGAGCTGATCGAGGTTCTGATCGGCGCCACGAACGAGCGAAAGACCGAGGTGGAGCTCCTTCAGGAGCTGATCCCGGTCGCGAAGGTGCGCTACGCGGCCGGCCGTGGCAACGCGCGCGATGCCGGTCTGCGGCGTACCTCGGCCGAGATCAAGTACACGGTCGACACGCCCGTGCCCTACCGCATCTCGGACCTCATCCAGGCCATCGACGACCGCATGGGGAAGCTCGAGAACAAGAAGGACTTGTCCCCCTACCGCAATCTGAAGACACGCCTGGAGACCATCAGCCTCGACCCACGCTATGCCTTCATGTTCGGCTCGCTGACGGTCAACGACACGATGGCGCAGATCATCGGCCGCATCTTCCGCGTGCCCGTGAACGACAAGCCGATCACCATCCTCGAGCTCACCGGCCTGCCGTCCGAGATCGTCAATGTCGTCGTCTCCGTGCTCTGCCGCATGACGTTCGACTTCGCCTTGTGGAGCGAGGGTCACGTGCCGGTAATGCTGGTGTGCGAGGAGGCGCACCGCTACGTGCCCGCCAAGTCCGACCTCGGCTTCGAGCCATGCAAGCGGGCCATCGCCAAGATCGCCAAGGAAGGCCGCAAGTACGGCGCCTCCCTGTGTATCGTCACGCAGCGTCCCGCCGAGATCGACCCGACGATCTTGTCGCAGTGCAACACCGTATTCGCGCTGCGCATGTCGAACGACCGCGATCAGGAGATCGTCAAGTCGGCCATTGCCGACACGGGGTCAGGTCTGCTCGAGTTCCTGACGGCGCTCGGCCAGCGCGAGGCCATCGCCTTCGGCGACGGCGTCACGCTTCCCGTGCGCATCAAGTTCGACGAGCTGCCCAAGCACTGCATGCCGAGGAGCTCGACGGCACGCTTCACCGAGAAATGGCAGAAATCGGTGGGCGACGAAGGCTTCCTCGAAGCGATCGTCGAGCGCTGGCGCAACTCCTCTGCCACGTCGGCCCCCGAGGCAGCGCCGTCGGCGGCGCATGTCGAGGACGCGGTCATTTCGACCCCTCACGGTGCCGAGGGCACCGCCCCAGGCTCGGTCGAAAGCCGTGTCGCCAGGGCGCGCGAGCCGATGCCCGACCCCAGGCGTCGGGACCTCCACTCCGTCCGGCGCGAGCCAGCCGCCAATGGCGCGCAGCCCGACAACCCGCTGCGTACCTTCCCGGGCAGGGTCACTCGAACACCCGTCGATCCCCGTTAGGCTCGGCTCGAGCCGCTGGTGTCCCCGTCCCGTCTTCTGGCCGGTCCGACACGCCGGCTCGGAATGCGCTGGGCGTGAGCCCCGTCCGCGCCTTGAAGCTCCGGCTCAAGTGCGCGGCATCCACGAAGCCGAGCTCGGCTGCAATGGACGCTGTCGACAGGTCCGTTTTCGCCAGCATCCATTTGGCGTTCCGCACCCTTATCTCCATGTAGCTCTCGCGCGGGCTCCTTCCCAGGCGCTGCCGAAACATGCGCTCCAGCTGACGGGCGCTCATCGCAAGCCGGGCGGCGATCACTGCAATCGGGACCGGCTCGCTCAGGTTCTGCTCCATCAGCAGGAGCGCGCGTGCCACGCGGTTGTCCTCGGGGTCCAGTGAGGGTACGGGCGCCGGCTGCGCACTGGTCTCCGGCCTGAGGCGCCCGATCTGCATGATGTGCAGGGCCTTCTGGGCCTGGGCGGCGCTCAGGTGCTCGCTGACGAGGCGCGCTGCCAGATCCGCCACGCCCACCCCGCCAGAGCAGGTGATGCGGTCGCGATCGATCACGTACAGTTGGTCGGCAACCGGAACGAGGTGCGGGAACTCGCCGATAAAGTCGCGGTAGTGGAACCAGCTGACGCAGCACTTGCGGCCCTCCATCAGGCCCAGACGGCAGAGAACGAAGCTGCCGGTGCACAGGCCAACCAGTCTCGCTCCTATTGCGGCAGCGTCTCGCAGGTACCTGGCGATCTCCTTCGGAATTGGCGGTGCGTGATGCAAGAGACCGCCAACGACGACGATGTAGTCGAGAGCCGAGGGCGCGATGAGGCCGGAGGTCGGTTCCACACGGACGCCGCAGCTCGAGGCTATCGGGCGGCGATGTGCGCTCATGATGTGCCACTGGCAGCCGATCGGCCGACTTCTGTCGCCCTCGTCGGCCGACAGGCGCAGCACGTCGACGAACGTCGAGAAGGCGGTGAGCGTGAAATTGTGGGTGAGAAGTATCCCCACGCGCAGCCTCACGCCGGCACCCTTCGCCCGGCTGGCGGTGGAGGGTGGCCTTGCTCGAGGGGCAGCGGTTGCCATGAAGGCTCCTTGCGGTGACGGCACCGGCAGGGATCCGGGCGTCTCGTGGCGCGATTCATAGCCGGCAATGTCGGGTCTCAACAATGAGTATGGCGGAAATGTACTATGCCTGGCGTGCGCGCAGCGCTGTCCTTGGCCAAGCAGGAGCGGTTGGAGATGTCGCGCTACTCGGCTTTCACCCTCGCGGCCCACGCTGCCCGGCAGCACTTGGGCTGGCGCGAGCAATGGCGGTCGCCTGAGCCCAGGCCCGCCTACGACGTCGTGATCGTGGGCGGCGGGGGACACGGCCTCGGCACCGCCTACTACCTCGCGAAGGAGCATGGCCTGCACAACATCGCGGTGGTGGAGAAGGGTTGGATCGGCGGCGGCAACACCGGGCGCAATACGACGATCATCCGTTCGAACTACCTGTTCGAGGAGAGCGCCGCGATCTACGACCATGCGCTCGAGCTGTGGGAGGGTCTCAGCCGAGAGCTGAACTACAATGTCATGTTCTCGCCGCGCGGCGTCATGATGGTGGCTCACACCGTGCATGACGTGCAGATACTGCGCCGCCACCTGCATGCCAACCGGGCCTGCGGCATCGACAGCGAATGGCTGACGCCCCAGGACGCGAAGGTGTTCTGTCCGCCGCTCGATATCTCGCCGCGCGCCCGCTATCCGGTTCTCGGTGCCACGCTGCAGCGCCGCGGCGGAACCGCCCGTCACGATGCGGTGGCGTGGGGCTACGCCCGCGCCGCGGACCGCCTTGGCGTCGATATCATCGAGAATTGCGAGGTGACGGGCATCCGGCGCGGGCCGCGCGGCGAGGTGACCGGCCTCGAGACGACCAGAGGGCCTATCGGGGCACGCAAGATCGGAGTGGTCGCCGCCGGCAGCACCAGCCTGGTCATGGCCATGGCCGGGCTGCGGATGCCGCTCGAGAGCTATCCGTTGCAGGCCCTGGTGTCCGAGCCGGTGAAGCCGGTGCTGCCGTGCGTGGTCATGTCCAATACCGTGCATGCCTACGCCTCGCAGTCCGACAAAGGCGAGCTCGTGATCGGTGCAAGCACGGATCAGTACGTCTCCTACAGCCAGAGCGGCAGCCTGCACGTCTTGCAGCACGCGCTGCAGGCGATTTGCGAGCTGTTTCCCACCTTCACGCGCCTGCGGTTGCTGCGGTCGTGGGGCGGCATCGTCGACGTGTCGCCGGACCGCTCGCCGATCATCGGCACGACTCCGGTTCCCGGGCTGTTTGTGAACTGCGGCTGGGGAACGGGAGGGTTCAAAGCCACGCCGGGATCGGCACATACATTCGCGTGGACCATTGCCAAGGGCGAGCCGCACCCGATCGTGGCGCCGTTCGCGATGGATCGGTTCCGCACCGGCCAGCTGGTGGATGAGACCGCAGCCGCGGCCGTGGCGCACTGAGGAGGGACGATGCTGCTGATCCGATGCCCCTACTGCGGCGAGCGCCCCGAGATCGAGTTCCGCTACGGTGGCGAGGCGCATATCGCGCGCCCGTCCGACCCGTCGCAGCTCGACGACAGCCAATGGGCCGAGTTCCTCTATGTCCGCTCCAACCCGAAAGGCGTCCACTTCGAGCGCTGGCGGCACACACATGGCTGCGGCCGGTTCTTCAATGCGGTGCGGCACAGCCTTTCCGACGAGTTCCTCGCTACCTACAAGGTCGGCGAAGCCCGTCCCGTGATCTCGCCCAAGTCGGAGGCGGCGTCTTGAGCCAGGCCTTCCGGCTCGCGACAGGCGGGCGCATCGACCGCGCAACCAGCCTCCGCTTTCAACTGGACGGCCACGATTACGTGGGCCACCGCGGGGACACGCTCGCCTCCGCGCTGCTGGCCAACGGCACGCATCTCGTCGGGCGCTCGTTCAAGTATCACCGTCCGCGCGGCATTCTCAGCGCCGGCGCCGAGGAGCCGAACGCGCTGGTGAGCGTCGACCGCGGCGGGGGCAGATACGATCCCAACATGCGGGCGACCGAGGTTGCCCTGTTCGAGGGCTTGCGTGCGACCACACAAAACCGCTGGCCATCATTGCGGTTCGATGCGGGGGCGATCGCGGGCTCGTTCGCCGGGCTGATACCGGCCGGCTTCTATTACAAGACCTTCATGTGGCCGGGTTGGGCTTGGCACAAGCTCTACGAGCCCGCGATCCGAGCGATGGCCGGGCTCGGGCGGGCGCCAACGGAGAGCGATCCCGACCGATACGCGGCCCGCTACGCCCATTGCGATGTCCTGGTCGTAGGTGCTGGTCCCGCCGGCCTTGCGGCTGCATTGGCAGCCTCCGAAGCCGGGGCGCGGGTGATCGTCTGTGACGAGCAGGACGAGCCCGGCGGGTCGCTGCTGTCCCGCCCCGGCGTGCAGGTCGAGGGAAAGCCCGCCTGGACGTGGCTGGCCAACGCCGTGGGTGCACTGAGAGCTGCCGCCAACGTCCGCCTCCTCGCCCGCACGACGTCGTCCTCGTACCAGGTGCAGAATTTCGTCGCCCTGGTCGAGCGCGTCGCCGATCATGCGCCTCTCCCGTGCGCCGCGCAGCCACGCCAGCGGCTGTGGCAAGTCCGTGCCAGGCAGGTGGTGCTTGCAACCGGCGCCATCGAGCGGCCGCTGATCTTCCCCGCCAATGACCGGCCCGGGATCATGCTGGCGGGCGCCGTGCGAACCTACGTGAACCGCTATGCGGTGCTGCCCGGCCGCAAGGCGGTGGCTGTCGCCAGCCACGACGACGGCTATCGCGCCGCGCTCGATTTTGCGCGGGCCGGAGGCGAGGTGGCAGCAATCGTCGATGCGCGTGCCGCGCCTCCCCACGATCTCTCCAAGCAGGCTCAGGGCCGGGGCATCGAGGTCGTTTCCGGGCATGTGGTGACGAGCAGCAAGGGCCGCGCTCGCGTTGCCGCAGTCTCGGTGGGCCGTCCGGATGCCAATCGGGCAAACGATCGCTGGATTGGATGCGACCTCGTCATGATGGCAGGCGGCTTTACGCCGTCGGTGCACCTCTTCTCCCAGTCGCGCGGCAAACTGCGCTGGGACGCGGCGATCGATGCCTTCGTACCGGGCGTGTCCGTTCAGGCGCAAAAATGCGTCGGCGCGTGCGCTGGTGACTTCTCCCTTGCCTCCTGCATAGCGCAAGGTGCGGCGGCCGGTCTCGAGGCGGCCCGCGCGGCCATGGGGCGGGCAGCCTCCTCGCACCGCATGCCGGGCGCCAATGAGCTCCCGCGCGAGGCGGCAGGCGCGAGTTCAGCAGCGGCGCCGAGGGTGGACGGACCGATGGCGTTCGTCGACTTCCAGAACGACGTCACCAGCAAGGATGTCGAGCTGGCGGTGAGAGAGGGCATGCGCTCGGTCGAGCACGTGAAACGCTACACCACGCTCGGAATGGCCACCGACCAGGGCAAGACGTCCGGTCTCAATGGCCTCGCCGTGGCGGCCGGTGCTCTGGGCGCGGGCGCACAGCAAGTCGGGCTCACCACCTTCCGGCCGCCGTACACGCCCGTGGCGTTCGGCACATTGGTCGGGCAGCACCGGGAGGCGCTGTTCGACGTTGTCCAGTGCACGCCGATCCATGCCTGGGCACAGGATCACGGCGCGGTGTTCGAGGATGTCGGCGCGTGGAAACGGGCGCGCTATTTTCCTCGCCCCTCCGAGGACATGCGCACAGCCGTCAACCGCGAATGCAGGCAGACCCGCACCTCTGTCGGAATGTTCGACGGCTCGACGCTCGGCAAGATCGAGGTCGTGGGGCCGGATGCGGCGGAGTTCCTCAACCGCATGTACGTCAACTCCTGGACGAAGCTCGCAGTAGGGCGATGCCGCTACGGCATCATGCTGCGCGAGGATGGGTGCATCCTGGACGATGGCGTGGTCGGCCGGCTGGCGGACGATCGTTTCCACGTCACCACGACGACGGGCGGGGCCGCGCGCGTGCTCCACGTGATGGAGGACTATCTGCAGACCGAGTTTGCCGATCTGAGAGTATGGCTCACGTCGGTCACCGAGCACTGGGCCGTGATTGCCGTCAACGGCCCGAACGCCCGTGCCCTGCTGCAGACGCTGGTCGACGACTTGGACCTCTCGCGCGAGACCTTCCCGCACATGAGCATGCGCGAGGGCACCATTTGCGGCGTGCCGATGCGCCTCTTTCGGGTCAGCTTCACGGGCGAGCTCGGCTTCGAGATCAATATACCATCGGACTACGGACGGTTCGTCTGGGAGCGGATCCATGCCGCAGGCGAGCGCTTCGGCATCGTCGCCTACGGCACCGAGGCCATGCACGTGCTCAGGGCGGAGAAGGGATACATCATCGTCGGCCAGGAGGCGGACGGCACGGTCACGCCGGCCGACGTGGGACTCGAATGGGCCATCGGCAAAGGCAAGCATGACTTCGTCGGCAAGCGCTCCCTGTCCCGAGCGGGCATGCTGGCGCCAGGACGCAAGCAACTCGTCGGCCTGCGCACCAAGGACCGCAAGACCGTGCTGGACGAGGGCGCTGCGCTCGTCGAGCCGCGATCTGCCGAAGCCTCGAGCCCCATGCTCGGCCACGTCACGTCCGCGTACTGGAGCGAGACGCTGGCCGAGCCGATTGCCCTGGCTCTCGTCAAGGACGGCAGGTCGCGCATGGGCGCGACATTGATCGCGCCGACGGAGGAGGGCGACATCGAGGTGGAGGTCACGTCGCCTGTCTTCTACGACCCCCAGGGAGATCGGCTCGATGCCTGAGGCGGCGATAGTTCCGCTGCGAGAGATCCCGCTCGCCGGACGGACGCTTGCCATGCCCGAGGGGCGCTTGGCGATCGCTCCCGCGCCGGCCGCGAGCCGGCACGTGCTGCGCTGTCGGCCGGACGATGCGGCTCGGGTCGGCGACGCGCTCGGCATCACCCTTCCCCTGGAAGCATGCCGCAGCAAGGTGAGCGGGGCGACGGCAGTGCTCTGGTTGGGGCCTGACGAGTGGCTGCTGGTCGGGCACGATCGGGCGGAGTGCATTCCTGTCGCCGGCATTGCCATGTCGCTCGTCGACGTGAGCCACCGGAGCGTCGCGCTCGCGATCGACGGGTCGGATGCCGAGGACGTGCTTGCGAGCGACTGTCCGCTCGATCTCTGCCGTGCGGCATTCGTCCCCGGGACCTGCACTCGCACCGTCTTCGGCAAGTGCGAGATCGTGCTCTGGCGGAAGGCCGCCGACACGTTCTGGCTCGACGTCACCCGCTCGCGGGCCGATTACGTCTGGCGCCTGCTGGAGGCGGCCTGTGCCGATGTCGCGGACATGCGGGGCCGACTAGGAGAGCTGGGCCCGTAGGGCACCTGCCGCGGTTGGCACTGATCGCCCCAGCCGCGCGGCTTTCGTCGCAGGCTCTCGAGGCGCGCCCGGTCGGCGTCACCATATCGCCGGGCAGCGTGCTCACACGATCATGAGCCGGTCCGCCTGAGACCTGTGGGCGATCGGGCGATGATCCTTGCAGCTCCAATTCTCCTGTCCTGAGCGACTGCGAACGTTGATCCGGATCGCACTGCCTGCGTGGTAGGCATCGGTTGCCCGGCAATCGCGCTTGACAAATACTATATAGTATTTGTCATATTGCTGCATATGTTGAGGAGTGGCGATGCAAGCTCTGCGCGTGGCCGTCTGGAATGGGCCGACGATCGAGGATCGCTCCATGCTGAATGAGCCCCAGATCGATCCGGGGATGGTCGAGGCCATTGCGCCGCTGCTTTCCGTCGATGGGGTTACGCTGCAGTACAAGACGCGCGATCGACTCGTGACGGCCACGCATCGCGTCGACTTCAAGGTCTACCCGGCCGACCGCTTCGTGCTGCTCGGACCGTCCGGTTGCGGCAAGTCGAGCCTGCTCAAGTGCGTGGCGGGCTTCATGCGGCCCAGCGAAGGGCACATCAGGCTGAACGGGCAGGCCGTCGGCGCGTCGGGCCCCGACCGCATGATGGTGTTTCAGGATTTCGATCAGCTGCTGCCGTGGAAGACGGTGCTGCAGAACGTGATGTTTCCGATGCTGATCAGCCGCAGCTTCCCGCGCAGGCAGATCAAGGACAGGGCGCAGGCGGCGATCGCCAAGGTCAACCTCTCGTCATTCGCGGACGCCTACCCGCACATGCTGTCAGGAGGAATGAAGCAGCGCGCTGCCATCGCCCGTGCCATGGCGATGGAGCCCGACATCCTGCTGATGGACGAGCCATTTGCGGCTCTCGACGCGCTGACCCGGCGCAAGATGCAGGAGGAACTGCTGCAGCTCTGGGACGACATTCGCTTCACCGTGCTGTTCGTCACGCATTCGATCGAGGAGGCGATCATCGTCGGCTCGCGCATTCTCGTGCTCTCGCCACACCCGGGCCGTGTAAAGGCCGAGCTCAACGCGCACGCTTTCGGTCATGCCGATCAGGGGGGCGCGGAATTCATGGCGCTGAGCCGGCGCATCCACGACATGCTCTTTGCGGAGGACCGGCATTGAGCGGGGCGCATCGAATGTCGAGCGGTTCCATCGCTGCCCCGGCCCGCCGGCGCCTGAGCCCACCGGTCAGGCCGGAATTCGAGAACGGCCCATCGAGTCATGACACCGCCCCCGTCGTGACGCATCCGCTCACGGCGTGGGAACGCGTGTCGAACATCGACGGCGTGCGCCGGGTGGCAATCCTGCTCGCCTTCATGGCGATCTGGGAGGGCTATGCGAGATGGGTCGACAACCCGCTGATGTTCCCCAGCGTCACGGACACGCTGAGGGCTCTCGTAGACGCCACCGTGCGCGGTCCCATGCTTGACCGCATCTGGGCATCGCTCAAGGTGCTTACCGCCGGCTATGCCGTCGGCATCCTGCTGGCCGCGGTCTTCACGACACTTGCCGTCTCGGCACGGATCGGCACGGACATCCTTGCCACCCTGACGGCGATGTTCAATCCGTTGCCGGCGATCGCGCTCCTGCCGCTGGCCCTGCAGTGGTTCGGCCTGGGCACGCCGAGCCTCGTGTTCGTGATCGTCCACTCCGTTCTCTGGCCGGTCGCCCTCAATACGCACGGCGGCTTCCTCTCGGTGTCCGAGACCCAGCGGCTGGCCGGGCAGAACTATGGCCTGCGCGGCCTGCGGTACGTCATGCTCATCCTCATCCCGGCGGCGTTTCCGTCGATCCTGACCGGCTTGAAGATCGGCTGGGCCTTCGCCTGGCGCACGCTGATTGCGGCCGAGCTCGTGTTCGGCGTGTCCTCGCGATCGGGCGGGCTCGGCTGGTTCATCTTCGAGAAGCGCAACCAGCTCGAGACCGACTACGTATTCGCGGGGCTTACCTGCGTCATCCTGATCGGCCTCTTCGTCGAGAGCGCCATCTTCCGCCTGGTCGAGGCGCGCACCGTTCGCAAATGGGGCATGCAGCGAGCTTGAGTCCAACTCTCACACACGCAAAGGAACAGCATATGCGCATCCGCCTGCTCGGCACCGGCACGCCAACCCCCTCCCTCAGACGCATGTGCTCCAGCCACCTCGTGGAGCTGGGTGACAGCGTTATGCTCTTCGACCACGGCTTTGGCGGCCATCACAGGCTGCTGGAGGCAGGGGTCCCGGCGACGCGTGTCACGCACATGTTCTTCACGCACCTGCACTACGATCACTGCGGCGACTATGCACGTCTCGTGTTAACGCGATGGGATCAGGGCGCGGGGCGGGTGCCGGAGCTGAAGGTCTACGGGCCGCCGCCGCTCCGGGAGATGACTGCGCGGCTCTTCGGGCCCGAGGGAGCATTCGACCCCGACCTGGTGGCGCGCACGCGGCACGGGGCGAGCCTCAGCATCTACGAAGCGCGCGGCGGCACACTGCCGCGCATTCGGCCGGCGCCGACAGTCACGGAGCTGCATGAGGGCGACGTGGTCAGCGAGGGCGACTGGAAACTGAAGACCGCGGTCGTCAGTCACTTCCAGCCCTACCTCATGTCCTACGGGTACCGGCTCGAGACCCCGCAAGGCTCCCTCGTCTACTCCGGTGACAGCGGGCCGATTGCAAGCATGTACGAGCTGGCGCGCGACTGCGACGTGCTCCTCCACATGTGCCATTACATGTCGGGCACCCAACTCAGCGCCGAGTTCGCCGGCTCGTGCATGGGCCATAAGGAGCTGGCCCAGCTCGCCCAGGAGGTCCGCGTCCGCAACCTCGTTCTGACCCACATCACCGAGCAGTTCGACAAGCCCGGCGTGCGCGAGCGGATCATTGCGGACATGTCGGCGATCTACAAAGGCAATCTCTTCTTCGGCGAAGACCTGATGGTCATCCCGACTGCGGCTCCGGGCCCGGACAAGCTTCTCTAGCGGCAGGACACGAGGCAGCGAAGCGTCATGAAACCTGTTCTACCCATCAGACCGGCAGTCCGCCTGTTCCTGATGTTCCTGCTCGCAGCGCTGCCGATCGCAGACGCGAGGTGCGAGGAGGTTCGCGTCGTCAGCGGCTTCGGTCTGAGCTACCTGCCCATGTACGTGGCGGTCGAGAAGAAGCTGATCGAGAAGCACGCGGCTGCTGCGGGAATTCCCGACGTCAAGGTGACCTACCAGCATCTCGTCAGCGGTCCGGCGATGACGGACGCGCTGATCTCCGGAAGCTCCGATGTGGCGATGGCCGGCGTCAGCGTGATGCTCAATCTCTGGGACAAGACGGTAGGCCGCGCCGAGGTGAAGGGCATGATGGCGATCTGCGACTCGCCCATCTACTTCAACACGGTCGATCCGCGCATCAAGTCGATCCGGGACTTCGTCGAGACGGACCGCATTGCCATGGCGGCGGGAAAGGGGACACAGCACGCCCTCGTCTTCGAAATGGCGACTGCAAGGGAATTCGGCTGGGAGCAGCGCCAGAGGTTCGACAGTCTCGCCGTCTCGATGTCGCATGCCGATGGGGTGGCCGCGCTGCTCTCAGGCGGTGCCGTGATCAAGACGCATGTGACGACCGTGCCGTTCATCCAGATGGAGCTTGCGCATCCGGGCGTGAGGACGATCCTGAGCTCCTACGACGTGTCAGGAGGGCGTCACACGCTCATCGCGGCCTATGCGACCGATAAGTGGAGGCTCCAGAATCCCAAGCTCTATCAGGCCACCTACACGGCCTTGTCCGAGGCCATGAGCCTTATCAGCGCGGACAAGCGCGCGGGGGCCGAACTCTTCGCGCGGGTAGAGCCCTCCAAGCAGACGGTCGACGAGATTCACAAGATGCTGCTCGACGAGAGCATGATGTTCTACTCGCCGACGCCGCGAAAGGTGATGGTGTGGGCCGACTACATGGCCAAGGCCGGCTACATGAAGAATCGCTTGCGCTCATGGAAGGACGCGTTTTTCGAGAACGTGCACGAGCTGCCCGGCGACTGACCGCGGACTTCCCGTACCCGACCCAAAATCCCTGACGCCGAGGGCGGCGAGCGCGCGGTTCCGGTCTGGGCGTCGACGCAACGCCGCCAGATATCCTTGACGATCAGGCAGCCGAAGGATATCGCCTGCCGCCCACGACGTGCGGGCCAGTGAAGCAGGCGCGCTGCGGCGGTAGTGAAATGACACTCGTGCGGACTGCCAGGAAGTCGACCGCGGTGATCGGCGGCGCTGCAAAGGTGCCGTCTGCCCGCGAATTCTGGAAGCGGTATGCGCAAAGGCGAAGGAAGGCGCTGCCCAAGTACGCCCAGCTGCGCGATTGCATCCTTGCCAGCATCCGGGACGGGTTCTGGCGCCGCGGAGACCGCCTGCCGGCCGAGCAGGAGCTGGCTTTCGTGACGAGGTTCAGCCTCGGAACGGTCCAGAAGGCCTACCGCGATCTGGTGCAGGAAGGCACGGTCGAGCGCCGCCAGGGTCGCGCCGGCAGCTTCGTCAGCCGCGAGCCCAAGTCCGTCGACACGGTCTGGCACTTCCTGTTCAGCGACGATCGCCATGAGCAGTTCTTCGCCGTCTATCCGAAAATCGATCGCATCCTGAGGCATCACGAGCGCGGGTCATGGAGCCTGCACCTCCATTGGGTCGATGGCGAGGTGGTGCAGATCGACCGCATCGTCGACATCGGCCACGAGTTCACGGTGTTCAGCCAGTTCATCATCGACGCGCGCACCTACGATCATGCGCGCAAGGGGCAGAGCCAGCCTCTCGAGGGCATCAACCTGCGCAGGGAGCTCAACCTCAATGTGAGCATGATGACCTACGACCTGCGCGTGGAGGAGATCCCGCGCGAGATCGGCAGGAAGATCGGCGTTCCTCCAAAGACGATCGGGCTCGTGATCGAGGTCCGCATGTCTGCAAATCCCATGCAGCAGGGATACTTCCAGAGGATCTTCGTGCCCCGAACGCACTTCTGGCTGCGCATCGCCAGCCAAGCCCGCATGGGCGCCGGCTGAGCCGGCGGCTTGGGGTCAGTATGCCTCGTCGGCTGCCGTGCCTCGAGAGCCTACTGGCCGCGGTGAAGGCAGCCGGCTTCGACGGCATCAACGTCACGTTCCCGTGCAAGCAGACGGTCATTCCGCTGCTCGACGAGATGTTGTCCGAGGCGCAGCTCTCGGTCATCATGATCGTGGCCGCGTTGGTATTGCCGCCGATCAACGTCGGCGCAACCGACGCATCTGCCCGCGGGCCTAGCCGAGGTAGTATGACTTGCGGGGCCCGGCCGATGCCTGCAATCTGATTGCAGGAGCCGGGAACGGGGGCTAAGGCCATGCGCGAGCTCAGTATTGGCGTCCTCGAGGACCTGACCCCGACCCTGAGCCCGGCACAGGTCGAGAGACTCTGCGCGCGCGGAACTTCGCGCCAGTATGCCCGCAACGAGCTGATCTACCGCCAGGGCGAGCCCGCAGCGCACGTCTTTCTGCTGCTCGAGGGCCAGGCCCAATCCACGTTGCTCAACTCCTCAGGCAGCGAAACGCTGCTGCGCATCCATCTGCCGGGCAGCATCCTGGGCCTGACATCGCTTGCGAGCGTTCCCTGGCGCGATGCCAGCGCCAAAGCCATAGAGCCGTCGCTGCTGGTCCAGATCGGACGGGACGAGCTCACGAGTCTCATTCGGCGCGACAGCGCCCTTGCGCTGAGCCTGATCCAGCTGCTCGTCGATCGCATGCGCGATTTCCACTTCCGCGTCGGCGATCTGCAGGCCCAAAGCGTCGAGCAGCGGCTGGCGCGGGTGCTGCTGGCCATCTCGCGCCGCACCACCGACCTCGAGCACCCAGGCCAGAAGCCGGAAATCCACTTGACGCACGAGGAGCTGGCCCAGCTCGTCAACTCCCGCCGCCAGACCATCACCGCCATCCTCAGCCGGTTCGCCCAGGCGGGCTATATCACCAAGGTGGGCCGGCGCTACGTCATCGAGGATGCCAAGGGCCTTGCCGCCGTGATGCCCTGTCATGAAGCGGCTCAGGCGCCATAGTTTGTCATCGCGCTGACAGACGGCTGCGCCGGACCGGGCCTAGTTTTGCCTTTCGCGTCCGCGCACTGGGCGCGGACCGAGAACAAACACAGAAGAGCGGTCCAGGGAGGACTGACGCATGAGAAAGGGGCAGAGCGCACGGCCTTTCGCGCGCTTGACAATCATTGCGGCTGCAGCCGCGGCATTTGCCGCGGCCGCCGTGGCCGAGAATTTCCCGACGCGCCCGATCGAGATGATCGTGACTTGGGGGCCGGGGGGCGGCGCCGACCAGACCGGCCGCATGATCGGCAAGCTGCTCGAGCCGGAGCTCAAGGTCTCGATCCCGGTCGACAATATCGCCGGCAGCTCCGGCGTGACCGGCCTCAACAAGCTCCTCAACGGTCAGCCGGAGGGTTACCAGGTCGGCCTCATCACGGCGGACACCTATGCCTTGCTTGCGGCGCCGAAGGCCCAGCGCTGGAAGCTCGACGACCTGGCGCCGATCGCCGTTCTCATCAAGCAGCCCTCGGGCTTCTTCGTGAAGGAGGATGGGCCGTTCAAGACCTGGGCGGACGTCGAGGCCAAGGCCAAGACCACAGAGCTCAAGGTCGCCGTGACAGGGCTGGGAACCCCCGACGAGCTTGCGGTCGAGCAGATGAAGAAGCGCGGGCTGAAACTGGTGGCCGTTCCGTTCGCCAAGCCCGGTGAGCGCTATGCGTCCGTGATCGGCGGCCATGCCGACCTGGTGTACGAGCAGGCGGGCGACATCCGCTCCTTCATCGACGGCAAGCAGATGAAGCCGGTGCTGTTCCTGGCCAACCAGAAGGTTGCGCCCTTCACGGACGTGCCCACCACCAAGGACCTCGGCATGAACTTGGTGCTCGACCAGTTCCGCACCGTGATGGCCAAGGCCGGCACGCCGCCCGAGCGCCTGAAGCTCCTGCAGGAGATGACGCTGAAAGCGAGCGCCAGCAAGGAATACGCGACATTCCTCCAGGATGCTTGGGCTGACCCGAACAGCGTGATCGTCGGCGACAAGGCGATGGCCTACATCGACGAGCAGATCAAGGCGATCAAGAACATCTGGCAATAGTGCGGGTCCGGGACGCGGGAAGAATGCTCCGTGACCGGCCGGACAGGAGATAGATGGCCATCCTCGATCGGATGCGGCGGGCCGCGCCGTTTGCTGTCGTGTTCGCAGCCGCGCTCTGGCTTTGGACCGTGGCGGACTCGTTTGCGATCTCTACGCGGCTCGGCCGATTGGGGCCTGAAGCCTGGCCCAAGATCGTCCTGCTGCTGCTGTTGTTCGCGGCCCTGTGGGGGGCGATCGAGGCGTTCTTGAAGGCCGAGCCCGACGGCGCGGCGAGCATCATGATCAAACAGGCGACCCGTTCGGCCGGGCACGAGGACGATGCCGAGAAGGTGCTCGACGGCGACGCCGACGGGCCCATCGAGCACCGGCCGATCTTTGCGTTTGCCGGCGTCGCCGCCATGCTCGGGTACGTCGCCCTTCTGCCCTACCTCGGTTACGCGATCTGCACCTTCCTGCTGCTGCTGGCAATCATGCTTCTCGCAGGCTACCGCCGGCCGTTGTCGGCCATCGTCATCTCCCTTCTCGGCACGCTCGCGTTCTTCTTCGTGTTCCAGCGCATCGCGTACATCTCGTTGCCCCTCGGTACCGGCGTGTTCAAGGACTTCTCGACCGTGCTCATGGCGCTGATGGGCGTACGGTAGGGGGCCGGCGTGGAAACTCTTCTCAACCTGGCGCATGGCTTCGTCGCGGTCCTCCAGCCAATCAATCTGCTTATCCTTCTGATCGGGCTCGTCCTCGGCCTCATCGTTGCGGTTCTGCCCGGCCTGACCCTGGTCATGGGTGTGGTGCTGGCGTTGCCCTTCACCTATGGCATGGGCGTGCTGCCGGCCGTGGTCCTCCTCACCGCGATGTACGTCTCGGGCACTTACGGCGGCGCATTCACGTCGATCCTGTTCCGCATCCCGGGCGAGCCCATGGACGTGCCCCTGCTGTGGGACGGCTATCCGATGGGGCGCGCGGGCGAGCCGGCGCTGGCGCTCGGCTGGACGCTCTTCTCGGCGCTCGGCGGCGGCTTGGTCGCGGCCATCGCCATGGTCGCCTTTTCCGGCCCCGTGGCCGTACTCGCCCTCAAGCTGTCCACGCCCGAATACTTCGCCGTCATCCTGCTGGGGCTCAGCTCGGTGGTGTCGCTCGGCGGCGGCTCGCTGCCCAAGGCGCTCATCTCGCTTGCTCTCGGCCTCCTGTTCGCCACCGTCGGCACCGACCCGACCTATGGCGAGCCGCGATTCGACTTCGGCATCCCCGTGCTCGAGGACGGGATCGAATATCTGCTGGTGATGGTCGGCGCCTATGGGCTCGGCGAGGTGGTGACGCGCATGGAGCAGCGCGCGGGCTCGACCGCGCTGCAGGACATCGGCGCCATCCGCACCAAGCTGCCCACTTTCCGCGCCGCCCTCGGCGTCAAGAGCACCTTTGCCAGGGGCTCCATCGTCGGCTTCCTCATCGGCGTCATTCCGGGCGCCGGCGCGACCATCGCTTCGTTCGTGAGCTACGGGCTCGAAAGCCAGTACGGCAAGCGGCGCCGCCAGCTCGGCACCGGCATTCCCGAAGGCATCGTGGCGCCCCAGTCGGCCGCCACCGCCTCCGTCGGCGGTGCGATGGTGCCGCTGCTGACCATGGGCATCCCGGGCTCGGGGGCAACGGCCATCATCCTGGCGGCGTTCATGCTGCACGGCGTGCAGCCGGGCCCGCACGTGTTCTTCAAGTCGGGCGAGCTGGTGTTCGCGGTGTTCGCCGCCGTGTTCGCCTCGCTCGTCGGCATGTGCGTGCTTGGCTATTTCGCCATCAAAGCGCTGGTCAAGGTGCTGGCTTTTCCCGAGGCCATCACGTCGGCGTTCGTCGTCATGTTCTGCTTCATGGGCGCCATGGCGTCGCGCTCGACTACCGGCGACCTGTGGATGATCGTGGGGTTCGGCATCCTTGGCTACCTGTTCGAGCGCTATCGCTTCCCGATCGCGCCGATGGTGCTGGGATCGATCCTCGGCCCCCTTGCCGAGAGCAGCTTCATGACCACCATGATCAGCTTTTCCAACGACTGGACCGTGTTCTTCACGAGGCCGGTCAGCGGGGCGATCATGGCGATGGTGGCTTTCGCGCTCGTTTATCCACTGATCAGCGAATGGAAGGCCACGCGCAAGCGCCAGCAGGCGAGCGCCGAGGCGAGCTCGTCATGATCCTGACAGACGCGCGCACGCGGGGCCGCCAGAGTGCGCACCATCGAAGCCGGCCAGAACGCAGATGAAAGCCATCCAGGTCGAGAAGTTCGGCGGTCCGCAGGAGCTGAAGCTGCGCGAGGTGGCCGCGCCGGAGCCGCGCGAAGGCGAGGCGCTCGTGCGCATGGGCATCGCGGGCGTCAACTACATCGACGTGTACATGCGCGACGGCACCTACGCCCGCTCGCACACCTATCGAACGCCCCTGCCGATGACGCTCGGCATGGAGGGAGCGGGCATCGTGGCCAAGCTGGGGCCGGCGGTGAGCGTCCTCAAGGAGGGCGATTCGGTCGCTTATTGCCTGTCGCGCGGCAGCTACGCCGAGTACGCGACCGTGCCGGCCTGGAAGCTCGTGCCGGTGCCGGCCGGCGTGCCGCTGTCGGTCGCGACAGCGCTGATGCTGCAGGGCTCCACTGCGCACTATCTCTCGCATTCAGCCTTTGCGCTTCGGCCCGGCCACACCTGCCTCGTGCACGCCGGCGCCGGCGGCGTCGGCCAGCTGCTGATCCAGCTCGCCAAGCGCGCAGGGGCGACCGTGATCACCACCGTCGGCACCGAGGAGAAGGCGCAGATCGCACGCCAGCGCGGGGCAGATCACGCGATCCTCTATCGTGGCGTCGATTTCCGCAGCGAGGTGATGCGCATCACCGGCAACAAGGGCGTCGATGTCGTCTATGACTCAGTTGGCCGGGACACGCTCATGCGCAGCCTCCGGTCGCTGACGCGGCGGGGGGTGTGTATCAGCTTCGGTGCCAGCTCCGGCCAGCCCGAGCCGGTCGCCCTGCTCGATCTGGCAGAGGCGGGCTCCGTGTTCCTGACGCGCCCGCATCTCGCCGACTACATGGCCAGCGCCGAGGAGATTCGTAGCCGCGCCGCCGACCTGTTCGATGCCTACCGGTCCGGCGCGCTTGCGGTTGTCATCGATGCCGAATACCCGCTCGCAGAGGCCACCGCCGCCCACACCGCTCTCGAGGGCCGCCGCTCGCGCGGCAAGCTGCTGCTACGAGTCTCATGAGAACGAGCCGAAGATCCGAGCTGTGATCGAAGAAATCCGTTTGCAGAGACTGAGGCTGCCGCTCAAGGAGCCCTATAAGCTGGCGCTGGGGGCGGTCGTCTCTTTCGACACCATCCTGGCGAAGATCGTCGTTGCCGGGCGCGAGGGCGACGGCGAAGCAACGATCCTCACGGGTTACACCAGCGAGACCATCGAGAACGCCTGGCCGCGCGCCGGAGCGCTGGCGCGGCGCCTTGTCGGTGCAAGCACAGAGGCGGCCAGGGCGCGCATCGAACGCGACCTCTCCGATGCGCCCTTCACCGCCACCGCCTTCGTGTCTGCCATCGAGATGGCGGAGGGCCATCCGATTCTCGACGTGCAGCAGCCGGAGTCGGTGCCGCTGCTGGCCGGCGTCAATGCGACCGACCCCGGCGGCATGGAACTGGAGATCGAGGCTGCGATCGCCAAGGGTTTCGGCACGCTCAAGATCAAGGTCGGTTTCGACCTTGCGGCGGACCTGGAGCGGGTTGCGTTCATCCAGCGCTGCAATCGGGGCCGCGCGCGGCTGAGGATCGATGCCAATCAGGGTTATTCCCAGGATGACGGCATTCGCTTCGCCGCCGAAGTCGCGCCGGACGACGTTGAGCTGCTCGAGCAGCCCTGCGCGGCGGACGATTGGTCTGCGGCAGCCGCGCTGGCGAAGGTGAAGAATGTGCCGCTTATGCTCGATGAATCGATCTACGGCACCGCCGACATCGAGCGCGCGGCGGCGATCGGCGCGGCATTCGTCAAGCTGAAGCTCATGAAGATGGGCAGTCTGACGCGGTTGAGCGAAGGCCTCGAGCTCGTCCGCGCGCTCGGAATGGAGCCGGTGCTCGGCAACGGCGTGGCGAGCGACCTCGGCTGCTGGATGGAGGCCTGCGTGGCGCGGCGGCACATCCGCAACGCCGGCGAGATGAACGGCTTCCTGCGCCAGAAAACGCCGTTGGCTACGGTGCCGCTGCGCGTTGCGGGGGGCCGAATGCAACTGCCGGAAGGGCGAAGGCTGCGATTGGACGAGCAGCGCATCGCAGCCGCGAGCGTGGCGGCGTCGTGGTTCGGGCGGCAAACGGAGGGCGCGGGACACGGCGGGCGCGCAAGGGTACCATGATTGCAGACGACAAGACGCCTTCGGAAAGCGCCATCGGGCCGGCGCGCAACCGCATGCTCATCACCGGCGTGATCGGCTCGGACACCCACATTGTCGGCAACCGCATCCTCTCGCGCGCGCTGGAGCAGGCGGGCTTTCGCGTCGTGTCGCTCGGGGCCCTGACACCGGCTGGGGACTTCATCAAGGCCGCGGTCGAGACAGCGGCCGACGCCATCCTCGTGTCCTCGCTCTACGGCCAGGGCGAGCTCGATTGCCGCGGCTTCCGCGATCAGTGCATCGAGGCCGGGCTCGAGAACATCCTGATCTACGTTGGCGGCAACCTGGTGGTGGGCAAACGAAGCTGGAGTGAGACTGAGCGGACGTTCCTCGACATGGGCTTCGATCGCGCCTTCCCGCCGGGCACGCGGACCCACCAGGTGATCCTGTCGCTGAACCGGGATTTCGCCGCCCGGGCGGCCGGCGAGAGAATTGCAGGCTAGCGAGTGTAGATTTCCATGCGGGCCGCGCTGCTCATAGATTTCGGCTCCACGTATACCAAGCTGCGTGCGGTCGACCTCGACGCGCAGCGGGTGCTCGCCGCCGGCCAGGGTCCGTCGACGGTGACATCGAACGTGACAATCGGGCTCGACCTCGCGTTGGAAGACCTGACGCGCCAGCTTGGGTCGCTCCCCACCTTCAGGCATCGCCTGGCCTCCTCCTCGGCCGCCGGCGGCCTGAAAATGGTCACCATCGGCCTCGTCAAGGAGCTGACTGCCGAGGCTGCCCGGCAGGCGGCGCTCGGCGCCGGCGCCAAGCTTGTCGGCACCTTTGTGTATCGCCTCACCGCCAACGACATGGCGCGCATCGAGGCGCTCGGACCCGACATCGTGCTCCTGGCCGGCGGCACGGACGGCGGCAACGCCGAGGTCGTGTGTCACAACGCAGAGCGGCTGGCGGCATCCTCACTCGCCTGCCCGGTGGTGGTTGCCTGCAACCGCGATGTGGCGGAGGAGGTCGCGTCGCGAATATCCGCCGCGGGCAAACCGGCAATCCGCACCGAGAACGTGATGCCGGCGTTCGGCGAGCTCAACATCGACCCGGCCCGCGCAGCCATCCGCCAGGTCTTCATCGACCGCATCGTGCACGCCAAGGGCATCGACCGGGCGGCGGCTCGCTTCGATGCCGTGCTGATGCCGACCCCTGCCGCGGTGATGGAAGGCGCGCGGCTGCTGGCCACGGGCACCCAGAAGCAGAGGGGCCTCGGCGACCTGCTGGTGGTCGATATCGGCGGCGCGACGACCGATGTGCATTCGGTTGCAGAGGGCGCTCCGGCGCGCAGCGGCGTCGTGCAATACGGCCTGCCGGAGCCGTTCGTGAAGCGCACGGTCGAGGGCGACCTCGGCATGCGCCACAATGCGGAGACTATCGTGGACGGCGCAGGGTTCGCGAAGTTTGCGGAGCGCGCCGGCTTGAGCGAGGAGCGGCTGCGCGCCAAGCTCGACGAGATCGCCAGTGACGTCGAGAGGCTGCCGGCAAGCGCGGAGGATGTCGCCCTCGACGAGGCGCTGGCGTGGACGGCGGTGCGCATCGCGGTCGCACGCCACGCCGGCACGGCAGAGGTGGTGCAGACCGTGCACGGGCCCGTCATCATGCAGCGGGGCAAGGATCTGTCCGCGGTGAAGACCGTCATCGGCACGGGCGGGCCGCTTGCGCACGGCGCAACGCCTGCCGCGGTGCTCCATGCGGCGCTGGCCAACCCCGCCGATCCCTTCTCCCTGCGCCCGACCGCGCCGGCGCTCTTCATCGACGCCGACTACCTGCTCTATGCCAGCGGGCTCCTCGCCGAGGTGGAACCCGAGGCTGCATTCGCCCTGGCACTCGCCTCGCTCAGGCCGCTCGAGGAAAGGAAGGCGTCATGAATGTCGCATTGAGATCGCGTGACACGCGCCTGCCGCTGTCGCAGCGAGAGATCCCTGCCGACGAGTTTGCGCGCTTGCGCCGGGAGAACCTGGAGCGCTGGCCGACGGGGGCGCACGTCGACATCGACGAAGCCGTCGCCTTCCACAAGGCCCTGCCCAGGCACAAGCAGCTTGCCCACGTGATGCGCGCGGCCGCCAAGGAAGGGCGCTGCCTGACGCAGCCGCGCGGCGGCTTCGGCACGCTCGAATTCCAGCTCGAGCTGATGACGGCGCTCGACAAGGAGGGGCTTGCCGACATCGTCCCCACCACCACCGACAGCTACACGCGCAACGAGCAGTGGGCCAAGGCCGAGACCGGCATCGAGGAGAGCAAGAAGGCCGGCCGTTCCATGCTCAACGGGTTCCCCATGGTCAACTACGGCCCGCGCCAGACGCGCAAGCTGATCGAGGCGATCGACAAGCCGGCGATCGTGCTGTCGGGCACGTCGTTTCCCCGGCTGACGGCCGAGGTCGGCTATGCCGCGGGCTTCAGCGGCTACCTGGGTTCGGGCTTAGCCTACACGGTCTCCTACACCAAGGAGACCTCGCTCGAGGAAGGCATCCGCAACTATCAGTACCTCGACCGGCTCGCCGCGCTCTATCTCGAGAAGGGCGTGGAGCTGCATCGGCGTCAGCCGGGCTTCCTGACCGGCACCAATATTCCGCCCTCGATCGCGATCATCACGGGCATCATCGACGCGCTGCTGGCGGCGCACCAGGGCGTGCGCAACTACGGGCTGGAGCTCGGGCAGACGCTGCATCTGGTCCAGGACGCCGCCGCCATCAAGATGTGCAACGTGCTCGTGCAGGAGTATCTGCAGCGGGCCGGATTCAATGATGTCTTCACTCCGGTCACCTCGCTGCACTGGATGGGGGCCTGGCCGCACGACGAGGCGCAGGCGGCAGCCCTCATCGCCTACGGCGGCACGCTGGCGGCTGTCGGTGGTGCCGCCTCCATCACGACCAAGTCGACGCACGAGGCATTCGGCATCCCGACGCCCAAGGCCAATGCGGAAGGCCTGCGCATCACGCGCATGGCCATCTACCTCGCGCGCAACCTGCACCTCGACACTATGCCGGCGTACCAGCGTGAATGCGAGCTGATCCGCCGCGAGGTGGTGCCGGTCATGGACAAGATACTGGAGATAGGAGAGGGCGACGTGGTGCTCGGTGCCGTCCGCTCGGCGGCCGCCGGCGTCCTCGACATTCCGTGGTCGCCCAACAAGCACGTCAAGAGCCGCGTCATGCCCGCGCGCGACGCCGACGGCTATCTGCGCATCCTTGATCCGGGCGACATGCCGTTCCCGCGCGACGTGCTGGAGGTGCATGCGGAGGCCCTACGGCGGCGGGCCGAGCGTGAAGGTGTCCCCTACGGCGACAACCTAGCGGTGTCGAGCGTCTACGAGATCAGCGAGCCGCTGAGCCGACTGCTGCCGAGCGTTTCGCTGTAGCTCGTGCGTCCGACAGGTGATTCCCACGTGCATGTATCTACGTCGGGCTCCCGGCCAGCTGTAGCCTGCCCCACGCCGCCTGCTCCTCGACGTGCAGCTTCGAACGCGGCCTGAGCCGGCTACGCTGGCTCCTTGTCGGCTTCTCCACACTTGATGCATCTTCCCTTTGTGAAATTCTGCCCTGTGCACTCGGCCGGCTCGTTCTGATCACATCCCGTCGCGCCACACTTCTTGCAGCGATAGACCAGCCTGTTGCAGGTATTTCGCTTTTGGTGTCGCCCTCGGCAGTGAAGCATGTTCGCTCCTCCTTCTCGCCGTCCTCCCGCTGCTCCCGCGCTTGTGGCGGGATGTTCGTTGTATTTCGTGCTTCGCCGCCAGGGTGCGCCGCGCATCGGACGATCTTCGATGCGCGCGGCGAATCGTTACGGATCAAGTCCGCGCAGTCGCTCCCTCAAGAAAGCCGATCGAGCCCTGCAGGAGCGTCGTGGGGTTCGCTGGACAGCCACGGATGTGCAGGTCATCCGGAACCACGGTCGAGACCCCTCCGACGCACGCGCAGCTGCCAGCAAAAATGCGGCCGTCACGGGCGCAGTGGCCCACCTCGATGACCCACCTGGGATCGGGCGTCGCCGCATACGTGCGCTTCAAGCGCTGCGCCAGGAGGTGGACGGCCGGATGCACCGCTTCGCCGTCGCTCCACAGGTCGAGCAGCGTGCCCTCACCGGCGGCGATCCCGACGACGGCCAAGCGCCAAGTGCCGGCATCGACGACGACCCGCGGCCAGCGGCGATGACCCTCGATTTTCCTGTCCTTGCTCGTCAGCGCGGATACGAAGGTCATCGTCCCCGGTCCCCCTACCCCAGCAACCGGGCTACGGTCTGGAACCAGGCGACGAGAGGCGCGGGCAGGTGAATGCCGGCCGCCAACACCAATCCGAGATGCGCAAACAGCGGCACGTAGGACGCTTTCACGGGCTCGCTCTTGCCTTTGGGTTCGCCGAAGGCGACCTCGTTCAGCCGCAAGAGCAGCGCACCGAACGCAACCAGCAACCCGAACACGACCAGAAGCGCCAGCAGCGGCTGGCGTGCGAAGGTGGAGGTGACGATCAGAAACTCGCTCATGAAGATGCCGAGCGGCGGCAGGCCGGCGATCGCCACCACGCCCAGCACCAGGCCCCAGCCCAGCACGGGGTGGCTCTCGGTGAGACCGGCGATCTCGGACATCTTCTGTGTGCCCTTGGCCTGGGAGATGTGGCCGACCGCATAGAAAATGGCCGACTTGGTCAGCGAGTGCATGGTCATGTGCAGGAGCCCGGCGAAGTTGGCGAGCGGTCCGCCCATGCCGAAGGCGAAGGTGATGATGCCCATGTGCTCGATCGACGAGTAGGCGAACATGCGCTTGATGTCGCGCCGTCGGTAGAGCATGAAGCCCGCGAAGATCAGCGAAACCAGGCCAAGCGTCACCATCAGCGGACCGGGCGCATAGGCGGCGGCATTGGCAGTCAGCAGGATCTTGAAGCGCAGCAGCGCGTAGAGCGCCACGTTGAGCAGGAGACCTGACAACACGGCCGAGATGGGCGTGGGGCCCTCGGCATGGGCATCGGGCAGCCAGGCATGCAGCGGCGCCAGGCCGACCTTGGTGCCGTAGCCCAGCATCAGGAACACGAAGGCCACGTTG